>Ga0182030_10012790_pt1 | contig 16766 bp, 18 predicted proteins | sample 812S3MmetaG_FD_121299 | JGI IMG/M metagenome (GOLD analysis project Ga0182030, IMG submission 121299) | Permafrost microbial communities from Stordalen Mire, Sweden - 812S3M metaG (Illumina Assembly) | ecosystem: Environmental > Terrestrial > Soil > Wetlands > Permafrost | place: Sweden...
CCCCATTCGGCGGCGATCAGTTCCTGGTGCTCTAACCGGTAAAGCGCCGGATACAAGGACCCTTGGGGAATCTCTAGCGCATCGCCTGAAATCTGCTGGATGCGCTGCAATACGCCGTATCCATGCAGCGGTTTTAACGATACTGCCTTTAGAATCAGCATGTCGAGAGTGCCCGGCAGCAGCTCTGCAGTCTTACCCACGTTGGTTTCCTCCTAGTCTAACTAGGAGTATACTCGAACTCTCCTAGTTTGACAAGGGGAGTGCGAACACGCTCGGATTGCGAGCGCAGTGTAGAGCGGGCCCTCCAACTCCAGGATTCCAAGCGAGCGTGAATCGTTAGTATCGGTAGCGTTCCCGTCCTCTTATATGGCGCTGATCGAGCAAGCAGCAAGCAGGCGAGCGGGCTGACATTTCAGAGTGGTGGGCGCCGTATTTTGAGGACTTTGTGTCGTGTATAACTTGCGTGTTTTCAGTGGGCTGCGAGAGTTCAAGTCGCCTTCGTTACGTCACCATCCTCGTACGGATGCGACCGCGAATGCTCCCGTGTAGTGGTCCGTCCCCACTTGACGCTGCCTTACCGTGCGACCCGCGGCGGCTCGTCCTGTTACCCTTCTTCACGCCGAGTTGGCCGGCGCCGCGTAAGTAAGTGTCGACACGTAATTCCGCACCGAGGTCAGTTCCAGAGGCATTCGCTTGCGGCTAAGATGGCCGTCCGCCGGACAGCCGCGCGCGTACTCGATCTTCAATGCGGCGCGGGCTCGCGTCACTGGATCGGGCGCCTTGTCATACTCGGCTTGCAGCGCGTCGGCCGAAACATGAGTAACTGCAAACGTCCGGCCGAGCGCCGTTTCGAAAAGGCGCACGACATCCAGTTGACTAAGGTCTTCCGGGCCGTCCAGTGCCAGTTCCACCTTGCCGCCATCGCGCCCCAGGCAGCGGATCGCCACCTCCGAGACATCCTTGTAGGAGACCATCGCCGATCGCTGCGCGCCGTCGCCCAGCAGTTCCGCCCTGGCGTTTGGATAGTCGAACCCAAAACCGGGACTTAGCCACGTTTCCATGAAGAAATTGGCGTAGAGAATAGTCTGGTTAGCGTGGGGGCACCCCTGATACTCCTCCCGCTCCTCGACTAACACCGACTTAGTCCGGAAACGGCGGGGCACGGTAACACAGATAAACTGCAGGCCTCCCAGAATGTGGGTGAAGTCTCTCAGGCTGCGCGCGCACTCGCGGTCGAAGGTTTCGCTGGGATCGATAGGGAGCATGGCGGCGTCCGTGCTGATCACGGCCTCGACGTCCCGGCAGGCGGCAACCAACGCAGCGGGATTGTGCAGCTCCGCGGGAAAGAATTCAACTCCGGTGGCGCGCAGGCGTTCGATCCGATTGGGCGGCATGGCCCGCGGCACCCACGCTCGCACCCTCTGCCCCTTCGCTCTGAGGCGCCGGCAGACCTCGTAACCCAGCCGGTTATCGGCACCCGTGACCAGAATCATGCGACCGAGAATACTACCGAATGGAAAATGGGTCAAGCAACAAAAACGCCACAAAGGTAAACAAATGGCGAAAAAGACAGCGCAGGCGCGCTGTGCGAGGACGGTTTGGGCGTATACTCTGGAGCGAACCACCATAACTCCGGAGTCGCACATGCCAAACAAGCGAAGCGATAAAATCCGGCTCCTCGAAGCGGAGTTGGAGTTGATTGAAGGCGGCGGCTGCGGCCTTCCCGCGGGCGAACCCATGGCCGAGCGTCCCATGTTCTACCATTCTCTGGTGTGCATCAATCACTGGCAGGTTCCCGGTCATGGCGATGAATGCCACGACAACTGCGTCCTGCTCGACGCGGTTCCGGAGGGGCATCGGGACGAAAAGCTTCCCTGCCATTTCATTCCCCTGAACTCCGCGGGCGACACCGTGCAGGCGCTCGAACAGGGAGGCGACCGGGAACGGACCCAGGACGAAGTGAAGAAATGGTTGCGGGCCACCATCGCCAGTCTGAAGGCGGAGGCGGAGACGGACGGCGAAGAGTCTGCGCCGTATTGAATGGCGCGTGCGGGGGCGCCGAAATTCACGATGACGGGCATTGTCGAGAATACTCACAGTTGACAAGCGGCCCGCGGCAACATACAATGCCTTCACCAAGTCGAAAAACTCTGCTGCACTCAGAGCTATGGATACTGTCAACTCGGGAACCGGGCCCAGGTCGACGCCCGTTCCAACGGAAACTTCCGCCCTCGCCGGCGCGCCTTCCTCCGACGCCGCACTCCTCACGGGCTCCCGGACGCCCCCGGCTCAGACCACGGTGGTAGCGGACATCCGCAAGTCGCGGCGCCGGATCGTCTGGACGGCGACCTCGGCGTTCCTGATCACGAATTTTCTGATGTTCCTGCGCTTCTTTTTCCCCCGCACGCTGTTCGAGCCGAGCACCAAGTTTCGCATCGGCTATCCGTCCGATTTCGGCCCCGGCGTGGATGAACGTTTCAAGCAGTCCCATCGTGTCTGGGTGGTTCGCCGGCCGGACCGGCTGTTCGTCATCTATGGCAAGTGCACTCATCTGGGCTGTACACCAAACTGGATCGAAAGCGAGAACAAGTTCAAGTGCCCGTGCCATGGAAGCGGGTACGACATGGAGGGCCGGAATTTCGAGGGGCCGGCGCCGCGTCCCATGGACCGCGCCTTTATTGAGCTGGATGCTGAAGGTCAGATTGTAGTCGATACGAGCCGGTTGTCAACATGTCCCCCAGGGGGGGAGTGTCAGTTTGAAACCAATCCGAATTCGTACCTGATCGTGTCGTAGCCGGTTGAATTACAGCTGGCGCACAGGACGAGTCTTGGATTGAGGGCTAACGGAGGGGGACCTTGTCATGTCGTCGTCGAAGCCCACGGGCGAGCCGAAGTCTACTACTTTGCTGGAGACGGCGAAGGAGGCTCTTCAGGGGCTGCGGGAGGACATCAAGGATCCGCAGCGTACCCAAATCTGGAAGTCGATTTTCCGCGTCAAGCACGAGCGCAGCGACCCCCGCACGCGGTCGTTGGGCGTACTGGGGAACGTGTTTCTCCACCTCCATCCGGGCCGCATCAATCGCGATGCGGTGCGATACAGCTACACCTGGGGCATGGGCGGCATCACCTTCTACCTGTACCTGGTGCTCACCTTCACCGGGGTGCTGCTGATGTTCTATTACCACCCTACCAAGCTGCAAGCGTTCCGCGACATTCTCTACCTTGAGCACGATGTGCCCTTCGGCAAACTGAGCCGCAACATGCACCGGTGGGCCGCCCATCTGATGATCATCACTCTGTGGCTGCACATGTTCCGCGTCGTGCTCACCGGATCGTATCGACGGCCGCGCGAGTTCAACTGGTGCGTCGGCGTCATCCTGTTGGTCTTGACGCTGTTGCTCTCCTTCACCGGCTACCTGCTGCCGGACGATCAGCTCGGCTTCTGGGCGGTTACAGTCGGCACCAACATGGCCCGCGCCACGCCGCTGCTCGGCAACGAGGGACCGTTCGGACCGGCGCTTGGGATGACGCCATACAACGACGTGCGTTTCGCGTTGCTGGGCGGCTCGATCGTGGATGCCAATGCGTTGCTGCGGGCCTACATCTGGCACTGCATTGCGATTCCGGTGCTGGCCTCGGTCTTCATGATCGTGCACTTCTGGCGCGTGCGCAAAGACGGCGGAATCTCCGGCCCGTTGCCGGTGATGCTGGAGTCGGAGATAAAACCTCAGGCCAAGGGGCGGTGATCTTATGGATTGGGCGCAGATTTGGAAAATCCTTTCGGTGCCGGACAACGTGCCCATCACGTTGTTGGCCATCCTGGTGCCGTTCTACACCTGGTACGGGCTGCGGCAGGCGGTCGCAGCCGATAGGCTGATCGGACGCCTCCAGGCCGACCCTGCCCTGGCCAAGACGCATCATCGCAAGATCCATCCCTATCTGCCGGAGTGGGCGCGGGAAGTGCCGGTCTGGCCATACCTGCTCAAAATCGAATTTCTCGCCGCCATCATCGTCACCCTGATCCTGATGATCTGGTCCATCACGTTGAACGCTCCGCTGGAAGAACCGGCCAACCCGAATTTCACCATGAACCCGTCCAAAGCGCCTTGGTACTTCGTGGGGTTGCAGGAAATGCTGGTGTACTTCGACCCATGGTTCGCGGGCGTGGTGCTGCCCTCTCTGATTGTCGTGGGCCTGATGGTTTTTCCCTACGTGGACACCAATCCTCTCGGCTTGGGCTACTACACCATCAAGCAGCGCGTGGTTCCGCTGCTCAGCTTCGGTGTCGGGTTCTTCCTCTGGCTGCTGTTGATCTTCATCGGCACGTTCGTGCGCGGGCCCGGCTGGATGTGGTTTTGGCCGGGTCAGCGCTGGGATCACACCCGGGTCATCTACGAGGTGAACCGGAATCTGCCCGACGTGTTCGGGATCCATAACGTGTGGTTGGCGGGAATCCTGGGCGTAATCGCGGTGGCCCTGTTCTATGCCGCGACCGGGTGGGCCATTCACAAGTGGCTGACCAAGCCGGGCCTGAACCAGAAGCTTTACGAGCGGACGAGCCTGTTGCAGTACGCGACATTCCAGTTCTTCGCGATTACGGTATTGGCCGGGCTGCCGGCGAAGATGATCTTGCGGCTGGTATTTCGGGTGCATTACGTGCTTATAACGCCTTGGTTCAACATCTAGCGGCGCACATATGGCGGACGACGACAAACAGGAAGTAAGCGGGCAGGAGAAGACACCCGATCCGGTGGTCGACGGGTCGCTGAGCGGACAGATCGTAGTCTTCTCGGTACTACTGTTCCTGTCGCTGGTCTGGGCGCTGTTCGACGAAATCGGCATCGAGCGCCCCTGGAAGCGATATCAGCAGCAGTTCACGAAACTCTATGCGGCGCATTTGAAAAAACTGCGTCCCCGCCAGGCAGCGGCGGAAAATGCCGTCTACGCCTCGCCCGAGTACAAGAAACTCGACCAGGCGATTCAATCTGCCGAGCGGACCACTGCCGCCCGCCTGGCCGCCATCGAGAAAGAACTGGCGGAAATTCGCGGGCAGCTCGTGGTGATCAAAGATCCGTTCCAGGACGCACGCGCGAAGATTGCCTCTCTGACATACGATCTGGACCACGCCTCGAGTGAAAGGGGCAAGTTACGTATCCGCCAGGACATCGAACAAACTCGCCACGCGACCATCAAGCTCGATATGCCGGCCGGCGCCGGTAAGCAGGGAACTGTCCGGCAGGAATTTAGTTTCGACTCGATGGACAAGCTGTTCACCGGCCTCAAGGCCCGCGAAGCGCAACTGACCGCGGAACAGAACGACCTGTCGAAGGAAGCGCGGGAACTACGCCGGCAGCGCACCGAGTATCAGGGCGACCATATGGCTGGGCTCACCCCGCAGCAGATTGGCGGCCTGTTGCGCAAGACGCAGGCCTTCGTGGTCGAGATCAAACAGATTCACGTCGAGGAAGCCGGCCTCGTGGATCGTTGCGAGTCCTGCCATCTGGGTATTCGCGAGCCGCTCGTGCTCACCGCGGCCGATATGGGCGGCCAGCGTCTCTTCATCAGCCACCCCAACAAGCCGCTGCTGGCTCTCCACGATGTGGAGCGTTTCGGCTGCTCGCCCTGCCACAACGGCAACGGTCGCGCTACCTCGAGCGCGGAGAAGGCGCACGGCAATAACGAGCACTGGCTGTGGCCGCTGTTCCCCGCCGCCAACACCGAAGCCGGCTGCGTGCAGTGCCACGCCGGCGACCGCGTGCTCGAATTCGCTCCCGTTCTCACCCGCGGCCGGGACCTTTTCCAGGTAAAGGGCTGCATGGGCTGCCATCGCCACGAATCGTTCGACCGCGAGGCGGATGCGCTAACCGCCACCAGCAAAGAGATCCAGACCATGGCGACGCGCCAGAAGGACGCACGCATCGAGGCCGACCGCGAGGTCAAGCTGGGCGACGGCGCCGACACCGACGAAAACGCGAAAAAGCACTTCGCCACCGCTGAATATCTGCGTATCGGCGCCAGCAACATTGACGCCAGGGTCGCCGAAATGGAGTCGAAAGCCAAGTTCCTGATGCAGGACGTCAAGAAGGTCGGCCCCAATCTCAAAGACGTCCGGCTCAAACTGCGCAAGGAATGGATTCCGGTCTGGCTGAAGGATCCGCAGGCTTTTCGCCCGGGCACGAAGATGCCGTCTTTCCGCCTCTCCGGCGACGAGATCCGCGCGCTCTCGGCGTTCGTGTGGCAATCGGGATGGACCGGTCCAGCGGCGCCGCAGGAGAAGCCCGGCGATGCCGCGCGCGGCAAGGAGCTGTTTGAGACGCGCGGCTGTCTGGCCTGCCATTCGATGGGCGAGGCCGGCAACCGGATGGGCGGAGATTTCGCCGCCAACCTCTCCCGGGTGGGCGAAAAGAACGGCTACGACTACGTGGTGCGCTGGGTCCACAACCCACGGCAGCGCACTCGCCCCTACTGTCCGCGCGAAGCCAAAGACCTGGGTCCGGAGGATTACGCCAAAAACGGACTGCCGTTCGTCTTCGATCTGGAACACTCGCAGTGTCCCAACGACGGCGCCGAGCTCCAGGTCCAGAACATGACGGTGATGCCCAGCCTGCGCCTCATTCCCGAGGAAGCGCGCGACATCGCTTCCTATCTCGTGTCTCTTAAGCACTCCGACGCCGCCTATCCCGACGCGCCGTTCATGGACGATCCGCAGCTTGCCGAGCGCGGGCGGCAGTTGGTGGCTCGCTACGGCTGCGCCAGTTGCCACGAGATCCGCTCCCTCGAAGACGCGCCGCGGATCGGCACGGAGCTGACCAAGGAGGCCAGCAAGCCGATGGAGCAACTGGATTTCGGCCTCCTCGAGCACAAGGCGAAAGAGGAGGAGTGGTATACCCACAAGGGCTTCTTCGAGCACAAGCTGGAGAATCCCGCGGTGTACGACCAAGGCCGCCAGCGGGCTCCCGAAGACCAATTGCGGATGCCCAAGATCTCTCTCGCCAAGGATGACATCCGGGCTCTGACCACGTTCCTGTTGGGCAGTGTGGACTCCCCGTTTTTCGGCGAGTTCGAGTCCATTCCGGCCAGTTTCCGCGATATCCCCACCGACCAGCAGCGTGACATCCAAGAGGGCTGGTGGCTCGTCAAGAAGTACAACTGCATGGGCTGCCACGAGCTTGAGGCGGGCCAGAAGTCGATCCTCAGCGGGTTGCCCCGCTACCAGGACCCGGACTGGAAAGAACAGATCCCGCCCGCGTTGTTGCAGGAAGGCGCGCGTGTCAACCCCGAATGGCTGACGCGTTTTCTGGACAATCCTTCTCTGAACGCCAAGAAAGAAGGCAACGGCGTGCGCACCTACCTGCACGCGCGGATGCCCACTTTCAGCTTCTCGCCGCACGAGATTCAGATACTGACCCGGTTCTTCATGGCGCGCGCGGCGCAGTCGGCGCCCTACATTGCGGAGCAGCTCGTGCCCCTCGACGAACAGGAACGGACGCTCGCCCGCGCGCTCTTCACTTCGACTGCGGCGCCCTGTCTGAAGTGCCATCTGGTGGGCGATGCCAACCGCGACCGTTTCGCCACGGCGCCCAGTTTCCTGGTCGCCAGGGAGAGGCTGAAGCCCACCTGGACGGCTCGCTGGATGCTGGATCCGCAGGCCATCTCGCCCGGTACCGCCATGCCGTCGGGCCTCTTCCGCCGCGATGGCGCGCGCTGGGTCTTCGCCGGCCCGACGCCGGAGGCCTTCCAAAAATTCAAGGGAGATCACGTTCAGTTGTTGGTGCGCTACATGTTTCAGATTACGCCGGAAGAACAGCGTCGTTTAACTCAGATGCTGCCGGCCCGGGGCAAGTAGGACAAGGAGAGGGGAAAATGAAACGGAATTCGATCGTGGTATGCGGAGTGGCCGCGGTGGCCTGGGCTTTGACCGGCTGCGGCGGCGGCAGCGAAACTAAGACCGCCGAGAAGCAGCCGGCGGCAGCCGAAGGAGGCGTCTATCAGCCCACCGGCGACGAAGGGAGCATCACCGGCAAGGTGGCTTTCACGGGCACGGCCCCCAAGGCCAAAGCCATTCTCATGGATGCCGACTCGGTGTGCGCCGCCAAGCACAAAGAGCCGGTATATCCCGAGACCGTGGTGGCCAACAAGAACGGCACCCTGCGCAATGTCTTCGTCTACGTGAAGACCGGCCTCGAAGGCAAGACCTTCGCCGTCCCCACCGACCCGGTGACCATCGACCAGGACGGCTGCCAGTACAAGCCGCACGTGCTGGGAATCCGTGCCAGGCAGAATCTCAAGGTGGTGACCAGCGACGACACCACCCATAACATCCACCCCATGCCCAAAGTGAACCGGGAGTGGAACGTGTCGCAGCCCCCCAAGGCCGACCCCATCATTCAGAGCTTCAGCCGGGCCGAGGTCAGCGTGCCGGTTAAGTGCAACCAGCACCCCTGGATGAAGGCGTTCATTAACGTGGTGGATAATCCCTTCTTCGCTGTCACCGGCGACGATGGCACGTTCGAGTTGAAAGGCCTGCCTCCCGGCACGTACGAAATCGAAGCCATCCAGGAGCATTACGGCGCACAGACCATGAAAGTGACCGTAGCGGCCAAGGGTGCGGCCACGGCGGATTTCAGCTTCAAACCCGACCAGGCCTACATGCCCAGCTCGCTGAAACTCATGCCGGCCCTGGTCCTGCACTGTTGCGGGGAAGAATAGTCCGGCCATGTGGATCGCCAGCGCCCCGCGAAGCGTCGACCTGGCTGGACTCGACGTTGTTCAGAAGCTGACAGCCTGCTGGGAACTCACCAAACCGCGTGTTGCCGCGCTCGTGGTGGCGGTAGCCTGGGCCGGGTTCTGGCTGGGTTCGGCGGGCGCCGCCACCCCGCTCCGCGCATGGGGCACCATTCTCGGTGTCGCCTGGTTGGCCGCCGGCATGTTCGCGCTCAACCAATGCTTCGAGCGCGAGTTGGACGGCAGGATGCGGCGTACCGAAAACCGGCCCCTGCCGTCGGGGCGGCTTACGCCGCGGGAGGCGCTCGGGTTCGGCTGGACGGCTTCCGCGGCGGGCATTGTCGCGCTGGCGGCGATGGTCAACCTGTTGAGCGCGGCCATCGGCGCCGTCACGCTGGTGGCGTACCTGTTCGCGTACACGCCGCTCAAGACCCGTTCCCCGCACTGTACTTTGATTGGCGCCTTCCCCGGCGCCGCGCCTCCGCTGCTGGGGTGGGTGGCTGCCACCGGCCAATTAAGCCCGGAGGCCTGGTCGCTCTTCGCCATCCTGTTCGTGTGGCAGTTCCCGCACTTCCACTCGATTGCGCTGCTCTACCGCGACGATTACGCGCAAGCGGGGATCCGGCTTTGGTCCACCGTGGAACCGGCAGGGACGACGCTGGGGCGGCAGACCATCGGCTTTGCGCTCTTGATGCTGCCCGTCAGCCTGGCGCCGGCGCTGCTCGGCATGGCCGGCCCGGTCTACATCGGGGGCGCGCTGCTGCTGGGGGCGGGGCTGCTGTATCTCGCCGTGCGCACGGCGGCGGAGCAGTCACGGCGGCAGGCGCAGCGGCTGCTGCTCGGGAGTGTGTTGTATCTGCCCGGCCTGCTGGCGTTGATGGCGTTCGGGAAGTGACAGGGAGGGGATTATGGCGCTGCTTTTAGGATTGTTCTTCGCCGCGGTCGGCACCGTGACGGTCGGCATCTTTTTGGCGAAGGTGTGGTGGCTGCCCGAGCTGATCTCCGTGCATGGCGCGGCCATCGACCGCCAGATGGTGATGACGCTGATCATCGCCGGAACCGTGTTCTTCCTGGCTCAGATTACGCTCGGGTACTTCATCTGGAAGTTCCGCGGGCAGGGCGGGAAGGCCAGCAACTGGCACGAGAATCCTAAGCTAGAGTTTACCTGGACGGCGATCACGCTGGTGATTTTCCTGAGCCTGGGAATTTCCGGGAACCGCATTTGGGCGCAGTATTTCCAGACCCCGGTGCCCAAAGACGCCGTGATGGTGGAAATCACCGCGCAGCAGTTCGCCTGGAATATCCGCTATCCCGGTGCGGATGGCGTCATGGGACGCACCAATCCGGCGCTGATCGACGACGCCGCGGGTAACTATATCGGGCTCGACCCCAAGGACCCCGCCGGCAAAGACGACGTGATCACCCAGAACCTGATGGCCATCCCAGTCAACCGTCCCATCCGTCTCATGCTGCGCAGCAAGGATGTGACGCACTCCTTCTTCGTGCCGCAGTTGCGCGTCAAGCAGGATGCGGTGCCCGGCCTCAGCATCGGGGTGTCGTTCACCGCCACCAAGACCGGCGAGTACGAAATCGCCTGCGCCGAGCTGTGCGGCATGCAGCACTACAAGATGCGAGGTCGCTTCCTGGTGATGACCCAGGCGGATTTCGAGCAGTGGCTGAAAACCAGGGCGGCCATGTAAATGAAAAACTTGCCGGAGAGGAGACAGTAATGGAAGTACACGTAGCGGCGCACCACGAAGCTCCCACGGGCTTCATCCGGAAGTACGTCTTCAGCATGGATCACAAGGTGATCGGTATACAGTACCTATCGCTGGCGATGGCGGCGGTGACGGTCGGCATGATTCTCTCCGTGCTAATGCGCCTGCGCCTGGCTTGGCCCACGGAGAAGTGGCCCATGCTCGCGCACATCTTCCCCGAGGGCTTCGCCGGCGGACCGATGACGCCGGAGTTCTACCTCGCCATGCTCACCATGCACGGCACCATCATGGTGTTCTTCGTGCTCACCACGGCGCCTCTCTCCGGCTTCGGCAACTACTTCCTGCCCATCCAGGTTGGCGCGCGCGATATGGCGTTCCCCTTCATGAACATGATGTCGTTTTGGGTGACCTTCGTCTCCTTCGTGGTCATGTTGATGGCGCTGTTTGCCGTCGGCGGCGCGCCCATCGCGGGCTGGACCGCCTATACCCCGCTGAGCGCCGTTGGCGTGATCGGCGGGCCCGGACTGGGGACCGGGCAGACCCTCTGGATCATCAGCATCGCGATCTTCTGCGCGGGGTCGCTATTGACCGCTCTCAACTTCCTCACTACGGTGCTCAACCTGCGGGCGCGCGGGATGTCGCTGATGCGCATGCCCCTGACTTCCTGGGCGTGGTTCACCACCGCCATTCTGGCCCTGCTGGCGTTTCCGGTCCTGTTGGCCGGCGGCGTGCTCCTGCTGCTCGACCGCGTCGGCGGCACCAGCTTCTTCATTCCAGCCGGACTGGTCATCAGCGACCGGCACCTTACCAACAGCGGCGGCTCGCCGCTGCTGTGGCAGCACCTTTTCTGGTTCTTCGGCCATCCCGAGGTGTATATCGCCATCCTGCCGGGCATGGGTGTCACGTCGCACATCCTGTCGACGTTCTCCCGCAAGCCCGTGTTTGCCTACAAGGCCATGGTGGGCGCCATCTTCGCCATCGGGTTCATCAGCTACGTGGTCTGGGGCCATCACATGTTTATGAGCGGCATGAGCCCGTACACCAGCATGGCGTTCTCCATTACCACGATGGCCGTCGGCGTTCCCTCCGCCATCAAAACCTTCAACTGGCTGGCGACTCTCTGGAAAGGCCAGATCCGGTTTACCTGCGCCATGCTCTTCTCGCTGGGCTTCGTCTCGTTGTTCGTCACCGGGGGCGTCACCGGCATGCTGCTGGCGCAGCCGGCCCTGGATATCTTCCTGCACGATACCTACTTCGTGGTGGCTCACTTCCACATCATCATGGGTGTGGCCGCCATTTTCGGCATCTTCGCCGGGATGTATTACTGGTTCCCCAAGATGTTCGGCCGTCTCATGCACGAAGGCTGGGGGAAGGTGCACTTCTGGTTCACCCTGGTCGGCGTGTACTCCATCTTCATGCCGATGCACTTCCTGGGCATAGAGGGCCATCCCAGGCGCTACGCGCAACTCACCGAGTTCAAGTACCTGCTGCACCTCCAGCCCCTGCATGTATTCATCTCCATCGCCGCGTTCGTCACCATCACGGCGCAGGTGATTTTCTTCTTCAACTTCTTCTGGAGCCTGAAGAAAGGCAAGCCGGCGGGACCGAATCCGTGGGAGTCCACTTCGCTGGAATGGAGCACCCCCTCGCCGCCGCCCTTCGATAATTTCGGCCCGGTCGAGCCGGTGGTCCATCACGGCCCCTATGAATACAGCGTGCCCGGCGCGGCCAAGGACTACATCATGCAGACCGATCCAGCGGCGGAGGAGGTGCGTCCGTGACGCTGATCGTCGAACTCCCGGCAAGGCCGGGGAGGGGCGATTCGAGCCCCTCGGTGCGTACGTCCACGTCCCTGATGGGGATGAAGCTGGCCCTGGCCGGCATCGGCATGTTGTTTACGGCGTTCACCAGCGCCTATGTAGTCCGCCATGCGCTCGACCCGGACTGGCATGCCATCCGGATGCCCCGGATCCTGGTGGCCAACACGCTGGCGCTCGTCATCAGCAGCCTCTCGCTGGAGGTCTACCGGCGGAGCCGGGAAGAGCGCCTCTGGCTGGTTCTTGCCCAGGGGATGGGTGTGCTTTTCGTCGCCGGCCAGGTGGCCGCCTGGCGCCAACTCCTGGCCCACGGCGTCTATCTCTCTAACAACCCGCACGCCGCGTTCTTCTACGTCTTAACCGCCGCGCACGGCCTGCACATTCTCGGCGGCCTTTTCGCCCTCGGCGGAGTAACGCTGGTCGCCGAAGCGCGGCGCACGCGCTGGCTGGAAGTGGCTTCGCTGTACTGGCATTTCATGGGCGCACTCTGGCTCTATTTACTGTACCTGCTGTTTGGAATGAATTAATCGCGAGGAGGCTTAGATATGGCCGATCGAGCAACCGCCATGACGATGGCGGCCGGCGACTGGAGCGGAGGCGTCCACCCCTACGCCATTTCACATAAGAAGCTGGGGATGTGGCTGTTTATCCTCTCGGATTCCCTCACCTTTTCCGCCTTATTGGTGGGTTACGCCTACGTGCGCGTGGCCGCCAGGGTTTGGCCGACGCCCTTCCATTTCTGGCCCTCCGTGATAACTGCCACGGTAATGACGCTGGTGCTGCTTTCCTCCAGCCTGACCATGGTGATGGCGGTGGGCGCCGCGAAGCGGGGCGACCGCAAGAAAACCACCCGCTACCTGCTCCTGACGATTCTGTTCGGCCTGGCCTTCGTCGTCCTGCACATGAACGAATGGAGGGGTCTGATCCACGAGGGCATGAAACTCTCTTCCAACCCGTGGGGCTCGCCGTTGTTCGGCGCTACCTTCTTTTCGCTCACCGGCCTCCACATGACTCACGTGCTGAGCGGCGTCGTCTATCTCGGTTTCGTCGCCTCCAACTTCAGCCGGGGCAGGTCAAGCCCTGACGATGTCGAGGTGAGCGGGCTGTACTGGCACTTTGTGGACCTGGTGTGGATGTTCATTTTCCCCCTCGTTTATCTGCTATCGGTGAGAGGATAAGTAAGCATGGAGACGCCTGTGACAAACCAAACATTCCACGCTCACGAGGGCGGGAACCGCCTGTATCTCGTGGTCTGGACCGTACTGCTCGGCTTAACCGCCATCGAGGTCTGGCTGGCATACGTGCAAGTCTTCTCGATAGGTGGGATGTTGGCCATCCTGATGGCGCTCTCGCTCGTCAAGGCGGCCCTCATCGTCGCCTATTTCATGCATCTGCGCTTTGAAAGAAACACCCTGGTGTGGTCTCTGGTTCCGGTCGTAGTCGTCATCGGGCTGCTCGCCGTCTTCTTTCCCGACGGTGTGCGCGCGCTGCAATTGGCGGTGCGATAGCTATGAAACTCGCAATCGGTGGTATTCTGACGGGCACGGCGGCGTTCGCGCAATGCTCGATGTGCCGGACCGCTGCCGCGGCCAATAGTGCGTCCGCCAAGTCTCTGAATCTGGCCGTGGTGGTCTTGTTCGTGCCGGCGATGTGTCTCTTCTGCGGCGTCATGCTGACGGCGTATCGCGGCAACCGGAACCGCGACCGCGATGAGTAGCGGCGCCGTCCCGCGCACGGAGAATTTTATGTGGCAGGCATTGGTATTACAAACTGTCTGTGGGTTGATTGCCCTGGGCAGTATTGCGACCGTTGTCTGGGTCCTGTTTACCGGACAGATCGGCAAACAGGGGCTCGACGCGCTGTTCCTGCTGCTCGTCTGCCTCCTATTTATCGCCATCTTTATCCCCATTGCCGTCCCCTCGCAAACGTGGAAAAAGCTGGCCGCCCTGAGATCGCGGAAAGGCGCGAAAAATGAACCCGGAACGGGCGCATGAGCTACGTCCGCGGCTGATCCTGGTGGCGATCGCGGTAGCATGCGTGATCGTGCCGTATCTCACCTGGCGCCAGACGTGGTTTGGGCGCAGGCTGAGCCAGGCGGAAGTGGGGCAGTACCTGGGCGACGAGCAGCATCCGCGCAAGATCCAGCACGCCCTTACTTTCCTGGCAGAGCAGATGGCGAAATCCGACCCCTCCGCCCGCGTGTGGTATCCCGGAATCGTCCAGGCAGCGCATCGCCCGTCGGTGGAGATCCGCACTCTGGCCGCCTGGACCATGGGTCAGGACAACCAGTCCGACATTCTGCACCGGGCGCTGCTCGTCCTGCTCGACGATCCCGAGGTGCTGGTCCGCCGCAATGCGGCGCTGGCGCTGGTACGCTTCAGCGACGCACAGGGACGGCGCGAACTCACCGCCATACTGCGTCCGTTGCCGGTTCGCTCTCCAGAGGCGGGAATCGTGTCGCTGCGGGTCCAAGTGGACCAGGTCGTGGGCCGGGGGTCGGTCATCGCGCGCGTGCAAACGCCGTCCGGCCGTACCGTGGAGTTGATCTCCCCGGTGCGCAGTCATGTGGCCGCCGTGCAGGCCGCTAGCGGAACGCGCATCCGAGCCAACGACGCGGTGGCATCACTCAGCCCGGACCAGGACGATGTGTGGGAAGCCCTGCGTGCCCTCTACCTGATCGGAGAAGCCGAAGATCTGGCAGCGGTTGATGTCTACGCCGCCGGAGCCGCCGGAGCGTCCGATCGCATTCACCGGCAGGCCCTCGCGACGGCTCAGGCTATACGTAAGCGGATGGCACCCAGCCCCACTCGCTGACCGGGCGGTCCGGCAGAGCCGGAAGCTCCACCGCGTGGCTCTTCTCCCACTCCTCGACGTTGACCATCTCGATGGCGTCCCAGGGGCAGCCGTCCAGGAACATGCCGTCCGGACCTTTGGCGGTGCACTTCGCGCATCCGATGCAGGTGGACTTGTCGACCTCCACGCGGCCGAATGGAGGATGCTCTTCGTCCGGCACCCAGAACATGCATTGCTCTACCGGACAGTAGCCGACGCAGACGGGAGACCCGGCGCATCCGGTGCACAACTCGTTGATGATTGCCAACTGTTTCGGCTTGCGCTTACGCGAGTCGGTCCGCCCACGCGACATCGGCTCCAGCTTTTCCACTACAGGGGTTACGCTCGCGGCCATAATACAGATCGCCCTCCCGTGCTTAGAGACATCATACACCGCCAGAGGGTCGCACATCGCGCTGCATCCGCCTTGACCTCGTCCCACTCGAACTGAAACGATCGTGCGTTCACCGATCGCTCCTGTATCATCCTATGGCATTGAAGGCCCTCTCGCGGAGCGGAATCGCGGGCGCCCCGCGGCCTCCAGAAATGCGTCTCGCCGAGCTTGCACGACTGCGCCTTCCACAGCCCTGCCGCCACCATCCATCCGCGCACCGTCTCCTTGCTGACGCGGATGTCGTGCCGCTTGGCCAGTTGCTCGCTCGCGAACGTCGGTCCGAAGTCGTACCACTCCGGTTGCTTCAGCAGCACGATGGCACGCGCCTGCGTCTGCAGGTCGATCTGCCGGTTCGACGACCGGCCCCGCAGTCCGTGCACGACAACGCCGTCGCCATCGGCCTCCATGCGCCTCAGCAGCTTTCGCACCCAGCGGACGCTGTGGATCGGCCTGATGCTCGGGGAGAAGCACCTTGAGGGCGGTGACGGTGCTGGCTCGCTACTCCAAACTGAGTGGCACGTATCCGGCGCCACCCGAAAGAGACTGGGGCCGCGAGGAAGTTCACAAGAATTGGGTGGTGGCCGTCAAAGCCGGCAAGCCGGCGCCGTGCCACTTCGGGTACGCCGGTCCGTTCACGGAGGCTTACCAGTTGGGCAACGTCGCCTTGCGGGTGGGTCACCGATTCGAATGGGATCCGCTGGCGTTCCGCGTCACGAATTACCGGGAAGCCAACCAATATCTGACGCGTGAGTACCGGCGCGGATGGGATTTGCGGGAGATCGCGGGCCGCGCCGCCTTCCAGGAGATAAACGTATGAACACTACACGACGCAGAATTCTTCAAAGCTCGGCCGCTTCAGGCCTGGCCGCATTGGGTCTCGCCGATCTCGGAAGAAGCCCCAGGCCACGAGCGCACGGAAGAAGCGTGTGCTGGCCATCTTGGGGGATGCATATCACTGCGTCGCCCCACTCGACTCCGCCCTGGTGGGGAGGCTGAGAACGAGCGGCTGGGAGGCGGTCGTGATCATGGACTACGCCGTCCCCTTTGATGATTTTGGCAACAACCTGATCATCCAGAGCAGAGAGGGACGCGAGTATGTCAAGTACTACAGAGACCGCGACGGAAATCCGCCCAACAACGGTGAGGCCCGCTGGATCGCGCCCGCGCAGGAGCAGAAATACGAGGATTATGTGAACGCCGGTGGCAGGATCTTTTTCTATCACGACGGCTTTTCTTATCCCAAGGGCAATGGAATCTCGCGAGTAGCCAAGTCATACTTCA
>Ga0182030_10012791_pt1 | contig 16764 bp, 14 predicted proteins | sample 812S3MmetaG_FD_121299 | JGI IMG/M metagenome (GOLD analysis project Ga0182030, IMG submission 121299) | Permafrost microbial communities from Stordalen Mire, Sweden - 812S3M metaG (Illumina Assembly) | ecosystem: Environmental > Terrestrial > Soil > Wetlands > Permafrost | place: Sweden...
ATAAAATTATTGAAGAAAGGTAAACTCATTTCTTACCCTGGCTTTCCCCATGGAATGCCAACCACGGAGGCAGCTACAATCAATAAGGATCTATTAACCTTTTTCAAATCCTGATGACACGGCAAAGAAGCGAGTCCTGCATGCAAGGGCCTTTGCTTCTTTGCTTAATTTGCTTATCCGAAATGCTCTCTTCTGATACCCAGCTTCTTGATCCTGGAGTTTAATGTGCTGGTAGGAAGCCCCAATAGCTCCGCAGCCCCACCTGCTCCGCCAATTCTTCCCTTTGTATATTTTAGCGTTTTTAGTATATGCTCTTTTTCGTTCTCGTTGATAGTTTTTATAGCAATTTCACCATGGCCTGAGTCTGAATCGGTATGCTTTTTTCGGCGTGGTAAATGGATATCCTGAATGGTATCCGTACTGGCAAGCAAAACACTCCTTTCAATAAGGTGTTCCAATTCCCTTATGTTCCCGGGCCAGTCGTACTTTGTCAATTCCTCTAATGCCCGGTTACTGATGGTATTTATTTTTTTACCGGCCTTTTTAGCATAATGCAAAATAAAATAAGAAGCCAGTTGTGGTATATCTTCACGACGATCTCTGAGCGGAGGGATAGTTATAGGGAAGACATTCAGCCGGTAATACAGATCACTCCTGAACTTTCCTTCGTCCATTAATTTTTCAAGGTCCCGGTTTGTTGCGGCAATAATGCGTACATCCACCTTAATAGTGGTCTTGCCGCCTACGCGTTCGATCTCCTTTTCTTGTAAAGCACGCAATAACTTTGCCTGAACATCGGCAGTCATTTCTCCAATTTCGTCTAAAAACAAAGTGCCGTTATTGGCCAGTTCAAATTTCCCAGTCCTTTTATCAATTGCGCCGGTAAAACTCCCCTTTTCGTGGCCGAACAATTCGCTTTCAATCAGGTTAGCCGGCAAAGCTGCACAATTCACTTTGATCATCAATTTGTTCTTGCGGGTTGATGAATTATGAATAGCCCTTGCAATAAGTTCCTTTCCTGTACCCGTTTCGCCCAAGATCAATACGGTACTGTCAGAATAGGCTACCTGAGTCACCAACCGAAACACCTTTTTAATTTCCGGGCTTTCGCCAATAATTTCAGTGTAGTTGTTCGAATTCTCGATTTCCTCCTTTAAATAGGTTCTTTCATTCTCTAGTTGCAGTTTGTATCTATTAATTTCAGCGAGTTGATTCAATACTTTTTCGTTTGCCAGGATATTTGACACTGCTACGCCCAACTGCGCGCAGACGCCTTTAAGCAGACTGTTTTTGATATTGATCTTCGCTTTGCTGAAATAGTGGAAACTGGCACAGCCAATGGTTTTTCCTCCAACTCTTAAGGGTACCTGCAAAGCTTGCTTAACACTATAGGTTCGATACAAACCGGATAATGAAAACTTATCGTCAGTTATCGGAAACTCATCTACATCTGTTAAAAGTGGCTCATCCGAATCAACGGCTCTATTGTAAACAGGATTATCTGCAATTCTCAATTTTTCCCCATCCGGATTTCTGAACAGTTCACTGATATCTATATTATATTTTTGGTCCAATCTAAAAACACCGTATGTCTCCCCATCGTCATGCAGGTAGGTAATAATGAATCTATCAAACGTAAATATCTTTTTTAGTTGCGTCAACACCACATCAAAAAGATCGTCCCTGTTTTTAAGGCCGGCAATTTCATTGCTTATTGAAAGTAAAATCGACTTTTCTTTTTCGCGTTCTTCAATCTCTTCATAAGCCTTAATATTGGCAACCTTAATCGCAAGCTGTGCGCATATAGCCTGTAAAAGGTCGCTTTTAAGATCAATCGGAGATTTTCCCAGACTATAAAAATGCGCTGTTCCAACAAATTTGCCGGCTGCGCGGAGCGCAACGCAAACCGCTTCCTGAACCCCGGCAAGTTTCCAAATTTCAACATAAGCCGGAATATTTGGTCGAAGCGCCAGTTCATTAACTTTAAAAAGCACAGGGGTTTCGGATTGCATGATTTCGCTGTAGACACAGTCTGAAACGCTGTAAGTATCCCCAATGAGTTTGTCATAGAGCTCCGGGTCTTTCGGGCGAAACTGATCTTCCAGGTTGAAGGCTTGATAGGTTTTGCAATCTTCACTTATTTGGGAAATGGCAAAACTGTCAACTGCGAGTATCCTTTTGATCCTTTGCGTGACTATCTTGAAAAATTCATCCCGGTTACCCGGAGAGGCAATCTCATTGCTCAGGGCGAGCAGAATGGATTTTTCCCGTTCCCGGTTAGCAATTTCTTCATTGGCAATTATATTAGCGGTAGCGATGGCTACCTGATTGGCTATTCGCTCGAGTAGGGTTAAATCATCAGGTGTAAACGAACTTCTACGTTCTGTTAACAGGGCAAGGATGCCCATCAGCTCTGTTCCTTCTATCAATTTTACGGTAACAAATTCAACCATGCCCGCGCTTCTAATGAACTCCACTTCCTTTCTGCCGGCTGCGGCCAGAACTGCAACGTCCTGAACAATCGGCGAATACAGCATGGTTAAATCATCATCATAAACATTGTATTCAATATCGATCTGGTTTTCAAATTCCGTTCTTGGTGAATGGCTATTTTCAGCAAAGAAGATATAGGGCTTAGCGGTCTTTGTTTTTTTATTGTAACGCAAAATAAATCCATCATTAAAATCAATATACTTTCGGATCGAAAAGCGAATAAAATGAAGCATACCATCCTTATCGCGAATCCTCGCGATTTCGCTATTCAGTGAAAGCAGTATCTCATTTTCGCGATCTCTTTTCTGTATGGCTTCGGCGGACAGAATATTAACAACTACAATGGACATGCAGTCGGCTATATCGGCTATCAGCTTTCTGTGACGGGCGGTAAAAAAATCGGGCTTCTCTGACCATACGCTTATAATACCGACCGGCTCACCTGCACTATACAACGTAACTGAAAGTGATTCAGAAAGCCCCATGCTCACTGCCAACTTAAGATAGAAGGGCGGGTTGGGCAGGCTGCAAATAGCAGGCAGATTAAATATAACGGGTTCTTTCGAGGATAGAATGCTTCCATAAAATGCATCATGAAGGGGGAATTTCGAATTTACAATCTGTTTGTAATCTTTATGCGTTGTACGTCTTGCCGAACCAACCCGCAGAATGGGGATCAATACATCGTTTGCGAAATCAAGGGAACAAATGAAAACATCCTCTACCTGAAAGAGCTGTCGGATTTTGGGATAAATAAGAGTAAGCACATCCTTTTTGTCTCGTACTGCCGCAATGTCCTTGTTTAGTGACAGCAAAATATCTTTTTCGGCCGTGGAATTATAAAGCTCTGAATTCCGTTTGAGCGCATTTTTACCGAAAACTTTATTTTGTGTTTTCGACTGTTGCATGTGATAAAGGTACTTAAAATAAAAGCAGCGGGTTCTTCATTTTTTTCAAATATGCATATTGTAACTCATTCAAACCGGTATCATGCTCAATATGTTCACAGTATTCGCCGATCGGCGGTATATCGCCGCTTTCAAGTAAATATATTTTGTATAAATTATTGCAAATCATATTATTGTATGATGGCACGCGGTTTGAAACTATCCCGGTATTATGAATACAAATCAACTTAGAGCTCCAACCATTAAAGATAATTATTTGGTAGAAAATTATGTGCCTGTTCTGCCGAATGAAATAAGCAATATGGAAGCAAACGAGGCCGAAAGAGCAGTCCGGGCTCCAAAAACGAGCTTCCTGGTTATGAAACACCACAAATATGTCATCATAGCGACTGAGAGTATAGCTCACTTTTATGTAAAATATGGCACTTCCATTATTGTCTGCTTTGACAAACAGGAATATTTTGTGAGCCATTCACTGGAGCAGGTCCAGAATCTGGTTTCGAGCAAACAGTTTTTTAGATTGAACAGGCAATACCTCATCAATTTTCGGGCCGTGAAGGAGGTAGAACACTATTTTGCCAGAAAGTTGCTGGTGCACTCAGTAGTGCCAGTTGCCGATAAGCTGCTGGTGCCAAAAGAAAAAGCAAGTGCATTTTTAAATTGGCTCGACCACCGGTAAGTGTTTGATAGGGGATTTCTGCCCCGAAAAGAAGCCCTTTGGCATCACATATTCCTCTCAAGAATCGTAACGTGGATTGATGCCTGGGATGCACTGGCTGACTTTTTTAAGGCTTCCTGCCATGAACATAAACGCTGATATAAAAATCAATACGCATTTAACAGACAAACCCGAACATGCCGGCTCCGGAATTACCCCCTCATGATTGTCTTATAAGCTGAATATCGCACTCAATCCAAACATCTTCGCTTAGCAAAAGGTCGCCCGATTCCAGGACAATATTCCAATTCAGTCCCCATGCCTTCCGATTGATTTGCCCATTTATCGTAAAGATTGCTTTTTCATTTCCATTTGGATCTTTCATGATACCGCAAAATTCCACGTTAAGCCTGATTTCATGCGTAATGCCTTTCATAACAAGGTCGCCAACCATTTGGTAATGGGCGATTTGTCGTGAACCCACATAATCCTTAGCACAAAAATTGATCACTTTGAATTCCTCGACGTTAAAAAAATCGGCACTTTTTAATTGAAGATCTCTTTGCTCATTGCCCGTATCCACTGAGGCAGGGTTTAGCCACAAATCGATTTGAGCCGTTAAAAAATCGTTTTCCCTGGTATAAATGTTTGCATCGAATTCCCTGAAATTCCCCGAAATGTTTGAAAACTTCAGATGTTTTATTTTGAAGCAAATCTTGCTATGAGAAGGGTCAATTGCCCATTTTGTTTTTGTAACTATTTCCATTTTTTCATTTTTTGGTTTCCCAAACAGTACGGTGTTCTTATTAAGTTTCTCGGGAACCTTTTAGTTGAGTGGCGCCAGGTTATGGGAGATATGAGCCCACATGTCTTTTAGTTTTTTCGCTTTAACAGGTTTTGCGCGGTTTCTATAGCAATGATTCAACAGTATTCCCTTGACTCCCTGATATGGAGCCAGAATACCAAAAGCTGTGAATCCATTTTTGATATTATTTGCATCGCGGATTTTGTAGTACTCTAAGATGGCAAAATCTTCTATCCGGACAAATATTTTACCTTGAACCCAAAACAGATCATTTCCTGATAGAATAAAATCGTTTGTAAACCCCATTTTGTGCAGATCGCTCACAGCATCCGGTCCATTTGAATAGATTTTCATAAAAAAGTTTTTAAAAATGAAAGGGGCAATTGTGAAAACAATCGCCCGATTAAAAAAACCACCTAACTAAACCAAATTAATTTCTACATCAATATTGCCTGTCGTGGCTTTCGAATATGGACAGGTTTGATGTGCTGCTCTAATCAAGGCCTTAGCCGATTCACCATCCAGACCGGGCAGGCTCACATTTAGTCGGCTTCTCAGTGAATAAGCCTCACCATCGAAGCAAAGATCAACCTCTGCGTCAATGGTGGTATCAGCAGGAAAATTGATTTTCATTTTTCCGGCCGCGATTCTCATTGCACCAATAAAACAGGCAGACCAACCGGCAGCAAACAACTGCTCAGGATTGGTGCCATCGCCTCTCGTTCCGGGCACCGTCAGTTTAATATCCAAACGGCCATCTGAACTACGGACCGATCCACCGTCCCGTCCGCCTGTTGTGTGATCTCGTGCTGTATAGATTGCTTTATTGGTTTCAGAGCTTTTCACTTTATTGGAAACAACAATAATTTTTGGAGAAATTGCTAGCGTATTTGACATTATTTTAGTTTTTAAAGTTGCTGTATTTGTTTTTTGAATCCAAGACCAGGTTCAAACCCGTTGAAACTAACAAGTCTTTGATTGAAATATCTAAGTTGCTTCAAAAGCTATTTGAAATGCCGGATGCTTCTTACAGGAAAATAGCCGTTCCTGCTCTCTTCACAGGCTTACGCCGTGTTCGCTTTAGATCCGGATACAAACTAGCGGACAGGTCTGAATGCTGCACGAAGTTCCTCTGCAAAGAGTTGTGGTTGTTCCCAGGAAGCAAAATGACCACCTTTGTTTACTTCGTTAAAATAAATCAGGTTATGATAACTGCGTTCGGCCCAGCTTCGCGGAGCCTGATATATCTCGCCTGGAAATACCGTAATCGCAGCCGGAATGCTTATGTCTACCGCATTGAAATTATTGGCGTTGTTCTCCCAATAGAGTCTTGCAGAGGAGGTTTCGGTATGGGTTACCCAATAGAGTGTAATATCATCGAGCATTTCGTCCCGCGTGAGTGCTTTTTCAGCATCATGCCCGCTGTATGTCCAATCCGTGAATTTGTCGTAAAAGAAAGCAGCAAGCCCGGCCGGAGAATCAGATAATCCATATCCCAAAGTCTGGGGACGGGTTACCATCATTGCCGCATAGGCCGCGCCTTTTTGATATAAATTCGTCATCGATTCAAAAGCTGCTTTTTCTTTTTCCGAAAGGCCGGTTGGTGCCGGGTCGCCGTTGTTCAGAGCTTTGGCAATATCGGGCGGGATGGTGGCAGGCATATTCACATGGATGGCTAAAAGCCCTTCAGGCTTCTGAATAGCCATTTTATCTGCAACCACAGATCCCCAGTCACCGCCTTGGGAAACGTAGCGTGTATAACCGAGCCTTTTCATAAGGGTATCCCAGGCCCTGGCCATTCTGTCGGCATCCCAGCCTGTGGCAGTCGGCCTCCCCGAAAACCCATAACCCGGCATAGACGGAATTACGACATCGAAAGCGTCTTCAGCACGTCCTCCGTATTTTACAGGGTCTGTCAGAGGCCCTATAATTTTCAGAAGCTCGAAAACCGAGCCAGGCCAGCCATGGGTGATAATAATGGGCAGGGCCTTGGGGTTCTTTGAACGAATATGCAAAAAATGAATATCCAGTCCGTCAATTTTTGTAATAAACTGGGGCCATGCATTCAATTTCGCTTCTGCCTTCTTCCAACTGTATCCTGTTCCCCAGTACTGCACGAGACTTTTGATTCTTGCAAGCATGACCCCTTGCGAGAGATCAGACACTGTTTCCCTATCCGGCCACCTTGTCGCCAGGATGCGTTTGTGCAGGTCCGAGAGCACAGATTCTGATACATGTACACGGAAAGGCCGGATTTCTTCGGCAGACCGGGAGTTTTTCAATTTAGGAGCAGTTTGAGAATACGCAGATGCCGAGCATAACACTAAAGCAGCCAGTATCGTCTTGACAAGGCTGTTTTGTTTCTTTTTTTGCATTGTGATAATTTTTATTTTTTGATTTATCACACAAAAGTATCAGTACCGATGAGCTATTGTCAACGGGTATTCTATTAAGCGGACAAACTACTGCTCAAAGCAGTCATTTCTTTGTTTAAAAACAAATCGTGTAGCTTAGGTTAATAATCACCAAAACAAAATCATCTTTATTTTACGACTACAGATGATAATTAACTGAAAGAAAGCTGACGGATTTCACCGAAGCCTCATTTTTAAAGCTTTGATAATCGTTATAGGAGAAATAAAAGCAGAATAAAAAATTTCCATGCAGGCAGGGCTTCAGTAAAATATAAAATGAGGGTGGCTCGGTAGATGAAACTGATTTCAAAATTTAAGCGACAAAGAAAGAGATAACGACTTGCTCTGATCCGCGGGAAGACCAATAATGATGCTGTAAGATCAATTTGTGCAAATAAGTTTTAGTTGCACAAATTCAGAGATGTTTTTGATGTCTGTTTGATATAAGAACTGTAAACCCGAAACCATAAACTGGAAACTATTAATGGTGGTGATGCTGATGCGCCTCCTGTAATTTTTCGAATTCTTCGCGTGTGATGGGTTTTTCTTCTGCGTTCACCTGCGTTTCAGCCCAGTCAAATATCTTGTTCGATTGTATGCGGTGTACGGACTCTTCTACAAATTTTTTATCCTGTATCATACGGTTGGCATAATCATCTATCCAGGGTTGCTGGTCATCGCTGATTTGTCCCTGCATATAGCTGAGCAATTGCTGTTTGGCGAGATGCTTTATATCATCAGGGCTTACTTCAATCTTATTTTCATGGGTGATCTTATCAACGATCAACGTCCATTTCAACTGGTTTGAAAATTCAGGGAATTCATGCTCAACCTGTTCCTGGGTTTTCGGTTGTTCATTGCCGTTTTGCATCCAGCGTTTCAGGAAAGATTCCGGGAATTCGATTTTTGTGTGATCCAGTAATTCATGATAAATAGCATGCTGCAACTGGCTGCGGCTTTGAGCGTCCCAGTAATTTTGAATTTCTTCTTTGATGCTGCTGCGGAACTCTTCTTCCGTTTTTATTTCTTTTGTTGGATAAACTGTTTTAAAAAATTCTTCATTCAACGCAGGTTTTTCTACAAAACCTACTTTAGTGATCAATACTTTAAAATATTTATCTGCCGCAGTCTCATCATTTTTTTCAAAACCAAGATCATTGAGTATCCATTCCTTTTCTTTTTCATCAAATGCTTTTGATACCTGCAGTACCACAAAATCATCTTTCTTTTTCCCGATCCATTGGCTGCGGAAATTTTCGCTGAAATATTTTACAAGCAAGGAATTGTCTTTGCTGATACCATTTTCAATTTCATTTCCGCTCTCATCGCTTTCAATAAATTGTATGTTTAGCACGTTGTCATCGCCGCTCACTGTTTCTGGTTCGGTCATTTTACCGTTGCGTACCTGCAGGCGTTCTATTTCTTCATTGATCTGCTCATCGGTAACCTCCACTTTATAGCGTGTCAGTTTTGCATTCGGAAGGTCAGCAATGGCGAACTGAGGTTTCAACCCAACCTCAAACGCAAACGCATATTCTATTGGCTTGCTCATGTCAATTTGCCTGGCGTCGTTTTCAGGTAACGGCAATGGCTGTGCGAAGATATCAAGCTTCTCATGCTGCATGTACGTGGTCAGCTCTTTTTCAACAGAGCGCAATACTTCATCGGCAAAAACAGAGTTGCCATACATTTTCTTTATGAGGCTGGAAGGTACCATGCCCTTGCGGAACCCGGGAATATTTGCTTTCTTGCCATATTCTTTCAGCGCTTTTTCAAATGAGGGAAGATAGTCAGCCTTCTCCACTTTCACGGTAATCTTATCGTTTAAAATACCGATGTTTTCCCTTGTCACTGTTGCCATTGTCGTTGCTATTATACTTGAAATAATAATTATTGCACAGTTGAGAGGTTGAAAAGTAATCCTTAACATCAGGCATACAAATCCCTGCTAACCAACCTTTCAAATATTCAACTTAATAATGTGCGGGTGATAGGAGTCGAACCTACATACCTTGCGGCGTCAGATCCTAAGTCTGATGCGTCTGCCAATTTCGCCACACCCGCAAAAGGGGTGCAAAAGTAGTAATTTTTAACAGGAAAAAATGATTCTTTTCTGTAAATTCGTAGACTATGGAAATTGTTGAAGCCATACCACAGTATAACCTCTCAGAAGACCAGGAAAAGAAGCTGATCCTAAGGGAATATCGTTCATTGCTGCGCTCCTTAAAGCCTAAATTAAAGCCGGGCGATAAGGAACTGCTGCGTACTGCTTTTGAAATGGCTGCAGAAGCGCATAAAACCATGCGGCGCAAAAGCGGCGAGCCTTATATACTTCATCCCTTAGCTGTTGCCAGAATTTGTGTGGAAGAAATCGGGCTGGGCGTTCGCTCAACCATCTGTTCGTTGCTGCATGATACAGTTGAAGACACAGACATTACATTAGAGGATGTGGAGCGTGAGTTTGGAAGCGAAATAGCAAGGATCGTGGATGGGCTTACCAAGATATCGAATGTGATTGATGTGAATGCATCTCAGCAGGCAGAGAATTTTAAAAAGATACTTCTCACATTAACCGATGATCCCCGTGTTATTCTGATAAAGCTTGCGGACCGCCTTCACAACATGCGCACGCTCGACAGCATGAAGCGCGAAAAGCAACTGAAGATTTCTTCCGAAACGGTTTATGTCTATGCCCCATTGGCACATCGGATGGGTTTGTATAATATCAAGACTGAACTGGAAGATCTTGCAATGAAATACCTCGAGCCGTTGGAGTATAAAGAAATCGCTCAAAAATTATCCGAAACCAAACGCGAACGTTCCAGATATATTAACGAGTTCATCAAGCCCCTGAAAGAGAAGCTCGAAAAATCAGGTTTTGATTTTGAGATTTATGGCCGGCCCAAAAGCATTCATTCCATCTGGAACAAAATGCGAAAAAAAGGAGTGACGTTTGAAGAAGTATATGACCTGTTCGCCATTCGCGTTATTTTAAATTCCCCGCTTGAAAAAGAGAAAGAGCATTGCTGGAAAGTGTATTCAATGATTACAGATGAATACATCCCTTCGCCGGAAAGGATGCGCGACTGGCTCAGCAATCCCAAATCCAATGGGTATGAAGCCTTGCATACAACTGTGATGGGCCCGCAGGGCAAATGGGTGGAAGTGCAGATCCGGTCAAAAAGAATGAACGAAATCGCCGAGAAAGGTTTGGCAGCTCATTGGAAATATAAAGAAGGTACGAACGATGAAAACCGCTTTGACAAATGGTTTCAGCAGATACGCGAAGTGCTGAACACGGAAGATAATGATTCTGTAAATTTCCTGCAGGATTTCAAGACCAGTTTTCTTGCTGAAGAGATTTTTGTGTACACTCCCAAGGGCGATGTAAAGATGTTGCCCGTCGGATCCACTGCTCTTGATTTCGCTTTTTCCATTCACAGCGCCATCGGGGTGCAATGCATCGGCGCTAAAGTAAATCATAAACTCGTTCCCCTCAGCCACAAGCTTCGCAGTGGCGACCAGATTGAGATCATTACTTCAAGCAAGCAAAAGCCAAATGAAGACTGGTTAAATTTTGTGGTGACTGCCAAAGCAAAAAGCAAGATCAAGGATGCGCTGAAAGAAGAAAAAAGAAAAATTGCAGATGACGGGAAATACATCGTGCAAAAGAAACTGGAAAATTTTGGGGCAGTTTACAATCAGCACAATATAGACATACTGACAGCTTATTATAAATTAAGCTCATCACTGGAATTATTTTACCAGGTGTCAGTAAAAAATATTGACCTGAAGGAATTGAAAGAATTCCACCTGCTTGGAGACAAGCTGGAGGCGCCAAAGCCTTTGAAGCCCGCTATTGAAACAAAAGCCGAGGCATCAACCTCAATGCCCCGCAAAGATGCTGAGCTTATCATTTTTGGCGAGAGCAGCGACCGGATTGTATACACATTGGCCAATTGCTGCAAGCCAATACCCGGCGACGATGTATTTGGTTTTGTGACCACAGGAAAAGGCTTAACCATTCATCGCACCAACTGCCCGAATGCTGCGAAGCTGATGGCAAGCTATGGGCATCGGGTAGTAAAAACAAAATGGGCCAAGAACAAAGAGATTTCATTTCTTACCGGTATACGCATTGTGGGTATGGACGATGTGGGGGTCGTGAATAAAATCACGAACCTGATTTCAGGCGAGCTGAGATTAAACATCAACGCGATTACCATTGAAGCGAAAGAAGGTTTGTTTGAAGGGAACATCAAAATATATGTTCACGATAAAGAAGAACTTGATGAACTGGTGCATCGTGTCAGGCAACTGAAAGGCATCCATTCTGTTGACAGGTTTGACACAGAGAATGTTTAAATCATCTTGACAAAATCATTTCTTTCATCCATATCATTTCGCCTATTTTTGCGCTCTCAAATCAATAAACTGCAAATCCGCAATTTATGGTAGACGTTATATTAGGGCTTCAATGGGGCGATGAAGGAAAGGGGAAAATTGTTGATTTTTTTGCTCCACGTTATGATATTATCGCAAGGTTTCAGGGCGGGCCAAATGCGGGCCATACATTATATGTGAATGATAAAAAAGTGGTGTTGCACCAGATACCTTCGGGCATCTTTCATGAAAACACTACCAATCTTATAGGGAATGGGGTAGTGCTGGATCCGGTAACCTTTAAAAGAGAATGCAGCACGGTATCGTCATTTGGCGTTGATTACACAAGGAATTTATTCATTTCGCAAAGAGCGCATCTGATTGTTCCCACACACCGTGCTTTAGATAAGGCTTCCGAAGTATCCAAAGGAAATGAGAAAATCGGATCTACCTTAAAAGGCATTGGCCCTGCATATATGGATAAAACCGGACGAAACGGCCTGCGTGTGGGCGATCTTCTCGATAAGAACTTTACTACAGAATACATTAAGCTGCGTTTAAAGCATCAGCGGTTATTGGATGGGCTGAATTTTCATGAAGATATTTCTGCATGGGAAGAAGAATTTTTTGAAGCAATTGATTTTATCCGCCAGTTCAAAATTGTGAACGGGGAATATTTTATCAATGATAAAATTCAGCAGGGAAAAAAAGTGCTGGCAGAAGGCGCCCAGGGCAGTATGCTGGATGTTGATTTCGGTACCTTCCCTTTCGTTACATCTTCAAATACTATATCCGCCGGCGTTTGCACGGGCCTCGGCGTTGCTCCCCAGAAAATAAGGGATGTTATTGGCGTAAGCAAAGCTTATTGCACAAGGGTGGGCAGCGGGCCTTTCCCTACTGAGTTGCATGATGAAACCGGGGAGGAATTGCGCAAAACCGGGAATGAATTTGGCGCCACAACCGGACGCCCAAGGCGCTGCGGCTGGATTGATCTGGTAGCTTTGAAATTCGCATGCATGATAAACGGTGTTACTAAAATCGTGATGACAAAAGCCGATGTGCTGGACGCATTCGATAAATTACAGGTATGTACTGCCTATAAGATAAATGGGGAAACAACCCATGAGATACCATTCCAGATGAATCGCGTGGAGATCGAACCGGTATTAAAATCTTTTGTGGGCTGGAAATCTGATGTTACTGATTTAAAAAATTATAACGACCTTCCATTGCAAATGGAGGAATACATTCAATTCATCAATCAGTTTTTGGGTGTAAGCATCAATTATATTTCTAACGGGCCGGGACGCGATCAGTTGATAGAAAATGTTTAAAAAAAAACAATTTATTTTTTTCTGAAAAATAGTAGAAAAAAATTTGGCTAATTAAAAACTTCGCTGAAATTTTACAATATTAATTTTCTCAGGATATGACATCAAAATCTGACAAAGAGAAAAAGGCGCCAAAGAAATCTGCACCTGAATCACCAAAGGAAACAACAAAAGCATCTTCTAAATCTAAAAAGAAGGAAGATGAGGATGATGAAGATGACGATGAATTGGATGCACCTAAATCTCCTGCAAAAAAAAGCGCAAAGGGATCTCCTAAATCTAAAAAGAAAGAGGAGGATGATGATGAAGATGTAGAAGACGATGTTGATGAAGTGGATGATTGGGAGAAAGTAGAAGAGGAGGAGGAATGGGATCCGGATTTTGATGAGTTTGATGTGCCTAAATCAAAGACTAAAAAAGCCACTACCGGCGGTGCTCCAAAAAAAACAGCTAAGGGTGATGATGATGATTTAGGTCTCGACGAAGATTTCAAAGACCTTGATCTTTTCGGCGAAGGAGATTTTGAGGAGGAAGACGATTTTTGATCTTTAAAAAAATATTTTCGCAAAATTAAAAAGTGCCGGTTTTTGACCGGCACTTCTTGTAAAGTCAGTTCGCTTAATTCTTTTACCTTTTAATAAGTGTTTTTTTCAATCCATTGAATTGAGTGCTGCTCATGAATTTTTCTTTAATCTCCTTCGGTGTCTTAATTGGCATAGAATTTACTTTTGTTGTACAGTGTCCTTAGAAACCCTGGAGCCGGAAGACATTTCCTATTTGTTAACTGTCGGTGTCAAAATTGAAGCCTATCTTGAAGGATATTGGGAATGCCCAATCCCGAAAATAAGAAAGAACGCATAGTCTGTTACAACAAAATTCTGGCAAGGCAATACCTTTTATTCTTATCGGCAAGCCAAACTTAGCTGTGTATGTTAGCCAAGCTTGTACCTTCAAATTTCAGATAGCAGTACTTTTATCTGTCTGCATATTAATATAATTCATGATACCAGTGCTTTACAAAACAATAAGCCAAGTTCACCGAATACCCGCATCTGGATGGGTTACCTTTTTAAAAAATCTGTATAAATACTTAAATTCATAACCAAAAATCAAAATCATGAAAAAATTACTTTTTGTATTTGCCATCGGGTTATTCGCAGCTTGCGGCAGCAATTCAGACACTAAAGCAACTACTGATACAGCAGCCGTAAAGCCTGTCGATACATCAGCTATGAAAACGGACACATCAATGAAAAAGGCAGACACCACTTCAATGAAGAAGGATACAACTGCTAAGAAATAGTTTTACAGTATCATGAAATCTAATATGGCCGGCCTGCTCTCAGGTCGGCTTTTTCATGTAATTTATCTCCGGTAAATGGCGCAGGGTTGCAAATAAACAACAACAATTTACAAGTGTCCATTATTACTTCCTACATCGTCCTCACTCGGTCTGTCGCCTGACACACCAGCTAATTCAGACAGCAACATCAGAACTATTTGTCATAATCTTCATCGCCAGAATTCCTGATAAAATGTGTGGCTGCTGTTAGAACAAAAATTTCATTCATCAAGAAACTGCAAATCTGTGATTGGGTGAATCTCCCAAACGGTTTGAGGTTTATGGCCGGGAAAGCCAAATGCACCTGCACCGTGATCAACATCAAAGAAAAGTGACCCGGTGATTTTAATAGGAATAAGTTTACAACCGGTCTATAGGCACACCTGCCGCAGGCAATACCTTCAAACCTGTTTATGATTTTATTTTTAACATTAGTAAGTAGAGGGTCGTTGGGATCCCAAACCAGGCACAGGCGTTGTCGGTTAGCCATGTGCGTTAGCCAGGCTTTCGCGGGCCTTTAAAAAAAGCCCGAAAAATTGCCAGGAATAACTTTCCTATATTTATTGTTACAAAAATCAGAATGAAAATGAAAGCCTCATTTCGTTCAAAATATGGCTCACCGGAAATCCTTAGCATTAGAGAACTCGGGATGCCAATACCAAAAGACGATGAGGTGCTTATAAGAGTAATCGCAGCAACTGTGAACAGGACCGATTATGGTTTGCTAAAGGGCACGCCATTCATCCTCAGATTTTTTTCAGGCCTGTTCAAACCAAAATTTTCAATCACCGGAACAGACTTTGCGGGACAAATTGAAGGGATAGGCATAAATGTAACATCTTTCAAAGTCGGTGACCGGGTAATGGGGTTTGGAGGTATGGGAGTCGCATCTCATGCAGAATATCTTACAATACCAGAGGCCAAAGCAATACTCGCAATACCAGCCAACACAAGTTATGAACAGGCGGCAGCAGGCATGGAAGGAGCGTTTTATGCGCTCAACGGTATCGACGCGGTCAATCCTGAAGCCGGACAAAAGGCGCTTGTTTACGGTGCTACAGGCGCGATCGGTTCGTCATCTGTTCAGTTGCTGAGATTTTTTGGTCTGCATGTAACAGCAGTCTGCGGTAGCGAAAATATTGGGCTTGTGAAATCCTTAGGTGCCGATAGGATAATTGATTACAAAAAAGATGATTTTACCAAAGACAATGAGCAATACGATTTCGTGTTTGATGCTGTTGGCAAAACAAGTTTTTCAAGTTGCAAAAGGCTGTTGAAAAAGCATGGGGTATTTATTCCGTCAGACGGGTTTGTGAACGTTTTTCTCTCTCTGGCCACTCGCATAACAGGAGGGAAAAGGGTCGTTTTCAGTCCTCCGACAAACCTTAAGTCTCGCCTGAGTTTCATAAGAGACCTGCTTGAAACAGGAAGTTTCAAACCGGTTATTGACAGAAATTATCCAATAGATGAAATTGTTGAAGCATATAAGTATGTAGCCACCGGGCAAAAAATAGGTAATGTTATAATTATAATGGGTGCTTAACTTCTCAAACGAAAGCAAGCTTGGGCAACAGTATTAGATAATAATGTATCACATTAAAACGGCATTTTTTCGAACTCATCCAATTTCATAATTATTTCCAGCCTGATTTTAACGGGATATTTCGGTCGCTAAATACCGAGCTCTTTGCAGAGGCTAAGGAATTCCTCTTTAACTTGTGGCAACGCTGAAAGGTTGTTCAGATATTGCAATTCTTTGTCAGCGTTTTTCTTCAATCCGTCGACAGGAGCGCAGCTCAGAAATTTTCCTTTGATAGCTTCCTGTGTGCTGATCGAATGGAATGTACTCTTATCATCCAGCGCCTTTTTCCTGACTGTCTCGAACGCTTCCTTGTCTTTTCCGGAATAAGTCTCGGGCGGCAGCCTTAATATAGCGTCAAATGCTTTCAGATCTAGAAAGCCCAGCAGCTTTTCGCGCTGGTACTGTACCAGGCTTTTTGTAATAGTTGCTATTTCTGTTTCCATGGCTTCTGTTTAAAGCACAGGGTACAAACCTCCTGCCAAGAACGAAGACTGGTCAATTCCCACTGAGTTTTAACGATTGAATGGGTTTGCAGGTGTTTAATGCATATGGCGAAAGGCTTGTCGCTTGGGCATTTGCATTTGGCAGATCCATGACAGACTAAATAATATTCTTACTGGCGGTGAGGCTTGCAGTTTGTGCCTTGCTGGCTCTTCCCACATTACTAATGGTCATGTTAAGCCGGACTTGATGCACCTTTTTACCCGGATATCTGAAAAGCGAATAATATGAGGACAATTACTCCATTTCCTCAGAATTAGAAAAACTATTCTAATATTAATTTTCGGTCATTGATTCATCGCTACATTCGTTTTGAAATAACCGTAGATGCTAAAAATAAATGTGAT
>Ga0182030_10012792_pt1 | contig 16764 bp, 16 predicted proteins | sample 812S3MmetaG_FD_121299 | JGI IMG/M metagenome (GOLD analysis project Ga0182030, IMG submission 121299) | Permafrost microbial communities from Stordalen Mire, Sweden - 812S3M metaG (Illumina Assembly) | ecosystem: Environmental > Terrestrial > Soil > Wetlands > Permafrost | place: Sweden...
ACGTCCGCGGAAGCGCCCATCTAATACCTACGTGGGCACGTAGTAAGTACCCATCTAACGATGATGGCGCATCATCTGGCCGTTCTTAGCTCCCTGACCATGCGGCCTCAAGCACACGCTTACACAGCTCGTTACGGTTTGGGCATTGCTTCAAGTGAGCGAAAGATCGCCATCGCCGCAGCTTCCACTGAATAGTCCTGCATTTGCTGCCGTGCCCAATCCAATTTTCTCGGGTAGACCGCAAGGTCCGCTAGAGCTGCCGCCAGCTCCTCGGAATTCCCATGCCGAAATACGCGTACGCGTTCCCAGCCCGAGAAATCCCTATGGCAGCCCACCATCTCAGAGACTGCGGCCCCACAGCCAGCCTGGAGAGCCTCGTTAATTACAAGGCCCCAAGTCTCCCCCATGCGATGCGATGGCAAAACGACAATGTCGCTGGCCAGATAGTACGAAGGCAGCTGGGATTGATTTATGAAACCAGTAAACACAGTCCTCACACCATTCGACGCTTCCAGTTCTTTCGCTTGCAGCCGAAGCGCGGGCTCCAACTCTCCCGAACCGACGATCATGCAATGGACACGTCTCGTACCTTCTAGCTTCAGGAGGCCAAGACTTCGCAAGAGAATACCAGGATCCTTCTTTTCAATAAGCTTGCCGAAGAATGCGATCACCAGATCATCGCGGCCTATAGAAAGCCGCGTACGCAAATCGTCGCGTAAACGCTGCTTTTCAGTATCACTAGCGCTCGCAAGATGATCCGCGACACAATAATGCGCAGCAACCAGACGCTCCATCGGAACTCCATGACGTAGCAAGTGTTCCCGATTGAGCTTGCCAATATAAAAAGCTTTAGACACGCCCAAATACAAGAGTCTGTAGACTAGAAATCGAAGAATGTTCTTGAGCTTTCCTCTCGCAAAGGCTTCGTCTTGAGTTTCCAAGCGAATCCATACCGGAATTCCTCGGCGTACTGCTCCCAAATAGACGGCCCAGCTGAATGCGTACGACAGTGACGAAAGTAAAACGGCCGCTGGGCGTGTCTGCGAGATTATTCGATCCACCCCTTTTGCCGACATTCCAGACCAGGATTCAATTCCACGACCCTTTTCGTTGTTCAGAACACGATAACGATAACCAGCTAGTAACGGCACGTCCCATGCGATCTTTTCGTTGAAGCCCACGTCCTTCTGCCCCCGAACAGAATAGTCACTGGCGTAGATCACTTCAAACTGACCCGGCAGCATCCGGTCCAGCACTTGATATACGGGAGCTCGATACTGTATCGGATGCGTTTCGAAAATAAGGAGCTTTGTATCCATATAGCTAGATCCCAGGTTTGCTTTGCGCGACAGTCCAAGCAGCATTGCTGAGGTCGATAACCGTCTTTGGTTCTCCAGTACTCACAAGTCCCTCGAAAGAACGCTGGATACGGCTTCGCAATAGCGCGCAAATGTAAACCGCGCTGCAACCTTTGGAGCGTTCGCTTGCCATTGGCAAAGAACGTCCCGCCGGTCAATGACGTACATAAGCGCTTCATAGAGCGTCTGTTCGTCGAGTCTTTTAAGCGCTAGTCCGGCTTCCGGAACAGCATCTACGTTTGTATTTGTCGACTGGATGACGCCTCGGCCACACGCGAGAGTTTCATAAACCGTAATGCCGGAGCCCTCAAAGTAGCTGGGGAACACCAGGCAGTCGCATTCTCGTATGAACGGAGCAACGTTGGCGCGAGCTACTGGCGGATGTAAAGTAACCCTATCGGCAAAGCGGCTAAATACTTCGCTCGGGATTTGCAGTTGCCCTACTATAGTTAGCGTCGCAGCGGAGCGCGGAATGCGGGCAAACGCCTTCAGCAGCAAGTGAATCCCCTTTCGCGGTCCAGCTTGGCCGAGAAACAGAAATCGGACTGGCTGACTGGCTGGGCGCGGAGGTGTGTCATCCGTTGCGAAGAAGACGTCATCGAAGCAATATGGAACCACTTGAATCTTATGCTCGACATCCGGCCGAGCGAGGCGATTTGCTATAGTCTCTCCACAGAAACGACTTCCGACCAGGATACGATCGGCGAGGCTGTATTCTATGTCGTCTATGTCTATGTGTTTTTGGGAAACTCTGAAGTCTCTATCTGAAAAGTATTCCTGATACTCCTCGTACACCTCTTGCATTATCGCGTTGTAGACCCGAGGGTCGCCTATCGTTCTGTCTAGGATGGTTAGCATCCCCAACGTCTTGGCGTGCTTGAACGCGTCGGCTGATGATGTGTCGTAACCCCAAACGGCGCGAACTTTCTCAGTTGCCATTAACTTGTTTATGGATTTTGAAAATGCTCGATTACCCCAGAAATTCATGCGCCCGGCAGCTCGATGCATGCCGATCCGCGCGAAGCACCTTTCGATCCATTCGTGGACACCGACCGTGTAGACCAATTCTGGCGGTAGCTTCGGATGATAAAATCGCTTGAACTGGGCCAATGTCTTTCCGCGGAGGCCATTGGGCAAGTAGTCGGTTACGCGATAGGGCCAGCGGGTGGGTTGATAGTAGATAGACGTCGCATACCATCGAAGGCGTCCGATCTCATGCAGAGCCCGCGCCGTTTGCCAGGAATGCTGTGTTCCCGGGTGGAAGACCCCCACCTGATTGTCTATACCCCTCATGCTTTACTCGCATCCCGCGAATGAAACATCGCTTTATTTTTTGTGAGAGATACTGGCCTCGAAGATTTAGCTCGATTCATTAGAGTGAGTCAGAATTCATTCAGCGTCTGATTTCCTGGGGAGCAACGAGGCCACGCACTATTCGACTAGTGCCGGACATCAAGGCACTGCTTACGGAGAGGGCGGTGTTCCGTTTGTTGGGATCAAGTAGCCCGGCGGTCCCCAATTTCCGATAATCGGTGGGAAATTCACGGGACTCGAAAATGCTAGGCTAGTTGGCGCAAGCGCATAGTTGGCATCTACGTCACCGGAAACTTGCGGATCTATGTTCGTGATTGGATCTGCATCACTAAATTGGGGACCAGTCGTAGATAGGGCTCCGCTGCCGTAGTTGTAGTAGATATTGTGCATCACCGTAGGAAGGGCCGATAAGCTCAGGTTTGGGGTGCTCGCATATGCGTACGGACCAAACGAGGAGCCATATGACTTCTGGGGACCGGACCAATTGCCGATAAATATATTATTCGTGATGGAATTTCCCGACATTGCCGGATCGCTGATCGAATGCAATTCATAATTGACGTCTAAGATGACGCCGAGCGTGCCCAGGTCGACGATGTTGCCAGACCAAGTATCGTTATGTCCGGTCGACATGTAGAAGGCTGTGGTGCTTATGGTCGAAGCGCCGGGAGATGCTATCGGATAAGCCGTAGCGGCAACAATATTGCCGGTGATGTTGGTATTAGAGGCGCCCTCATCTAAGTAGATGGCCACATCGCGCAGGGGTACGGCTACGTTCCGCAGTGACGGATTGCTCTGATAGTCTCGGATGAAGTTATTTGAGATCGTGATATTCGTCGAGTTGAAGTTCGTATCTTGAATATATATCGCGCCGTTGTCTCCGGTCGCCTGATTAGTTTCGAGGCAAACATTGTTGGAGATCGTCAGCCCATTGTAATTGCCGTTTGGATTGGTAGTGCCGCTGGTATCGGTGGGAATGACGCGAATGCCGGACCCGTACTGATTCAAAACGGCATTATTCAGAATGCGCAAGTTGGTAGTTGATCCACTTGCGTATATGCCGCCACCGCTCCAGCCGGAATTAGCGGTGGAAGTATTGTTATCGGTGAAGCCGTTTTTGATAATGTTGTAGATAATGGTAACGTCGGACGCGGTCGGGGCCGCGGTTGGAAACCCACCGACAGGATCTGCCGGGCCACCATGAATGCCGATTCCCCAGTTCCTAAAATTCTGTATCGTTAGCCCGCTGATCGTGATATTGCTGGCGCCATTAATGTTGACAATATTGGTGCCTGTATTCATACCAATCGAGCCGCCATCCAAAATGGCGCTGTTATAGCCATCGGGCGGATAGTAAGCCCATGTTTCGCCGTTATCGGCTGATGTAAATGTTAGCGCTGTACTAGGATACGTGCCGGCGCGCAGTAAAAGCATTTTAGGATTCCCAGGACCCTCCATCACCAATTGCGCGTGAGATAGCGTTAAGAAAGGCGCCGCCAGTGTGCCGGGATTGGAGTCGCTGCCGGTGGGTGAGACGTAATACGCACCCATAGGTCCTGAATTTGGTACGAGCGTATCGTCGCCCCCGCACCCCGCCAAAATCGCTGCCAACGCGGCTGCGATTGCCGACCAGCCGGGTCGGCCGCAATCGCATGGACTGATGTTTACCTGCAGTGTCATTCGGCGCTTCGGCGGCGGCGTATAGCTAAGCCACTGGCAAATATTATACATGACGTAATCACCCGTAACGGGTCTCCCTCATCAACGTCGGGGCTATAATCTAGCCGCCAAGCATCAACTTGAGCTTGCCGTAGTGACGCGAAGCCACCGCTGGCCTAAATATGTCAAAGGTGCCCTGGATGTCTGCGACATTGGCCATCCACATTTATCCTCGCTCAGGGGCTGCTTCGCGACACCGTCAATGGATGCAATGTACGTCATTCGATCGTAAATATTTGTGCCGGGCGCAAACTGGAAATTTGACGATCTCCGTTGACGTGAATATGGCGTCAGGCCACGAGTCATAGTTCTCGTGCCCTCTCAGTATCTGGAGTCTGCGGTTGCCCTTTGCTCTAGACCGGAGCGTCCGTCCCGCGTCCCGCTCCAAGTTAGGTCATTGTGAAGTTGCAGAGCCGCTGGGTTGAAGTGGAATTCAGAACGCAAAGCGCTGGCACAGATGTCGGAGGGCATCGCCAATCACGACGCGACGAGCTTATTTGCGGCTCGGTGTTGCGCTCCCCAACCGGCAGAGCGATTGGTTGAATGTTCAGCTCTGTCGACGGCGCCTCGTTCTGGTGTTCTCGCGAGTAGCAACAAATCAGACCCCACAAGGGGACAAGCTTTGGCGATTCATCGCTGCTCATCGTTTGACTCCCGCGGCCTACTTGTAATCTTGTTCTCAAGTGTCTTCTTGCCCAGAAGCCACTGCAGCATCCGCACCTGGTCCTGCACGGCCTTCAAATCAGAGGCGGCACCACTGAGTCATCCACGCCGGCTCTGAGAGCGAGCATGGAAAGCAAGGCTAAGCTTCAGCTACAATCGCCGAGTATTGCTCCTGCGCATTCAGTTAATGAGCGTGACAAATTTCGGGGCCGCATGAAGCTCACGACCAGAATATCGAAATTATACGGCTTGATGCACGTCCATCGAGGTGAAATGCACGCGAATCTTAGTGCGCGTGGGACACTAGCTATCGACATATATCTCTTAGACGCGGCGCTGTGTGCCAGGACGGCTCGATCTCACGGCCACGATTTCTCGCTTATTTCGAACGATGCAGATTTCTTGGTTTCCCGATTAGAACAGCTGAATGTCGATTGGGTGAATGTCCGTCAGCATAACTTCACATTGGCGGTCCCGGAAGGAATTCCGTTTTACTCGGCTCACCACAAGATCGACGTCTTAAAGGCGTTCGGTTATGGAGGTTTTGGAGACGTCGTCGGCTTGATAGACATCGACACAGTTTTCCTCCGCGAACTTCCTTCCTGGTCCGGAGACGCTTTTGCATACGATCACTCCGCGGCAGTTTTTTCCGCGGAGGGTCGTGACCGCATCGCATCTGACCTCGAACGCGTTGCGGGTCGCAGCATTGCCTCACCCACATGGTACGGGGGCGAGTTCACGGCCGGTACAACGAGTTTCTTCGCCAAGCTCGCGCCGATACTGGAATACTGCTGGCCGCGTTATTTGAATAATCTCAACAATATACACGGCATTGGCGATGAAATGGTCGTATCGGCCGCTCTGAATCTCGCCCGTTTGGAGGGGGCCACAATTGACGATGCAGGCGAACGTAGAGCGGTCGCCCGATATTGGTCGTCGCGGACGAGAAACAAGATGGAACCTTTTAGCACAGTTAGCGACGTGTGCCTGCTCCATCTGCCTGCCGACAAGAGATTTCTCGCTTCACAGGCCTACGAGGAACGGACGGCGTCCGAATTTCTTTCCCATTTTCGGAGGCATGCACGGTTGCGTATCATGCGAGAAAGGATTGCCAATGCTGTTGACTATCTGCGAGGCAGGAAGTTGCAGCATATTCCCGAATTGGTCTAACGGATTGGCGGCGATGACCGGGATCGAACGTCTCGGGCCGCGAGCTCTGATTCCTTAGATCCTTGGCCGCACGGGTTTAGCCGGGGAGCCCATACTAACCATCATTGGCGGCAGATCATTAAACACCGAGCTTCGCGCACCGACGACTGCCCCTTTTCCTATTTCCACTCCCGGCGCGACAAAAACATCCGTGGAAATCCAAACTTCGTCATTAATGACAATTGTAGATTCCTTCATATCAAATGAGCGGCTCTTATAGTCGTGCGTGGCTGCGCACAGATAGCTTTTTTGCGACACGACGACATTGCTGCCAACTATAATCTTGCCAAGACTGTAGATAACCACGTCGTCACCAATCCATACATCGTCTCCCAGCGTGACTTTCCAAGGGTAAGTGACTGTCGCACTTGGACGGATCCTCACGCCTCGTCCAATTTGAGCACCGAAAAGCCGCAATAGCCAACTGCGGAGTCCGTAACAAATCTGTGGGGAACCGTGAAACGCTGTCGCTTGAACTGCCCACCAAAGTTGAACGACGAACGCCGACCGGCCACGAAAATTGCGAGGGAGTCTGAAGCTACTTAAGTCCTGCACCGCGGAGGATGGTTTTCCAGTCGTCCGACCACCGCTCGCAGTTCGGATCACTTGACTTGCTCCAACGTGCGAAGAAGGGACTTCGCCATTGCGGACGCCGTAAATCTCCGCTGGAAACAGATCAGCGCACGGCTCGCCATGTCGATACGTCCTTGCCGATCAAGGTCTAGCCATGCACCCAGGCTTTTCGCCGTACCTTCAAAACTGTCCGAGGCCACAAACCCAGCACCATCGGCGTCGATTTCCCGCCAAACATTTACTTTGTCCGAGATCAGTACTGGCAGACCGCAGGACATTGCCTCGGCGATAGCGATGCCGAAGTTCTCTTGGTGAGATGGCAACGCGAATGCCTCTGCACTATAAAATGCGCCCCACTTCAGATCATCTCGCAGCATTCCGGGCCAACTTACGCGATCAGCCACGCCCAGGTCCATAGCGAGGTTCTTTAACTTCGGGAGCAATCCGGTCTGGTCGGGGCCGGCCACGACCAAATGCAAGTTCGGTTCGCGACGCGCGACATGAGCGAAGGCTTGGACCAGCAGATCGCAACCCTTCTTTTCATGAATTCGGCCCATGTACAAGATAAACCTGCGCCCCTTGAGGCACGGATGAGCGGCGAGGAACTGGGCTGTCAAATTGACGGCATTTTTGGGAGGAACATAGATGCCTAACGCCACAATTCGCTCATTTGCTTTGTATAGCCAAAATGATTGCCGCGCGAGACGTCGCTCTTCTTCGCTGGTAAACAATACGGCACGGGCGTCGCGCAAAACACGATACTCCGCCCACGGCCAATACAGCCACTTTTTCAGGTGCTTTAGGGGGTAAGTGTGCCTGAACCATGGGTCTAACATGCCGTGTGGGAATACATAGTAAGGGGTGACGCGCCCCTGCGAAGCCCGCCAGACTGCGAAGCTGTGGTACTGCCACACGCCATTGACAATTACGGCATCGTATTTTGCGACATTCGCTTTGAGCCAGGGCACCAACCTTTTGGCGTAACCGTATTTTCCTGTTGAAGGTCCTAGCGGAACCAAACTTAAAGGATACCCAGAGACAAACGAATCCTGGGGGTCATCCATCGTAGCCACGTCCACATTAACGCCGCTTTTGTCGAGTTCCAATCCCAACTGGCGCACCGCTTCCGCGGTTCCACCCTCTTGCGGATCCACACTCGGTAAAACCTCTAATAGCCTCACGCTCTTTTTTCCTAAGTCCTGTGGCAGCCGATTCAGTGGGCGCCTCAAATCGGCGGCGCGCTGGCTTCCGGAAGCCGATTTTCTAGGAAGGCGCGACAGTCTGCTCGGGGCCACTCGGCACCGTGCACTCAACAAGCGAATTAGCTGTTGTGTTCACCGAGTCAAGCCACATCGGAAGACTTCCGCTCCATTTTGGGCTCGCTGACGTATTCCTTCAGTACTCTTCTGTAGATAGAAATATATCCGTCGATCGCCTTGTCAGGATCGAATCCCTTCGCCCAGGCAATCGCGCTCGCCGAGAGCTCACTCCGTTCGGCTGCCGATTGGAACAGCAGTTCTCTGAGCGCTTCGGCGCCTCGCGTGACCCAGCTCTCCAGATTCTCGCTCTGTCGGAGGCGCGGCAGATAGCGTGCAACGGCACCAGCTACCTCGTTCATGGGAGCCTCGTCAGTTGTTATCACCGGACAACCGCATGCCTGGGCTTCGATCAGCGGCCACCCAAAGCCTTCCGCCAAGCTCGGGAACAGAAAGGCGCGCGCATAAGAATATGCCGCTTGCAAGGTACGGTCATTCACATTTTGAAAGAACGAAACGGACCCATTGCTTGGAAGATCTCGCAGCGCGGCCTGCTCTTTCTCAGATGCCCCTCGGCCGAAAAACCATAGCGGCAACGGGTCTTCCACCTGTATGGCATACCGCGAATACAATGCAATGATTCCGAGCCGATTTTTGTACCACTGCCCATCACCAACATGGAGCAACATGCCACGCTCATCAGTTGGAAGACCTGCCTCACGTAATATTCGTAACGCGTCCAACGACTCCAATCTGCTATAAGGAAATGCCAATCCGTTGTGCACAACCTCCGATATCACTGCCCCCACGTTGCCGAAGCGATGAAGGTCCTCCCGCGTCTTGTTGGATATCGAGATGAAGTGGCTTGCCTTCCGGAATCCCCGCCGAATGTACCGCTGATAGATGCCGCCTGTAACTGACGTGGGATTCTCGGGCACGTCACCCAAAGCAGAACGCAGGGCGAGGAGATCGTGCACATGGACCACATGGGGTCTATGCGCTACGAGGGGTATCCACGGACCCAGAGCCTGGTCGCAGAATACAAACAAAGCATCGCTCGGCATGTCTTTAAGGGCTCTTCGAATGTCGAGCGGAAATAGCAAATACTGATCTACGTAGCCTGCCCACTTAGAGAATCTCGTGCCTAAAAATAGGTTATAGCAACGCGCTCTCGGAGCCAGAACTCGCACGTCATGGCCGCGCGCCTTGTACGACGATTGAAGCATCTTCGCAAAGCGAATCATGCTCTGGCCCGCCCAGAATTCCGGGTGGCAAAACAAAACCAGCCTAAGCCGCTCGCTGCCGGGCATAAGCGCCACTCTCGCTTTGGGTAGCTCTTCTGTTGGGAAGAAATAGCTTGCTGAGGCCGAGTATGATGCAGTAGATCGCGATCATCTGTGGGACTTCACGGCAGATGAAGATCTCAATTGCTTCGAAGCTATCCGCGGTAATACCATAAATGAAGAGTTGCCATATCTTCATCATTCCAACCGCAGACAGAGAGGCGGGGACGAGCGCTGATCTGATCGTAAGTAGATCCATGACCGCAAAAAGAAGCAGACAGATTAACGCATACACAAATGGGAATAGGGGACCTAAAAGGACCCGCCCCTGCGCAAGTACTGATCCAGTCTTTAGGCCACCCAGTGGCGTCCCGCGACTCAAATACGCCAAATAGTCTCCAAGAGTAGCCGTCGAAAATTCATCCTTGGCGACAATGCCGAATGATCTGAGTACAGGCTCGGGAAACACATCCCAAAACGAGTTCATTGTGAATCGCTCTAGGTCCTCGATATCGCCGCTGCTGAGAAGCTCACCAAAGTGTAGCGAGTTATCATGGAACTTCGTTTCTACCAATCGCGCGAGAAGTGGATTTGCGATATAACTTTCGTCATATCCGCTGTACGACAAATCTGCCTTCTCTTCGGCACGAAACGCCGTGATCAAGTAGGGCCGGTGCAGCCAGACATCAAACGTAGTGGAAATCATTGCTAGTTCAGTGATTTTGCCGCGGTGCGCCCGTGCGACAGCCATTGCGGTGGCGAGATCGGAAGTGGGACCAGATAATGCAAGCAGCGCGGCAGCTGCGACGGCGAGCTTGAGAACTACCGAGGGAATTACCTCCGACTTACTCCGCAGGCCGGAGAGCATAAAAAGCAGGGCGATCGTGGCGACTCCAAAGAACATTATCTGACGATAGTTCAATCCCATTCCCAGGAACACGATTAGAAGGCTAAACACAATTAGTAGAAACTTGGTGATCCGGGCATTGCAGTATGAATTGCCAACGCGTCGATAGTAAATTGGGATCAAAAAGGGCGCCCACGTCAAAAACCGGAAGCCATCGGCAACTTTCCCACCTATGCCGCTGTTAGTACCAATGATGAAGCCAAGAACTCCAATATAGCCCATGATCCAAAGCGTAGCAGCCGAGGGTGTTTCGTAGAGGCCGAGCCACCCAAGACCACGACGCAACATTCGCGTTTCGACGGGGCTGGCGAAGGAGAAAAAGCGATACGCGGCATGCACTGATGTGGCGATGCCTTGGTAGATGGCGAGTGTCGAGAAGGTTAAGTGGGGATCGTAGAGGGACGACCGCAGCGGCGTCCAGTAGGCCGTTTGGAATAGGAGTGCCCCTAGCTGTGTCGTGGCGCAGAAGCCGAATATTGCAAAGGTCGACAGTGGCTGTTGTTCGATGGCATTTGTGTAGCCTATATAGAGAAGTATAGAAAACGATGATGCAAGGACCCAGCACACGCACTCTATATTTTCCACAGAGGCGTCGATCGGGACTTGCAGCAGCGATGCCATTACAGTAGCTGCTGCCAGCGTGCCCAATAGTGCGCGCCTTACGGTCAGATCTTGCGTTGAACGGGTTTTCATTTCGCGCCTGTCCTCCTCTGGGACAGTGAGATTCTCAGCTTCTGCCTTTCGAGTCGGTCGTTTTTGGTCCTGAAGATTAACCTGTTTGCGCAGATGGGGCCTCCCAGAGCCCGTGGTGAGCTCGAGAAGTCCCTCCCCGCACGAATCGCATCGCAATCATTAGCTCTCTAGCGTATCCCGAGCGTCCCCCGAATACGCGCGTTTCCTTCACCTAGTGGCGCGGGGCCGTCTATAGGCATTTCAATTATAATATTACGTAAAATATGGTGTTTCTGAAGGTAGCTAGATTCTGCGAGTCTTAGGTTACTTTCCGCAAGCTCGTGCTTATCGCATCACGCTCTCCTGGACGACTTGCACTCGCGGTCCAATGCGCTTCTTTGCTTCATGCGGGGTCGCTGGCCATGCGCAACTTGGGTACGAAGACAATCTTCTGCACTAGGCGAGCGCAAATGAAGGCGAGAGCGATTTCTGAGAGCATCATGGCGAATACAATGCCTTCGAGGTTCCACTGAGGGCATAGCACTCCTGCCACGACAAGAGAGGCCGCGGCAACAGCCAGCGACCAAAGCGCTAATTGACTGTGCTCGTTGGTCGCTACGAGAAGTACACGAGGAACATACCACGCACCGGACACAGCCGCATATGTCAGCATCAACAGCATTAAAGGTCTTTGAAACTCAATCTTGCCGTGGGTCCATAGCCTCAGCAAAAGTGGCCCACTGAAATAGAGGAGGATGCCAAACCCTACCGCCAGAATTATTCCAAGCACGGCGGCGCGTCGATACATTAAAACTACGCCTTCTGCGCCGGCCTTGCCGAAGAAGCGGGAGAATTCAGGTTGAAGGGACAAGCTGAATACACCAGTAACTTGTACCGCGGTGCGCGCAAGTGTCCGGTACGTATTGAATATCACAAGAATGACTGGACCCAGCTCGTAGCCGGCCAGCAGTGTCATCCCTTGAAGGCTCAGAGCGTTCGACAGCGGAAATAACATGAGGGAAAGTGCCGGCTTCGTCATGGCGCGCACTTCCTCCCGCCTTGCGCACGAGTAGTGCCACTTGATACCGGACTTGCCATCGGCGGATAGCCCGATAAGTACTGCCAATCCCACTAGTCTCGCGGATAAACCACCTAATGCAACGGAGGAAAGGCTTCCAAAGAGAATTAGGCCCGCAATCGACCCAAACCATTCTGCCAGGCGAACGAGGTTCGCGAGCATCGTACCTAGGCCATAACGACCAGTAGCTCTAAATATGGCTTCGGAGAGGCCACCGAAGAAACTAAATAAGACACCCAAGATTAGAGCGCAAAGCGCTGCGCGTTGGTCGAAGCTGCGTAGAATCCCTAGCGGAAGTGTCAAAACCGTCGGAATCGCTATGAGCGCAAGTGTGCCGCAGGTAATTAGCATGAATACCAGCGCGCTCTGAAAGATACTATTAGCCTCATTGCTATCGCCTCGTCCGATAGCCATCGTCATCTTGTTGCCGGCAGCAGTAACCATGCCTATATCGGCCATAGCAAAATACGACGGTACCGCGCAGATCATTAGCCAGAGTCCGTATCGTGAAATATCCCAATATCGAAGAAAGATCGGCAATGACGCCAATTGAATCCCGATGGTAAGCATCTGCGCAAAGGCATTGGCACCCATGCCGGCAGCTACGCGCTTTACGACTTCGCTCTTAAAGTTCGACATTGCCTAACCGCCTAACCTGATCGGATCTTCAGCGTGGGGTGAGATAATCACGTTGCGCGAAACGTTAATGTGAACGAATGCATTGGCGCGGATTCAATGCGCATTGTCGACAAGCAACGCGAGTGGACCAAGTCCCAGTCTTGTCCGCAGTTATGACTTCACGATAACGGCTAAATTCTCCAGGTTCGCAGGCCCGCTTCCCCACCCCGACAATACTCGTCAGGCGGTGGTCACTGCCATGGCGGCATGTGATGCCGGCTACTGAAGTGCGTCGATGCCGATGATCCGAGTCTCCGGTCTACGTAGAAAACGCTCCGCGGAGCATTGCGGATCGGCTCTGGCATTTGGTATGACTCCGGTGCGATCGAAAGTGACACTTAGTATTCGTTAAGCACGCAACCCACAATATCCGCTCCTGTACTTCTAAAGTCGCGCACTGCGGCGTCTAATCTCGCCTGTCGGGTGTGGTCGCGACGACCGACTACAAAAGCCGCGCCCGCCCTAGCGACAATCATAAGGGCGTCAGATGTTTCGGTTGCGGCTGGCGTATCGATAAGCACGATTCCGTTATCATATTGCTCCGCAAATCTGTCTAGAACTACGCCAAACGCCTCGCTTGCCAATAACTCTTGGGGATTGGGCGGCATACTTCCAGCGGGAAGGACGAATAGGCGAAGCTGCGGGTGAACGCGGCAGACAGTGGACGGCCCACCTCGACCCGTCAAGAAGGCCGACAGGCCCAAGGAATTGTCAATATTGAACAATCGATGTTGCTGAGGATGCCGCATATCGGCATCGATCAGCAGAGTGCGCATCCCGACTTGGGCGAACGCAACGGCCAGATTCGCCGCGAGCCAGCTGCGCCCTTCTCCGCGATCAGCGCTAGTAATGGCTAGGACTTTTCGATGAGCGGCACTGTGCCAGCGAATCATGAGCTGACTGCGTACACCGCGAATGCGCTCGACAATCTCGTTCTGAGGGCCGTGCGCCGCGACAACTTCGTCCGCCACTCCATCGTCGCCCCGGCTAAACTCTGGATATTTAAATTGCCTCGCTAACGCAAACCGTACGTCCGCAGCGGTTATGAGTTTGAGTTGCAACGCCGCGTCACCAAAGCGGATGCGATGTTCGCTCGCGTACTTCTGAATCAGTTCGACATCGCTCTGATCCAGCCTCCCGTCCTCCACCAGAATGGCGCCGATGGTGCGACCACGATCAGGAATTGCGCCATCCACTGCAAGATTATCAGTCGTCATATTGGTCACGGCATGGTTCGCTATTTGAGCCTAGGAGTGTTTGGTAGGAACTCGGCGCCGCTCAACAGTGCGGTCGAATTCGAGCCGCCTGAAAGTACTGACGTTGCCGCGCGGATTGTTCCCAGGAGTGGTACCCCAAGCAGTTGCGACAGATCCTCTTCACTCCGCACACGTTGATCTCTGTGCTCTAGAAGCAGAGTGGTAACTACAGCAAGTATTGTGCCTAGAAATAGGGCGACCAGGATGTTTAACCTAAGCTTGGGGCTGCTTCGCATAAACGGTGCGGTCGCGGGGGTCAGCAATACCAGCGTAGTTTGCTGCGCCAGGCTCTCGAGATTGCTCTGTGCCAGACGCTGGTTGACCGCATCGAGATTGCGCTGCGCTGTCTGCACGGCGTCTTCCAATATCGCGACCTGGTCCCGTTGGTGTTTCATCTCCAGTACGCGGGTCTTTTGCTCTTCCAGCGCCGTACGAATCGCTTCCTCTCGTTGAATATTGATCTCGGTTGCCGTATTCATTGCACTCACTATCTTGGCGCTTTCTTGCGAGATACTTGCGCGCAATTCCGAGACTTCGGACTCGGCTTGGACGTAGAGTGGGTGCGATTCCCCTAGACGACTCCGCAAGTCGGTGAGCCTAATTTCTGCATTCGATAGCTGTGTCTTTAACGCGGCTACTATCGGGCTCTGCAAGACTTCTGGCAGTGCATCGATCCTCCCGCGTTGTTTCTGGCGAGACTGGCTATCCTGGCGCTGCGCCTGGACCTGCACAAGCTGCGTCGAAAGCTCTGCGAGTCGTGACGCTTCGATGTCCAAACGTTCACCGGTTGCTACAATGCCCTTGTCAAGTTGGAAGTCGGCGAGCTGTGTTTGCTTAGCTGCCAGATCGCTACTTAGCTCGGCCGAGCGTTCTTTAAACCAGTTGGCGTACTGTTTGGCTGGTGCGACCTTTAACTCAACGTTCGTCTGTATGTAGGCTTGCGCAAAGGCATTCGCGAAGTTTGCGGCTTGTTGAGGCTCGGTCCATTGAAAGCCAATGCTGATGACATTGCTTTCACGCGACGGAGTGGCACGCAAATGGAACCGAAGACCCTCCGCCAGCCACGCAGCTATGTCCCCTTCTCCCCCGGTCGCCTTTTTCCATTGTTGCCGGGAATTTGGGTCATTATCCATTCCTAATATTTCAACTACGCGGCGCGCAACACGGTCGCTGTTTACGACATCGACCTGAGTTGCAATATAGTTCGCCGGCATTTGAGCTGGACCAGGATTGCCGACCACCGGATCCGCCTTGATATCAGCAAGGACAGTAGCGGTCGCAATGTATTGCTTCGGCAGTACCAGACTAATTGCGGCGGTGAGCACAACCGCACTTATTACGATGGCCATTGCAACGCGCCAGCGCGCGCGCATGATAAGAAGAAACTCTCGAATGCTCATGGGGCAACTTCCGCTACGGGTGCTGGCAGTACTCTACATATATGCGGCGTACCAAAGGTCGCTGTTGGATCACTAAGCAGCTGGAACCTCCATAGACGCGTACCAACCTTAGTGGTCACCATTCGGGCGCTCCCGTCCGGTCGATTTCTGCGTTATTTACCAAGCGAACGTTACGTGTTGCATAAAGCTATAAGCTGAGGAGGAGGCGTTTGATCGCTCTGCTATGTTACTGCGCCCGCGAAAGTGCGCAATCCTCGCGATTGACAGATAAAAATACGCAACTGCTTTAAAAACAGACGGTTATGTAAATGTAACGCCCGACAAATCGTTTGCTGCTGGTTACTCCTCCCCGAACTTCACTTAATGCAGTCAAGAGTGCGGTGAGGTGGTGACCTGCTCCCAATTTTCAGTGCCAATCTAAAGTTAGTAAAGTCCGTCTTCCGGAGAGGATACGGACATGAAGAAGTCGAGGTTCAGCGAGGAACAGATCGTCGGGTTTCTCAAGCAGGTCGAGAGCGGCGTGGTGGTCAAGGATCTGTGCCGCAAGCATGGATTCAGTGACGCGACGTTCTACAACTGGCGCAGTCGGTACGGCGGGATGGAAGTGGCCGACGTGCGGCGGCTGCGGGAGCTCGAAGGCGAGAACGCCAAGCTGAAGAAGCTGCTGGCGGAGGCGATGCTCGATATCGAGGCGTTGAAGGTGGTGACCCGGGGAAAACGGTAAGCCCGCAGGCGCGCAGGGAAGCCGTGCAAGCCATGCGGGCGAATACCGGGATCTCAGAGCGACGGGCATGTGGCCTGATGGGGGTATCACGCACCGTGCTCCACTACGCAGCTCGTCCGGAGATCAGCAACGCGATCGTGCGCAGCCGGATGATCGCGCTGGCCGCTGAGCGGCGTCGATTCGGCTATCGGCGCATCCATGTGATGCTGCGTCGTGAGGGTCAGTGCGTGAACGTAAAGCGGGTCTATCGCCTGTATTGCCAGGAGCGGCTGCAGGTTCAGCGCCGGCGCAAACGCCACGGCGTCGCGGTCGAGCGCCGTCCACTGACGGTCCCTGAGCGACCGAACCAGGTCTGGTCGATCGACTTCGTGAGCGACTCGCTCGAGACGGGCCGGCGCATCAAGTGCCTGACGATCGTCGATGATTTCACCAAAGAGGCCGTCGACATCGTGGTCGACCACGGGATCTCGGGTCAGTACGTGACGCGGGTGCTCGATGCCGCGGCTCGCTTCCGCGAATTGCCGAGAACCATCAGGACCGACCAGGGGCCAGAGTTCACTGGCAAAGCCATGGACGCCTGGGCCTATCAGCGCGGGATCGAGCTGCGATTGATCGAGGCGGGGAAGCCGACACAGAACGCCTACGTCGAGTAATGGAATGGTCCCGTCCCCTCC
>Ga0182030_10012793_pt1 | contig 16763 bp, 18 predicted proteins | sample 812S3MmetaG_FD_121299 | JGI IMG/M metagenome (GOLD analysis project Ga0182030, IMG submission 121299) | Permafrost microbial communities from Stordalen Mire, Sweden - 812S3M metaG (Illumina Assembly) | ecosystem: Environmental > Terrestrial > Soil > Wetlands > Permafrost | place: Sweden...
CGCCTCGCGCGTGAGTTTCGGTGGATGTATGAGGAGTTCAAGGTCTCGGTGTTTGCCCAGGAGTTGGGCACCGCAATGCCCGTGTCCGCCAAGCGCCTGGACGAGCAACTCCGCCGGGTGCGGGAGGCGTGACGGAGCCGCCCCGGCGTGGCCGAGGCCGTCGGGCTACCAGTCTTTCAGCCGCCGGGTGCGCTCGGTCGGCTTGTGACGCTTGGACGGCATCACCATTTCGTTGCCCTTCTGGGCGTCCAGTAGCTGCGCGGCTTGCTTGGGCGTCATCTCCCCGGCCGCCGCGGCCGCAGCCTCCTGCTTCTCATCCTCCGAGGGATCCGGTTTTTGGTCCTCCGGCTTGGCTTTTTGGGCTTCGGCTTGCTTTTGCGCGTCCTGCTTCTGCGGATCGGGCCGTGGCTGCTGACCCTGTTTCTGCTGATCCGGTGGCTGCTGCTCCTGCGGCTGCTGCCCGCCTTTGTCCGGCTGGTCCTGCTTTTGCTGACCCGACTGCTGCTGATCTTGTTTTTGCTGATCTTGCGACTGTTTGTCCTGGTTTTGCTTATCCTGTTTCTGTTGATCCTGCTTCTGCTGGTCTTGCTTCTGCTGCTCCTTGTCGTCTTTATTGTCCTTGTTGTCCTTGTTGTCCTTGTTCTGGTCGGACTTTTGCTGCTGTTGCTGGAGCTCCTCGATCCGCTGCTTGACGAAATCATGGTTCCACTTGGCGTCCCGGTCCGCGGGATCGAGCTTCATGCTGCTCTCAAAATCCTGCAGCGCATTGCTCCAGGATTGCATTCTCTTCGCCGGGTCGGGGTTTTGCTCGCCCAGATAGAAACGGGTGTTCCCGCGGTTGTAGTAGGCGCGTTCCTGGAGTTTCAAGTCGGGCGAGTTGAGGGCTTGCTCAAACTGCTTGGCGGCCTCTTCAAGCTGCTGGTCGCGATAGGCCGCTGCGCCCGCATTGAAGCGCAGCCGGGGATCCTCCTGCTTGCCCTCGATCAACTGTTCGTAGTCCTTCAGCGCCTCGCCGTAACGGCCGGTCTGGTAGTCCTTCAGGGCGCTCCGGGTGGAGGCGTCGGCGATGAGCGGAAACAGCGCCAGCAGCATCAAGACCAGCTTTTTCATAAAGGGTTGGGGGAGGGGAGTCCCGGCAGAGGGGCGGGCGCCGGGGAACGGCGCGAGGCGGCTTCGCGTCGGCGCTCGGGCAGCAGCGTTTCCACCACGAGCAGCACCACGGCCACCGCCAGCGGCCACTGGTAGCGCTCGTGGTAGCGTTTGATGAGCTTTTCCTCATGCTCGGACTTGGGGAGTTTGGCCAGCCCCTGATCGTAGAGCGCGTCCATCGTCAGCGCCCCTTGCAACGGCAGGTAGAAGCCCTCCGCGGCACCAGCGATTTGGCGGAGGAGGTCCTCGTTGAGGTGCGATTTCACCGCGTGACCCTCCTCATCCAGCAGAAACTCCGACCCGCCCCCGGCCTTTTTCACGCGGAGCACCTCGCCCGCCGTGGTGCCGACGCCGATGGTGTAAATCCGCATGCCCTCGGCAGCGGCTTTGCGGGCTGTTTCGAGCCCGTCGGTGTCCTGATCCTCGCCATCGGTGATCAAGACCAGCACGCGGTGGTTGTCGCCCTCCTTGAAGGCACCGCGGGCGGCCTCGATCGCGGCTCCGATGGCGGTCCCGCCTTCGGGTATGGTGTTCACATCCAGCGCCTCCACGCTCTGGCGGAACGCGGTGTCATCAATGGTGAGCGGGCATTGGAGGAAGGCCTCGCCGGCAAAGGCCACCAGGCCCAGCCGGTCGGACTTCGCCCGTTGCATCAGCTCGAGCGCGGCCAGTTTGGCGCGTCCGAGACGGCTCGGTTTCGCATCCTCGGCCAGCATGCTCTTGGAAGTGTCGATGGCCACCACGATGTCCAGGCCGTGAAGCCGGGCTTCCTCCCAATCGAAGCCCCACTGCGGCCGCGCCAGGGCGATGATGAGGCAGGCGGCGGCGGCGACCAGGCATCCCTGACGGAACCGCCTCCGGGGCAGGGACAGCCCGACCGTGAGGTTGGGCAAGAGGCGTGAGTGAATGAACCGCGTCATCAGGGTCTGGCTTTTCCGCGCCGACCACCAGAAGAAGATCACCAAGGCGGGCGGGACGACCACCAGCAACCAGAGCAGATGGGGGGCGGCGAAAATCATGGCAGCCTCCGGAACAAGGTGTGCCGGAGGAGGACCTCCAAAAGCAGCAGGCCGAGGCCCGGCGTAATCAGCCAGGCGAACAGCTCCTCGTGATGGGCGAACTTCTTGATATCGACCTCACTTTTCTCCAGCCGGTCAATCTCGGCGTAAATGTCCTGGAATTTGCGGGTGTTGTCGGCCCGGTAATATTTGCCGTTGGTCTCGTCGGCGATCTTCTGGAGCGTCTCCTCGTCGATGTCCACCGGCACTTGCTGGTAGCCGAGTTTGCGGCCGTTGCGGATGACGGGCATTGGCGCCGTGCCCCGCATGCCGATGCCGATGGTGTACACCTTGACCTTGAGAGCCTTGGCCGCCTCGGCCGCCGAGAGTGGCTCGATCTTCCCCGCGTTATTCTGGCCGTCGGTCATGAGGATGACGATCTTGCTCTTGGATTTCACCTCGCGCAGCCGGTTGACCGCCGTGGCCAGCGCCGACCCGATGGCCGTCGAGCTGTCGTCAATGTCCCCGAGTTCGAGCCGTTCGATGTTGGCCAGCAGGAAATCGTGGTCGAGGGTGAGCGGCGACGCGATGTAGGCCTGGGTGGCGAAGGCCACGAGGCCGATGCGGTCGTTGGGGCGTTTGGCCACGAAGGATTTCAGCACCTCCTTGGCCATCGTCACCCGGCTGAGCCGGCCGCCAGGCACCTCGAAATCCTCCGAGGCCATGCTCCCCGACATGTCGAGGGCGACCACGATATCCACGCCGCTGGCGCTGACCTTGGTCTCGCTCCGGGTGATGCGGGGCTGGGCGAGGCCGATGATGAAACAGGCCAGGGCGAGCCACCGGAGGGCGGCGAGGAACCCACCGGACCGCGACTGGCTGACGTTCAGGACGCCGCGGAGTATCTGGATCGAGGAATAAACGAATGCGGGCCGGCTGCCGAGCCGGCCTTTGAGCCAGGCCAGGACCGGTAGGAGCGCCAGCAGGGCGAGAAAAGCGGGGTGGCCGAAGGTCATGGTTCGTTGGCCCGGGGTGGCGCTCCGGGTGGCTCGGGGCGGGGCTCGGTTTCGTCCACCAACCGGACCGCCGAGCCGTGGAGATCCCGCAACTCCGGTTCGCCCGGTTGGTAGCGGGCGAATTTGACCAGATCGCAGCTTTCCAGGAACCGGCCCAGCGACCGCTTCTGTTCTGGCGTCAGCCGATCCGTGGCTTGGAGTTCATGGAGGAACTCCTCCGTGGTCCGCTCCGGGGCGTGGAAGCTGAACCGCTCCTCGAGGTATTGGCGGGCGGCATCCGAGACCACAATGCAGAACTCGCGGGGCTGGCCGATGAGCGCCAACGCCTCTGCGAGGCGATGGCGGGCACGGACGTGAGCCGGGATCGGGGGTGGTCCCGGGCGGTTCAGGCGGTTGCCGCGCCAGAGCCGGTAAAGCAGGATCCCGACGGCCACCGCCAGGACCGCCGGCAACACCCACCCCAGCCAGGCCCAGCCCCCCGGGATCTCGACCGGTGGCTTGATGTCGCGCAGCGCATTCGTTCCCGTGGGGGTCGCCGGGGCGGGGGACGGGGGGAGCATGGACGAGAGGTTGGTGGCTTTCACCCGCGGCCTCTCCTTTTCTCCCGCGTCTCGAAAAAGCGGGCCAATTCGACGCCGTAGGGCCGGTCGGTCCGGAGCTGGATGGCATCAATGCCGACCGAGCGGAAGAGCCGGGCGAGGTCGGCTTGGGCGCGGGCCTGGCGTTCTGCGAAGGCTGCACGTTTCCGTGGGTCCGCGGTGTTCACCTCGGCCCATTCGCCGGTCTCCGCATCGTTCAGCACCAGCCGTCCGAGTTCGGGAAGCTCATGCTCGTAGCGGTCGGTGACCTGGACCGCCACCACGTCGTGGCGGCGGTTGGCCTGGCGGAGCAGGGGGAGAGAGGCTTGGGCGAGGGACTCGATCAGCATCATCTGCGGCCGCGCCCTGACGCCCCGCCGCGTTGTAGCCGCCGCCGGGGAGCCGATGAAGTCCGAAACCACGACCGCAATGGCCCGATGGGGTGTGACCCGCAAGAGAAACTCCAAGGCACCGTGGAGATCAGTGCCGCGGCGCTCCGGTTGGAAATACAGCACCTCTCGGATCACCCGCAGGACGTGCCGGCGCCCTTTGCGCGGCGGGATGAACTTCTCGACCACGTCGCTGAACAGTATCAAGCCCACCTTGTCGTTGTTGCGGATGGCCGAGAAGGCCAGTACTGAGGCGATCTCAGCGGCCAGTTCCCGCTTCGATTGGTCGCTGCTGCCAAACAGGCCGGACCCGCTCACATCCACCACGAGCATCAGCGTCAACTCGCGTTCCTCGACGAACTTCTTGACGAAGGGGTGGTTCATCCGCGCCGTGACGTTCCAGTCGATGGTCCGCACCTCATCGCCGGGCTGGTACTCGCGCACCTCGTCGAAGTTCATGCCCTGGCCCTTGAAGACACTATGGTACTGCCCCGCCAGGGTCTCGCTGACCAGGCGGTTGGTGCGGATCTCGATCTGGCGGATCTTCTTGAGGATCTCCCGGGGGATCATGCTGGGACAAGGGGCGGCGGTGTTGTGTGTGGCTCAGGGCACCGGGAGTTCGTCGAAGATCTTCTGGATGATGATTTCGCTGGTTTTCTCCTCCGCCTCCGCCTCGTAGGTGACGGTGACGCGGTGGCGCAGCACGTCCATCCCGATGCTCTTGACATCCTGCGGGGTGACATAGCCGCGCCCGCGGAGGAAGGCGTGGGCCTTGGCGGCGAGCGCGAGGCAAATCGTGGCGCGGGGGGAGGCGCCCATCTGGATGAGGTCCCGGGCTTCGATTTTGTAGGCCGCCGGGTCGCGCGTCGCGCAGACGAGGTCGACGATGTAGTCCTTGACCTTGTCGTCCATGTAAATGTCGTTGAGGATCTGGCGCGCCCGCAGGATCTGGCCCGGCTCGACGACCGCAGTGGTGGTGGGAGTGCCACTGGTGCGTGCCATCACCTCGAGGATCTGGCGCTCATCCGTCCGGCTGGGGTAGCCGATCTTCAGCTTGAGCATGAAACGGTCAACCTGCGCCTCGGGCAGGGGGTAGGTGCCTTCCTGTTCGATGGGGTTTTGGGTGGCCAGGACCAGGAACGGCTCGTCCAGTTGGAAGGTCTGGTCGCCGATGGTCACCTGTCGCTCCTGCATCGCCTCGAGCAGCGCGCTCTGCACTTTGGCCGGGGCCCGGTTGATCTCGTCGGCCAGCACGAGGTTGGCGAAGATCGGCCCCTTCCGAGTGCTGAACGAGCCGGACTGCGGGTTGTAAATCTGGGTGCCGACGACATCGGCGGGGAGCATGTCCGGCGTGAATTGGAGGCGCGAGAACCGGACGTTCAAGCAGTTTGACAAAGACTTGACGGACAATGTCTTGGCCAATCCGGGGACACCCTCGAGCAGGACATGGCCATTGGCCAGCAAGCCAATCACCAGTCGCTCGATCAGGTACGTCTGGCCCACGATCACCTTGCTGAGTTCATTGAAAAGCGGCCGGGTGAACGCGGCGGCCTCTTGGACGGCGTCGTTGATAGCGCTGATTCCGTTATTCATCGTTTTGCAATAGTATTGACCGATGGACAGAAAAACGAGAAAATGTGTTCAACGGAAATGAGATCGGAAGGAAATACCTCGAACGGCTTCTTGCGGGATTGTAACGGCCCCGTCTTTGGTTCGTAACGGGGACCGGGTTTACTGGCGGCGCCGGCGACGGCCAGCCAGCTTGGGATGAAAGGCAGAGGCTTATAATGCAGACCTGCGGCGGGAGCGGCGGGAACATGCCAGGTTCCAGGCGGCGGGTGCCGGTTTGAAGAAACCTCCGATTATGAAAAACATCGCGGACAGCAACTCGGAAGTGGTGTCGGCCACCCCTCCCGGGTCGTTCAAGCTCACCCTCTCCCACAGCGCCTCCTACTCGTATTGTGCCCGGCTGGCCACCACTCCTGAGGACGTCCGGCGCGCGCAAGCCCTCCGCTTCGAGGTGTTTAACCTGGAACTCGGCGAGGGTTTGGCCGCCTCCTTCCAGACGCGACTGGACGCCGACCCGTTCGACGGCGTTTGCGACCACATCCTGGCCGAAGACCAGAACACCGGGGAGGTGGTCGGGACCTACCGCCTCCAGACCGGGGCGAGCGCCGCCCGCCATCTGGGGTATTACTCCGCCGGGGAGTTTGATTTTGCCCCCTACGAGCCGCTGCGTGGCGAGATCATCGAGCTGGGGCGTGCCTGCATCGCGAAGGCGCACCGGAACATGCTGGTGTTGCAGTTGATCTGGCGCGCGATCGCGTTCTATGCCCGCACCCATCACGGCCGCTACCTGATCGGGTGCAGTTCCGTCCACACCCAGGAGCCGCGGGTTGGCGCGGCGCTCTACACCCACCTTTGCCGGGCCCATCTCGCCCAGCCTGCCCTGCGGACCTCGCCGCTGCCGCTGGCCGCCTGCCCGCTGTCCGAGATGGCCGAGGAACCCCCACCGGTGCCCAAGCTGCTCTCCGCGTACCTCGCCTTGGGGGGCAAGATCTGCGGCGCGCCCGCGATTGATCGGGAATTCAAGACCGTGGACTTCCTGACCGCCCTGGACTTGGAGCAGCTCCCGGCACGAGCGGTCGAGCGGTACTTTAAATGGCCGGGGAAATAGGTTCAGCGCGAACGTCCGCTTCTCCCTGGCGGGTTCCCTGGCTGCGGGTGGCGCGGCGGGGGTTCTTTTTCGCCCGGTTTGTGGCGGCCGTGGCTTGCGCGGGCGCCGATGCCTTGTTCCGCTCCCTCACGGGCCGCACCCGGACGGTCGACCGGGCGGCCTGGCTCCAACGCTGGTCCCGGCTCGTGCTCCGCTCGGTGGGAATCCGGGTGACCGTGAAAGGCACGCCGCCGACCTCGGGCATGTTGGTCTCGAACCACCTGAGCTACCTGGACATCCTGGTCATTTCCTCGGCTCATCCATTCGTTTTCGTTTCGAAAGCCGAGGTTGGTTCCTGGCCGGTGTTCGGCATTCTGGCCCGCATGGGCGGCACCCTCTTCGTCCGGCGCGATCGGCGCACCGACGTGCGGCGGCTCAACGCCGAGGTGATTACCGCCGTCGAGCGGGGTGTCGTGGTGGTCGTTTTTCCCGAGGCAACGAGCAGTAACGGCCACCAGATCCTCCCCTTTCATGCCTCCCTTCTGGCTCCGGCGGTCGACAACGGTTGGTCCGTGACGCCCGCCTGGGTTGGTTACCAGATGCCGGAGGGATCGGTCGAGGAGGAGGTCTGCTATTGGCGCGACATGGTGTTTTTCCCCCATCTCCTGACACTGATTTCCTGCTCCAGCATCACGGCGGAGGTACGTTTCGGTTCAGCCGTCCGGCCCTCCGTGGACCGGAAGGAGTTCGCCCTCCAATTGCGCGACGCCGTGGCGGATCTCGGCGGGTTGGCTCCGGCACCGGCCCCTACGCCCCGTTGACCCAGCCGAGTTTCGTCTGGTTCTCGCGGTAAAGAACCCCCAGGACCCTGGCCATCACCGTGAACAGGTAGAGCTGCACGAACGAGGCGATGAGCGCTGGCACGATCGGAATCGGGAGCAGCGTCGGCAGGGTCGTGTCAGCCGCTCGCTGGACCAGCAGGATTCCGGTGAACACCAGCACCGTCAACAGATAGGGGAGGGGCATGCGGGAAATGCCGTGGAACACCAGAATGGGGTTCACCGCCACCACCGACTCCAGCATGCAGACGGCCAGGAACGCCATCGGGAAATAGGCGTAGGCGAAGGCCCGCGCCGCCCAGGTCAGCGCGGGGGCTGACGCCGCATGCCCGGGCACGAACAGGTGCACCACGATCAAGGGAAGGAAGGAGACCAGGATCGCCGCGAGCAGGTGTCCGAGCGGTGTCAGGATGTCGCCGCCCACGTCGGCGACGTCCGGCCAGTCCGGCATCGCCTCGTCGCCGGCGGCCGAGCTGGTGACGATGCGGCGGTACCAGTTCGTGAAGTAACCGCTGCCGAAGATCCCGAGGACGAGGATGGCCAAGCCGCCTATGATGAACGCGAACTGGGCGATGTACGAGGCTCCGTTCATCACGGAGACGAAGATCGTTCCGGTGGTCAGCAGAACCAGGCCGTCGCGACGGAACGGGAAGACGAAGGAATCGCCGATCGCCCGCGCGAAGCTGCGCTTGGCCTTGACCGCGGGCGCCCGGCGGACCACCAGGGGGCTGCAAGGGCCCCCGCAGGCGCGGCAGAACTTCGCTGCGACGCCTCCCACGTGGCGGGTGTTGACGCACAGATCGCAGAAGCTCGTCCCGCACGCAGGGCAATGAAACCGGGCCTGCGTGCGGTGGTGGGATTGGCAGAACACCGGACCGGCGCCCGGCATCGGGGTCCCTGGCATGCGCGGAGCCAGGGGGATCTCCGCCGGCAGAGGAGCCGCCAAGACGGGGGAGCCCGGGGGCGGGCCGGCGACGAACCGGAACTCCACCGCGCCCGCCTGGAAGGTCGCCCCGTCTGCCAGGCGCTCCTCGGTGATCCGCCGGCCGGCCACATAGGTGCCGGCGGCTGAGCCGAGATCCCGGAGCCCCGCGCCCCCGTCGTCAGCCGTTATTTCACAGTGACTGCCGTCCACCGTGTCGTGGTCGATGACCACATCGCTGCCCTCTTCTCGCCCCAACAGGTTGGGGCCCGGCTTTAACTCGATCTCCCAAGCGTCAGGCGAGCCGGGATTGACGACCAGTCTTGACATGGTGGGGGCCTTTCGTGAAGAAAGCCTAAGCCCGGCGGCTCCCGGTGGTCGACTACAAACGGGCCTGCCGAATGGAGCGGGGCGTGGGAAAGGTTTCAGAGCGTGTTTGGGAATCGGCCGGGTGCCCGTGGCGGGTCAGCCCCTTCGCCGGCGCGGACCACAAGCACGGCTTGACGTCGAAGCCTCGCGCGGCGACTTTGTGCGCGCACCGGGGGCCCATCAGACCCCCCCGGGGATCCCCACGATGCTACCCGACCACAAGACCAAAATAGTGGCCACCATTGGCCCGGCCTGCGACGCGCCCGACATGCTCGAGCGACTCATCCGGGCCGGCTTGACGGTGGCGCGGCTCAACTTCTCCCACGGAGACTTCGCGGCCCACGCCGCCCGCATCGAGCGGTTGCGCGCGGCGGAGCAGGCCACGGGTGCGCGCGTGGCCATCATGGCGGACCTCCCCGGCCCCAAGATGCGCCTCGGGACCATCGATCCCGAGCCGGTGTTCCTGCGGCCCGGTGGCACGTTCACCCTCACCACCGCCGAGGTGTCCGGCAACGCCCGCCGCGCGTCAGTCACCTTCCAGCGGCTCCCTGAGGTCGTGAGCCCCGGCGACCGCCTCTTCTTGAACGACGGCCTGATCCAACTCAAGGTGGCGCGGGTGGATGGGCGGGAGGTGGAGTGCGTCGTGGCTGTCGGTGGCGAGTTGCGCTCCCGCAAGGGCCTGAACCTGCCCGGCATCAAGCTGGGCATCAGCGCCTTTACCGAGCACGACCGGGACTGCCTCGAGTTCGCCCTGGATCACGGCGTGGACGCCGTCAGCCAGTCCTTCGTGGAGAGCGAGGCGGACGTTGAGGCCGTCCGCGCCGTGGCGAAGGCCCGCGGCAAGCAAGTGTTTGTGATCGCCAAGATCGAGCGCGCGGGCGCCCTGGCACGGTTCGACGAGATCCTCAAGGCCGCGGACGGGATCATGATCGCCCGGGGGGATTTGGGTGTCGAGGTGCCGATCGAGCGGATCGCGCTGCTCCAAAAGCAGTTGATCGCCCGGGCGAACCTCGCCGGCAAGCCGGTGATCACGGCCACCCAGATGCTGGAGTCCATGACCGCCAGCCGGCTTCCGACCCGGGCGGAGGCGACCGATGTCGCAAACGCGATCCTGGACGGGACCGACTGCCTCATGCTCTCCGCGGAGTCGGCGATGGGGCAGTTCCCCGAGGAGGCGGTTTCCATGCTGGCCCGGATCGCGGCGGAAACCGAGCCCGCCCGCACGCGGGCCGCGGCCTTCGCGGCACCGCCCGCACCAGCTCCCCTGACGATGACCCAGGCGATCGCGCCCGTAGTCGAGCACGCCATCCACGCGGTCGAATGTGCGGCGGTGTTTGTGCCCACGCGGAGTGGCAACACCGCCCGGCTGATTTCCCGTTTCAAGCCGGCGGTCTGGATCGTCGCGATGAGCACTCAACCGGCCGTCTGCCGCGGATTGCTGTTCTCCTACGGGGTCCACCCGGTGGAGGTGTCGGTGTACCCGGACCATTGGGGTCAGTTCGCCTCCGACTGGCTGCGCGCCCAGTCAGTCGCCGGCTCGATAGCAATGCTCGTCACGGGCCCCTCCCCGCGCAACCCGGGTGCCAACCACCGGTTGGAGTTTGTCCGCCTGCCGGCCTGAGCCTCCCTTCGAGTTCTGGGGGGGCCGTGTGCAGGTCGCGGCTTACTTCGGGGAGTCCGCCGCCGGGGCGGCCAGCCGGGCCTCCAACGACTGGATCTGACGCTGCACCGCTGCTGGATTGGGAGTCGCGTTCCGGGCCAGGGTGAGCCGCAACAGTTCGAGCGCCTGGGGGAGCCGGCCCGCCAGTTCTTCGATCCGCGCCAATTGGCCGGTGATGCGCCCCAAGGCGAGAAGGTCGGGGGCCGTTTTGCTGCCCTCCGCGCCCACCCAATCGCGGAGGGCGGCGCGCAGGTGGTTCGCCGCGCGGTTGCGGTCGTGGTCGCTCTCGTCGTACAGGCGGGCCAGTTCGATCTCGATCTCAAAGCTGTGCGGGTTGCTCCGCAAGCCGTCCCGGAGGACGTTCTCGGCCTCCCGCACACGCCCGATTTCCCGGCGAAGCCAGTACGCCGCGACGGTGTACGTCTCGACCCGGTGAGGGTCCAAACCGGCGGAAAGGCGCAGCCAGGGGAGGATCTCCCGGGCGTCTCCCTGCCCGAGGTGCGAGTGTGTGCTGATCGCCAGGCGCCGGCCGAACCTCTCGAACACGTCCAGCGGCGGCCGGAGGCTCATCCCCGCTTCGTGGGCCTCGGCCGCCTCGCGCCCGGCCGCACCTGACGTCTGATGGTCGTGGGGGGAGGAGGAAGCCCCCTGGGCGAGCCACGACGGATAGTAACCCCGGTGGAAATAGACGTCCGCTTGGACGAACATCTCATCGGCCAGCAGCGATCGGGCCTCCCCGAACAGAGCTGAGAGCGGTCCTGAGGGTTCCTCCCGGGACCAGTTGTCGGCGCGCGGTTGGACCATGGTCGCCAGCGTCACCGCCCCGGAAATCGCGGCGGCCAGGAGGATGCTCGACCGGGGCGGCATGGCTAGCGCGATGTGAGTGTCTGCCGCCGGAAGATCATCCAGGCAGCGGTGAGCAAGGCGGCGGCGTAGGCAGCCGCGTACGTCAACCCGAGGAGGCAATCGGCGAGGGAGATGGGATCTTGGTGGAACACCAGCCGTTCCCGCAGCGAGTAAAACCACTCGAGGTGCGGGAGAAGGAAATAAAGCGCGGTAACGAGGTGGCCGGCGGGGAAGGGGAGCGCGGCCCCGATTCGATGTAGATGAGCTCCGGACACCAGAATGGCGAGGATCGCCGCGAAACAAATGGTGGCGTTCGCCGAGGGGGCGCTGAAGACCAGGGAGCCGAGCAGGGTCATGGCCACCACAATGGCCAGCATGCCCCAGTGCATCCAGAAGGCCTGCGGCAGGAGCAGCCAGGTGACGGCGGCGCCTTGGAACAGCGAGATAAGCACGAAAAAGGCGTAGAAAACCACGAGGGCGAGGCCGCAGGCCAGCCAGCAGCCGAGGAATTTCCCGGCTAGGAACTGCCCGCGGCCGACCGGCTTGGCCAGCAAGGGGAACAGGGTGCGCCTCTCCCGCTCGGCGGGGAGTTGGCGCGCGGTCGCCGCCACGGCGATCACCAAGGACGAAATCCAGATGAGCTGAAGCGACAAGTCGCCGACGATTTGTCTCGCGCCCGCCTCCTGGACGAAGCCAGCCCGTGCGGTCGTGAGGGTGAGCAACGCGACCAGGACGAACAGGACGTAGAAATCCTTGCGCCGGTAAAGCTCCGTGATCACCAGACCGGCCAGGGCGAGGACCGTTCTCATAGGGCGGAGGCGGGTTCGGTCCGGACGAAGTTCAAGAACACCTGCTCCAGGCTCGGGCCGTGTGCTTCGATCAGCTCGGCGACACGACCGACCACGCGCAACTCACCGTGGTCCAGGATGGCCACCCGGTCGCACACGGTCTCCACCTCCCCCAGTTCGTGGGAGGAAAAGAAGACGGTCTTTCCTTCCGCCTTCAGGTTCTGGATGACCTCCCGGACCTTCACGCGCCCGACCGGATCAAGCCCGCTGGCCGGCTCGTCCAGGATGACCACGTCGGGGTCGTTAATCAGCGCCTGGGCCAGGCCCGCCCGCTGTTGCATCCCTTTGGAATAAGTCTGGAGCCGTCGGTCCTTTGCCTCCTGCAAGCCGACCAACCGCAGGAGAGCGGCGACCCTTTGGTCCAGCCGGGAGCCGGCGAGACCGAACAGAGTGCCGTAAAAGCGCAGCAACTCCTCCCCGGTCAGGAATGGGTAGTAGGATGTCTGCTCAGGGAGGTAGCCGATCCGGCGACGGGCGGCGGGGTCGGAAGGCTGGGCGCCGTGGACCAGGGCCCGGCCCGAGGTGGGTGGTTGGAAGCCGAGCAGGACTTGCAGTGTGCTGGTCTTGCCCGCGCCATTGGGACCCAGGAAGCCGAACACCTCGCCCGTGGCCACTTCCAACGTCAGTTCGCTGACCGCCACGGCAGGGAGCCCCCGCCACCCCCTGCCGCGATACTCAATCCGCAGGTTGGTGATCTCAATGGCCGCTTTGGTCGGTGACGGGATCATGGCGCGGTGCGCTCCCGGTGCGGTGTGGTCGGAGGCCGGGCTGCCCGGCCGACGAGCGTCTCCAACCGCACTCCAGCGTGCTGCGGGAGAGCCCGGGCGGCGGGCAGCCACGGGCACTTTCTCCCCGCTCTTACCCGCGGGGACAGGGCGGCTTGCGCCTAGTTGCTTTGCGGGAGCGCGTGCGCCCCCTCGCCGCTGGGGACACGCTGGCAGGTGGGCACGGCATCGACCGTGGTCACCGAGTAGCTATCATCGAACGTGGTGCCGCCGGAGGGGCAGGTGATCTGGTTCTTCAGGTAGCTCTTGATGTCGGTGAAGGTGACCGACTGGCCGGCCGCCTTGTTGAGGTCGGTGGCCCATTGCTGGATCGCGCCATCGATTTGGTGCAGGTTGCTGATGCAGGCCTTTTGTTGGGCGGTGGTGCGCGCCTTGACGAAGTTCGGGACGGCGATCGAGGCGAGGAGGCCGATGATGGCCACCACGATCATGATCTCCACGAGGGTGAAGCCTCGGTTCTGTGGGGTTTTAATTTTCATTTGAACCTGTTCTTTCCATTGCGGCTGGGACGCCGCGGCCGGTGGTATGATTGATGATTATTATAGGTGCGTCCACTCCATGCCGACCGCTTACCGCTGGGTTCAATATACCGCCGGGCCCAGGGGGCAGGCAAGTCGTATCTTCCCGCGGAGGCCGTGCCTGGCCCGCGCCGGGTGACGCCGAACCGGGGAGGTTCAGGCCGCTGCCAGGACTTCCTGGACCGAAATGCCCCGCAGCTCGAACAACCGCCGGATGGTGTCCTCGATCAGGTTGTTGGGGCAGGAGGCACCGGCCGTGATTCCGACGGTGATCCTTCCCGCGGGCAGCCAGTCCCGGGTTTCGACCTCCTGGTGGAGGTGCTGGTTGTAGTGGCTGATCAGGTGCTCCGACACCATTTTGGCCGCATTCTTGATGAAATAGGTCGGCAGCTTCGCCTCCCCCATCTCGGCGAGATGGGAGGTGTTTGACGAGTTGTAACCTCCGATGACGAGCAGGAGGTCGATCGGGTCGCGCAGCAGCTTCTCGAGTGCGTCCTGGCGATCCTGCGTGGCGCCGCAAATAGTGTCGAAGAACCGGAAATGGGTGTCAATGGAAGCTTCGCCGTGCTTTTGGACCATGACGGCGCGCAGCCGGCGCTGCACTTCCTCGGTTTCGCCCCGGAGCATGGTGGTCTGGTTCGCGACGCCGACCGCCTCGAGGTGGATGTCGGGGTCGAAACCCTCCGAGTAGGCGCCTTTGAATTTCTCGAGGAATTCAGCCTTGTTTCCCCCGTGGAGGATGTAGGCGCAGACGTAATCGGTCTCGGCGAGGGTGAAAACCACCAGGTAATGGCCGCCGCCATTGGCGCGCGCCTGCGAGGTGGTGGCCATGGTTTCCTCGTGGCGGGCCTTGCCGTGAATGATGCTCGTGACGGCATCCTTCGAGTACTGGCGCACCCGTTTCCAGACGCTCATCACGTCGCCGCAGGTGGTGTCCACGAACTGGCAGCCCTTCTCCTCCAGCTTGCGCCGGGTGGAGACCTCGGTGCCGAAGGCCGGCACGATCACGATGTCCTCGGGGGTGAGCAGGTTGATTTCCTCGTCCGTCGGGCGCCCGGCGATCCGGAGGATCCCCATGTGACGGAGTTGGTCGTTGACCTCGGGGTTGTGGATGATCTCCCCCAGGAGGAATATCCTCCGGCCCGGGTAGGCGCGGCAGGCCGCGTAGGCCAGGTCGATGGCCCGCTCCACGCCGTAGCAAAACCCGAATTCCTTGGCCAGTTTCACGGTGATGCCCCCGGCGGAGAGGATATGGCCTTGGGCCCGGATGCGCTCGACGAGGTTGCTCCGGTAATGCGACAGCACCTGGGCTTGGACCGCCGCCATGATGTCGGGCCGGCGCAGGTTCACCTTTTGGGGTGCGGACTGAGTTTCTTCCATCATCTCCTGCAACCTAGCATTGGAACGGGGGGTATCGCGAGTGGATTCTCGGCCGCGGTGCCGGGCGGAGATTGCCGTTGCGGAATCCGAGCGATGTGGGATACTGGCCCAGACCAAGCGTCGGAGCGTAGCTCAGCCTGGTAGAGCACTTGGTTTGGGACCAAGACGCCGCAGGTTCAAATCCTGTCGCTCCGACCACTTTTTGCTGGGGTTTTCCCAGGTGAGGCGCAAAAACCTGTCGCTAAACCTGTCGCTCGACGACACGGTTGCCCAGGCGCTGGAGCAGGCGGGCCAGTGGTTGCTGAAGGCCGCCAGCGCTATGCGGGACAAGGCTCCGCCGCATCCCGGCAACGTTCTCTCTCTCCCGGCTGCCCTCCCCCTCCCGGACGCCCCAGCGGCTCTCCCGGACGCCGGTGTCCCTGTCGCTCGCCTGGTGGCCCTGTTCCTGCGTTCGCGGTCGGCGTGGCGAAGGAAGTTCCCACCGACGAGTTGGAGTTACCCGGCCGATGTGGGCACGATGTCCGCTCGGGGAGGTGCCGTGGGGGCTGGTGGCCAAGGCTTGCCGCTCCCCTGTCACCACTGAAGGTCCGAGGCTTCCAAGCGCGGTCCCGGGCGCAAGGTGTTCCTGGCGGATGAAATCTGGCGCTTCTGCACGCCCCAAACGACTCCCCGGGAGCTGGCTACGCTCGCCCAAATGGGCCGGTTCGAGGACATCGAGCTGGTAGTCCGCATGCAAACCCCGCAGAAGCTGAGCGCCAGCATCACGGGCTCGGTGACCGAGCTGGTCTTTTTTCGGCTGCATGGACACCTGCCCCTGGCCGCGGTGCAAAGCATGGGCGGGGTGCCGGCGGAAGTGGAGGCGCTGCCCCTGGGCAGCTTCATCGCCTGGGCGTGCCAGTCAGGCGGCCGGCTGGACGGGCGCGTCTTTTGAAGGCTGCTCCAGGCGGATGCGCGTCATCCGCTGAAAGTCGCGGGGGTTCACCGTCATGATCCGCGTGGCCCCGGCCTTGGCGGCCGCCTGGCAGTGCAGCCAGTCATGGATGGCGGCGCCGACGGCCTGCGGGCCGTCCGCGGCCGCCACGATGGCCTGCACGGTCTCCGCCGGGCTCAAATCCACGAGGGTCAGCGCCGAGAAAAGCTCGCGCACCACGGCGGCCGCCTCCCCCGGAGCCAGGCGCTTGGCCTTGGTCCCGCCCGGGAGGGGGACGCCCCGGCCGGTGAAGGTGCCGTAGAACTCCGCCGCCGTGTGCGAGCGCGTGACGCCCCTGGGAGTGATGCCCAGCAGGAAGGCCCGCACCAGCCCCGAGGTATCCCAGTAGGCAGTCATCCCCGAAAATCCTTGATGGCGGCGACGATGTCCTCGTCACGGAAGGGGAGCCGGCGGAAGTCCTCCGCCGAAATCGTCTCCGACTCCACCACCGGGGAAATCGTCGCCTTGTCCTCGCCAAACTCCGTGATGGTGACCTTCCCCTGGCCGGCCAGGACGGGACGCATCACGTCCTTCGTGCGGCGGTGGAGGTCTGTCAGCGTAGCCTTCATGAATCCAATATGCGCATTTTGCGCACATTTGCAAGCCCCCACCGGACGCACGGGGCACCCCTTCGATGGACGGGATTTTTGCCCCCTCGGCCTCTCTTCACATCCTCAGGGAGCGCGAAACAATAACTTGAGCAATTACTGCATGTGTTCGTTAGCGCTCACGGAAATGGACCCGTGTTCGCTCACGGAAACGGACCCACGCGGTGAGGGGTGATGGTTTTCTTTCCAAGGAGAGGGCGGCGGCTGAGCCGCCGATGAAAATCCCCTTGCC
>Ga0182030_10012794_pt1 | contig 16762 bp, 18 predicted proteins | sample 812S3MmetaG_FD_121299 | JGI IMG/M metagenome (GOLD analysis project Ga0182030, IMG submission 121299) | Permafrost microbial communities from Stordalen Mire, Sweden - 812S3M metaG (Illumina Assembly) | ecosystem: Environmental > Terrestrial > Soil > Wetlands > Permafrost | place: Sweden...
CTCCGCTGCACAAAAAACAAGGCGGCAAAAAACTTGTTCTCTCGCATCTTATTGACACGATACTCAAGAATCCGGTGTACGCGGGGTTCTTCATTATCAAAGGCGGAGAACGGCACGAGCTGAGTGAAAGCGTGCCGAGAGCGATTAGCGAGGATATGTACTGGGAGAACCAGAAAATACTCGGAGATAAAGGTAGGCCGCGACCATCAAAAAACAAACTGTCTTTTGCCTATACCGGACAGACAACCTGCGGCGGGTGCGGCGGAGTGGTTACCGCAGAACATAAATACCAAGTCATCTGCGATTGCAGGCACAAATTTTCATATCTCAACAAAACCCAGTGCCCCAAGTGTGAGACTGCTATAGATGACATCGAAAAGCCAACTTACCTCCACTACGTTTATTATCACTGCACTAAAACGAAAGATAAAAACTGCCGGGAAGGCAGCGTACAGGAGGTATACATCGATGACACTCTGGCATCCTACTTCAAAGCGAATCTCAAGATATCAAAGTCGCTGCACGACTGGTGCGTGGCAAATCTGGAGACCTTAGACACGAACGATATAAGGGATGATTCAGAAAAGAAAGCATCACTACAAGCAACGCTCCTCAAAAAGCAAAACGAGTACAAAGAGCTGGTGCTTATGAAGACCCGAGGGCAGATCGATGATGACGACTTCGGCATGCTGAAAGGGGCGCTTAAGGGCGAAATTGAGGGTTTGGAAGGGGCTGTGGGGAATATAGGGAAAGCGGTAGGCCAAGCGGTAATAAAGAAAGCCAAGAGAGCCTTCGAACTCTCTTTGGGGATAGATGATATCTTCCGAAATGGGACGGCTCAGGAGAAAAAAGAGATGCTGATAGAAATCCAATCGAACCTAACGTTAACGGGCAAAAAGCTCAATGTTTACAACACCGGAGTGTATAAAAAGATTATCGATGGACTACTTCTGGCGAAGTCAGAAAATCCCTCGTTCGAACCTGAAAAATGTGAAGTAAACAAAGGGCGAAATGAGGTTTTTGCTACCGTGTGTACTACTCTGCTCCGCGACCAGGACTCGAACCTGGAACCAACTCCTTAACAGGGAGCTGCTCTACCATTGAGCTATCGCGGAATGTCTATCCCCACCTCGGGAATACTCATGGATAATAGCCCAAAAGGAATCGTTTGGAAAGTTCACCTTATCTTTATAAGGTATACTTAATACTGGTTTATAGGATAAGTTTTTATCAACTAAAACGGATATTTGTATGATAGCGCACACCTCGATACCCGTCGGTAATTATCAGAAGGCCAAGGAGTTTTATCAAAAAGCGCTCGCGCCTTTGGGCTATACGCAAAACATGGAGTATGGCGAGGCGGCGGGCTTTAACGACGGCGCAAACACCGACTTTTGGGTTGGCACCAACGAAAAAGGCGTCATACCCTTGCACGTTGCCTTTACGGCCAAAAACAAAGAGCAGGTGGAGGCGTTTTACAAAGCGGCGTTGGATGCCGGCGCTACGGACAACGGCGCTCCCGGATATCGCAAAGACTATACGCCCGGATACTATGCCGCATTTGTGCACGATGCCGACGGCCACAACATAGAGGCCGTGTGGTTTGATTATGATGCTAAATAGAGAATGTAATGAACTACAACGTTAAAGGGACCGAGGTTGTTGTAACGCCGGAGATTCGCGCGTATCTCGAAAAAAAGCTGAGCCGGCTCGAAAAGTTTTTTACGCATGATGCGGCGCGCGCCGATGTGGAGCTTGGCTATATGGTGGGCGAGGCAAAGACGTATCGCGCCGAGATTATGCTCTACGAGCCGGGGCTCTCGCCTCTGCGCGCCGAGGCCGAGGGCGGCGCCCTCTACGAGGCCATAGACAAAGCGGCGGGCGATATCTTTATTGAGCTCACGCGCGGCAAAAAAAAGCAGCAACACATCTTCCGCCGCGGAGCGTCGAGGATTAAAGATTACATCCGCGGATTCCGCAGCCGGCCATAGCCCCGCGTTTATTTAATTTTTTGTGCCGCGCAAAAAGTCGGCATACGGCATCTCTTTTTTACCCTCGGGGATTACCTTGAGTATGGTCAGCGCGCCATTGTTGTACTCGGCATCGGTGACGATGACTCTTTTTCCCGCGGCGGTGACAAAGTGTGCGCGCGGATTTTTGTCGAACGCGCGGATTTTTACATAATTTTCGCGGGCGTCACCTGCCAAATCGATGAGCGAGTCGGCATCGGTAAATTTTTTGGTAAACGTTACTTTGCTCTCGTCTTGCGGCTCGGGTGTTATTTTGCCGGCTAGCCACAAAGGCAACGTTTCGGCGAGTACATTGCCGCCCTCGGTGGCAAGCAAATCCTCAAACTGCGAGCCCGGCATCGGCCATGCCTCCTCCTCAAGCTCCACGCGCGCTTGTGCAACAATCGGCCCCGCATCCATTTGCTCGCTCATCTGCATGATAGAGACGCCGGTTGTGCGCTCATCGGCCAATATTGCCGAGAGAGCAGGCGAGGGGCCGCGGAATTTTGGCAAAAGCGATGGGTGCACGTTGAGTGCGCCGTGCTGCGGCATGTCGAGAAACTTTTTTGGTATGAGCTTGGCATATGCCGCCACCACAAACACATCCCACTCGGTGTTTTGCAGCTCGGCAAAAAGCGTCTCATCCTTGAGCGTGGTTGGTGTGAGCACGTCGATGCCGCGCTCCTTGGCCCACACTTTAGCGGGAGCCTCTTTAAGCTCCATCCCGCGGCCTGCCGGTTTGTCGGGCGCGGTTATCACCAATGCCGGCAGGAACCCGTGGCTCTCGAGCGCGTTGAGCACCGTGACCGCAAAATGCGGCGTGCCAAAAAATGCAAAAAGGGGTGCTTTAGCGCTCATGTGCGTGTTCTTTGTTTTGTAGTTTTTCCCGTGCGCTTTGCATGTCGGTATCCTCCTCAATTTGTATTGCTTTGTCGGTATACAAAACGCCCTCCAAATGGTCGCACTCGTGTTGAAAGATGTGTGCGATGAGGCCCGAACCGTGGTACACAAACGCTTTGCCGTCCTCTCCACAGGCTTTGACGGTGGCCTTTTCGTGCCGGAGCACGGTGCCGTATTTGCCGCGCACCGAGAGACAGCCCTCCGACATTTCTTTTTTCTTTCGCGAGAGCCGAGTGAGCTCGGGGTTGATGAAAACCATATCGGAAGGAGGAGAGGAGTGACCCGGACGTGAACGCCGATGCTCAGCGGAGCTGAGTGGAGGGTGAGCGGGAGGGTCACTCCTCTCCTCCGACAATTCTTTCTCCTCAAACACACGCCCGCTTATCACAAAGATGCGCAGAGACTCACCTACCTGAGGGGCCGCGATGGCGACGCCAAAATCCTCCGTACTCAAGGCCTTTTTCATGCGCGCAACAATCTTCGCTATGGCGGGCGAGGGAATGTCTTTTTTGGCGACCGGCTTTGCCTTTTGGCGCAACACGAGGGCTCCCGCCTGCACGATAGGGTCTTTCATACGAGAATTTTATTATGCCATGTTTAGAAAAAATGAAAAGATGTACATTTTGTGAGCGCTGCGAGCTGCCAAGGGGAGCAAAATGTACATCTTTTTATTTTTTTAGTATACGGGTATACAATGGGCATATGTCATTATTTAAGGCCAAAGTTGATGCACGAGGAGATTTTGGGTATCTTGCATCCGGTTCTTACTATTTTGACTCCGCGTGCCAGACGCTGCGGCCTTCGCAGGTAATTGAAGCCGAGCGCGCTTATTTTGAGACTTTTAACGCGTGCGGCGGGAGAGTTTCGTATCCGTGGGGCGAGAAAGTTGACGAGATTACCGAGCGTGCGCGCACCGCGATGCTTACACACTTTGGGCTCTCGGCCAAAGAGTACGCGCTTTCTTTTACACTCAATACCACCTACGGCATTAATCTTTTACTTTCGCAATTGCCCGCAGGCAAGTATGCGCGCGTGGTGACCTCGGAGATAGAGCACAACTCGGTGTTTTTGCCGACTATCACGGCTGCAAAGCGCCTCGGCATCCCGCGCGTGGTGCTTTCGCGCGCCGATGACGGCGCGCTCCGTTATGAGCCGAGCGACCTTGAGCGTGCGGTGGTGGTACTCAACGCACGCTCCAACTTTGGCGGGCAAGCGCTCCACAATGTGCGAGAGATTGTAAAAGATACACATGAGCGAGGCGGCATCGTGATACTCGACGCGGCGCAGGCCGCCGCGCACGAGCCCGGCCTGCTCCGCGGATGCGGCGCCGATGCGATTGTTGCCTCGGCACACAAGATGTATGGCCCAAGCCTCGGCGTGGTGGCCGCGCGCATTGCATTACTTAACGAACTCGAACTTTCTTTTATCGGAGGAGGTATGGTGCGCGATGTCGAAAAAGATTCTTTTTTTGCGAGTATCGAGCCGCACGACAGGCTTGAGCCGGGGCTCCAAAACTACAGCGGCATCGTGGGGCTCGATGCGGCTCTGCCGCGCCTTGCGGCGTATGAAAAAAGCGGCAAAGAAAAAGAGCTTTCGGCGCAGCTTTCAAAATCGCTTGCTGAATTGCCGCTCAAACTTATAAGCTCCGAGCCAAGTTCTATTGTAAGTTTTTATAGCGAGAAGGTAGATGGGCACCGGCTGGGGCTTTTGTTGGCGGGGCAGGGCATCATGGTGCGCAGCGGATATTTTTGCTGCCACTATTATCTCCAAAAAGTAAAAAAGTATCCGCCACTCGTGCGGTTTTCACTCGGGGCGCACAATACGGAGGAGGACATTACGCACGCGGTTTCGATATTAAAAACAATTCTTAACAATATATAACTCATGTTTTGCATTGCGGCATTTATCGTTTTAGGCATCCTCAGCATCTTTTCGGCACGGTATCGCCGGTTGGCTGCTAAGGCGTGGTATTGCGTCTCGCGCAAAATGACCTTCCGCACCTGCGAGATACGTTTTGACGAGGAGCTCAAGGGCAAGCTGTTGGGCAAGCTCATCATTACACATCCACGCCTCGCGCGCTGGCTCAGCCGCTGGTTTGATGTGCTCGCCTTTATTTTTGTGGTGCTCAGCATCTGGAGCTTGGTGGTGGTGCTCATCGCCGGGCTCAACTTATTTGTGTACGGCACGTGCGACCCGCAAAACGCCGAGGCATGCTCGCTCAGCTCCGAGACATGCTCAATTGCGAGCGCGCAAGAAACATTTGTGCAATCGGTGCTCGACAATCACGAACTCACGTGGGGCTATAATCAAGTGAGCGACCTTGGCGACGCAATCGTGCGCATACCGGACAGGCTCAAAAACTGGAATGTCGCGGATTACATAACTGCCGACAATACCTACTACGCGCCGTATGACGCATCAAAGCAAACCGCGCTTGAGATAATCGACCCGGGCTGCATTTATTGTGCAAAATTGTTTGCCAACATTGAGACGGCCGACTTTGAACACAGCCACAACCTTACCTACATTGCGTATCCTATCCCTAACCCAACCAAACCGGGCCAGTACAAATTTAAAAACTCGTATCTGATTGCCGAGTATCTTGAGGCGGCCAAGCGCATCGCTCCGGCAACGGCTAGTACGACGCCTCCCGACTGGCAAGTACTCCAAGCGGTATTTATCGGGGTTGATAGCAACGGTGCGCGGCTGCAAGACCTCTTTGACGGCTATTACACAACCGAGCAAGCAACTGCCGAGCTCCACACGCTCTTCCTTGCGGCGGGGTATACGCAAAGCCAGTTGCCGGCACTTGATAAAGAGGCCGCGTCGGCCGAAGTTGCAAGCGCACTCGCTGCTAATAAAGCGGTAGTCGAGCAGCAAATCCATACCGTTAAAATCCCGACCATCATCTTTGGCGGCCAGCGTTACAGCCAAGTGCTCTCGCCCGGGTCGCTGCACTAACTATGGACCACATCAGCGCGCACATACAAAAGGCCGCATACAAAAAAGATAGGGTCACCGAGCGCGGCGAGCTGATGCAATACTTTATGGAGCGGCTCAATACCGCGCGCGTGCGCGATGGCTTAGGCAAGCTCACGATGCCGCGCATGGGGCGCTTGCTCCTTGCGATACCCACCAAAGATTTGTACTACCTCAAGAGTGTGTGCGACAATGCAAAAGACTTTTCCAAAAAGTTTTGGTGGGAAATCAATCCTAAAAATCATCCTGATAAACCTCATGCACAAAAATAATATAAACCAGCAATTTACTGTCGAAGGCTTGGCCGGCAAAAAAACGCTCTCCGGCGAGATTGTCGTCGGGGGCGCCAAAAACGCGGCCACCAAAGCGCTTGCCGCCTCGATTTTGTTTGAGGATGAGCTCACGTACAAAAATTTGCCCGACATAGAGGATGTTAAGCGCATGCAGGAACTTTTGGCCATTGCAAAGCAGGGCCTGCCTGCGCAGGCAGGCAGCACTCTTAACCCGGTGATGGATAAAACAATATCCGAACGCATGCGCTCATCTATTGTGATGACCGGCCCTTTGCTTGCGCGAGTGGGCACCGTGACCTTCCCGTTCCCCGGCGGATGTGTGCTCGGCGAGCGGCCTATCGATTTGTTTTTGGAAGGATTTAAAGCGATGGGCGCAAGCGTTGAGGAGCGTGATGATTTGTTTATCGTCACTGCACCGGATAAAAAATTACAGGGCACGCACATCACGTTCCCGTTTGTTTCGGTAACTGCCACCGAGACACTCATGCTCGCAGCGGTGCTTGCCGAGGGCGAGACCGTGCTAGAAAATGCCGCGATGGAGCCGGAGATACCGCACTTGGCCGAGTTTTTAAACTCCTGCGGCGCACACATCGAGGGCGCCGGCACGAGTGTTATAAAAATTGCCGGCGGCGGCTTGCTTAAAGCGGAGGGTAAAGCGTTTGTAACACCGCCCGACAGGATCGAGGCAGGGAGTTTTGTGATACTCGCCGCGCTCGCAGGCCGTGAGGTCACCATAAAGCAGTGCGAGCCAAAACACATGGGTGCGCTGATTACGTTGCTCAAACGCGCAGGCGTGCCGCTTGAGGTTGGCCATGACTATATAAAGGTATCGGCAGGCGAGATACCCAGTAGCGCGTTCAAGCTGGTCTCCGTGCGCACACACGAGTATCCGGGATTTCCCACCGACCTCCAAGCGCCGATGGCGGTGTTTCTCTCCCAGGCAAGCGGTGAGGGCACGATACTCGAAACTATTTTTGACGGGCGCTTTAGATACGCCGACGACCTCGTGCGCATGGGCGCCGACATCACCGTGATGAATCCGCACAAAATTTTAATTAAAGGGCCGCACGCGCTTAGCCGTAAAGAGCTTGAGAGCCCCGACCTGCGCGGCGGCTTGGCATATATTATTGCGGCAGCGGTAGCGACCGGCACCTCAACCATCAGCAACGCCTATGTGATAGACCGCGGCTACGAGCATATAGAGGAGCGCCTCCAAAAGCTCGGGCTTAATATAAAAAGGGAAGTAGCGGCCTAAACCATCAAGGCCGGCCCTTGAAGCTGCATAACTCATTGACTTTCCAGACGTGAGGGATATTATATAGGCACAGTTGGCTTAGGCCTCACCCCCGCAAGGGGGAGAATGTGGAAAAACGTCAGAGTAACCCTCTGGCGATTTTTCTTATCTCGGTAAAAATATCTTTGTCGAGAAAACCAATTTTTTCTACCAAACGACGTGTATCAACAACTCTCATTTGGGATAAGTTGGCCCGTGCTGGTTGGTCATCCACTGTGCCGACAGGTACGCGAAGCGCATGTTCGCGCGTGGAGGTAGTGAGGGGAACAACGAGGCACGCATCAGGACCGAACCCTCGCAATATAATAGCTGGGCGCAGAAAATTATCGCCCTTTCCATCCTGCTCCGTGCCGACATTTACGCCAAACCGGCACCACCAAATTTCGCGAACTGTGTACAGGCGCGGTTCTTCTTTGTGAGTCTTCTTTTTTACCTCGTTCCACCTATCAAAATCTTTTTCCATTGCGCGCCACTATACCGAACTTTGTTTGGGCGTCAACGTCATTTGTTTATGTGGCTCTGCTCTTGTATCATGGGCTGGCAATGGCCTTTTTTACTCCAAAACTCGGCATCGATCTCGGCACCGCCAACACGCTCGTTTTTGTGCCCGGCAAAGGCGTTATCCTCAACGAGCCTTCGGTGGTGGCAATATCCGAGATAGACAAACGCATTTTGGCTGTGGGTTTTGCCGCAAAAGAGATGATAGGCCGCACGCCGGGCGAGATTGTCGCGTACCGGCCGCTGCGCGATGGGGTGATTGCCGACTATCGCGTCACGCAAGCAATGCTGCGCTATTTTATACAAAAAGCGCTCGGCCGATTTCAATTTTTTAAGCCGGAGGTGATGATCAGCGTACCCACCGGCGTCACCTCGACCGAGCGGCGTGCAGTGGTGGAGGCCGCGATACGCGCGGGCGCCAAAAACGCGTACGTGGTTAAAGAGTCGGTGCTCGCGGCCATTGGCGCAGGCATCCCCATACAAGAAGCGCGCGGCAACATGGTTGTCGACTTGGGCGGCGGCACGTGCGATGTGGCGGTGATTAGCCTCGGCGGCATTGTCGCATCAACGAGCGTGAAGTGCGCAGGCGACAAGCTCGACCACGCGATTGCCGATTATATTAAAAAAACATACAACCTCGGCATCGGCGAGAAGACCGCCGAGGATGTAAAGATCGCCATCGGCTCGGCGGTACCGATGGAGGAGGAGCTGGTGGTAGCCGTGCGCGGCCGCGACTTTATATCGGGCCTGCCGCGCACAGTGGAGATAAAAACCAACGACATCGTCAAAGCAATAGGCAAAGAGCTGCGCGAGATAATCAAAGCCATACGCGATGTGCTGCAGGAGACGCCGCCGGAGCTGGCAAGCGACATCATCGACCGCGGCATCATCATGACCGGCGGCACCTCATTGCTGCGCAACTTCCCCGAGCTGGTGCTCCGCCGCACGGGCGTCAAGGCAAAAGTAGCCGAGGACCCGCTCTATTGCGTGGCGCGCGGCACGGGCATTGCGCTCAACCATCTCGATACGTACAAAAAAGCTATCATTACCAAACGCTAACCCCTAAAAAGATTTGTATTTTGTGAGCGCTGCGAGCTGCCAAGGGGAGCAAAATATAAATCTTTTTAGGGGCTTATAATTTACCCAATGACTCACCATGCCTATTTTTTAGAAGGGGAGAGCAGCCTGCTCAAGGCAGTGAGCGTGAGCGTGCGCGCCGAGGAGCATGTTGCGGAGCATGACCCCAACTTTCAGGAGAGAGTATACGAAAAGTTTGGCATCGAGGAGGCTCATGCACTGCAAACGCTTGCCTCTTTTAAAGCAGCGGGAGAGAGGAGCTATTTTATTATCGCTATTTCCTCTATCACCACCGAGGCTCAGCAAGCGTTGCTCAAATTGTTTGAGGAGCCGCGCGCGGGGCTCACCTTTATTTTGATTGTGCCCCACGGCACGCTGCTGCCGACGCTCCGCTCGCGCATGCTTGAGTATCCAAATAAGTCGAGACTTGCTGTTCAAAAAGTGTCCGAGTCACAAGTTTTAACTTTTCTCAAAGCACCTTACAAGGCGCGCAGTGCAGTTATTGCCGAGTTGCTCAAAGACGACGAGGGTGCTCGAGAGCGCGTGCGGGCATTTGTAAATGGTCTCGAGGTGGAGTTCCACGCAAAACTTTTACAGTCGCAGGGTAAAAAAGAGTTTCGCGAAGCGCTTGAGGATGTTGCACGCGTGCGTTCCTACACGGGCGACCGTTCGCCGGCGTTTAAAATGTTGCTCGAGCATTTGGCTTTGGCGCTGCCAAAGATATGACGCCAAAAAAATTAGAAGAGCGGAAACTGCGCGTGCAAAAGCTCAATAAGGCGCTTGCCGCGCTATATCCCGAAGCGTCAATTGAGCTCAATTATAAAACTCCGTGGGAGCTTTTGGTGGCTGTGCAACTTTCGGCGCAGTCAACCGACAAAACCGTCAACAAGATTACTGAAAAGCTATTTAAAAAATACAAAAGACTCGACGATTATGTAACGGCGGGAAAGACCGCACAAGGAAGGCACGAGTTTGAGAAGGATATTTTTGCGTCGGGGTTTTATCGCAATAAAGCTAAAAGTATCTTGGCCCTGGCCAAGATCATACAGGAAGACTTGCGTGGGCGGATTCCTAAAGATATAGATGTCTTAGTTACTCTACCCGGGATAGGCCGCAAAACCGCCAACGTGGTGCTTGCCGAAGCCTACGGTATTTTGGCGGGCGTTACGGTAGACACGCATGTCATACGTTTTGTAAAAAGGTTTGATCTCTCCGGCGAAAAAACGCCGGTCAAAATCGAAAAAGATTTGATGCAGATCCTGCCTAAGCGCGAGTGGCGCGCGTTTACGCACCGAGTTATCTGGTATGGAAGGCGCATGGCGCCAGCTCGAATATATGACACCAGCAAAGACCCGCTGGTTAAAATCTACCCGCCTGCCGGCAAGAGGTTTAGAACGTAGCACTATGGGAATGTTCTTGAGAAAAATCTAGGCGGGGGCGTGCCGCTTTTTAAGGAGCAAAGCGACTATAAAAAGTGGGGTTAAGGATTTTTTGAGAGAATGTTCCCATGGGGCCATTAATGTTATAATGCTGCCATGGCATACGATTTTAAAGTTTTTGATAAGCGGATTGCAGAGATTACCGAGCGGCTCGTCAAAGAGCTGGCGTCTGTGCGCACAGGGCGCGCTGGGCCGGCGATACTCGACGGCGTGTTGGTAGAGAGCTATGGCGCGCGCGTACCGATAAACCAAGTGGCCAACGTATCCATTGAGGATGCGCGCACCTTGCGCATTGCGCCGTGGGACATGAGTGTTGCCAAGGGTATCGAAAAGGCGATAACAGAGGCCAACCTGGGGCTCTCGGTTGGCGCCGATGAGCGCGGCGTGCGCGTGTTTTTCCCCGAGCTCACTTCGGAACGCCGCACCTCATTGCTTAAAATCGCCAAAGAAAAAGTGGAGGAGATGCGCACGGCTCTGCGCCTTGCACGCGACGAGGTGTGGAGTGATGTCCAAACACAAGAGCGCGAGGGCAAAATGCCCGAGGACGACAAATTTAAAGCAAAAGAGGAGATGCAAAAGCGCGTCGATGCGGCCAATGCCGCCTTTGACACAGCCCTCAGCCGGAAGGAAAAGGAGATAGCAGGCTAATGCTATTATAAAGGCGCATGACCTTTGTCTATTTTATCCTCATCCTTATTGTGCTCATTTTGGTGCATGAGTTTGGGCATTTTTTGGTGGCTAAATTGTGCGGCATACGCGTCGACGAGTTTGGCATCTTTTTTCCGCCGCGGTTGTTTGCGTTTAAGCGCGGAGAAACCGAGTACTCGTTTAATGTTATCCCCGTGGGCGGTTTTGTAAAAATCTTTGGCGAAAATTATGACGAGGGGCAGAGTGAACCTCGCAGTTTCGTAAACAAGCCGCGCTACGTGCAAGCCGCCGTGATTGTGGCGGGCATTATATTTAACCTCCTATTTGCGTGGCTCGTGCTCTCGGCAGGCTACATGGCAGGCATCCCCACCTCGCCCGACGACACAACCTTTGGCACGGTTACCAACTCGCATGTGCTTGTGGCGGGAGTATTGCCCAACTCTCCGGCCGAGAAGGCGGGCCTCCTGGCCGACGATCAAATAGAGGAGGTGCAAACCGCCACCGCACTGCTCGATGCGCGCACACTTGGCACCGGCTCGGGAGAGGCGGGCGTGGTTACCGATTTTATATCCGCGCATCAAAACGAGAGCGTGGTTATCACCGTGCTGCGCGAGGGGGAGCAAAAAGAGTTTTTAGCCAAAGCGACCGACGGATTTATTGCGGGGCGCAAAGCAATAGGCGTGCAGCTCGCCGACGTAGGCACGCTCAAGCTCCCGCCCCAGCTTGCATTGCTGCAGGGCGGCAAGCTCGGCTGGGATATTACACAAAGCACGGCCGTGGGTCTCGCCGGTTTTTTGAAACAACTATTTACCGGCACGGCCGACTTTAGCCAAGTGTCCGGCCCTATCGGCATCACGGTGTTTGGCGCAGCCACGCTTAAGCAGGGATGGGCCGCCGCCGCGCTCTTAACCGCGCTTATCTCCATTAACTTGGCGGTCATCAACCTTATCCCTATCCCCGGGCTCGACGTCGGCCGCTTGCTTATCATCATCATTGAGGCGGTAATCCGCCGCCCGATACGCCCGAGCTTGGTTACCAAGGCAACTCTGATAGGTTTTGCGCTTCTCATTCTCCTCATGCTGGTCGTCTCCTACCACGACATAGCGCGCCTTGTAGGGTAAATAAAAAAGCCCCGCCTGTATCTCTTATGGAGATGGGCGGGGCCGAGTCAGAGGCCTGTCTTATCTTTTTCTTGGCCGATGATGGATCAGATCTTTCTTCCCAGGTTTGGTGAGAAACACCCTGTCATCGGTGGCGATTTTGATTTTCCAACCGGCAGCGAGCAAACGATCGAGTTGACCGTCGCCCGTCCAGTTTGGTTTCGTCGGCGCTGCCGGTGTGAGCGTTTTAGGAACTTCCGCCGCAAGCTTGGCATCGGGATCAACAAATAGGACGTACCCTTTCATCGGGGAAGGTGTCATGAAGGCCCCCTGGATGTCGGTAGCCCCATCCATGACAATGAGTCGATGAGTGGGCTTGGCGTCTTGCGAAGGGTGCAGGTCGATGTAAAAGAATGACCTGCCATCGATGAGCGTCTTTTGCCACAGCTCAGCTTTCGCGGTGATTGTCTTGCCAATCATCTCGTTGCGGGCGTCGTGGACGTACATATTGATGGTGCCGCCCTTGATTGTGCGCCCAAATTGCAGAAAATCGACGTCGACCTCTTCGTTCCGGAAAAATGCCCACTTGGCAATTTCCGGAATTTTGATCGAAACGGAACCTTCGGCCCAGAGCTTCCGGCGCTCCTGGACGGGGGTGGGAGTGTGCGCGCGTGGTGACGAGGTTGCGTCTTGCCCAACAGCGGTGCTCGACATGGTAGCAGACCCTATTTGAGAGCCCTGGCTAGGGGCGGAACAGCCTTGAAAACAGTATCATATATATTTATAAAAGTCAAATAAAGAAAAAGCAAAAATACCTTTTGCACAAAGCGTTTTTCGCGTACAATGTTTTTATATGCGCCAATCACAACTTTTTACAAAAACACGAAAAGAGGCTCCTAAAGACGAGGTTTCTAAAAACGCCCAGCTTTTGATACGCGCGGGGTACATCCACAAAGAGATGGCAGGGATCTACGACTTATTGCCGCTTGGCCTGCGCACGTTTGAAAAAGTTGTCGGTATTATCCGCGAGGAGATGAACAAGATTGGCGGCGCCGAGTTGCACATGTCTGCGCTGCAGTCTCCCGAGCTGTGGCTTAAAACAGACCGCTGGGTGCCGCAGGTTGATAATTGGTTTACCACTAAATTAAAAAACGGCGCAGAGGTAGGGTTGGCGTTTACACACGAGGAGCCAATTACCGCATTGATGAAGGATCATATATCTTCGTACCAGCATTTGCCCGTGTATGCATATCAGTTTCAAACCAAATTCCGCAACGAGGAGCGCGCAAAAAGCGGCCTTATGCGCACGCGCGAGTTTGTCATGAAGGATCTGTATTCTTTTTCTAGAGACGAAGCCGAGCATATAAAGTTTTACGAACAGGCAGCCGATGCGTACACAAAAGTATTTGAGCGCGTGGGCTTGGGCGCGTTGACCTATAAAACATTTGCCTCCGGCGGCTCGTTTAGCAAATATAGCCACGAGTTTCAGACCGTTTCGGAAGCGGGGGAGGATGTCATATATATTGATGACGCAACAAAAATTGCCATCAACAAAGAAGTGTACGACGACCCGGAGGTATACAAAACAACCGGCATCAATAAAGCTTTGCTCCGCGAGGCAAAAGCGGTTGAGGTGGGCAATATCTTTACGCTCGGCACGCGTTTTTCCGACGCTATAGGGCTTACCTACAAAAATGATGTAGGCGAGGAGGTGCCTGTGTTTATGGGTTCTTATGGCATTGGCCCGGCGCGCCTTATGGCCACTGTGGTGGAGTGTCTTGCCGACGATAAAGGCATCGTGTGGCCCGAGAGCGTTGCACCTTTCCGCGTGCATGTGGTAGAACTCAGCCAAGATAATGAGGATGTCACAAACGAGGCCAAAGAACTTTACCGCGAGCTTACCTCGGCGGGCGTTGAGGTGTTGTGGGACGACCGTGATGCGCGCGCAGGAGAGAAGTTTGCCGACAGCGACCTGCTCGGCTTGCCGCTCCGCGTTGTAGTATCCGAAAAAACTTTGGCCGCCGGTAAGTTTGAGTGTGTTGAGCGCGCAAGCGGCCACGTGTCGTACAAGAGTCTGCAGGAGTTGATAGGGCATCTGACCGCATAGCCGAGAGTTCCGCCTCACCTAACCCGCGATGTTTAAAAATTTTCAAAACAGATTTTTGCCGCTTATATCCAACGATGTAGGCATTGACCTTGGCACGGCTAACACGCTGGTGTATTTGCGCGGCAAGGGTATTGTCGTTACCGAACCTTCGGTAGTGGCGGTCAATCAAAAAACCGGCCAAGTGGTGGCGGTGGGCGCCGAGGCAAAGGCAATGCTTGGCCGCACGCCCGGGCACTTGGTGGCGGTGCGTCCGCTTATCGACGGCGTTGTGTCCGACTTTGAGGCAACCGAGGAAATGCTCGCGTATTTAATTAATCGTGCGCAAGGCGTGTCGCGCCGGATGCTGGGCCCTCGCGCGGTCATTGGTGTACCCTCCGGCATTACCAACGTGGAGATACGCGCCGTTAAAGATGCGGCGCAAAACGCGGGCGCGCGCGAGGTACATATAGTAGAGGAGCCTATGGCGGCCGCGCTCGGCATACGCTTGCCGGTACGCGAGGCAATGGGCAGCATGCTAGTCGATATCGGCGGCGGCACCTCCGACATTGCGGTCATCAGCCTTGGGGGCATCGTCCGCTCCAAAAATTTGCGCATCGCGGGAGACAAACTCAACCAAGACATTATTTCCTACGTGCGTTCCGAGTTTAAGATTTTAATAGGGGAGAAGACGGCCGAAAACGTAAAGATGGCGATAGGCACCGCCATCGAAGGCGGCGAGCATATGGAGGCTGTGGTGCGCGGCCGCGATCTTATTACCGGTTTGCCGCGCGAGATTATCATTACCGACTCGGACATTCGCGAAGCAATCTCGCAATCGATCGATACTCTTGTGGAGTCGGTGCGCGAGGTGCTCGAGACAACGCCGCCCGAGATACTCTCCGACATTATGCATTCGGGCATTGTGCTGGTGGGCGGCGGTGCTCTGCTCAAAGGGCTTGATAGCTTGCTTGCACAATGGCTTAAGGTGCCGGTGTTGGTTGCCGACGATCCGCTCACAGCCGTGGCGCGCGGCACGGGAGTTATTTTGGAAAATTTAGAAGCGCATCGCGACGTCTTCCTCGAACATGACGACGATATCTCCTAAACGGCGGCACGGCTCTCCGGCACGCAGCACCATTATTTTTGTGCTGATCGGTATAGCCTGCGCGGCATGTGTGGTGTTTGCACATCGAGAGGCCGGCAATCTTTTTTGGTATGCCACATCTCCGGTAGTGGCGTTTCGCAACTCGCTTGGTACCAGCGAGGATTCGATGTTGAGAGCCGAGCTTTCCTCCACTACGGCAGCATTGGCCGACCGCGACGCGCTTTATGCGGATAACGTGCAGCTTAAACAATTGCTCGGTCGTAGCGCGGGCACGCACACAACGCTTGGCGCTATATTGCAGCGGCCGCCGGGCATACCGTATGACACCTTTATTATAGACATAGGTACGCAAAACGGCGTGGCGCCGGGCGATTTGGTTTTTGCGGGAGGCACCTCGGTCATTGGAACCGTAAGCGAGGCATATAACACTACCTCGCGCATTACACTCCTCTCGAGCCCCGGCGAGCAATACAATGCGCTGTTGCGCGGCAGTGTGCCGCTCTCGTTAAGCGGCCAGGGCGCCGGCTCAATGTCGGGCGAGGTTCCTGCCGGTATTTCGGTTGCAGTGGGTGATCCGGTTGTGTTTCCCGGCGTGCTCATGCAATTTGCGGGATCGGTATCGCGCGTAACTCAGGAAGCCGGTTCCTCTTTTATAACACTGTACGTGCAGCTTCCCGTCGATTTATTTTCGTTGCAATATGTAGAGGTACAAACAAACCCATGAAGACGCAGTCCGCTCGATGGATAATAGCTCTTTCGTTTGCGCTTGCGGCGGGAGGTTTTTTGTTTCCGTTCTGGCCGCTCTCTGTGCTCGGCATCGCGTTGGCGGCTTTCTCGGGGAGATGGGTGTTGGCTGTTGCACTCGGACTCTTGCTCGATATTGCCTACGGTGCTCCAATTGGCCGCTGGCATGTATTGTATGTGCCCTTTACACTAGCTGCGCTCGCCTGTGTTCTTGGGCATTATTTTTTTACGCACTATATGCGCAAAAACTATCCGGACACGCTGTAAGGAGAATTTTTGCTATACTGCAGCCATGTTTGTCAGCAGATTTCGGCGGCGCAAAAAAATACAAACCCAGATAGACCCGGACGAGATCCTTATAGACTCTCAAAATGCAGGTGCGTTTGACCGCGATCAGTTTGAAGGCCGCATCGAGCGGCCGCTCGGGCAGCGTTCTTTTTTGTTTGTAGGAGTGATTGTGGGGCTCGCGTTTGTGGGGTTGCTGGTCCGCGCCGGAGATCTCCAAATTATGCGCGGCGTGGCGTACGCCAAAGAGGCGGAGGATAATCAACTAAGCCAACAGACCATTGTTGCCGACCGCGGTGTCATCA
>Ga0182030_10012795_pt1 | contig 16762 bp, 14 predicted proteins | sample 812S3MmetaG_FD_121299 | JGI IMG/M metagenome (GOLD analysis project Ga0182030, IMG submission 121299) | Permafrost microbial communities from Stordalen Mire, Sweden - 812S3M metaG (Illumina Assembly) | ecosystem: Environmental > Terrestrial > Soil > Wetlands > Permafrost | place: Sweden...
GAAGATTCAGTGGTATTTGGCTTCCGAGCTGCGGGACCGGATCCGCGACTCGAAGGCGCGGGTTACTGTGATCGATAAGCTCGTGCGCAAGCAATACGAGGTGGAACCGCGGCAATTCGAGGGACGATTGCTGCACCAACTGCCGCCCATTCGCACTGTCTTCGGGGATGCCTATGCGGAATTATATCTAGCCGAACCCAATGAGTCAGCGCGCGTCGCGCTGACTCGGGTCGGCACCCGGGTGATCGAGGATATTTCATCGCTGCCCGGCTTGGAACATACCCCGTGGATCTCACGCTACGTCCAGGGCCTGATCGACGTGCCGTTCATCAATCTCACTCCCGGCACCCGCAACGGCATCATCCAGGATGATCGCTATGCCGCCCTAATCGAGGCCTTGGCGCCGCTTGAAGTGCACGTCAAAGGTCTGATTGAGGAGCAACAGCGGGCCGAAGAAGAGCAGGCGAGCCAACAATCACTCAAAGCCATACAAAGAGCTTTTCATGAGGCCATGCTGGCACTCCCGCGCGAGGAATACGATTGGTTTGACGTGCAGGGTCGCGCGCGCCAGGAAGGAGGAGCCGCAAGCGCCAATGCCGGCGGCGTTCCTGTCGGTACCGACTGGCAAGAGGAATTACTGCCGGGCGTGTCGGAACCCAAACCCAGTGATTCTCCGCAGCGGCAGTTTTTCGATTACGCGGGTCCTCTATTCAGCGTCGTCGTGTCGCCGGCCGCGAGCACCACGCCGCTCAATGAGACGCGCAAGTTTCGCGCGCTGCCGCGGGACCGCTCGCGTCGCCGAGTCGTCGAAGATCTAGCATTTGCGTGGGAGCTCATCGACGGTGAAGGCATTCTGCAAGGCGTCTCGGATCAAGAAGTAGAGTACCGAGCCCCAGGGCTTCCCGGGCTTGTTCGCTTGAAAGTCACCGTGACCCAGCGCGACGTCACAGTCACGGCCGAAGCACTGATCACGGTTACTGACACCCTGGAAAGCGCGATGACCCCCGCCGTCGTCAATGCGCGGGGTCTGCCGGGCTACACGTTCGAGCGAGCCGCCGGCGAGCTTTGGCGCTGTCGCTTTGACGCGGACCGCAACATCATCGTGGTCAACAGCGGGCACCGGGATTTCGTCTTTGCGACGCGCAATCGCGCGCTGCAATTGCGCTATCTCGTGCGCCTCTACGTCAAGGAGCTTGTGCTCAAGAATTTTGCTGGGTTACCCGCAGATCAACTGCTCGAGCGCATGATCGAGCTGTCGTTGTATGCTGAAGAAAAGCTCAAGTCTGGGTGAGCCTCTCGAGCACTCGCCGATGACCAAACGGAGTCGACCGCCGGGTAATGCCGATCGGAAGCGGCAGTTTCGCGAAACCGTGCGGGACATCCTGCACATGGCAAAGGTGAAGCGACAATTTGGCGAGGCGGTCGATACGGCCGGTGCTGTGGCGAGGGCCATGGAACAGGCCTATCGGCTGGGCTTCAAGGATGCGTTAAAGGGACCGGCTGCTTCTGAGGTGAATGACGTGTGTCACACAGGTCGGCGCTCCGAGCAGCGATGCCATGAATTGGACATTGATTCCGCCACGAACGGGAAGCACGTTTTGGAGCATTTGTCTCGCTGCCTTGGGTCGGGAGGGACGGACCGAGACGCCGAGTTATCTTGAGCCGACGCCCACTCCGCGCGGAACTCCGGCGTGGCAGCTGGTCGTTCCGGACCGACGGACGTACGAGAAGATCGTGGGCGACGGCACTGTCGTGACGCTAGTCCGGTTGGGGCTGCTCGAGGAAACGGACGACGAATCGCGCGTGATCCTGACGGATTACGGTATCAAGACATGGAACCGCTTCTGCGAGCGCGGGGGCCAATGGCCGGATGATTTGGTGGAGAAGGGATCCTCCGAGGTGGGCGAACCCCCTATGGCCGGCAGTGCTGGCAGCAGTCTTGGAGCACGATTTGTTTGGACCACGGATGCCCGCTGGTGATGCGCAAGCCGCATCCTTCGGCTGGTTTCGACATCCCCTGGTCGGCTGCGCAATTGCGCAGCGAAATCCATTATTGCACTCCCGATCGGTATCGAGGCCTCAAGGTGGCGCGCGAATCCGAAGTTCGGCTGACAATCTTGGGTAGCCTGCTGGAGATACAACGCGTGCTTGCCAAGGCGCTTGCGTGGATCAGTCCTAACCGACTCTTCTGGGGAAATCTGACGGCGCAGGAGTTCCTCACGGTGCTCGATGATGTGACCACTTGGTCTTTGACGCATTTCGAGCCGGTTTCTGCCTGGTCGGCGGCGGAGGACTTGACGGCGGTGGAAGAACAAGAAGGCTATGGCTTGGTCGGGCGCCTGCGGCGTCAATGCGGGTCGGCGGGGAAAGCCAATCCCAATCAGAACGGGCAACGCAGCCTACGAGAGGTCACCCATCCGAAGGTACGCGGTGCGGCGCTGTGGGTGGCTCACATGCTCTTGTCGGTTTGCCACCGGGACGCCTCAGACCGTCCGACCGGTGACACATCCCAACAGCGCCAAGCCGCGCGACTTCTCGGGGCCGCTCCCGCCGGTCGGGAATGGCTGGCCAATCGACAGCAACGCTGGCCAGCGGCATACCGACGCCAATGGTGGATCGACCTCTGCCAAGATCAGCCGACGGCAACCGCGACGCACAACGTCTGTTGTGACATAGATTGTTGAAATATCGGACAAGGATTATTGAAATCGACAAGCGTGCACGAGTCTCATCTGGAGGAATGGCTACAAGGAATGCGCGGCGAGGCCGATCAGCGGCGGGGCCTCGGCCTAGATCCGAAATAGCCGCCGGGCGTTGGCGTGCAGGATGTTGTTCCCGGCGTTCATCGCGTCGGAGGCCGTCCAGCCGTAATACGTCTTGTAGTCGCCGAGCACTCGCGCAAGGATGGCGCGGCTATTCGAGCAGCAGTAGCCGACTTCTTCCGGCACGGTGTTCGCGTCGCTGCCGTGCATGATTTTTTCGGAAGGCGCGAGCGCCATCAGCGTCCGGTAAAGCTCTTCAAGAGCACCAGGGTATTTTGAAAAGAAAGAGACGTCCGTGTAGACATTGGGAAACTGGCTGATCATCGAGGCGATAACGTGGTGCGAGGGATAGCCGCCATGGATCACTATGAAGCGGGTACCGGCTCTTTGAATGTCGCCGTCGCCGAAAACGTCGTATAGCGGCAGGGGATTGTTGTAGTCGGGTCGCAGGCTTGGGTGCAGGGCGACCGCGCTATGAATGATGATGGGCCGTTCGAGTTCGCCGGCTCTGACATACACGTGCTTGAACAAATAGTCCTGGTACGTCTTGAATGCGGCAGTGAGTTTGGGTGTGCCGTAGAGGGGAACGTCCATGACGCCGGAACGGATGGGTGCCGCGGCGAGCAGCGTGCGCAGCGCGGCGTCGGCTGCGCTCGGCGTGACGGGGCTAAGATCGTAGGGGCGGTAGTAGGCGGACACATTCTTGAAGCCACGGCAGCCGGCGGCGACCGCGCGCTCGAGAGCGCGATCGATGAGCGCCACCACGTCCTCGAGGGTTGAAGCATTATTCTTGCGGGCCCAATCCGGAAAAAACGTTTGTGCAAACGGCCAGGTCCAGACGAATCGGTCGAGTGGGATGGACGTCTTGGGCGGCACGGCGGGGTCTGGTTCTGCGGACTGAAGCACCACGGTGCGTATGTTCTCGCGATCGAAGATTGCGGCGACGTAGGCGGTGAAGTCGGTGTCGCTGCCGATGTGCTTGGCGACGACGGAGTCGAAGCCTGCGAGCGTGGCGGGTACGCCGTAGGTGCGGGCGATGTAGTTCAGGTAGCCGATGCGGCGGGGCTGTCCCCAGACTAGGTCGGCAAATCCGGCCTTCATGTTGGCAAGAACTTGTGCTCTGCCGGGATAGTCTCCGGGTGCGGCGAATGCGTCGGTAAACCCGACGGCCTGCTTGTCGTAGGCGACGGAGAGCAGAGTGCGACTCAGGCCATGCATGTGCGAATCGACGACGTCGACCGATCGCAGATCGAGGCCGCGGGCCGCGCGGCGGGCAGTCTTCGGCTCTGGAGACTGCGCCGCAGCGGCGGGTGCCGGTGAAGCGGCGATGGCGGTCGCCGGGCGGCCCGCCCCGAGAAATGCGCCGGCGGCTGCGCCGATGCCTAGCTGCCTGAGCAACGATCGTCGGAACATGGAGTGGGCTCCTACTATTGCGTGTGAATAATGCGGATGGATGAGAGTTCGGGCGACCGTCGAGCCGCCGTCTGTTCTGGTAGCATTCGTTGCGGCCAACCAGGGGTATCAGCGTGCGCCACATCGTCCTTGTTACAGTACTGTTCACAGTCGTTGCCGCGTCGGCAGTCGGCGCCGCGGCGCCGCCCGAGGCGGTCATCAGCGATCCGCCGCGCGACGCTGAGCATCCCGCGCGCATGGAGCCGCTGCAGATCATGAGTCATGGGGCTGCGATGAACGCCGTGTTTTACCTGGCCGCCGGCGCAGGTCCGCATCCGACCGTGCTGTTGCTGCACGGATTGCCGGGCAACGAGCAGAACCTCGACCTGGCGCAATCGATGCGCCGTGCCGGTTGGAATACTTTGACGCTGCACTTTCGAGGTTCCTGGGGCAGCGGAGGGCGGTATTCGCTGGCGCATTGCATCGAGGATGCTCATATGGCGGTGGAGTTTTTGCGCAATCCGAAGACCATTGAAAAGTACGCGCTGCAACCCGGTCGCATCGTGATCATTGGTCACTCCTTGGGCGGTTTCCTGGCAGCCAAGTTGGGTGCGGAGGATCCCGCACTCTTGGGTGTGGGCTTGATCGCGGCATGGGATGTGGGCCACGACGGGCCGCTCATGGCTGAGTTCTCCGCGGCGAAGTTGGACGATGCGTTCAACGACATGCCGGGTCGGGTCGTGGGTGCCTCGGGGAAATCTGTGGTGGCGGAAGCGGCGGCGCACGCGAAGGACTGGTCTCTGGACGCATTCGGCTCCGGTCTCGCCAAAGACAGAGTGTTGATCGTAACCGCCCATGACGGGGGCCGTGAGAGTGGTCTGCGACTCGGTGACACTCTGAAACGAATGGGGGCAAAGGTGGCCGTCGCGGACATCGATACCGATCATCCCTTCAGCGATTCGCGCATCGCGTTGCAGTCGGTGGTCATCCGCTGGTTGGCGACATTGCCGAACGCTCCGGCCTCCGGCTGATGCCCGCCGTCTCAGCGGCGGGTTACTCATGCAGGGCCCTGGCCAGCGCATCCATGACGTTGGCGTAGAACAGCACATCGATCTGGGTGGCGATGTCGTCGGACACCTCGGCCAGGGCAGGTCGACTGGACACCGGCACCAGGAGGGCGCGAGCACCCGCGCGGATGGCGGCTTCGAGGATCCCGGTCGCCTGCTGCATCGGTTTGACTCTATCCCCTTCGAGTTCTCCGACGATGACGAGTCCGCCGCGCAGCGGCTTCTCGAGCAACGCCGAGCATAAGGCCAGCAGCAGGCCCACGCCGACGGAACCGTCGGCCTTTTTGCCTTTGAGGGCGCGCACTTCGACGCGGAGTTCGTGACTCGTCGGATTGCGCGCGCCCAGCAACTCGCGCGCGTGCGCATATAAAAATTCCCGGGCGGCCGTGACGCTCGCACGGAGGGTGGCTGACGGTGACTCATTGAGCAGGCGGACCCCGTGACCTCGCGCAACTGCCACCTCGATTCTCGACAGCGTGGGCAGCGCGCCGGCTGCCCACGCGTGGCCCGCCGGCAGGGCGCTCGTTCCGATCGCCTTTTCCGACGGAGTGTGGTTCGCTGACTCGATCGGTAGGCGGTTCAGATTGTCGGATATTCTTTGCAATAAGAGGACCAGGTGTTCTAGTTCCTCATTGTTGATGCCGTCGATGGCGCGCTGAAATTGCCGGCCGACGATGGGGGTGAGGGAGTTGAGCATGTCCTTGCCGTGCTGGGTAAGCACCACCTCGGTGACGCGGCTGTCGCTGGCATTGGGAAAAACTTTGACCAGTTTCTTGCTGACCATGCGTTCGACGATGCGGCTGGCGGTATTGCGTTTGGTGAGCGATCGCTCCGCCAGGAAGCCGATGTTGGCGGATTCCTGTTCCCGCAGCACGGTCATGATCCGGTACATGGAGCGGTTGACGCCATGCTTCTCGAGCACCGTGCTCATGTCTTCGTGGTAGTCGAAATCGGCGTGCGCCATCAAATAGAAGGGCGACATGGCCAGGCGGAATTCCGGATGCGCCGGATGGCACAGCTCGCGATAATCGACTTTCTTCATCGTTCCGAACCCTTTTGTGCCATCCCGCGGGCATTTTACGGTCAAGCGGCTGTTTTAAAGAAATGGTCCAGCCGACGCACCGCTTCGCGGATGACGGGCAGCGTTTGCGACCCGAAGCAAATGCGTAAGTGACCTTCACCGGCCGCGCCGTAGAAGGCGCCGGATTCGACGACAATCTTCGCTTCCTCGAGCAGGCGATTGGCGAGGGTCTGCGAGTCGATTCCGGTGCCGCGAATGTCAGGAAAGGCGTAGATCGACCCCTCGGAGCGCGCGCAGATCACGCCGGGCATGCGGTTCAGCGCATCGACCAGAAAATCCCGCTTGATCCGTTCATCGGCCACCATCTGTTCGAGCGCCGACGGATCGCCGGTGATCGCGGCGAGGGCGCCATGCTGCACGAAGGTGTTGACGTGAGTGACGTCGTTTGCCGTCACCGTCAGCATGGCGCCGAGCAGATCCGCCGACGCGGTGGCGTACCCGAGACGCCAGCCGTCCATGGCATAGCTCTTGGTGAACGCATACAGGGAGATGGTGCGATGGGCCATGCCGGGCAGGGACGCGATGCTGATGTGCCGGTGCTCGTAGACATTGTATTCATAGACTTCGTCGGCAATCACGATCAGATCGTGACGAATGGCGAGGCCGGCCAGCGCGAGCAATTCTTCTTGGCGATAGACGCGACCCGTGGGATTGGAGGGATTGACGAGCACGACGGCCTTGGTTCGCGGTGTGATTTTCGCTTCGATCCACTCGGCCCTAATCGAGAAGCCGTTGGCGGCATCGAGCGGCGCCGCCACCACTCGGCCGCCGGCAAGCTCTATCTTGCTGATGTGTTGCGGGTAGGCGGGGTCGAGCAGGATCACCTCGTCGCCCGCATTCACCACAGCGAAGAAAGCCGCGAATGAGCCGTGAGTCAGGCCATTGGTGACCAGGACATCGGCGGCGGTCGCTTCGATACCGTTGACCGTGCGCAACTTGTGCGCGAGGGCTTCGCGCAGCGGCAAAATACCGGATAGCTCGCTGTAGTGGACTTGTCCGGCCGTGATGGCGGCGATGGTCGCGGCTTTGATGTGCTGCGGGGTGTCGTGCGCCGGCTGGCCGAGTTCCATGTGAATCAGCTCGTGCTGGTTGGGGAGCCGGGCGGCTCGAGCGTGCATGCCATAGTTCTTTTTCGGCGACGAAGCGATGCGATCGGCAATGCGGGACATGTGTGAACCTCAGGTCGTAATGGCGCCGTGGGCGGTTCGATAACGGCGCACCACGGCGAAGAAAGTCATGCACAGCGCCATGCCGATGAACGTGTTGATGATCATGGGCAGCGACATATCGTGTCGGTGCAGCAGCGTGACGGCGACGAATATGGCAGTGCCTTCCTGGCGGATCATGTGTTCGACCGCGATGGCGATGGTTTCGCGGCGCGTGAGTCGGCCGATTTTGCAAATGGTCAATGCCACCGTGATCGCCGTCAGGTTCATCGCCACCACGATGGCCATCAAGGCGCCGACGGAGGCGCGCAACACGGCCCATTGCTGCATGACGATCGACAGGAAGACGATCACCAGCGTCGTCGTAGCCACGGTTTTGATGCGCGGGCCGAGCAGGGCGCACCAGCGGGGCTGCAGCCGGGCGGCCAGCATGCCGCAGGAGATGGGGATCAGTGTCACCAGCATGATGTGGGAGATCGAGGAGCCGAAGGGAATATCGATGGGCTGCGACTGTTGAAAGGCGAATTGCAGCGCATAGTGCGCAATGAATGGCAGCGTGAACACATAGATGGTGCTGAGTGCGAGGGTCAGGGACACCGACAGGGCGACGTCGCCCTTGGCGATGTCGGTGATGAGATTGGACAGAATGCCGCCGGGCGTGGTGGCGAGCAAAATAAGGCCCACCTGAAGTTCGGGAGTGGGTGCGAACAGAATTGCCAGGGTGGTGCCGCAGAGCGGCACCACGACCAGCATGCTGAACAGGCCCAGGATGAAGGAGCGGCGAGCCGGCAGGATGTTGGCGAAATCAGCGAGTTTCAGGCCGGTGCCGATGGTGAACATGACGAGCCAAAGGGCGCAGGGAAGAAGGTACGAATCGGCGATCGCCATCAACATCTGCATGCGTTACCCCCGTGTCGCGCGCGGGCGGATGTCCCGCCGCCCCGGCCGCCACCGCGCGCCGTGGATAGGAGGGTACCCATGTCCACGGCGCCGGTCATTTTTGGTCAGTATTGATAGCGGATATTGATGCCGAAGGTGCGGGGCTCAGCTTCCAAATGCCGGTCGCCCAAGAAGGTGGACCCCGCGCCGAAGGCGTCGTCGAGATAAGCCTTGTTGGTGAGGTTGCGGGCCCAGCCCGACCACTCCCACTTCGAATCAGCCGACTTGACACCGGCGCGCAGCCCGAGCAGGCCATACCCGCCTTGGCTGTCGGCGGCGACATTCGGCAGCGTGAAATAGATGGAGGAGCGGTAGTTGTAATCGGCCTCGGCGAACGGCCGCACGCCGCCGATGGTCTCGGCGGACTGATACCGCAGCACCACATTGCTCGACAACTTGGGCGATTGCACCGGGGTCTGGTTGTCGTAAGTGCCGGAGATGATTCTCGCGTGATTTAAATTCACGCCGGCGTTCAGCGAGAGCTCCTGCGTGATGCGCCAGGTCAGGTCGGTATCCATACCGTAGATGTGGGCATCGCCGGCGTTGCCGAGGGAGAAGACTTCAATCACGTTCGGCGGAGTGCCATAGGGGATTTCGGTCGAGGCCTGCATGTTGCGCCAGTCATAGTAGTAGGCTGAGCTGTTGAGGACGAGCATGCCATCGGCAAAGGTGGATTTGAAACCGACCTCGTAAGCGTAGAGCTTTTCCGATGCGTACGGCGGCAGGTAGGCCGCCGCGGGCTGGGTGGCCGGGTAGGGCAGGAAGGCGATGTCGCCGGGGAAGCCGCCGCCCTTGTAGCCGTCGCTCACCGTCAGGTAGACGAGCAGGTCCTTGCTCGGCGTGTAGTTCAGGCCGACTTTTCCTGAAAGGCCATTCGAGGACAGGGTGGCATGGTCGTAAGGCACCGGCGTCAGTTCGTAGGCCGGCGGGAAATCGACGTTGACGTTGCTCGAGTAGGTGTAGTCGCGGCTCTCATGCGTTTCGCGAATGCCGGCGATGAGCTTCCACTCATTGCTGAGGGCGTACTCGGTGTGCGCAAAGACACCTTCGGTTTCGGTCTTTTGCGCCACGTTGACGCCGAAAATCACGGGAGTCGGATTGAGCGGCGCCACTTCGTAGTTCTGCGCGAAGTTGGTTAGATTCAGATTCGAGACGTCATCATGGCTGTAGTACGCGCCGACCAGCCATTGCAACGCTCCCGATCCGTTCGAGGCGAGACGCACTTCTTCCGAGAACGTTTTGATGGACTCCACATCGAACAGATCCTGATCGATGTAGGGCGAGCCGCTGCTGCTGCCCCAGGTGCGGTCCATCTTGCGTCCGCCAGTGACCGAGGCTAGGGTCATGCCGTCCAGGGTCCAATCGAGCTTCAGACTGCCGCCGTATAGATGGACGTTGTTTCGATTGCCGTAGGAATTCGCACCGAAGGCGACGGTCGGATCGTCGCCGCCGTATGCCACCGCCACCGGGGTGCTGGTCGGAGTCGCGACGGCGTTCACCGGACAGCCCATCCCGCCGTTGAAGCCCGCGACCAGCGGTACCTTACAACCGCCGCTGGCGTTGGTGTAGCCGGTGGGTTTGTAGGAGGGGAGCTGCGAATTGTCGAAGCTCGCGTCGCCGACGAACAAGGCTTGGAAAGTGTCCGAAGGGGTCCACAATGCGGATATGCGCGCCGCCTGTCGCGAGATGGCCGCATTCCTGGATTCCGTGTAGCCGCCGAGGTTGTTGGTGGCGACATCGGTCTGCCAGCCGTCTCGCGAGATGGCGTGTCCGGAGAGGCGTACCGCCAGAGTGTCGGTGAGGCCGCCGCCCACCTCGGCCTCTAGTTCGGTGAGATTGTAGTTGCCGTAATTGACGTCGACGTAGGAGCTAAATTCTTGGGTCGGACGCGCGGTGATGAAATTGATCGCGCCGCCCGTGGTGTTGCGGCCGTAGAGGTCACCCTGAGGTCCTTTCAATACTTCGACCCGCTCCAGGTCGAACAAGCTGAAACCGAGCAATCCCACCGACGGCAGCGCCACTTCGTTGATGTACTCGGTTACCGCCGGGTTCTGATTGATGTTGGCATTGTTCATGCCGACGCCGCGCAGCGAGAACACCGGATCGCCGAACTGGCTGGATGAGACATTCAGCCCGGGGGTGTAGGCGGCGAGGTCCGTGGTCTGCTCGATGCGCAGGTCCGAGATTTGCTTTGATGTGAACACGGTGATGGATGCGGGCACGTCCTGCACGTTTTCCGAGCGGCGTTGGGCGGTCACGACCACTTCCGCCAGCGCCGAGTCGTCGGCTCGCACGAGGCCGGCGGTCAAATTCCCCGCGATCGCGGCCGCAATCGTCATGCCTAAAAGCTGCGATCGAACTCCGCGTGACGCGGGAGTCGAAGGGGCAACATCATCAAAGTCGGTTGGCGCCTTTGCCGCATTCATCGTTGGGCTCCGTATCGGTTGTTGAAGAGTGGATGAGTTAAAATTCATGTGAATTTGGACATGATAGTACTCAGTCACTTCGGGATTGCAAGATACATTTCTACAACAGATCGCAAGATGCGTCTCTGGATCCTAAAATGGCTATGATTTTGCGCGTAGGGCGTTGTGCTTTTTTATCAACACGGGAGGGCCTCATGCGCGATGTGGGGTTACGTTTTTAGGTGAAAACGGTTATAAATCTGCCGTCGAGCTGGCCGGAGACCCTCTGGTCTTTGTCTGATAGACTGAAAAATTTCTTTTTAATCAAAGGCTTAATATGACCCGCCATATCCGGATCGGAGAATCAACCTCTGGACTCAATGTCCGCGTGCTGTTGCTGGACGAACTGGCGCCGCGGTCATGTGATGCGCTTTGGCAGTTCGCCGGCGCCGGCGGCATGCATCAGGCGATTCATGCCATGTGGACCGGGCCTGAAATCTCCTGCCCCATCCCCGCGGCGAATTTTCCTGCGCTGCTCGATTTAAGCGCTCTGCCGCTCGAAAATGCCACAAGTTATCCGGACGAAGGCGACATCGCCGTGGTTTACGCGCCGCCCAACGCCTGGAAAGGCCAACCGCCCTTAGGGTTCTTCGACATTGGAATTTTTTATGGGCGAGGCGCCCGCATGCTCATGCCCATGGGCTGGATCCAAGTATCCATCTGCGGGCGCATGGTCGCGGCGGATTTGGCGGCGGCGCGAACCGCGTGCGAGTCGATTCGCCGCCGCGGAGCATGCGCCTTGAGTCTGTCGCAGGACACTTGAACGATGGCCGCCGACATCTCCGGTGGCGCCGCCGCCATCGGCACCTCTCTGTGGAAGGCGGTGAATCCGCCGCCCGCCACCGCCGCCGCGCTGTGCGACAAACTGTCCACCGATGTCCTGATCATCGGGGCGGGCGTCGCGGGACTGTCGCTCGGGCTGCATCTCGGCGAACGGAAAGCGGATCTGGTGGTGCTCGAAGCGGACGAGGATGCGAACTCAGCGACCGGCACGAGCGCCGGCATTATCGCGCCGCAACTGGTGCGAACGACGCCGCACGCCGTACTGAAGCGCCTCGGCACGGAGACCGGCGCGCGTGTGCTGCGGCTGATCGCCGAATCGGGCCACTACACCTTTGGGCTCATTGATGAGTGGAGCATCGAGTGCGGTGCCACGCGTGCGGGATTTCTCAATCCGGTGCACGGCAAGCAGGGGGCGGCTGCGCATGCGCAACTCGTCGAGGAGTGGAGGCCGTATCGCGATGATCTACGCTTGATCGATGGCGCTGAGGTGCAATCGCTGTCCGGCTGCAGCGGCTATTCCGCCGGCGTCGTCGACACGAGTGGCGGCGGCTTGGATCCTCTCGCCTTTAGTAGGGGCCTGGCTCGAGCGGTGCGAGCCTGCGGCGCGTCTGTGCACTACGACAGCCGCGTGTTGTCGCTCGAGCGCTCGCAAGATCGCTGGATCGCGCGCACGGCTTCAGGAGAAGTCTCGGCGCGGCGCGTGGTGTTATGTGCCAATGGGGGCAACACGGCGCTTCACCCCGCTCTCGCGCAGACGGTGCTGCCGCTGTCCGTGTGCGAGGTGGCGACACAGCCGTTGGATGCGCGCATGCGCGAAATGATTCTGCCCTACGGCCATACCCTCACGGACACATCGACCAATGTTTTTTCGATTCGCTACGACCGCGACGGCCGTTTGATCACAGCCTGCCCCGGCCGCTCGAAAGTCGATTACGCGCAGATCAATGATCTCATCAACCGGCGCCTGGTGGCGATGATCCCCGAGTATCGGACGACGCCGCTCGAGTTCGTCTGGCAGGGAACGGCATGGCTCAACAGCAGTCTGCTGCCGCGCGTGTTGCGGGTCGATGACGGTCTCTTGGCGGTGCAGGCGTGTAACGGGCGGGGCATCGGCTTGAACACCATCATCGGTCGGGAACTTGGCCGCTGGCTGGTGAGTCCGACGAGTGAGGCGCCTCTGGTGCCCTTGGAAAGACCGAAACCCGTGGCTGGGTTCATCTTTGCGCGCTATCTGCCGGGGTTGATGATGGGGGGCGCGGCAATCGCGAAGCGGACGTTGGAGCGATTCGGTCGACGGAACTAGTACCTCGGCGCAGTGATTGTGACCGGTTGGGAATGATCAGCGCAAGATCGGCAGGGATTCTGGCGGCAGGAGGAGTGTGATGCTGCGGGCGGCGCCGGGGGTACGGCGAATAAATCCGAGACGCTCCAGGGTGAGGATCATGTTATGGACCGAGGGTGCGGTGACTTGGAAGTATTCCTGGAAGTCGCGCAGTGCGGTAACTCCGCACCCTGGGATCTGTGCGGGGGGCGGCTCGAGTCCGCGGACAAAGAGCCGTCCCTACCGCGACCAGTGGTCTTGAAGGCGGGATATGAAGGCAACTTCGGTCAAATCTTTGCGGGCAACATCAAACAACAGCGCAAAGGTCGGATAGATCAAAAGGACTCCTATGTCGAGATTACGGCTGCGGACGGCGACAAGGCGTATAACTTTTCTTTCATCAACACGTCACTTCCAGCTGGTACGACCCCTACCGGTGTACAAAAAGCGTTGCTCAACCGGTTCAAAGAATATGGAGTAACGGAGGGCTACACGCCCGCATTTGCTAGTAGCGGATGCGTTCGCGGAAAAGTGTTATATGGTGCCGTGAAGGATGAGGCGCGCGAATTTGCGAAAACCACTGATTGCGCTTGGTCAATACAAGACGGCGCGCTAACTTTCATTCCGTTGACCTCATATATCCCCGGAGAGGTGCTTGTCGTTTCTCCAACCACTGGTTTGATTGGTACTCCGGTTCAAACGGCAAACGGGATTAGCATGCGCATGCTCCTGAACCCGTCCGTAAAGATCGGCACGGCGATAAAACTTGAAAACGCAATCATCAATCAGTACCGATTTCCGCTCGACAACTCACAGCAAGCGGCCAATCAGCTGACAAGGGCCGTCAACCAAACTAGTCCGGCCGGACTGTACTACGTGATGAAAGCGGAGCATTCGGACGACACGCGCGGCGAGGACTGGTATACGGACATCTCCTGTCTCTCGATTGATGCGACGGTGCGGGTCGAAACGACTGCGGGGTTCACGGCCGGGCCCGGTGGTGGTATCCGGATATTCAACTGACAGGCGGCGGCACATCGGAAACCGTCTTCGGGATCGCTACGGTAGAAACGCAACGATTTCCCTAGCGCCAATTAATGCGTGCTTAGCCTCTTGGAGCGTCGCTCGATGGGTGCTGTGAATCACTTTGTTGCGCACTTTGTTTGCCGCCGTGAAGTATCGCCAGTGTTTTATTTTTGTTACATCTTTGCCAGTGACCTTTTTGAAGCTCTTTCGAAATGCTGGGACCGCAAGATTGTGGCCTAAGTGAGACTCCCGCAGGGGCAGCGCGGCTTGCTTCGCCGTGCCCAAGTTTTGCCATGTATTCCGATATGCGCGAGAAGCGGCAACTTCACATGCAGTGTGCGCCAATATCACAGCCAATCCATGATTCAGGTTTTCATTCAGATGCGTTGGCTTGTCAGCGTCAAGTAGATGCTCCGCATAAGCCAACAAGTAGTCAGGATAGGGAAAGGTGGTTAGTTCACCTCGCGCAGAGCTTCGAACAGACATGGACACGCGGCCCAAATCCGTAACCTTCTTTTCCATGAGTGCTCCCTGCGAACGCAGCCTATCTAAACCCATCTTACTCGATTTGAATAAGTCCATTCAGCTTCGCGCGTCCCGCAACCCGCGCGGCTTTACCAGCGGCACCGCCCGCGCCGTGCAACTCCGCTTTCCGCACTTCGAACACCGCAACCGCTTTGCGACGTAATCAAGTCTCGCGTCCTATCCGCAAAGCCGCGCCAGCAGATGAGGTGTGTGTGGTTTTGCGCGCGTGACCGCATGCGCAAGTGAGGATCAGCGCGTATTGCCCGAATTCATCGGACAGCTTTTCGATTCTGAAATCGGACGGCATGCGCCGGAGTTTGCAATCGTCGCGGCAATGTCGTCCATACAGTAGTCCGACTCGGCGACTACTGTATAAACTCGCCATTTCCGTCCGTAGTGCCATAATCGCTTGTAAGAGCAACTTAGGTGGAGCAATGCTAATGGCTGGCGAATGGTCGGAATGGCGAAAGTTTCCTGATCCTCGGAAGCTCGAAAACTTGATTGCTCCTTTTGGGCCGGGCTGCTACGAACTTCGCGACGGAGCAGAATTAATTCTTTTCGGAAAAGGTCGAAGCGTTGCCCATCGGATGGCGTCTTTATTGCCGGAGCCGCATGGATGTGGAACGCGAAATAATTCATTCAAACGCGAGTATGTATTCGCTCATCTTGGAAGTATTGAATATCGGACGCTGCCTTGCGCTAGCGCCGAGGAAGCTGATAAAAGCGAGCGGGAATTAAAAGCCCAAGCAGCAAAATACAAGTTCCGAACATGATGAGCGCAGGAAGATCGATAGGATTAGTTGATTCAACTATTATAGTCTGACCATGTGCGGCCGCTATGTATCCCCCGATGGAGCCTCAATCGAGCGAGAGTTCAATCTCGTGCATGCCGAATGGCAATTCCCGGCAAGCTATAACGTTGCCCCTACGCAATCTGTTCCCATTGTTCGCACTGTTGACGGCGCACGGCATGGAGCGCTCATACGTTGGGGCCTTATCCCGTTCTTCGCTCGCGGAGTGCCGACGAAGTACAGCACCATCAATGCCCGCATTGAGACTGTGCAGACAGCGGCGAGCTATCGCGGACCGTGGAAACGCGCGCAGCGCTGCTTAGTCGTCGTCCGTGGCTTCTATGAGTGGCAGCTTCAAGCGGACGGCAAAACGAAGATCCCGTTCTACATCACCATGAATGACCAGGACGTGGCCGCGTTCGCAGGACTGTGGGATTCATCCAAGACGGACGCGGGCGATTACATCGAGTCGTGTACTCATATCACCGTCCCGGCTAATAGGCTTGTCGGCGAGATTCACAACACGAAGCACCGCATGCCCGCGATCCTGGCGAAAGAAGATCGGGAAGCGTGGCTCACGGGCACGCCTGATGAAGCCTGGGCGACACTCAAGCCATACCCCGATGACCATATGGTGGCGTGGCCGGTCAGTACTCGCGTCAATTCGCCGAAGAATAACGAAGCAAAATTAATTGAGCCGGTTTAGGCCCGAGGTGATTTCCAGATGACGATTAGCTCTAAGGCGTTTCTAGCTGGCATCGGCGGCAGGGTACGGCAACTCCGCGAGGACTTGGGCCTATCGCAAGTGAAGCTCGCCCAAAAGGCGCGCGTGCATGTCAACGTCGTCGGCCGTGTTGAGCGCGGCAGTTACAACCCCACGGCACTTACATTGTTGGGGATTGCCGAGGCACTAGGGACTACGGTCTCGGACTTGGTGAAAACGAAATAGCGCGATCTATTCACTCGGACTCGATCTGACATGCAAGGTCCGGTTTTGACCCCAGGATAGGGGTAGGGAACGGCTGTCGCCCGTGGCGTCGGCGGCGACTGCCAACGCGTACTCTTGACCCTCACCTGCCTGCCACGAGCGGCCGGTTTCCGGCCTGCCAAAATTAGCTTGGCTAGAAGTCGCCGCCGCTACCCTCATTGCGGACGGTTCAATCGATGGGATTCAGCGACAACTTCCGCTGAACCGCAGTTACGACTCGCTGGAAGGCGTGGATCGTGGACGCGGCAAGCCTTGCGCTATCGTTTCCCCTTGCCAGGGTGATTCCACTTCTTGGCGTTCTCAGCAAATTGCGCACGCTTGGCGAAGACACCGCCCTTCGATTTCTCTTTCGCGATGGCAGCTTCCGTAAGCTTGGACCCAGGAGCCTTACCCACGTCCTTGTGCATTTTATCCTTCTTCAGATTCAGTTTCATCGGCGCGCGTGCCATAAAATTA
>Ga0182030_10012796_pt1 | contig 16761 bp, 8 predicted proteins | sample 812S3MmetaG_FD_121299 | JGI IMG/M metagenome (GOLD analysis project Ga0182030, IMG submission 121299) | Permafrost microbial communities from Stordalen Mire, Sweden - 812S3M metaG (Illumina Assembly) | ecosystem: Environmental > Terrestrial > Soil > Wetlands > Permafrost | place: Sweden...
GAGCTTTCTCTAAAAGACACCACCACTTCAAACATCGGGCGGAATCGTCAGGGAGATTGGGAAGGGCGACGACGGTTTCAGCCAATGAATCAAAGGGTTTTTTGAACGAAACGGTTAAGGTTTGAGCGCGTAAAAGGCGGCAACACAAAATATGTGTTCTGTGCATTTGCACAGTCGAGCCGGACACGTTACCTGTTAAAAAGGAAGACGAGCTTACGTCGTCAAACGATTCACGATCCGCAAACATTGGCGCATGTTGAGTGTAATCCCAAATTCTTTTGAAATATATTTTAAAAGAATTCCGCCTTGTTCCTTTTTTAACATGCCCGCAGATTTATTGAGAACTGTTTGCAGTTTCTTCATGTGAGACTGATTGAGTCTCGCTGGCCGTCCCGATCTCACCTCGTCATGCAACCCGTCTATTCCGGCGGCTTTGAACCGAGCGACCCAATACGAAACTGCGCGGGGCGAATCGCCGTAGATACGCGCGACTTCACTGGCGGAAAGTCCGCTTAAAACAAGTGTTACGCCATGAAGCCGGTGCAGCAGGCGTTCGCGCGGTGAGTTTCCGCGCAATTCAGTTAATACCGATTCGAGTATTGATTTCGATGTTTTTTCTTTCATTTTAAGCTCGCAAATAATTATGACATTTGCTATACTGTGTCCATGCTTAAATACTTCATTTATGGCAGAAAATCGAGTGAGGATGAAGACCGTCAAATGCTCTCCATTGACGCGCAACTTTCAGAATTAAAATCCATTGCGAGCGTAAATGGGTTCGCCGTCGTCGGGACGTTTACCGAAAGCAAAAGCGCGAAGGAGCCTGGTCGAGAAGTTTTCAATGACATGCTTCGCCGTATTGAAAGCGGCGAAGCTAATGCCATTCTATCATGGAAGCTCGACCGGCTCGCCCGCAACTTTGACGACGGCGGAAAAATCATCGGCCTCCTTCAACGCGGGGTGATTCAGGAAATTCGCACGTTTGAGAAAACCTATCTGCCCGCCGACAACGTGCTTTCCATCGCCGTTGAACTCGGCATGGCGAATCAATATGTGCGCGACCTGTCAGTGAACATTCGTCGGGGCATTCGTGAAAAAATCCGCCGGGGGATTTTTTGCGGCAAGGCTCCGCTCGGCTATTTCAACGAGCCGAGACTTCGCACCATTGAGCCGCACCCGGTGTATTTTTCAAAACTGAAAGTCATCTTGGAGCGTTTCGCCACCGGACAACTTTCATTGACTGCCTGCCAAAGAGAATTAATGGCAGCAGGCATCATCGGCAGCAAAAGCAAAAAGCCGCTCGTGCTTTCTGCCATCAGCACCATGCTCGCCAACCCCTTTTACTACGGCGTGTTCGCCCAAAAGGGCGAATTGCACCAAGGCTCGCATGTGCCGATGATCTCCAAAAAGACGTTCGATGAAATTCAAAAAGCACTTGTCACGTTCGGCAAACCGCGCAAGCGCCGGAAGGAAAATGATTTCCATTTTCTTAATTTTGCGACCTGCGACCAGTGCGGATATTCCATCACTGGCGAACGGCACATCAAAAAGAGCGGCCTTCGTTTTCACTACTACCGTTGCACGCACAAGGACAAGAAATGCACGGCGCGCACTTTCATCCGCCAGGAGAAATTTGCCGAGGAAGTGAAGCGAAACGCCCAACTTGTGATCATCCCCGACGAATGGAAAGAAAAGTTTTTGGCTCGAATTGAGACGTGGGAAAACGAAACGTCTCACGAGAAGCAGGAAAAAATTGACCGTTGCAAATCCGACCTGACTTCGCTTAAAGCGAAGATTGATCGGATTAACAACGGTTTTGCCGATGGCGCAATTGACATTGCGGAGTTCAAAGAACTAAAAAATCCTCTAATTACGCAAAAAGCCGATTTGGAGGGAAAAATTGTTGCTCTTGAGAGAAGTAAAACAAATCGGCTCGAACCCTTGCGAAAGTGGATTTTTGAGGCAAATACGGCCAATATTCCAGTGTTTAACAACAACTGGGATGAAATGAAATCATTTCTTGGAAAAGTCGGCTCGAACCGCCTTTTACGCTCTCAAACCTTAACCGTTTCGTTCAAAAAACCCTTTGATTCATTGGCTGAAACCGTCGTCGCCCTTCCCAATCTCCCTGACGATTCCGCCCGATGTTTGAAGTGGTGGAGGATAGCGGTCTCGAACCGCTGACCTTCTCAATGCCATTGAGACGCTCTACCAACTGAGCTAATCCCCCGTCCAAAAGCGGAGGCCCAATTTAAATTTTCCCCGCCACAAGTCAAAACATTTCGCCGAGCTAAATCTGGTTGAACCGCCGCGCCCAAATCTTTAGCGTCTGTCTGTGCCGTCCAAACTCCGCATCGCGTTTCTCACGCACGAGCCGTTTTATCCGCCGTCCGGCGGCGGTTCGGCCGAGGCGGTTTATCTCGTGCAGGAGATGGTCCGGCGCGGCCATGCGGTTCACATCTTCGGACCGCAGATTGATGACGCGGAAAACGTGGAGAACATTTTCGGCGTCCAACTGCACCCGTTCACCAAATGGCGCATGGGCCGTTACGCGAAGCTGCGCAATTTCAAATACGTCGCGTACCCGTTTTTTCTCGAACGCATGGTGGCGGCGGCGGCGCGGGAAATAAAATTTGATCTGCTGTTTTCGCAGCACGCCATTTCCGCCGTCGCCGCCGGGAAATTGAAACAAAAACTCGGCGTGCCGGTGGTGATGAATTTCCCCGACCTGCTCACCGGCTTCATGGAAACGTGGCCGAGCTATGTTGCGCCAAAGCCGCTCGTTCAGGCGCTGATGCGTTATGAAATGTCGCTGCCGGCGCGCTACGGCGCGGACGGCGTGTGCGCCATTTCGGACGAATTCGCCGACCGCCTGGCTGCGCGGGGTTATCCGCGCGAAAAAATCTGCCCGATTTATTACGGCTACGACGCCCAGGCATTTCCGTTGCGCGAACAGTTGCCGCCGCCGAGCACCCCGCCCGTCGTTGTCATGCACGGTTCGTTCGATGCGCATCATCTTGGCCGGATTGCTTTTGACCTGGTGAAAACGGTGGTGGCGAAAAAGCCGGAAACGGTTTTCCGTTTTGTCGGCCGGCGCACTGCCGGGCTGGAGAATTTTCTGCAACACGCGCAGACGATTCCGCATTTTAAATTTGAGGCGTCCGGTTTCACGCCCTACGCCGAAGTTGCCAAACAGCTCGCCACGGCGACCGTGGGCATCGTGCCGTACGAGGAATCCGCTGGGACGCACTGCGCGTTCGTCGCCAAGATTGTGGAATATGTCGCCACCGGCCTGCCGACGGTCTGCACGCCGCTGAAAAGTGTCCGGAGTTTTTTCAAAAACGATCCGCTCGTGAAATTTTCTGAATTCAACGGGCAAGATTTTGGCGCAAAAATTCTTTCCTGGGTGAATGAGCCGCCGGCTGGCTGGCAGCCACACGCAGCCATATCTGCGGCCCGCGTGAAAGCCGAACTCGACTGGCAGCCGCTCTGCCGCAAGGCGGTGGATTTCGCGGAACAAACTGTATTTACCGCCAAGGCGCCGAGCTGAAAAATGATTTTGAAAACTCCGCGCTTCCGCATCTCTGCGGTTTAACTTTTGCCGCGCTGCCGGTTCGCCTCGTAAAGAAACACCGCCGCCGCGGCGCTGACGTTGAGGGAATCGACTTCATTAAACATGGGAATCACCACGGCTTCATCACACGCGGCCAAAACGGGCGTGGAAATTCCGTGACCTTCGCCGCCGAAAACCACGCAGCAATCGCCGAGGAAAACCGCCTGTGACAAGATTTTTTTGTCCGGGCGCGGATGGGCCGCCAGACAGCGGATGCCCAGCGCGCGCAATTCGCCCAGTGTCTGCACGAGGTCGGCGGATTCCAGCACCGGCAGCTTGAACAGCGCGCCCATCGAGTTGCGGACGGTGCGGCGCAGGAACAGGCTGCTGCACGTTTCGCCGGCGATCAGCGCCGACACGCCGAACGCCACGCAGTTACGCATGAGCGCGCCGACGTTTTCTGCGTTGGCCAGTCCGTCCATCGCCACCAAAAAATGCGGGCGCGGGCCGGCGGCGAGAATGGTTTCCAGCGACCGCGCCGGCGGAATCTTGGCGATGGCCAGCACGCCTTGGTAAAGTTCAAAACCGACCATGCCGGCCAGTAAATTTTTCTCGCAGACGAAAACCGCGATGTCTTTTTCCGTCCGCGCGCGCAACTGCGGCTCGAATTCCGCCAGCCTTTCTTCGATCAGCAGGACGGAGACGATGGTAAAATTGCTTTCCAGCAACCGTTGGAAAACCTTGTCGCCTTCCACGACGAAGATGCCGAGCGCCGCATGTTCGCCCGAACGCTTGAGCGTGCGATACGGTTCCAATTCCGGCCGGTCGAGCGAGGAAATTTTTTCGAGACGCAACATCTTTCACATTTCCAGCGTGGCACAGGGTATTTCCTGCGCGGCGATTTGCATCGCGACATGTTTTGCGCCGATGTGATGGAGTTGTTCGGCCATGACGTGATGCGCGAGTTCGGGCTTGTTGCATTCGCGGCTCAAGTGCGCGAGGTAAAGATGCTTCAGCTCGGCGGACATGATTTGCGCCACGGTTTCGGCGGCGGTGACGTTGGAAATATGGCCATGGCGGCCAAGAATACGCTGTTTCAACGCCCAGGAACGGCGCGGACAATCCTGCAACATTTTCACATCGTGATTGGATTCGAGCACGAGCACGTTCGCGGCGCGGATGCGTTCCAGCACCAGCTTGGTGACGTGACCGAGATCGGTGGCAAAACCAAAATTGCCGGCGGCGGTGCGGATCAAAAATCCGACCGGGTCCTGCGCGTCGTGCGGAATGGAAAACGTATCCACGCGTGTGTCGGCAATCTCCAAGCTTGCGCCGGTGGTGAACAAATGGCAGGCGAATTTTTTCTGCAATTGAAATTCAAACGCCTCCTGCGTGGCGCGGTTGCAGTAAATCGGGATGTTGAGTTTTTGCGCGATGCCGGTCAGGCCGGCGATGTGGTCGCCGTGTTCGTGGGTGATTAAAATGGCGGTGAGGTTTTCCGGCGTGCGACCGATCGTGGCCAGGCGCTGGCGGATCTGGCGCGGCGAGAAGCCGGCATCCACGAGGATGCGGGCTTCGGCGGTTTCGAGGTAGGCGCAATTGCCGGCGGAACCGCTGCCGAGGATGGTGAATTTGACGGACACGAAATGAAGTTAAAGCGGAAAGCGGAAAGCGGAAAGCGGAAAGCGGAAAGCGGCGCGGGCGGTTTTTTGCCAAGTCAGTTTGACTTGGGGAAAAACCTCATTATTTTTAAAGGATTGCGATCTGGATTGTTTTTGGAACACGGCGTGCTTTAACCACGTAAGGCGTATCAGAATTTTGAATCATGTTGTCTAAAAGCGGATTTTCAGGAGTTTTTACACTGCTCGGTATGTTCTGGGCTTTGGGCATTTGTCCCGTTTCTGGTGCGGATTGGAAAAGCCTGCCCGGCCATGTGCCGCGCGTGATCCGCGGGCTGACGCCCATCGGGCCGGTGCCGGCCACAAATGAATTGCAACTGGCCATCGGACTGCCGCTGCGGGATGCCGCCGGGCTGAACCAGTTTCTGGCCGCGATTGCGAATCCGGCGAGTCCGAATTACCGGCACTATCTCACGCCGGAGGAATTTACCGCGCGGTTTGGCCCGACGGAGGCGGATTACGCGGCGGTGAAAATGTTTGCGCGGGAGAAGGGTTTCACCATCACGGCGACGCACGGCAACCGGCTGCTGCTGGATGTGGCCGGCAATGCGTCGGCGGTGGAACGCGCCTTTCATCTGCATTTGCAAAAGTTCCGGCATCCGACGGAGTCGCGCGAATTTTTTGCGCCCGATGTCGAGCCGAGCGTGGCGGCCTTGCTGCCGGTGGCGGACGTGGCCGGCCTGAGCGATTACGTGCGGCCGCAGGCAAGGCTTCATCACGCGGAGGCAACGGTGGCTGCCGGAGCCGCGCCCAAGTCGGGCTCGGGTTCCGGTGGCAACTTTCTAGGAAATGATTTTCGCAACGCCTATGTGCCTGGCACGACGTTGACCGGTGCGGGCCAGATGGTCGGGCTGCTGGAGTTCGACGGCTATTATGCCGGCGACATTATTGCTTACGAAAATCTTCTGCCAGGCTCGCCGCAGGTGACGGTTCAACCCGTGCTGCTGGACGGTTTCAGCGGCACGCCCACGACCGGTCGCAACAGCGGCAATGACGAGGTTTCGTTGGACATCGAAATGGTCATCGGGATGGCACCGGGACTTTCACAAGTGGTCGTCTATGAGGCCGGGCCGAACGGTTTTCAAAACGATGTCTTGAACGCGATGGCGGCGAATACGCAGATCAAACAATTTAGCTGTTCCTGGGGCTGGGGCGGCGGACCGGCCACGACCACGGAAAATATTTTCATGCAAATGGCTGCGCAGGGGCAGTCGTTCTTCAACGCGGCCGGCGACAGCGACGCGTTCACGACCGGCGCCAATTCCGTGAACGGCGTTGATAATGATTCCATCGCCAATGCGCCTTCCAGCAGCCCGAATATAACCGAGGTGGGCGGGACGACGTTGACGATGAATGGCGCGGGCAATTCCTTTGCCTCGGAAACCGTGTGGAACGCCGGCGGCGGCACGGGCAGCAGCGGCGGCATCAGCAGTTATTTTTCGATTCCGATCTGGCAACAGGGCGTTGACATGACGATGAATGGCGGTTCCACCACGCAGCGCAATATTCCGGATGTGGCGATCAATGCGGACAACACTTACGTCACCTACGGCAATGGCCGGAGCGGCATTTTCACTGGCACGAGCATCGCGGCGCCCTTGTGGGCGGGCTTGCTGGCCCTCGTGAACCAGCAGGCCGCCGCCGCCGGCAATCCGTCCGCCGGTTTCATCAATCCGGCCATTTACGCGCTGGGCCAGAGCGCCGGTTACAATCTTTATTTTCACGACACCACCGTGGGGAATAATTTTTGGTCGGCCAGTCCGAATGAATTTTCCACGACGACGGGCTACGATCTTTGCACCGGTTGGGGCACGCCGAATGGCACTAACTTGATCAACGCCCTCGCCGGCCAGAATTCCACCGGCACCAGCGTGGATACGACTCCGCCGAGCTTGAACATCACCAGTCCGGCCAACAACCTGAAATGGAGCAATGCCGTCTTCACCGTCAGCGGCACGGCCGCCGATAACGTCGCCGTCTCCAATGTTTTTTACTCCCTGAACGGAGCTGGTTGGCTGCCGGCGGTCACGACGAACAACTGGATCAACTGGGCGGCGAACGTGACGCTGGCTTCGGGCACCAACATCATTCAAGCCTACGCTGAAGACCCCAGCGGCAATGTCTCGCCCACGAGCCTGGTGACTTTCGTCTGCGTCTTGACCGCCCCGTTGACCGTGAGCACGAATGGTCGCGGCAGCCTCAGCCCGAACTACAATAATGCGTTGCTGCAAATCGGTGCGAGCTACGCGTTGACCGCGACGGCGGCGACGGGTTTCAAATTTACCAGCTGGACGGATGCCAACAACAACGTGGTGACGAACGGCACGACGTTGAGATTTGTGATGGCGTCGAACCTGGTCGTCACCGCGAACTTCGCAGACATCACGCCGCCGACGAACGGCATTTCTTCGCCGATACCTAACCAGCATTTGAGCAATGCCGTATTCGTCGTGACCGGCAAGGCTGGCGACAATGTCGGCGTGGCCGATGTGTTTTATTCGATGAATGGCGTGGTGTGGCAGACGGCAACTTCCGCGAACGGCTGGAGCAACTGGACGGCATTCGTTTGGCTGACGCCGGGCACCAACACGATTCAGGCTTATGCCGTGGACGGCGCGGGAAATGTTTCGCCCACGAACAAGGTCAGCTTTGTTTATATCTTGAGCGCGCCGCTGACGGTGAGCACGAATGGCCGTGGCAGCATCAGTCCGAACTATAATAATGCGCTGCTCCAAATCGGCGCGAGCTACACATTGACCGCGACGGCAGCTACGGGCTTCAAGTTCACCAATTGGTTGGATGAAAATAATGACGTGGTGACGAATGGCGCGACATTGAAATTCATGATGGCGTCGGACCTGGCCTTCACCGCGAACTTTGCGGACAACGCGCCGCCGTCCAATGGAATCATTTCTCCGACCGCAAACCAGCGTTGGAGCAACGCGGTCTTCACGGTGGCCGGCAAAGCGGGCGACAATGTGGCGGTGGCCAATGTGTTTTATTCCTTGAACGGCACGGGCTGGCAGCCGGCGGCGACGACCAATGGCTGGACCAACTGGACGGCGGGAGTTGTTTTGACGCCGGGCACAAATACGATTCAAGCTTTTGCCATCGACGGCGCGGGAAATCTGTCCGCCACGAATAAGCTGAGCTTTGTTTATGTCTTGGTTGCGCCGCTGATGGTCAGCACGAATGGGCGTGGCAGCATCAGCCCGAATGAAAACAGTGCGTTATTGCAACTCGGTGCGAACTATACCTTGACCGCGACGGCGGCCGCCGGGTTCAAGTTGACGAATTGGACGGATGCCAACGCCAACGTGGTGACCAATAGCTCAACCTTGAAATTTGTGATGGCGTCGAATCTGGCGTTTGTGGCGAATTTCGTGGACAGCGCCCCGCCGACGTTGAGCGTGACCGCGCCGGTGAACGCCGAGCACTGGAGCAATTATGTTCTCACGATCAGCGGCAAGGCCGGCGACAATGTGGCGGTGGCCAATTTGTTTTATTCGTTGAACGGCTCGGATTGGCAGCCAGCCGCGACGGCCAACGGCTGGACCAACTGGTCGGCGTTGGTCAATCTTCTGTCGGGCACGAACACGGTTTGGGTCTGCGCCACCGATGCCGCCGGCAATGTTTCCGCCACCAACAAGGTCAGCGTCGTGTTTGTTTTCGCGCTGGGCGGATTATGGAACACGCTCCAGTTTCAAACACCGTCGCAGATGACTTGGGATGCCGACAACGGCTTGGTTGGCGGAAATGATTTCGGTGAAATCAACGGCACCATCGCCTTCAATCCCGACGGCACATTGAACGGTCAATTTGAAGATGACTTCACCGGTTCCTATTTTCAGGGCAGCAACGGCATCGTCGCCACCACCATCGTCACGTCTGGAACCACCAATGAATACAGCCTCTTCATCAATCCCGATCAGGATGCGGTGACCTTGTTGAATTCCCGGCTGGATGCGAATAACAACCAGCAGGAACTGATTTTGTTCCAGCGGGCACCGGCGACGAATTCATGGGGCAGCATGGCCGGCGCCTGGAACGGGCTGCGATTCCAAACGCCGGCCCAAATGGTTTGGGATCCGGTCAACGGGCTGCAAGGCGGAACCAATTTTACTCTGGACGGCGGCACGTTGACCTTGAATGCGAACGGCACGGCCAGCGGAAATCTTGCCGGCGCTTTCACCGGGACTTTCCAGATCAGCAGCAACGGCCTGGTGAACCTCGCCACGGTTGCGGGCGGACAGACCAATTTCCAGACGTTGTTCGTCAACGCCAGCCGGAGCATGATGTCGCTGGTCGCGGGTCCGTCCGTCGCGCCGGCCGATGAGCAGCAGTTGATTCTTTTTCTGCGCCAGCCAGCCTCTGCCCAAGCCTCCGATGTCATGGGTTCTTGGAATGTGGCGCAATTGCAGGCGCCGGCACAAATGGTTTGGGATGCCGTCAATGGATTGAATGGCGGCACGAATTTTGGCGCAACGACCGGCGTGTTGAATTTTCTGCTCAATGGAGCCATTAGCGGAAATCTGAACGGCCCTGTCACCGGCAGCTACCGGGTCAGCAACACCGGCATCCTCCGGCTCAATCTCCTCGCGGGCGGTGCGACCACAACCGTCAGCCTGTTTCTCAACGCGAGCAAGGATGCGTTGATGGGGGAGTGGGTCGGCGGCAATCAACAGCAAATACTGTTGTTGCAACGGATGCCCGCCAATTGACTTCTCAATGTCGTCGCACCATTTTTAACCAAGCTAACTTGATTTGTTGTGAAACATTGTTTGATTTTGCCGGCACCCGACGAATCTGAAACCGCCCTGTTTTTCAACAAGGTGATTTTAAATTGTTTGACGGTGTTCTCGCTGTTGTGGGCGCTGGACACCGATCTGGTTGCCGGAGCGGAATGGAGAACCTTGCCGGGGTACGTGCCGGCGGTGATTGCCGGGCTGGCTCCGCAAGGCCGCCTGCCGGCGACCAATCAACTGTCGCTGGCCATCGGCTTGCCGCTGCGGAATGAAGCGGCCTTGGATGAACTCATCGGCCAGCTCTACGATCCGGGCAGCACGAACTTCCACAAATTTCTCGCGGCACCGGAATTCGCGGCGCGCTTTGGCCCGACGGAAGCGGATTATCAATCCGTTCGGCGGTTTACCGAGAGTTATGGCCTCACAGTCACCGGCACCTTTTCCAACCGCGTGGTGCTGGATGTGAGCGGCCGCGTGGCCGACGTTGAACGCGCTTTTCAAATCCAGTTGCACACCTACCGGCATCCGACCGAGCCGCGCGTTTTTTTTGCGCCGGACACCGAGCCATCCGTGCCGACGAACCTGCCCATCGCCGACCTGCTGGGCTTGAGCGATTACGCGCGGCCCACGCCGATGGCCCACCGGATTGACCGGTCGAGAATCACGCCGCTAAACTACAATGGCACCGGCTCGGGCGGTGCTTATCAGGGCGCGGATTTTCGCCATGCCTACGTTCCCGGCTCCAGTTTGAACGGCGCCGGGCAGGTCGTGGCGCTGTTTGAACTGGACGGCTACTTCGCGCCCGACATCACCAATTACGAAGCCATCTGTGGTTATGCCAACGTGCCGTTGCAGACTGTGTGGGTGAACATTGCCAGCAACACGCCGCCCGGTTTCAGCGGCGTGTCCGGGGCGGTGGATGAAGTTTCCCTCGACATTGAAATGGCCGTCGCGATGGCACCCGGCTTGTCTGCGGTGATGATTTATGAAGGCACCGATCCTTACGATGTCTTCAACCAGATTGCCTCCGATAATGCGGCCAAGCAAATCAGCTCGTCCTGGTTTTTTGGCGCCGGCCCGAACCATCACTGGCACGGCAGTGGCACGACTTTGGATTCTATTTTCAAAATTTTCAATGCGCAAGGGCAGGCCATGTTTCAGGCGTCCGGCGACGCCGACGCCTACACCGGGTCGCAGGCCGTCAGCTCCTCGGCCGGCCCGATTCCGGTGGACAGCCCTTATCTCACCAGCGTCGGCGGCACGAGCCTGACGATGAACGGAGCCAACGCTTCGTGGGCGGCGGAAACCGTTTGGAATTGGAACAACAGCGGCGAACCTGACGTCGGCTCCGGCGGCGGCGTGACTCCCAATTATTCCATCCCGGCTTGGCAGACCAATGTGAGCATGGCGGCCAACAACGGTTCCACCGTCAACCGCAATTTCCCCGACGTGGCGCTGACGGCGGATGCGATTTTTGTGGTTTATAGCAACGGGCTCAGCGGTTATTTCGGCGGCACCAGTTGCGCCGCGCCGCTGTGGGCCGGCTTTTGCGCGCTGGCCAACCAGCAGTCGCTGGCTGGCGGCGGATCTAACCTTGGTTTTTTGAATCCCGCCTTTTACGCCATCGCTAATGCCAGTTGCTTCACCAATTGTTTTAACGACATCACCAACGGCAACAACATCGGCTCGCAAACCGCCGGACTTTACAACGCCGTGCCCGGCTACGATCTCGCCACCGGCCTCGGCACGCCCAACGGCACCAACCTCATCAATGCCCTCATCGCGCCGCCGCCAGTTTTTAATTCGCAGCCCATCGGCGAAAATACGACCAGCGGAGCCATCGTCACCTTGACCGCCACGACCAGCAGCACGACGCCGGTGGGCTATTTCTGGTTGTTCAACGGCACCAATCTTCCTGCCGGCGGCAATGTTTCCGGTGTCACAACCAACACGCTGGTCATCACGGCCGCCACGACCAACAACAGCGGCAGCTACCAACTCGTCGCTTCCAATCTTACCGGCATGGTCGTCAGCCGGGTCGCCGTGCTGAATGTCGGTTTTGTCCCGACCGTCTCGGTTTCACCGGCCAGCCTCACGCTGCTCGCCGGGAGCAACGCCGTGTTCACCGCCACGTCCGCCGGCAGCACGCCGTTCAGTTATAAATGGAAAAAGAACGGGACGAATTTTGCCGGTGCCGGCATTTCCGGCACCAACACCAGTGCGCTGACGCTGGCCGGGATCACGACCGGCAGCGCGGCGAACTACACCGTCGTCGTCACCAACCTTTACGGCATGGTCACCAGCAGCATCGTCCCGCTCACGGTCGTGCTGCCGCCCACCATCACCGGCACGCTCGCCAATCGCACCCTCCAATGCGGGATGAACACCAACACGTTCACCATCGCCGCCGCCGGCACCGCGCCGCTGTTTTTCCAATGGAGCCTCGATGGTTCGCCCGTGGCCGGCGCCACCAATGCCTCATTCTCGCTCACCAATCTGTTTCAGCCGAACCACGCGGTCGCCGTCGCCGTCACCAATTATTACGCCGGCCTGACCAGCAACGCCGTGCTCACAATTATTGACACGCTGGCACCGGTCATCACTTTGAATGGCGCGAGTGTGCTGACCAACGAACTCGGCTCCGCTTTCACCGACCCCGGAGCGACCGCGATGGACCTTTGCGAGGGAAGTGTTTCGGTCGCCGCCAGCGGTGTCGTCAACCCGGCCGTCGTCGGCACCAACCTGCTGACTTACACCGCCACCGACGGCAATGGCAACACCAACACCACCACGCGCACCGTCATTGTCCGCGATACCACGCTGCCGGTCGTTTTGTGGAGCTTCACCAATCTGATTTTTGCGGCCGATTCCAATTGCGTCGCCGCGATGCCCAACGTGACCGGCACCAACTTTATTCTCGCCACCGATTTGTCCGGCGCGCTCACGATTTCGCAAAGTCCGACCAATGGGTTCGAGTTGCCGGTGGGAACCAATGTCATTGTCACCAGTGTCGCTGATGCTTCGGGCAACACCGCATTTTCGACCAACCAGATTGTGGTGACGGATCAAACGCCGCCGGTGATTTTGATTCCGCCGCAAAGCCAGACGAACGATTTCGGCACGACCGCGAGCTTTGCCTTTTCCGCCGCCGCCTGCACGCCGCAAACCAGCCAGTGGTTTTTCAACAACTCGATTTTGCCAGCGCAGACCAACCGCACCTTGACGCTCTCCAACGTAAACTTCGCTGCGGTCGGAAATTATTCCGTCGTCGTCACCGCGGATGGCGGTTCAACCACCAGCACCGTCGCCGCGCTGACGGTGAATCCAAATTCCGCCGCCGTCACGCTGGCCGCGTCGGAAAATCCGTCCGGCTTCAAGGACAATCTGAATTTCACCGCCGTCGTCACGCCTGCCAGCGCCACCGGCACGGTTCAATTTTACACGAACAGCACGGCCTTCGATCTGGAGCCGCTCGTTGCGGGTCAGGCCACCAGCCTCGATATTTCCTCGCTGCCGCGCGGCACGAATCTTATCACGGCTGTCTATTCCGGCGATGCGTCTGATCTGCCGGCCACCAATGGCCTCGCGCAAATCGTCACCAACCATCTGCCGCAAGTCGCATCAGCCTTTTATACCCTCGTCGCAGGGCTGGATTTGAACATCGCCGTGGCCGACCTCGCCACGAACTGGAGCGACGCCGACGGCGACACGCCTTTTATCGCCGACATCAGCATCAGCACCAACGGCGTGGTCGTGACCAACGCGACCCCGTTTCTGTTCTACGTGAACACCAATTATGTTGGCGACCAATTTGTCTGCGCCATCAGCGACGGTTTTGGCGGCACCAATTTTCAAACCGTCAACATCACCGTGGTGCCGCAGACCAACACCACGCCAAGCATCGCCGCCCTGGTCAGCCAGCCGGGGGGGGTGAGCCTGAAGTTGAATGGTGGCTACGGCTCGACCTACATTTTGCAGAGCACGACGGATTTTATTTTCGGCAACTGGGTGCCGGTCGCGACGAATACACTGGATGTCACCGGCGTCTGGCAGTTCACCGACACGCAGGCGACGAATTTGCCACAACGGTTTTACCGGCTGCAACTCCTGCAATAATCCGGCCGCTTGCCCGCCGCGCAAAAAAAAAGCAACATGACCGTGTGAGTGAATTTCTTCAGCGCGCCGAAAGCGAAATCCAAAATCGCCGTCTGCTGGCGCGCGGCCGGAAAATTCTGGTCGCCGTTTCCGGCGGCGCGGATTCGATGGTTTTGCTTCGCGTGTTGACTGCGCTGGCCCAAAAGAACCGCTGGCAAATTTGCGTCGCCCATTTCAACCATCAACTGCGCGGCCGCGCCAGCGCGGCGGATGAAAAAATGGTTCGCAAAACGGCGGCAGATTTGGCGTTGCCAGTTTTCGTCGGGCGTGCGGATGTGAAAACCTTCGCCGCAAAGTCAAAGTTTTCCATTGAAATGGCGGCGCGCAAACTGCGGCACGAATTTTTTGCGCGCACGGCGAAGGCTCAAAAAGTTTCCGTCGTTGCGCTTGCGCACCACGCCGATGACCAGGTGGAACTTTTCTTTCTGCGGGTGCTGCGCGGTGCCGGCGGCGAAGGTTTGGCCGGCATGAAATGGCGCTCGCCGTCGCCGGCGGACAAAAAGCTCACGCTCGTCCGGCCGCTGCTGGGCTTGACGAAAACGGAGCTGCTCGGTTTTGCGCGCGAAAACAAAATCCGTTTTCACGACGATGGATCAAATGCTTCCTCCGATTTTTTGCGCAACCGGATTCGCAACGAGCTGCTGCCGCTGCTGCAAAAAAAATACCAGCCCGGCCTAGCCAAGACCGTTTTGCGGCTGATGGAAATCACCGGCGCGGAAGCGGAATTTACCGGCGATGCGGCGCGGCAATGGTTCCGTAGCAGCGGACGTGAGTCCGCTCAAAATAAAAAACAGAGCCGACTCACGTCGGCTGCCACCATCGAAGAAGAAAATTTTATCCGGTTGCCCGTCGCGGTGCAGCGGCGGGTTTTGCAGCGGCAACTGACGGAACTGGGCGTCGGCGTGGATTTTGAGCTGGTCGAGCGGCTACGCGAAACGCCGGCGAAAACGGTCAGCGTTGGTCCGGGCTTGTCGGTGGCGCGCGAAGCGGCGGGGAAAATTCGGTTGCGGGAACAAATTGAAAACCAGTTTAAAACCGACGAACTCAAATTGTCGGGCCGGGCGGGGCAGGCGGAATTCGCAGGGCTTGAAATAAATTGGACCATAAAAAAATTCAACGGCATGCCCGGACGCTCGCCCCACCAAGCCGAATTTTTTGACGCGGACAAAATCGGCGACGAAATCACTTTGCGTCATTGGCGGGCCGGCGACCGGTTTCAGCCGATTGGTTTGCCGTCGCCGGTGAAGCTGCAGGATTTGTTTGTGAACGCCAAAATTCCGCGCGAGCGGCGGCGGGAGCTGGTCGTGGCGGCCACGGCGGCGGGCGAACTGTTTTGGGTGGAAAGTTTGCGAATCAGCGAGCCGTTCAAGTTGACGCTGGCGACGCGACGGCGGCTGGTTTGGGCGTGGCGTGCCGTTTAAGCGAAGAAATTCGCTTTACAGCGGGCGTGTAAAAAATTATTCTTCATCCCTAATTTACTATATGGAAGCGAAGACAAAGACGATTGACACATTCAAAACGCACGCCAAGGACACGGGTTCCGCCGACGTGCAAATCGCGCTGCTCACGCACCGCATCAACCATTTGACCGAGCATTTGCAGACGAACAAGAAGGATCACAGCTCGCGCCGTGGCCTGCTGTTGATGGTCAGCCAGCGCCGCCGGTTGCTGGATTACCTCGCCAACACTGCGGAAGGCCGTTATCAGGCGGTCACCAAGAAGCTCAAGCTGCGTAAATAATTTCACCGCGAAGGCGCGGGTTTCCCCCGCGCCTTCCAACCGGAGCCGGGCCGTCCGCGAAGGCTCGTTTCCCCAACCAAAAACCTCGCGCAAGAAAATTCCGCCGCCTTCGGGAAATTTCATTCAGCTCCGAAATCCTTCGGGGTTCACTGAAGTTCCTCAGGAGGTGGTGGTCCAGAAAGTCAGATATGTCAGAGAAAATTACCGCCACAGTCGGCGACAAACAAATCACCATCGAAACCGGCAAGCTCGCCAAACAGGCTGACGGTGCGGTGACCGTTCAAATGGGCGAAACCATCGTCATCGTGGCCGCCGTGGCCGCCACCAAGGCGAAAGAAGGCCAGGACTTTTTCCCGCTCACCGTTGATTACCGCGAAAAAGCGGCGGCGGCTGGAAAATTCCCCGGCGGTTACTTCAAGCGCGAAGGCCGTCCGACGGAAAAAGAAATTCTCACCTGCCGTCTCACCGACCGTCCGATCCGTCCGCTCTTTCCGAAGGGCTGGTATAACGAAGTGCAAGTGCAGACCGTGCTGTTGAGCGCGGACGGCGAGAACGATCCCGATATTTTGAGCATCGTCGGCGCCAGCGCGGCGTTGATGGTCAGCGATATTCCGTGGGCCGGACCGCTCGGCGCGGTGCGCGTCGGTCGCATTGACGGCAAGTTTATCGCCAACCCCACGCACGCGGAACAGGCTGAGAGCGATCTCGACCTCATTTACGTCGGCAATGAAAAAGACATTGTGATGTATGAAGGCGCGGCCGAGGAAATTTCCGAGGCGGATTTTGCCGCCGCATTGAAATTCGGTCAGGAATGCTGCCAACCGTTGATCGAGGCGCAGAAAGAACTTGTCAAGAAAGTCGGCAAGAAGAAACGCGAAATCACGCTCAA
>Ga0182030_10012797_pt1 | contig 16761 bp, 16 predicted proteins | sample 812S3MmetaG_FD_121299 | JGI IMG/M metagenome (GOLD analysis project Ga0182030, IMG submission 121299) | Permafrost microbial communities from Stordalen Mire, Sweden - 812S3M metaG (Illumina Assembly) | ecosystem: Environmental > Terrestrial > Soil > Wetlands > Permafrost | place: Sweden...
CTCCGGCGTGATCACCTGGGCGAAGCCGATATTTGCCCGGGTGGGAAACAGCGGATCGTGCTCCAGCACCGGGCCGATCTCCGCGATGGGCACCGCGCCGATGTCGGGCACGAAGAACGTCGCATGCGGATTGCCCATGCTGGCGGCGGCCGGGTTGGAAACCGGCCCGGCGCGCAAATCGACCTCCAGCGTGTCCATCGGGCGGGCGAGGGGGATGTCGCGCCAGTCCAGCCGCACCGGCCCCATATCGACGCGCACCTGACCATCGGGCAGCACCGCTGACGGCAGATCTCCGGAGATGGTGCGGATGGTCTGCCTTGCCCGCCCGGTTTCGGCGGCCAGGAGATGCACGACGCAACGCGTGGCGTTGCCGCAGGCCCCGGCCTCGGAGCCGTCGGGATTGCGGATGCGCATGAACGCGTCCGCCCCCGCGCCGGCCGGCTCGATGACGATCAACTGGTCGCAGCCGACCCCGGTCCGGCGATTGGCGATGGCGGCGGCGACCGCTGGGGTCAGGCCGAGCGCGCCCTTCCTCTCGTCGAACACGACGAAGTCGTTTCCGCAGCCGTGCATTTTTACGAACGGGACGCGCATGGATTTGATATAAGCGCGTCACGGCGGAAGACCAACGGTCATTCGAACCGCGAACAACGCGATGGGAGGTCCCGATGAACGCGCCGGTTGGCATGGACCCTTTGGGCGACCCCTGGACGATGCCGCTGGAGCAAATGGACGTCTCCGACGCGCGATTGTTCCAGAACGACGTCTGGCCCGACTGGTTCGCGCGGTTGCGGCGCGACGATCCGGTACATTTCACCGCGGAGGCGCAGTTCGGGCCGTTCTGGTCGGTAACGAAATACAAGGACATCATGAAGGTGGAGACGAACCCTCGGGTTTTCTCCTCGGCGTCCGGGATCACCCTGGTGGATCAGGAAACCCAGTACCGGCTGGCGATGTTCATCGCGATGGATCCGCCGAAGCATGACGTGCAACGGCTGGTGGTGGCGCCGATCGTGGCACCTGGCAATCTGGCCAACATGGCGGGCACCATTCGCGAACGAGTGATCCGCATCCTCGACAAGCTGCCGCGTAACGAAACCTTCGACTGGGTCGAGCATGTCTCGATCGAACTGACCACCCAGATGCTGGCGACGTTGTTCGATTATCCGTTCGAGCGGCGGCGCGACCTGACGCATTGGTCGGATGTCGCGACCACCAACTTCAAGGCCCCCGACGCGCTGGTGAAATCCGAAGAAGAACGCTTCAACGAACTGAAGCAGATGGCCGCGGCTATGATGGGATTGTGGAATGAGCGGGTGAACGCGCCGCCGGCCGCCGATCTGATTTCGATGCTGGCGCATGGCGAGGCGACACGAAACATGGACCCGATGGAGTTCATGGGCAATTGCGTGTTGCTGATCGTCGGCGGCAACGACACCACGCGCAACTCGATCAGCGGGGGATTGCTGGCGCTGAACCAGCATCCGAACGAATATCGCAAGTTACGCGAAAATCCTGGTTTGATCCCATCGATGGTGCCGGAGATCATCCGTTGGCAAACGCCGCTGGCTTACATGCGGCGCACCGCGCTGGAGGATGTCGAACTCGGCGGCAAAACCATCCGCGCGGGTGAGAAGCTGGCGATGTGGTACATCTCCGGAAACCGCGACCCCGAGGCGATCGAGCACCCCGACAGTTTCATCATCGATCGCGCTCGTCCGCGACAGCATTTGTCGTTCGGCTTCGGCATCCATCGCTGCGTCGGCAACCGGCTCGCGGAACTGCAACTGACCATCCTCTGGGAGGAGATCATGCGGCGCTTCCCGCTCATCGAGTTGATGGAGCAGCCGAAACGGGTATACTCCAGCTTCGTGCATGGCATCTCATCCATGATGGTGCGCATACCGGGCTAAAAAAAATAAGGGAGGACTTCGCCGTGAACGCTCCTGTCGCCATCGACTATCGCGCTCAGGCCCATCGGGATCCTTGGACGATACCGATCGAGGAGATCGATGTCAGTAACCCGTATCTTTATCAGGACGATACCTGGAACGGATTTTTCGCGCGGCTGCGGCGCGATGAACCGGTGCACTTCGTCAACAGTCCGATGTATGGGCCGTTCTGGTCGGTGACGCGGTATCGCGACATCATGACGGTCGATACCTCGCACAACGTTTATTCCTCGGACGCGGCGATGGGCGGGATCGCGTTGCGCGATGTGCCGTTGGAGTTTCGCAAGGAAAGCTTCATCGCGATGGACCCGCCGCGGCACGACGCCCAGAGGAAAATCGTTTCGCCGATCGTGGCGCCACCGAATCTGATGAAGATGTCGACGACGATCCGGGAACGCGCCTGCCGCATCCTCGACGCGTTGCCGCGCGGCGAAGTTTTCGATTGGGTCGATCGCGTGTCGGTGGAGCTGACGACACAAATGTTGTCGACGTTGTTCGACTTTCCGTTCGAGGAGCGGCGGACTCTGACGTACTGGTCGAACGTCGCCACGATCAACACCCGCGCCGGCACCGAAATCGATACGGAGCAGAAGCGAGAGGCCATTTTACAGGAAATGCTGGCGTATTTCACCGGCGTCTGGAAAACGCGTCAGCAATTGCCGCCCGCGTCCGACCTGATCTCGATGCTCGCGCACGGCGACGCAACCCGGGACCTACCGTCGCGGCCGCAGGAGTTCATGGGCAATCTGTTGCTGTTGATCGTCGGCGGCAACGACACGACGCGCAATTCGATCAGTGGCGGGTTGTGGGCGTTGAACCAGTTCCCCGGCGAATACGCGAAACTACGCGCCAACCCCGATCTGATTCCGAAAATGGTGCCGGAGATCATTCGTTATCAGTCGCCTGTGGTGCATATGCGGCGGACGGCTCTGTGCGACACCGAACTGAATGGCAAAACCATTCGCAAGGGCGAGAAGGTCGCGATGTGGTATATCTCGGGCAACCGGGACAGCGACGAGATCGAGGACGCCGACAGTTTCATCATCGATCGCGCCCGCCCGCGGCAGCATTTGTCGTTCGGCTTCGGCATCCATCGCTGTGTCGGCAACCGGCTGGCGGAGATGCAACTGACGATCCTGTGGGAAGAAATCCTGAAGCGCTTCCCGGAGATCGAGGTCGTGGAGGAGCCAAAACGAAGTTACTCCAATCTCATCCACGGCATCACCGAAATGAAAGTGCGCATTCCGGCGTAGAACCAACCGGCCAAGAAAAATGACGCGCCAGCCACCATCAGTCGTGCCAGGGCCTGACCCCATAGGCGTCAGGTTAAGGATTTGGCGGGGCTGGAATTGCCTCTCACCGTCCTGCTCGGGCTTGACCCGAGCATCAGTCGATGCGCGGTGGTCGCGTAACATCAACGCTGTGCGTGCGTGCAGTGATCCTCGGGTCAAGCCCGAGGATGACGAAAAAGGAGCAATCGTGCCTGTCTCGGCCCCTTACTTGATGCGTATGGAGCCTGACCCTGGCATCTGGTAACGTAGGCCCGGTGCTCTCAGGCAGGGCACGATTTCCGTGCGAGCCGATCCTCGGGTCGAGCCCGGGGAAGACGTCATGGGGGCGTCACGACCGAGCGTCCATGCCAACACCGTTTGGTCTAACTCCGGTCACGTCACGGACGGCAGCTTCGCGTCGTCGAACGCGACCCGCAAATCGTCCAGAATGCCGCGCGGACCGTTCGGCGGATTGAGGCATGGCTGGATCGCCACGCTGATCGTGCCCGGCAGTTTTCGAAACGCCAGACGGCCCCAGAATTTTCCGGAGTTGGTCATCACCGGCACCACCGGCAGCTTAGTACGTGACGCCAGCGCCACGACTCCAGGCTGTAGCGGCGGATGCTCCTGTCGATCGACGCGCGTCCCCTCGGGGAAGATGATGATGTGCCGGCCTTCGGCTCTCGCGCGGTCTCCCTCGCGCAACAGGGTCCGCAACGCCGACGCGCCGGCCTCGCGATCGACGCAGATCATGCCCGTGGCGTGAATGCAGCGCCCGAACAGAGGGATCTCGCCCAGTTCGCGTTTGACGACGAAGCAGGCGGCGGGAACGAGGGCGATCCACAGCAGCACATCGAATGTCGATTCATGACGTGAGGCGATCAAAACCGGCGGCGGCGGCAGGTTTTCCCATCCGGTGATGTTGACCCGAATACCGCAGATCACGCGCGCGGCCCAGATTTGCAACCTCGCCCAGAGGCGCGCCCATCCCATGACGCGACGCGGCGCCAGCACCGTGCACGCCGCGGCCGGCAACGTCAGCAGGAACGTGCTGACGAAGAAGAATACGTTGAACAGCGCGGAGCGGAGAAAAATCACGCGGCCGTTTCCATGACCAAAACCGCCGTCTCCGCTAATTCAAAAAAATCTTACCCGGGTTCATGATCCCGCGCGGATCCAGCGCCTGCTTCACCGAGTACATCACCGCCAGAGCGTCCGCGCCATGCTCCCGTTCCAGGAACTCCCGCTTGCCGATCCCGACGCCATGCTCACCGCTGCACGAGCCACCCAGATCCAGCGCCCGCGCCACGATCTTCTTGTCCAGTTCCCAGGCGCGCGCCAGGCCGTCCGGCTCCGGCGGCACCAATATGACCGTGTGGAAATTACCGTCGCCGACGTGGCCGACGATCGGCGCGGTCAGGCCGGACGCGGCGATGTCCTCTTTCGCCCCCAGAATGGCCTCGTTCAGCCGGGAAATCGGCACGATGGCGTCGGTGGCGATGCCCTGATGCCCCGGCTTCAGCGCCAGGCAAGCCCAGTACGCATCGTGCCGCGCCTGCCAGAGCTTGTTGCGTTCCGCGGCATCGGTCGCCCACCGGAAACCGCTGCCGTCGAACCCTCCGGCGATTTCCTCGGTCTGCTGCGCCTGTTCCTTCACGCTCGCCGCCGACCCATGGAACTCAAAGAACAAACTGGGCAGCCGTTCCAGCCCCTCCAGCTTCGAGTAAGCGATGCAGGCTTCCATCTGCACCTCATCCAGCAGTTCCATCCGGGCAACCGGAATGCCGGACTGCATGATGGCGATCACCGTCTCGACCGCGTCGCGCAGCGTGGGGAACTGGCAGGTGGCGGAGGACATCGCCTCGGGAATGCCGTGCAGGCGCAACTGGATTTCGGTGATGACGCCCAAGGTGCCCTCAGAGCCAACGAACAGGCGGGTGAGGTCGTAACCGGTCGAGGACTTTCGCACCCGTCCGCCGGTGCGAATGACGCGCCCGTCGGCCAGCACGACGGTCAGGCCCATCGCGTTCTCCCGCATGGTGCCATAGCGCACGGCGTTGGTGCCGGACGCGCGAGTCGCGCACATGCCGCCGATGGTGCAGGCGGAGGTCCCGGGATCGACCGGAAAAAACAACCCCTGATCGCGCAAATGCGCGTTCAACTGGTCCCGTGTGACGCCCGCCTCGACCCTGCAATCCATGTCCGGTTGGCTGACTTCGAGCACCTTCGTCATGCGCGACAGGTCCAGGGTTACTCCGCCGCGTACCGGCGTGACGTGGCCCTCAAGCGACGTTCCGGCGCCCCAGGGCGTCACCGGGATCCGTTCGGCGTGGCACATTGCCAGCAGTTTCGCGACTTCCTCGGTGCTTTCGACGAACGCGACCGCGTCGGGCATGACTGGAGTCTGCGTGTCCTGGCCGTGCGAGTGATGCTCCCGCAACCCGGCGTTGGTGGTGAACCGGTCGCCGAGGAAGGCGCGCGCGGCGTCGGTCAGGGCGGCGGGGAGGCGGGTGGTCGCGGTCTCGGACATGCGCGGTTCCTGTCACATCGTTGGCCGGGGTTTGGCGTCACAAGCCGGGTCTGACAAGGGTCCGCGTGATGGTCCGGTCCGGCGTCGTCAAAGCATCCGTTCTTCATCCCTGACGAGATGCCGCGGCGCCTCGCCATTCAGCACACTCCTGATATTGGCGATCGCGTTGCGCAGCCCGCCCTCGAAATTCCCCGGCACCGAGCCGGAGTTATGCGGCGAGCCGATCACATTCGGCAGCGTCAGAAATGGATGATCCATGCGGAACGTGCCATGCCGCACCGGCTCCACCCACCACGCGTCGATACAGGCAAAGAACCCAGGATACGCCTGGAGATGCGCGAACAGCGCCGCCTCGTCGATCAGTTCGCCGCGCGCCAGGTTCACCAGGATCGCGTCCGGTTTCATGATTGCCAGTTCGGCCGCTCCGAGCATGCCCAGGGTCCGCCGCGTCAACGGCGCTGAGATAACCAGCACATCGGCTGTGCTCAGGAAAAACGGAAGATTGTCCTGGGTGCCGATCCAGTCGACATCTTCGTTGGTCCGTCCGCTCCGATTAATCGCGTGGATGCGCAAGCCCAGGCCGCGCATCAACCGGGCGGTGGCGACCCCGATGCCGCCAAAGCCCAGAATTCCGCACACCATGCCGCGCAGCGACCGGTTGGGCTTGAACTGATTGAATTCACCGGCCACCAGAGCGTTGTGCTCGATCAGCAGGCGCTTCGCGGCGGCCAGGGTCATCGCCAGCGCGTGCTCTGCCATGCTGTCGGCATAGGCGCCGCCATTGTTCGCGATCGGGACGCCGGCCGGAAACTGGCTGAGGGGGATGTGATCGACGCCGGCTGTCATGAACTGGATCAGCCTGGCATCGCCGACCAGCGCTGCCTCCTGTGGCCGCAGTTCTTTCCCGGTGTCCCGCGCCAGAAGCGCGTCCGCCGCGGCCAAGGCGGCCGCTCTCGCCTGCTCGTCCAGATCGGCCAGCCAGACGGGATCAGCGGCGCCCTCCAGCAATTCAACGATCAGCGCCCGGGACCGGGCATTCGCTTCGAAGGTCACGGCAAGCGTGGTCATGCGGAAATCCTTTCGGCGCTCGTTGGCTGATCCTGACCCAATGCCGCCGCCAGGCCGCCATGGCAACGCCACGCGGCCACTTTTCGATCAGGCGCGCACAAGAACAGTTCTTTTTCACGAAGAAAAATGAGTTTTGATACATCGCTGTCAAAGATTAATTAATCGTCAGGCCGAATCATGCCGGGTCCTTACTCCCTGCTTGCCACAAAAACCGTTTTGATGCCCGGGTGACGCGCACGGTTGTAACCAGATTGCACCGATTGCCAGGCCAGTTTTCGTCCTCATGCCCCGACACGGGCGCACTGACGAACCCGGTGGATCCCATGTGCGGCGGACCTGCCAGGCCGGAACCGGAACCGACATGCCATCGCTTCTTCCCATCGGCGGCTCCATTCGTCTCAACGCCTCGGTAGGCGGGGCCGCAACGGTCATGCGCCAGGCCAATGGTGGCTTCGCCGCGCCCGATCACGTCTCCCACGGCCTTGATGTCTTCACCCTCTGCTGGGGGGCATCTTCGATCCTGGCCCTGGAAAGGCCGGGCTGATGGTGAACGCCGTTTCGGCCGGCGCCGGCCAATCCAGCAACTCAACCGGCACCACCGGCATCCTCACACCGGGTACGGACCTGACCAGCCCCATGCCGGCGCCGGACGGGTTCGCCGCGACAATCAACGGCTTCCAGACTGGCGATCAACTGGCGATCCAGGATGAGACGATCGCCGCGGCGAGCGTCACCGGCCCGCTACCGGACGTTTTCGGCACCAGCCGGACGGAACCTGGGCAATTGACCTTCGCCGGCGAGGCGGGAGCGGTCGCCGCCGGGAACAGCGGGCTGGACTGCTACGTCGCGGGCACCATGATCGCCACGACCCGCGGGCCGGTTCCGGTCGAAAGCATTCGTCCCGGGCATCGCGTGTGTACCGTACTCGGCGGCGATACGGCCGAGGTCATTTGGGTCGGCCGCCGCGCGGTCGAATGTGCCCGGCATCCCGATCCCGGGAAGGTCTGGCCGATTCGCGTCTCGGCGCACGCCTTCGGCCGCGGCATGCCGGCCGCCGATCTGCTGCTGTCGCCGGATCACGCGGTGTACGTGGATCGCGTCCTGATCCCGATCCGCCGGCTGTTGAACGGCAGGACGGTGCGCCAGGAGCTGACCGATCGCGTGTCCTACCACGCCATCGAACTGGCGCGGCACGATGTGGTCCTGGCGAACGGCATGCCGGCGGAGTCGTATCTGGACACCGGCGACCGGGCGCGGTTCAGCAACGGCGGCGAAGTTATCGCGCTGCATCCCGATTTCTCCGCCCGGGCCTGGGAGATGAGCGGATGCGCCCCGCTCGTTCAAACTGGCCCGGTACTGGAGGCGGTGCGCAAACGGCTGGCCTCCGATGTGGCGCGGCGCCAGCGCCGGATCCGCGAGACCTTCGCTCCGGGGAGCCAGTGGCCTCGCTGAACGCGTGATCCCGCGGTAGGCGGTTTCGCTATCGCCACGAGGCCAGGCCGCGGGGCGCCGAACGCCAGCCGGGACGCGAGGCCGCGTTGATCGCTGGCGCCGGGCGCACCGGCCCACTATCTTGCATCGAGGCGGGCTGCTCCCAGGCGGCTTGCTTCATGCCGGAACATTCACGGAGAGAGATTCATGCGCTTCCCCGCCCGCCTGGCGGCTGTTTGTCTGTTGATCGCGCCCGGCGTGACCGCGGGACAACTGCTCGCCGCGCCGCCTCCGCCGGCCCATCCGCCGGTGCCGCTCGCCGCGCATCGGGCGTTGTATGAGCTGACCCTCAGTTCCTCGCCCGGCAGTGGCCGCCAGATCGCCTCGGCGCACGGCACCATGGGGTATGAGGTGGTCGATGTCTGCGACGGGTGGGCGACGCGGCAGCGGCTGCAGATGACCATCACCAACGCCGATGGCCAGGATACCGACATGGATTCCGACTACGCGACCTGGGAATCGAAGGACGGGCTGAACTTCCGCTTCCACATGGTACAGAAATCCGACGGCGCGATCACCAATCAGACAGATGGGGGCGCCCACCTGACGAAGGTCGGGGGGCCGGGCGAGGTCCAGTACAAGCTGCCGAAAGATACCAAAGCCGACCTGCCGGCCGGCACGCTGTTCCCGATGATGCACACGCTGACCCTGATCAACGCCGCGCGGGAGGGCAAGAAATTCATTGCTTTGCCGCTGTTCGACGGCACCGACGACGACGGGTTCGAGGACAGCGCGGTCGCCATCATCGACCAGAAACCGCCGTTCCCGACGAAGTACGCGTTCCTCTCCCCGCTGGCCAGCACGCGGGTGCGGATCGCTTTCTTCGACCACGCCACCGGCTCTCAGACGCCATCCTATGAGGTGGCGATGCGTTACTGGGAAAATGGCGTGGCGGACGACATGCTGATGGATTTCGGCGACTTCGTGATGAACGCGAAATTGACCGAACTGACGCCGTTGCCGAAGCGGTGTTGAACGGCCGGCCGCCAAGGTGGGCCAGGGGGGGGCAGGCGTACCCCTTGACTTCCGGGCGCGCGCGCCCTTTTTTGCGCCCCCTGCCGTGGCGGTTTTCACACCGTCCGCCAGGGTGCGGGCCGTTCGCCGAATTTGGCTGAACGGCTGGCCGAAGGGGTGTAGCTCAATTGGCTAGAGCGCCGGTCTCCAAAACCGGAGGTTGGGGGTTCGAGACCCTCCACCCCTGCCATTTCGTGTCGAGGCCGGTTTGGCCTGTGTTTTTGGGCCGCTGTTTGTCGGGGCCGGGTTCGTTTGCCAGGGTTTGTTTGGCCAGAGTGTTTGGGCCAATGTTTGTCGGGAGCATCGTGAGCGTGGCGTTTGAACCGCTGAAATTCGCGCGGGAAGTGCGGGTCGAGATCACCAAGGTGACCTGGCCCTCGCGCAAGGAGACGATGGTCACCACCGGGCTGGTGTTCGCGATGGCGGCGGTGACATCGATATTTTTCTTCGTGGTCGATCAGGTGATCGGCCTGAGCGTGCGCGCGATCTTCGGCGCGCATCTCTAAAAGGACGCAGGGTCATGGCCAAACGCTGGTATGTTGTGCACGTCTACTCCGGCTTCGAAAAGAAGATCGCGCAGCAGATCAAGGAGCAGGCCGCGCAAAGCGGTCTGGGCGAGCAGTTCGAGGAAGTGCTGGTCCCGACCGAGCAGGTCATGGAAGTGCGCCGCGGCCAGAAGGTGAATACCGAGCACAAGTTCTTCCCCGGCTATGTCCTGGTGAAGATGGACCTGACCGACGACGCCTGGCATCTGGTGAAGAACACGCCCAAGGTCACCGGTTTCCTCGGCTCGAAGACCAAGCCCAGTCCGATCAGCGAGGCTGAGGCGCAGCGGATTCTGAAGCAGAACCAGGAAGGCGTGGAGCGGGCACGCCCGGCGGTGCTGTTCGAAATTGGCGAGCAGGTGCGCGTCGCGGACGGTCCGTTCACCAGCTTCAATGGCACGGTCGAGGAAGTCGATGAGGACAAGGGCCGCCTGAAGGTCAGCGTCTCGATCTTCGGCCGCTCGACGCCGGTCGAACTGGAATACGGGCAGGTCGAGAAGGTCTGACGTTTCGGTGCGCCCCAACCGGATGAAGGCGCTGATCCAGAGCGGCCGTCCGGCGTTGGGCTGCTCGTTGATGTTCCCGTCGCCCCAATTGGTTGAAATGCTAGGCCACGCGGGCTTCGATTGGGTGCTGCTGGATTGCGAGCACGGGTCGCTGTCCGGCGCCGATGTCGAGGTCATGGCGATGGCGGCGGACGCCGTTGGGATCACCGCGATCGCCCGGCCGCGGAGCAACAGCGCCGCGGACATTCAGTCGGTGCTGGATCGCGGCGTCGCCGGCGTGCAGATCCCGCACATCGATACCGCCGAGGACGCTGTCCGGGCCGTCGCCGCGGTGAAGTTCGGACCGGGGGCGGGCAGGGGACTGGCGGCCGGCACGCGGCCCGACCGTTGGGGTCTGGGCGCGAAGATGCCGGACTTCGTCGAACAGGCGAACGCGGCGTCCCAGGTGTGCGTGCAACTGGAGTCGGAAACGGCGATCGCCAACGCGCGGGACATCCTCCGTGTGCCCGGGATCGATGTGTTCTTTATCGGTCCGTCGGATCTGTCGCAGTCGATGGGCTACCCGGGAAATCCAAAAGCCCCGCCGGTGGCGCGCGCCATCGACGAGACGCTTGCGTTGATCCGCGATGCGGGGAAGGCGCCCGGCATGCCGGCGACAGCGGAAGCGTTGGCGGAGGTGCTCGGAAGTGGGTGTTTGTACGTCTACACGCATCTGCCGCGCTTGCTCGGCGCTGGCGCGGCGGCGTTTCTGAAGGGCCGCCCGGCCGGGTGAGCGGAGGTGCCGCTCGCCTTCCGGCGTTACAGCCGGGCAGCGCGCCAGATGGGTTCGTCCTGGACCGTCCAGATCTCATCGACCCGGTCGATGGAGTTGACGATGCGCCTTATGCCGTCGGTCAACCGCGCCGCGTTGAAATTCAGTAGCAGCCCGAGTTGGAAACCGCTGAGCCGGAGATAGGTCAGCAGTTGCGCCTCATGCAGCGGATGGATCTGGGTCACCGACTTGATTTCCAGCACCAGCGTTTCCTCGACGATGATGTCGATCTGGAAAGACTGATCGAGCGTGCGGCCTTTGTAACGAACAGGCATCGAGCGCTGGCGGGCGAAGGGCAATCCAGCCGCCGTCAGTTCTTCGCACAGGCAGGCTTCATATACACTCTCCAGTAATCCCGGGCCAAGATGGCGATGCACTTCGATCGCGCAGCCAATGACGCGGCGGCTGAGCGTCGTATCCGGAATGGGTATCATGCGTTGCCCGTCCATGCTGGGGGACGGTAACCGTGGGAGGTTAAGCTTTCGTGAATGGATGTGTTGACACATAAGTGGGGCGGGTCGCGCCGCTCGCCCGGGCGCCCCTTCACCAGGATAATATTGGGAATGAAACTCCATGCGCGACTGGACCGGTCCGGGACCCATGATCACTGAACGAAGAATTTATCTGGGAGACGCAGAGGCGCGGCGGGCGCTGAGCATTGCCGCCTGGTCAGATGTTAAAATATGCAATCGGCTGAGCGTGCCGCGATGTCCGAATGAATGAAACCCCGTCGCCTGGTCCGGACCCTCCGCGGGCTCAGTGCCTCTGCGCCTTCTCTTTGAAAAATCTTTTTTTCTTGTTTCAACGTCCCGTCATCCCGGTCCATCGATCGTGTCCCACAGCCGCATCCTCCGCGCTGACGGTCCCGGTCTTACATTCCCGGTCCATTGCACCCCAGCCCGTTGTCAAACCGCCCGAGGATGCCCAACCTGCCGCCCTCAAACCCACCGGAATCCACCATGCCCCCTGCATCCGTCCTCATCACCGAAGAAGGCCCCCGCGAGGGCTTTCAAATCGAAAAAGGTCCGATCCCCACATCACGAAAAGTCGAACTGATCGACGCGCTGTCCGAGACCGGCCTGACCCGCGTTCAGGTCGCCTCCTTCGTCAGCCTCAGGCAGGTGCCCGGCATGGCCGACGCCGACGACATCGCGCGGCGCATCAACATCAAACCGGGCGTGGAATATACCGCGTTGTGGTTCAACGATGCCGGACTGGAACGAGCTCGTGCCAGCGGACGCCTGACGTTGGAAGGAAAAGTCCGCATCTACCCCTCCGACGCGTTCCTGAAGCGCAACATCAACCGCACGCCCGCGCAACATTTGGCGCACACGCACGCCGAGATCGCTCACTTCAAGGAACTCGGCATTCCCGTCCGCGACGCCTCCGTATCGAACGCGTTCGGCTGCAATTTCCAGGGCGACATCCCGCTCGCCCGGGTGATCGAATGCGTTGGCCAGCTGCTCGATCTCGCCCGCGAGCACGACGTCCAATTCGAGAAAATATCCCTTGCCGACACCATGGCCTGGGCCACGCCGCACACGGTGAAACGCATGATCGGCGCGATCCACGAAACCTATCCCGACGCACCACTCAGTTTGCATTTGCATGACACCCGCGGCATGGGCATCGCCAACGCTTACGCCGGACTGGAAATGGGTATTTCGAAGTTCGACGCCGCGGTCGGGGGGCTCGGTGGTTGCCCGTTCGCCGCGCATAAAGGCGCCGCCGGCAACGTCTGCACCGAAGATCTGGTATTCCTGTGCCAGGAAATGGGTATCGAAACCGGCATCGATCTCGACGCGCTGATCGCCTGCGCGCAACTCGCCGAGGACATCGTCGGTCATCCGTTGCCCGGCTCCATCAAGCAAGGCGGCAATCTGGCGCGGCTGCGTCAATCGGCCCGCGAGGCCGCGCTCGCATGAGCAAACCGTTACCGCTCGCCGGCATTCGCGTGCTGGATCTGACCAATGTCATCGCCGGACCTCTGGCATCGTATCAACTCGCGTTGATGGGCGCCGAGGTCATTAAAGTTGAAGTCCCGGGCGTCGGCGATCTGTCCCGCAAGATGGGCGCCGACCGCGAGGCGGGCCGCCGCCAGATGGGCACGTCGTATCTGGCGTTCAATTCCAACAAGAAATCGATCGCGCTGAACCTGAAAACCGAGCGCGGCAAGGAGGTGTTCCGCCGCCTGGCGAAACAATCCGATGTCGTGCTGGAAAACTTTCGTCCCGGCGCCATGGACCGTCTGGGCTTGTCCGCCGCTTCGTTGCGGGAGCTCAATCCCCGGCTGATCTATTGCGCGGTGTCCGGCTTCGGCCAGACCGGTCCGCTGTCGGAACGCGCGAGTTATGACCAGATCATTCAAGGCTATTGCGGCCTGATGGCGCTGACCGGGGAGCCCGAGACCGCTCCGGTGAAAGCCGGCCTCGTCGTCTGCGACACCACCGCCGCGATCACCGCCGCCTTTGCGATCGCCGCCGCCCTGGTGCGCCGCGCCGCGACCGGCGAGGGCGAAACGATCGACGTCTCCATGCTGGATTGCGCGTTGTCCAGCATGACGTCGTGGGTCATTTCGAACTACCTCAACGGTGGCTATGAGGCACGGCCAATCGGCAATCACAGCCAGACCTCGGCGCCATCCGGAACGTTCCGGACCGGGGATGGGCCGTTGAACATCGTCAACAACGAGCAGAAGCAGTTCGTGGCGACGTGCGACGCGCTCGGGTTGCCGGAACTGAAGACCGATCCCCGCTTCGCCGAACGCGACGACCGGATGCGCAACCAGGCGGCTCTGAAAGACCTTCTGGAAGCGCATCTTCAGACCGACACCGCGGCGGCATGGGAGACAAAGCTGATCGCCGCCGGAGTGCCCGCCGGCCCCGTGCTGTCAGCCGCGCAAATCGCCGAACATCCGCAAATGCGCGAACGCGGCCAATTGCAAACGGTGCATGTACCGGCGTTGGGCCGCGACGTTCACGTGGTCGGCGCCGGCTACCAACTCGGCGGTCAGCCGTTGCCGATCACCGCGCCACCGCCGGCGTTGGGGCAGGATACCGACGCGGTGCTGCTGCAAGCCGGTTTCGCCGATGGCGAGATCGCCGCGCTGCGCGCCGATGGTATTTTGTGACGTGATCAAACCAAAAAGGAAACCCGAGCCATGATGTCAATCGGGCCACAGCCACAAACGCACGAGTCCCAGGTCTTCACCCGCATCCCGGATCACCTCGCCAAACGCTCGGACGGTAAGCGCGCGGGCTTCCTGGAGGGCCCATCCTTCGATCGCGACGGCAACTTGCTCTGCGTCGATGTCCAGGCCGGCCGAATTTACCGGATCACGCCGGACAAGCAATGGACAGTCCTGGTCGAGTACGACGGCACCCCGAACGGCCTTAAACTGCACAAAGACGGCCGCGCCTTCGTCGCTGATCGCAAGAACGGGTTGATGGTGCTCGATCCCGCCACCGGCAAGATCGAAACCCTGCTGTCTGGCCCGAGCATCCGACGGAAATTCAAAGGCCTCAACGATCTGCATTTCGCCGCCAACGGCGATCTGTATTTCACCGATCAGGGACGCACCGGCCTGCAGGATCCCACCGGCCATGTTTACCGCCTGAGCGAGGCTGGCGCTCTGGAAACGATGATCGACAACGCGCCCAGTCCGAATGGGCTGGTGTTGAATAAGCGGGAAAACGCGCTTTATGTCGCGGTCACCCGGGCCAACGCGATCTGGCGGATCGACCTTGATGATCCCGCCCGGCGGGCCGGCCTGTTCGTGCAACTCCCCTGCGCCGGTCCGGATGGCGTGGCGTTGGACGACGACGGCGATGTCGTGGTCGCTCACCCCACGTTGGGCGCGGTCTGGGTGTTCAACCGGATCGGCCTGCCGTTGCATTACATCCGCACCTGCGCCGGCGAAATGACGACGAACGTCGCGTTCGGCGGCGAGGATAATAAAACCCTCTTCATCACCGAATCGCGCACCGGTTCCATCCTGTCCGTGCGTTTGCCGACCGCCGGGCGGGCGATGTTCGCCCACGCGTGACGGGTCAGGGGTCGTTCAGGACCGGCACCTCGGCGGGCCTGGCGAACCAGATCGCGCGCCGCGACCACAGCAGCGCCGCTCCACCCGCCAGGACCACGAGTCCGAACACCGCGCCGCGCCGCAGCAACGTTGCCAACGGACCGCCCGCGTCCACCGCCAATGCCGCGACGACGCCGGCCAGAGACACCGCGGCCATCGGCACGCCCCCGCGCAACGGCCGGAACACGCCCACGCCCAGAGCCCGCGCGTTCACCCACAGGCTGTAGGGGCTGACGAACACCTGCGCGCCGCACCACACCAGCACCGCGTGCCACGGCGTCTCGGGGCGAACCAGCAGCACGAACCCCACCGTCGCCGCCAGGCCCGCGATGTTGGCATACAATGTGAACCGCGCCTGACCGACCGCGACCAGCGCCACGCCGGACGGAAACATCAGCGCCAGCAACGCCATCAGCCCCACCAAAGGTTCCGCCGCCGCTCCGGCCGCCTGCCAGGCCGGTCCCAGGATCAGCGAAGTGACCGGCACCAGCGCCAGGGCCATGCCACCGCACAGCGGCAACGTCACCAGGCTCGACAACCGCGACAACCGATCGACCTGACGCAGCAGCAACGGGCCGTCGTGCTGATGCTCCGACAGAATCGGCAGCAGCAACCGCCACAGCGCCGTGAAGGTAATGTCTCGCACCGTGTCCACCAGGCGGAACGCCACATGGATCTGACCCAGAGCGGTCGCGCCCGCCGTCCCGCCAATCAGGATCGCGAACACGCGGTAGCGGCCGATCTGCACCAGGGTGCTGGCGGTCAGCGGCAGGCCGATGCGCAGCAGCGACCCGACCGCGGACCAGCGGCAAACCCATCGAGGCCGCCAGCCCGCGACGCCGATCAGCACCAGCGCCGCCAGCAGCGAACCCGTGAACTGTTGCGCGACCGGGGCCCATGCGCCGGCTCGTCCCAACGCCAGCGCAACACCAATCGCCATCCCCGCGCCCTGGCCGGCCAGCGTGCGCACCGCCAGCGCCCGGTAACGCCGTTGGCGGGTCAACAACCCCTGCAGCGCGCCGCCCATCCCGACGAACGGGAATGGTAGCGCCAGCAGCAGCGCCATCGGCACCAACCGCGGATCGTCCAGCATCCAGGCCAGCAGCCACCCCGATCCGGCCTGCAGCCCGGCGGCGGCGCACCCCACGGCGGTGGAAGCCCAGATGGCACTGGCCAGGATGGTGTCGTCGATGGTCCCACGCTGTACGATCGCGTCGGCGAACAGCGCGTTGACCCCGACCCACAGCAGCACATGCGCCGCCGCCGCGGTGGCGCCGATTCCCAGTTCCGCCGGCCCGATCAGGCGGGCGATCAGGAACGCGGCGACGACCGAGAACAACGCCGCGCCGGCCGCCTCCAGCGCCGACCAGAACACGTCGCGGTTCACCGTCTCCGCCGGCGAGGAAACACCACAGGCAGCGTCAACAACGCCATCGCGGCGGGCAGCCAGACGATCCGGCTCTGATACCGGTCATGCGGCGACGACAGA
>Ga0182030_10012798_pt1 | contig 16760 bp, 9 predicted proteins | sample 812S3MmetaG_FD_121299 | JGI IMG/M metagenome (GOLD analysis project Ga0182030, IMG submission 121299) | Permafrost microbial communities from Stordalen Mire, Sweden - 812S3M metaG (Illumina Assembly) | ecosystem: Environmental > Terrestrial > Soil > Wetlands > Permafrost | place: Sweden...
GGTTTCAGCGCCGACGGATGCACCGGACGAACCGTGAATATGGATCTTTCCCCACAAACCGGGGCGTTGCGAATTGCTCAAGACGATGGAGCCCATGCCGCCATTCTTAAACCGAACGGAGGCGATCACGGTATCGTCGACTTCGATGCCGGGATGGTTGTAGGTATCCCAGTAGCCATGCAATTCAACGGCGGGTCCCATGAACCAACTCATCAGATCGAGATAGTGGGGCGCCTGACTGACTACGACTCCTCCACCCTCGCCAGCCCAAGTGCCGCGCCACGGGTCGGAGCGGTAGTAAGCGGGCTCGCGCCATCCAAGCATGGTGACGATGGCAAGGACCGGCTTGCCGAGTTTGCCGGCATCAATTGCTTGTTTCATGCGCTGGACGGGTTCGTACCAGCGACGCTGACTGATCACGCCGAGCTTGACTCCGGCGGCGCGGGCCGCGGCAATGGCGCGGTCACAGGACGGGAGGTCGATGGCGAGTGGCTTTTCTGAAATCGAGTGCACGCCGACGGCAGCGGCAATTTCGACAGCGGCGGGATGCTGCGTGTGCTGCGTGCAGATGGAGAGCACGTCGACGTGCTCGCGCTTCAGCATCTCAGCGAGATCGGTGTAGGGATTGACGTGAAGGTTCGCGGCGAAGGCCTTAGCGCGTTCGGGCGCGACGTCGCACACGGCTACGAGTTCGGAGTTTGGCAGCGATTGATACGCGAGAGCATGCGTTCCGGCAACTTTGCCGCAACCTACGATGGCAGTTCTCAATCGGATTGGATTCATTTTCTGCATGACTTTTTGTCCAACTCTTTATCGCTGTAACCCGCGCTTCAGGAGAATGAGGTGCCGTCCGATTCGCCGGGGCGGTGCCGCAATTCGACGAGAAAACCGAGTAATCTTTGTGTGTCCATGAGTGCCCAACGGGTACCGGGGCGAATGCCGGTTCCGGACTGAAGTACGGTTATGCCGGACTTTGCCAATTCTTGAATTACGGGATCAATATCGTTGACCTCAAAGAGAACGTGATGAATTCCGCCACCGGTTTCATCGAGGAAATCCTGGTAGGCGCTGTTGCCCTCGAGAGGCTGGATGAGTTCCACCTCGACGTCTCCCAGTTGGACAAACGCTTGGCGAACGCGGATTTTCTGTTCGACGTCGCGGTAGTAATACTTCGACTCGAGCCGATCGGGCCATTCGACGAGGCGAAAAGGTCCAATGCCGAAGAGAGAGGTCAGCAAGTGCGCCGTACGGTCGCGGTCGGGGACGACGATCCCAATCTGGACGAGCCGCTTGAGCTTCACGGAGGACGGAAGGGTAGACGACAAACTCGACGTGATGTTGTCTTTCAGCGTCATCGAGCCAGGTAGCCTCCATCCACCGGGAGAATTACGCCTGTGACCATCGAAGAGGCGTCGGAGGCCAAGAACAAAGTGGGTCCAACGATCTCTTCGGGTTCGCCCACGCGTCCAAGCGGTATGTTCGAGACCCAAGTTTGCATGAGCTTTTTCGGGTCGAATTGTGGCTCGGCCATGACTTCTTTGAGGCCGGGCGTCATGAACTGGCAGGGGGCGATGGCGTTGACGCGGATGCCGCGATCGGCCCACTCCAGAGCGAGTTGCTTGGTCATGGCGTTTACGCCTCCCTTACTGGCGCAGTAGGCATTGGCGCCGCGGCCGACACCCACTACACCGGCTATCGAGGAGAAATTGACGATCACGCCCGAGCCTTTTTTCAGCATGACCCGGGCCGCTGCCTGGCAACACAGGAAGGTGCCGCGGAGATTGATGTCAAGCACGCGGTCCCAGGTCTCAAGGGGAGTGGATTCTGCGGGGTCATGTTGCGGAATGCCGGCGCAGTTGATCAGGATGTCAATGCCACCCAGTTGACTCACGGTGGCATCGACCATGGCGGTTATATCTTCAGGGACGGCGACGTTGGCTTGCAGGGCGATGGCACGTCCGCCGAACTTGCGCGCTCGTTCGGCGGTACGCTGCGGGTTCTCGATATTGAGATCGCAGGCCGCGATGTCGCAGCCGAACTCCGCGAAGCCGAGCGAGATTGCCTCTCCAAAGCCGACTCCGGCTCCGGTGATGAGGGCGACGCGTCCGGTGAGGTCAAACAGGTTTCGAATGGAGCTGTTTTTGATCTGCATGATTCAATCTCAAACTTTCTGACACAACTGCGATCTACTTAGTTTCCCGCGGCCGTTGGCACGCTTTCGAATAACAACATTTCCGATGTTCCGGCGGTTTCGAGGCGGACGGGAATTCCGTCTGTCATCAACTTAAAGCCTGACAACTCGACGACCTCGCCGCGGTTTTCGAGAGTTACTTTGTATGAAGCTGAAGCATCCAGACCTCGCGGCCAAAAATGATAAACAGGGTTCTCAAGGTTCGAGGTACGGAACAGAGTGGCGACGTCGTGCTTCTTGTCGGGACTGGCGTACTCGAGAACCAGCCAAGGCGATTCACTGAAGTACGGCGTTTGCGGAGTGTGGTGGTAGACCACGCTATCACGCAGGATCGGCCGCAGCTTCGTTTTATAGAGATCGACTCCGGTTCGGATCTTGTCGCGCAAAATCGGGTTCAGGTCCGCAAGCGATGGGGCTATTCCGCGGAAGATAGGCAGCGACATCTGCACTTGGCGCAACTGCGAGTCGATGTCTCCGTCGCCTGCCAGATCGGGCACTTCGGTGCCGAACGTGCGTAACAGGATTTCAGGCGGCAATACCCACGTCACACCGTTCAGGATCTTGACACCGCGAGGCTCGCGCATCCAGTCGGAAAGTTCGGTATTGTCAAAGCGATGCAGGATGCCCCAATCGAGACGGCCGCCGCCGCCCGCGCAATTCTGAAAAATTACTTTGGGGAATTGCTGGCGCAGGTGATCGAAGATGGCGTAAAGGTTTTCGACGTGGCGCCATCCGGAATTCTCGACGAATCCGTCGCGCACTTGATTTCCATCTTCTTCGACGGACATGTTGTAGTCGATTCGGAAGACGTCGAGATCATACTTCTTGATGATGCGAGCGATTTCGGATTCCATCCACTTGGCGACCACGGGATTGCCGACATCGAGGTGGCGGCCGTTGGCGAAGGGCTGACCGTTCCTGGTCAGGATCCAGTCGGGATGTTCTTTGCGGAGCTTGGAAGCGGCTCCGGCACCTTCGATTTCTACCCAGAGACCAAAGCGCATTCCTTTTTTTCTGGCATATTCGCGGATGGGCTGCACATCGTTGGGGAGCCATGCACCGGCGTACCAGTCGCCGACATTGTCGTACCAGTGGTTCGGCTCGGGTCCATACCATCCGGCATCGATGAAGAATGTTTCGGCTCCGACATCGGACGCCATGTCGATCTCGCGGTCAATGCCAGCTTCAGTTTCGTGATCGACGATGTAGCCACGGTGGTTGGCTTCTACGTCGAAGACGTGTTCTGAAGGCGGCCGCGGGAGGACGTCGCGGCGAACGTGGTTCAGAAGAGCCTGCGTCACGTGATCGAGATCGGACTTCATGCAGAGGATGTGAGTTTCGGGAGTCTTGACTGTCTCTCCCGGTTCGAGCACTCGCAGGACGGGATCGACCGAACTCGGGCCCATGTCGAAAAACAATCGAGCTTCATTGCCTGGCCGATCAATAGAGTTAGTGCGATCGATTGGCGATTTGTCGACTTTACTGCTGACGTGGATCTTCCAGTTTGCGCTCCAGGCGAGCGAAGCGACGAACCATTCGCCGGTTGCGTTGTTGCGCGCGAAGAACGTGGGATGGCCCCAGCCGGACTTGCCGCGGTCTCCCGAGATAATCTTTGTTTCATTTACGACAGGATCGAAGCGCCAGGCACCTTCGTATCCCCACTTTTCATATTGGGCGTAGCCGAGATCGTAGACGTTCTCGGAATCCGGCGGAAGCTTCTCGGCGAAGTTGGGAGTGTGCCAGAGTTGTCCCGACCAGGGCGATACATTGGAGATGGCGGTGGGCTGGTGCCCAGAGTTGGTAACTTCGAGCCAGCGAACTAGAACCGGACCACCGGTCAGTAACGTGTGGATCTTTACACGAATGGGGCGGACGAGGCTTTCGAGTTCGACGGTGACCAACAATCCGTTGGGATCGGTGACCTCGGATTGCGTGACGCCGATCCACTTCCAAGTGCCGGAGAGATCCTGCCCTTCGATTTCAAGTTTGAAAGCGTCGACGGGCAGAGTATCCATCTGTTGCCGTTCGGCGTCGATTTGAATGTCGGCGATCACCTGACCACTGGAATCCCAGTAGCGACTGACCCAGCGGCCGTTGCGGAGCTCCTCGTCGCAAACCGTTAATCCAGAATTGAAACGAATTCCGGGAAACTGGCCAGTGCGAACGAATGCGGAACGGGGACCGTGTTCGGTGGTGACCGCTGCAAACAGGAAAGGGATGCACGAGAAGAAACAAAAGGCCGCAAGGATTTTGACGAAGGAAGTCCGAACGTGCGAAGACTTGCTCGCGCGAACCATTTCTTCGAACACACTCATTGCGACCTTTCCCCTCGGCTAGCTTGCAGCCTTCCATCTCACGTGGCCCGCACCCGCAACTCGGGTTACTCGACCTTGCTGCTCGAGAAGCAAGAGATGACCGTGCAACGGATACATGAGTAACCAATCGTTCGTTAGTGGCCACGAGCCTAAAACCGGGCCACATTCGTCCATAAAACCGCGCAGCGTCACGCCTTCAGAATGTTTTTCAAGGGTCTTCCAGACCAAGTCTGCGGCACTGTCTACGAAGCGGCGCGACTCATGCAGAAATTCCGAAACCTGGGAGCCGTGGAATGCCGGCCAGTGGCCGGAATAAATCCAGTCAATATCTATGGCATGGAGCATTTGCAGAGTGCCCAGGTATGCGAGCACCGAGTAATAGCCTGGAGGGAGCGCCGGTTCTCCGGCGGCGTTGGGGCAATAGCGGCCGTGAAGCGCGTCGCCGACAAAGACGGCTTTGTTCACCGGATCGTAAAGAGCCAGATGACCGTCGCTGTGACCGGGGACATGCAAGACCTGGAGGACACGGTCGTCGTCAATCCTGACGTGCTCGCCACCGACGAAAGTCTGGTCGATGCGCTGCGGGTCTCCGACCATTTTTCGCACCCAGGCGCTGGCATCGGGATTGACACCCAATCCAACTCCGTGGTCGGGGAGCCATTGGTTGTAACGGGTGGCGAAGAGCCGGTCGGGATCTTCGATGATCAGGCGGTCTGGCTCGCCACAGGCCAGCATCACATGCGTCGCGAGCTGCTTGAGAGATGCGTTGCCGCCATGGTGATCGGCGTCGGCGTGAGTGTTGATGGCGATGGTTAGCCGCGATAGGTCGATGCCGCCTTTCCTGAGATAGGGAGCAATCGTCTCGGCAGGTGTGTAGGAGGCGCCTGTGTCGAGCAGGACCGTGTTGTCGCCTACAAACAAATACTGGAACAGATTGCGGTCGGCGACATGGGACGCGATCTGATAGACGTGTCGGAAGATTTCCATAATGCTGCCCGGCCAGGTGCCGGAGTGGAACCTAAGAATCGGTGATCCGCGGAAACGAAGCTCTTTGTGGTGCGACGGTATTGCGGGAGGAGGTAGCGAAGCCTCCAATCCTCTACCGACTTCCCGCGAAATGCCTTACGCACGATACTAAAGTGATCAGCAGATCGTCAACACTTTTGTTGACATAATTCCCGACTCGTTTGCCAAGGCACCGGATGGCGCGCGAGCCAAACTGCTCGGGGCGAAATGAACCCCGCGAGCAAGTCCTAAGCGCGACCCGCATAACTGAGAATTGCGATCGCTACGACGAGAAAGCCGACGCCCAGAATCATAGTTCGCCTGGGGCGCGTGCCGGTTTTTTCCCATTCACCGGTGAGGAAGCCGAAGAATGTGCTCGCCACGACGATGGAGGCGAGGAAGAGTGGCCATCCGATGGAAGTGCCGAGATCGCCGAGTTTGACCGTGGAAATACTGTAGAGAATGATACTGCCGAACCAGAGAAAGCCCATGCTGGCCCCTACGAGCCAGTAGTACCAAGTGCCTGATAGGGCGAGTTTGCCGACCGTGCCTCTCTTGTTCATCAGGAAAAAGCAGTAAATAACACCGGGCAAAAATCCGGCGTAAAGGCAGGGAAGCCACACGGCGTTGGACATCATTGCTTGACTTGCGCCGTGGAGTTGAGCGGAGCGCTGTATGCTTCCGCCGAACGCGAGACCCAGGTTGAGCATGGACCCGAGGATTCCGGAGGTAAAGGCCAAGAGAAAACCGCCCCAAAAGCCCTGCCGAACGGTGGTGCTTTCGAGTTGCAGCGCCGCCTCACGGTTCTTGCCGGCCGATCCGCAGAGGGTGACTCCGAAGACGATGACCAGCACACCAAGTAGGATAAGTGCGCCCTGGCGCGTGAAAAGAAGTTCGGAGTGTTGCGCGATGAGAGGGGTGAGAGCGCCAACCGCGGCGGAAGTTCCAAGACAAACGGCGAAGGTGATGGCTAAACCGAGCCGGGTGAGAGCAAGTCCAAAGAAAACAAGCGATACGCCCCAGCTCGCGCCGAAAAGAACCATGGCGAGCAAGGTTCCGCGAGAGACGGATGCATACGTCGACCAGAGGCTGGGAACGGTGAGCAACGCGATGATCGTGGGGACGACGGCTACTCCCATGATGGAAAAGGCAAGCCACGAATGCTCCCAGTCCCACTTCTTGTTTAATTTCATGGGCAGGGCATACGCGGCATTCATGATGGCAGCGCATAAGACCAATAGAATTGCCTGAACGATTTGTGTTGGCATGGGTTCCTTACCCTTGGGTGGTCGAGCGATTCGAGGAGCGCGGATTGAGCATGGAAAAGAGGGGAAGTGCGCGAGATGGTTCACAGCAAGCGAAACGGAGACATTGGAGCATCCGCAAATGCGACTCCACTCTCTGGCTGGCGGATACTCCACGCTCTGGTTTGGAAGAACTGCTCTTCGCGCTTCGCATGGAAGTTGAGATTTGTTGTGTGATCTTCCGCCGGACTCGTTTTGGTTTCAGCCTCTTGGGCTCAATGCCATCCGGTACTCTACCATGCTGTCGACAATGTGGGTGACATGATCGTCGGCAAAAGCTATGTATTTGTGGAATGCAAACAACCGCCGGGATGGCGCGAGCTGTCCGATATTTAGACAAAATATCCTGGGAAGCACAGAGTGTCCGTGCACCGGAGGCGCGGTTCTTGTCCGCGCTGCAGGCCTAATCAGAGCTGAACATCGGGAGGAAACACACCTTGTCTGTTTCGGCGCCACAGGACGACAGGAGCGTGGCTGCGGCGCCTTCCGTCATTCTTGTAGACATTAGTGTTGACAATATTTCTCTTGACAGTGCACCCGGACATAGGTTAACTTCCGCGACGGTCATGACAGTCTGCATTGCTGCGCGGATTCGTTCCAAGGGTGGGGCAGCGCAGCCAGAACTGCATGTTTGGTAGCGCCTCCGACCCGGGGGCATGTTTTCCGATCAAACGCGCTATGGTCCCAGGAGACTCCACGATGAACTCCGCTTTCCGTTTTGTGACTTCCCTCGCAGTTCTCTCGCTATTAAGCCTTGGCTTGTTGTTCGCACAAACGGCGGTCACCGGAGGCATTGAAGGCAACGTGACGGACCCCTCTGGCGCTGCGGTTTCTGGGGCAACCGTCGAAGCCACAAATGTTGCCGACGGAGTGGCGCGGCAGACCATCACGAATAACGACGGGGCATACCGGTTTCCCAGCCTTATCCCAGGGACTTATACGATCACGGTGAAGAAACAGGGGTTCGCGCAATTTACGAGAGAAGCTACGCGCTTGGACGCGGGCATCGGACTTCGTATTGATGCCAAGTTGCCGGTAGGCACCGCGAGCGCGAAGGTAGAAGTTACCGGCGAGGCGCCACTTTTGCAAACCGATAGCGCAGAGGTGAATGAGACCATTCACTCCTCGGAAATCAGCAGCTTGCCTACGTACGGCAACAACATCACCCGGTTGTCGCTTTTGGCCCCAGGTGTATCGATGCCGGGCGGCCAACTGGATCTTCACCCGGAGAACTCAGGTTCCGACTTCAACCTCAATATTAACGGAGCGGCGCCCAATGCGAACGGGCACTTGCTGGATGGGGTCGAGAACACCGAGGCGATCCAAGGGCTTTCGATCATCGTGGCTCCGAACGACTCGGTGCAAGAGGTAAAACTGGCGACCAGCGATTATGACGCCGAGTATGGCAAGGTAGCCGGTGGGCTATGGCAGATCACGACGAAGTCGGGCACAAATGCATTTCACGGAACGCTTTTCGAGAATTACCGGACTTCTGGTTTCAACGCAGCCGACCACTTCAGCGAGCCGAACGGTATTCCCGGCAACCGATGGAATCAGTTTGGGGGCAGTATCGGGGGCCCCGTTATCAAGAACAAAGTCTTTTTCTTCGGCGACTACCAAGGCATGCGGAACAGCTTTTTCGCGTCGGGCAACGAGACAGTGCCGATCGATGCGTTTCGAACCGGAGATTTCAGTTCGGTCGCAGCCACCGACCCGATCTACGATCCAGCCACGGGCAATCCGGACGGAACCGGGAGAACTCAGATCTCTTGCAACGGCGTTCTCAACGTAATTTGTCCGGATCGAATCAGCCCTGCTGCCGCCAACCTGCTGGCACTGTTGCCTCAGCCAAACTCACCGGGGTTTAGCTCGAACTATCAGATTTCCAGTCCAGCTATTTTCAACCAGGATCAGTTTGATACTCGAGGCGACTACTTTGTGACCTCGAAAACCGTAGTTTTTGGAAAATTCAGTTATTTTAAGGCGAACTTTAACACTCCCACCGCCTACGGCGTCGCAGGCGGCGGTCCACCGCTCGGAGGCCCCGGAGTCGCAAACGCCGGGATCTCGTCAGACCACAACAAGAGCCTGATGTTCGATTATCAACATACCTTTTCTCCATCGCTGCTGACCGATGCGCGGTTCGCTTTTTCGCGACTCGTGATTTCTGAGCTGCAACCGGACTACAATACCGACGCGGCGACCAAAGCCGGAATACCGAATATCAACCTAGGTACGGTGTACACCTCAGGTCTACCAGAAATAAACGTTTCCGATCCGTTGACCCCCTTCAATATGGGTGATTTTGGTTTGCCATTTTTTGAGCGCGAGGCGAACTTCGAGTTTTACAACAACTGGACTAAGGCGTTGGGCCACCACGCCTTTAAGTGGGGAGGGGACGTAGCAAAGTTTTTCGGCATCCGGACCGACGTCAGCGGGCGCGGCCTCTTCACGGTTAGCCAATCGCTCACTCAGGTAAACGACTCCGCCAGTTCTGGGCCATGCACAAATCCTGCATCGGGAACGTTTTGCGGATCGGGCTTGGCAGCACTGGAGCTCGGTCTTCCCTCCGGCTTTAACCGAGACATAACTCTGGTCCAGCCACAGGAAAAGTTTTGGAAGATGGCGTTTTATGGGCAAGATACCTGGCAAGTTACTCCCAAGCTGACTCTGACGTTGGGCCTGCGCTGGGATTACATGAGCCCCGTCTTCACGCAGAGCGGCCAGAGCGATGGAAACATCGATATTGCTACCGACACTCTGTTATTGACAAACCTGGCCGGAAAATACGCGGGAGTAACAACCTCGAAAACCGAATTTTCACCGCGCCTTGGAGTCGCGTTTCGGCTGCCGCATGAGACCGTACTCCGCGGCGGATACGGCCGCAGCTACTATATGAACGCGGATGGAGCGGGATTTGGAACCCAAGGATGTTGTTGGCCCATCAAGCAAAGTCAGACTGATGTACAGGCCAATCCTTTTGCCCCACTCGGGTATACGTTCGATCAGGGTCCGGGTGCCCCTCCGGCTTTGCCTCCGTTTCCGTCTAACGGCCAGATCTCATTTCAGGGTGCGCCTGGCGGCAGTGAATACTTCGTGGGCGTCGGAAACTACCCGCATAGTTATAACGACACTTATAACGTAACCCTGGAACATGCCTTCCCCTACCAAGTCACTGCTTCGATTGCCTATGTTGGTAATATCGGACGCCATCTATGGGACAACTATAACGTTAACTTGCCGCCTCCGGGACCTGGGCCTTACACTTCCCGCGAGCCTTTCTTTGCCAGCTATGGTTGGGCTGTGCCAGAATACCAACGGAACAACGCGGTTTACAATGAACCGGAAATGAGAAGTAACTACAATTCTTTGCAGCTTCACGCAGAAAAGAGATTTCATCAGGGATTGTATCTGCTGAGTAACTTGACGTGGGCGAAGTCGCTTGACGTTGGAACGTTCGGCCCCGGAGACGGCAACGGAAATCAATTCTGCTTCTCCTGCAATTACGGGCCCTCAGGCACTGTAAGGCCCTGGTCTTGGGTGAGCGCGGCCAACTGGGAACTCCCCTTCGGCCACGGCAGGGCGTATGTAAATGGCTTGAGCCGCGCTGCGGATGCAGTCGTTGGAGGGTGGTCGCTCAGTGGTATTTTCAATTTTGAGGGCGGCCAGTATTTCACGCCGTATTACTTGAACTCCCCGACGATTCTAAATTCTCCCATCTATGATCGACCGAACCTGGTTGGCGATCCACATGTGGCCCATCCCAACCGCAACGAGTGGTATAACCCCGCGGCCTACGCCGACCCTGCGCAGTACACTTTTGGGGATGCGGGACGCAACAGTTTGTTGGGCCCGGGCCTTGGGCTGGTCGACTTGTCGTTGAGCAAAACCTTCGCGATCACGGAGACTACCCATCTCGATCTCAAGTGGGACGCATTCAATGCTCTCAACCGAGTGAATTTGGGGAACCCAACCTGTGCCGGCGCCGCATTTGTCGATATTGGAGACGCAGGCCAAATTTGCAGCATTGTGGACTTCAGGCGACGTATGCAGCTGGGCGCCCATTTAACCTTTTAACTAACACGTTTCGCGGTAAGACAGACTTGCCCCGGTGTTAAGCCGGGGCAAGTTTTCGTTGTGACTTGTGTTTTATTTCGACTCTGGGTTGTTCCTTTCTCTTCGCCGAGGCGTGCTGGATGAGACCCTTACTTCTTATATTGTTCCTGATCTTCTCTCTTGCAGTCTCTTCACCTTCTCAAATGTCGGTTGTGAAAACGGCGGTTGGTTGGGAACTGGCGAATGGGCACTTGCGGTTGGAGTTGGCGCGTTCAGAGGGAACGGTAAAGCTAAAGTCGCTGGGGCGGGAAGGGGGCGTCGAATGGGCGGTCGCGAATACACCCATCATTGCTTCGCCGGACAAGGGAGGCGCACCTTACGTTTTCGCGGATGATTCGATCGCCGGGCTGGACAAGGGTGGAAAGCAACTTACATTGCGATTTCACTCGGAGGACGGCGGACTGCTTTCTCTCGAACTGAAGATGTATCCAGCTGGCGCTGTGATTCAGACGGCTATGAAGTTGGAGAACCACGGCCAGACTGCTCTCTTGCTCTCGCCCTATGTCGATGCGCAGTTTCTTACGCTGAGGACTCCGGCTGATGGACTGAAGCCGTATTCTTCGGCCAAAGGCGAGCATGGATTTCATCGGGCGGGAAGTCTTTCGCAAAAGCAAGAGTTTTCTGACTGGCTAGTGCTTGAAAATGCCGCTGCCGGAGAGTCTGTCCTGATCGGCGGAGAACCTGGGCTTGGCGTACTCGGGTGGAAGGCCGCGGTCGAATCTTCGACCGCAGGGACGGTGATTCATGCGGGAACAATTCTGTTGAAAGACAAGAAGGGTGAATCGTCGCGGACATTCGAGCTTGCTCCGGGGGCAACGGTTGAGACTCCGATGAGCTTTATCGCGCTTGCTAAGGGTGGCACGGACGACGCGGGCAATGAGACGTTTCGTTATTTGAAGCAGTACGTTTTTCAGGCGCCATTGCCGGATTCTCCGCTGGTGACGTATTGCATATGGCTCACGGAAAAGAATAGCGAGGAGCAGCTTCTTAGGGAACTTAGTCTGGCGAAGCGGGTCGGGTTCGACGTCTTTTATCACGATGCTACGTGGTACCAGGGAGCGTCGGTGATACCGGGCATGAATGACTGGACGTCGGGATTGGGAAGTTATCAGGAAGATACGGAGAAGTTTCCTCACGGTCTGAAGAGTCTTTCGGATGCGGTTCACGGGATGGGGCTGAAATTTGGACTGTGGGTGGATCCGGGGAACGTGGATGCGTCGCGCGTCGCTTCCGGCGAGATTCCGACGGAGTGGCTGGCCATGATCGACGGCAAGGAGCTCGGCACCACGCACCCGTCGCTCGCTATCACCAAGCAGCTTTGCTTGGGAGATCCGAAGGTGGTGGCTTGGATTGAGAAGCAACTGGGTGACGTTATCGAAAAGTGGCACTTAGATTGGATTAAGTGGGATCCATCATCGACAGTGAGCTACGAGTGCAATCGCACGGATCACGGACACGGGAAGACGGATGGCGCTTATGCGGCGTACCGCGGGCGGATGGAGATTATGCGCTATCTGCTGGAGCGCTTTCCGAATCTGTCAGGGTTTGAATGCGATCCATCATTGCAGTTTGCGCGCACGAATCCGGGGCCGCAGGGTTTGCTTCCGGGAGGGTACACCAACGAGTTCATCACAGGACCGATGCTTAGCCCGAATGTTTGGGGATCGCTGGCGACTGCGGGACATGGGGATGCGGGCGGAGAATACCTGACGGCTCGTTGGTACAGTGCGTCGGCACTTGATTACTACTTCCGCAAGCACTTCACGCACGGGGTGACATTCGGGAATATCAACGGAATGTCTTCACAGTTCCTTTCGGCGGCTCCGCCGGGGTTTGTGGAGGCGTTAGAGCGCAATCTTTTGTACTTCAAACAGTATCGGCATCTCTTGTTAGAGGATGTTTACCATCCGAAAGTGGAAACTGGCGGATGGTCGTCCATTCAGTATGTAAAGCAAGATTTGTCTGAGTCGGTTGTATATGTCTACCGCGACAAGTCTGAAATCGCTGACACCAAGATACGGTTACGAGCGCTGGATGCGAAAGCAAAATATCGTGTGACCAGCCTCAATGACCGGCCAGGGCGAGAGCGCGAAATGACGGGCGAATCCCTGATGAACGGGATTGCGGTTCACCTGCCCGATACATGGCTGGCAAGCGGGGATGGGGCGATCAAGGAATTTGCGGATCAACAACTCTATGGCTCGGATATTCTGCTGCTGCAGCGGTTGCCATGAGACAGAGGAGTTGTTAGCGAAGTTATTTGGCGCTTAGTTCGAATCGCGAATGTTGATTGCGGGATCCCAAACGATAGGATCAGCGCGATTCGCCCCGCTATGTTTGATCACGAACCGGATCTTGTCGCCAGCTTTTATTGGGAGATTGCCTAGAGAATAGCGAGTGGATTGGTCATAACTGGGAGAGACTTCGGCCCAGCCTTCGGATGGCCACACCTGGCTGGAATTGATCAGGATTCGTACGAAGCAAGAATAGCCATTGTTGGCGCTGGGATCTTTGCGAATTTCTCCGGACGTGCTCATCACTCCTGCGGACGGAACTATGAAGGTGCGAGATAGATCGTGTTGAGAGGAGGGTTGCATCCAGATTCGGCCAATCCGGCCTAGCCCCGAGCCGGTCCAGCGGCCTTCGTAGCCTCCTTTATCCCAGGCTAAGTCGGTGTAAGTGAGATTGTCGACTGTTTCTTCGTAGGCCCAGTGGTTAGTTAGTTGAGTTGGAGAAAAATCTCCCAGAGCTTCGTAGCTCTGTGCGCCAGTTGGCTCGCTGGCGACTTTCTGCGCGGAGATGCTGGGGCTGGCATTGCCGTCTCCGTCGACGGCCGCGACTTCGTAGCTTGCTTCGAGGTCGTTGCGGGAGGAGTCGGAATGATCGAAGAAAAAGGTTCCTTTGGCGGTTCTTCCTAGAAGTTTTCCGTTCTTCCAGACCTGGTAATAAGAGAGCCAATTGTCGTCGTGACTGGGCGACCAAGAGAGTTCGATTCCTTGGACGCCGAGGTTTGTTCCCGGGCGCTTCGTCACGTTGGCGGGAGGGCTGGGAGGAACATGGTCAGTTCTTGAGCCCGGATAATTCGGCAGGTTCAGGAAGATCAGTTCGCCGGCGGGAACTGCGTCTAGCGTGATGCCTTCCGACATCAGTTGCGAACCAGTTTCGCGTAGACGAGAGCCCGAAATGCTGGCGTGCACATCGTAAGGCTTATTGGGGATCAGGCCGCGCGGGTAAATGGTTATAGGCTTCGCGGAAACGTCCAGCCGAATTGGGCTCGTCAAGTGAACATACTTGAATCCATTGGTATCTGGATAGGTTTGACTCATGTCTAGGTCTGCGGTGACGAGCACCTTGCCATCTTCGGCGCGCACTATGGACAACGTGTAAGTGCCGTGGTTGTTGCCGGGATCAAATTGACCTAGCTCGGTGACGGTAATGGGACGGTCGAGTTGGATTGCCGTGCCAATGAATTGGCCTGTCGCTGGGCGGTCGGCTCCGAGTTTGACGACTTTGGTGACTAGGGATTCTGCGCCGGATCCATTCCGATATTTGAGATTTAGAGGTCCGAATCCCTGGCCGGGAACGCCGTAGTATCGGATTGCTCCGTCGGCTGGATCTTCATAGATTCCAGTTTCGATGCGAGCGGCGGAGGTTGTTATTGCTTCGGTCATATCTCCTGCGCCGCCGCGGTACCGGTCGCCGTTGTCTGAAGATTTTCCTGGCAGAGATTTCACAGGGTGGCTGATCAGGAAATAAGTTGAGCCGTGTTTGGCGTGTTTGGTGAGAATGACGCCTTTCGATCCGTCGCGATTCATGCGCTGGAAATACCAGACGGGATCATCGTGGTCGACGTGGGGGCGGAAAACATGGCTCCAACGACCGGCGACGCCTTGTGAGACGAGATAGTGATCCATCTCCCAGTCTTTGCGGATCGATTCGACGTCGGGGCCGTCGCCGGGATCGCGATACCAGGTTGGATTCATGGACAAGTGAGTGCGGTCGGTGGATGATTCGTAGTAGATATGGTCGTAGTCAACGACGTTGTGAAGTTTATCGGGAGGTACGAGAAGGGAAGTGTAGTAGGCGCTGTATGGGCCTACGCCGCCATCGGTGTACTCTCCTGACTCCGCGAAACGGGCGATGTCGTAGCTGATCCAGCGGCCTCCTCCGTCGCAAGCATCGATGCCGCTCTGGGGATGGTTGATTTTGAAGCGCTCGACGAGCGCGCGAAAATTTTGGTCAGCGGCGAGAGCATCGGTGTCATTCGCGCTGGCGGCGGGGGCGATGTCGTAACGCCATTGATAATCTCCCCACGCTTTGACACTGTCGTCGAGCAGGCTAGTCTGCCAATCGACGGTTGCGGGAATTGACTGTTCGAGGGTTTCCTGGCCGGGGATCATCCAATCGGGATGCTGCTGGGCTACCTTAGATTGCGGGGTTGCCAGGAACGTTGGGTACCAGAGCACCCATTTCATGTCGTGCTTGTGCAGATAATCGTTCGTTTGTTTCCAATCGGGGCCGTTCCATGTGCCCCATTTGTCGTACCATCCCGCGTCGTCCCAGAGAATGTCGGTTCCTGTTTCGCGGAGAAGATCGACGTAGCGAAGATCGAGAGCGAGGCGGCGTCCCCAATTATCGGCGCTGGGCGTTCCGCCTTCACCGACCCAGGGTTCGGGCCAATCGACCGCCCAACGCGTCTTGGCGAAATATTCTGGATTCGTGAAATCCCAGAGGTAGGCGTACTGCCAATCGAGCAATTGATTGCCAAGCTCGTCGATCTGGCCCGAGAAGGTCGCCAGGAATGCTTTTGGCGTTTCGACTTTGGCGCCGGGAGAGAGATCTTTTGCGAAGCCGGCGAGTTCCAAATGCAAGCTCAACGGCGGTTCGCTTTCGTTGCCGATTTCGAAGCGCCAGTGGCCGAGGTAGTCCCAACCGATGGCCAGGCCTTCTGAGGCTTTGTGATTGAGCAGGAAAATGAGGGGCAGAAAACTGCTGTAATTGCCGGGCTGAACCCCTCCGTTGGAGTCGAGAGTGCGGCGGTAGGCAGCGTTCATGGGCTCCGTCTTGAGGAGTTGGCTGCCGGTATAGTTGCCGGCTCCGGTTAGATAATTGAATTCGAGATCTTGCGCCAAGGACGCAGGGACGCGCGTGTGCAGGAAATCGACTTTTGTCAGGTGGATGGTTTTTGTCGACGAGTTGCCGATGGTGAGCCATTCGCGAATGACGCAGGTTCCGGGATAAATCACGTAGTGTTTCGTGACGTGCAGGCTGGGGGATTCGAGTTCGATGTCGAGTTGCAGTTCGCCTTGGGCGTCTTTTTGCGCGTGGTCGCGGAGGAACTTCCAACCCCAGTTCGGCGCACTGACATCTTGTTCGTCTGCCGAAAACCGGATCTCGGACGGAGGGTTGGAGGCGTCAAGGTATTCATGTCCGGAGAGCCTGTTGCGCAGCGAAATGGAGGAGAGGCGCCCATCGGCGAAACGAATCCGTTTTTCGGTACGCGATGTGCCGAGAGCCCAATCGCTCCCGTCGTGGCGCACGTAGCCGTCCTGATTTTGAAGATTTGTCTGCGCACCGATCGGGGAAGAGATCGAAATAAGGATCGAGAAAAAGATCAGGGGGGGGAGGAGAGTCGAATTTGAATTTGTTTTCTTGCGCACAGGCGAATCCAGACTATTCGATACGGTGGGTGGCAAATTCACCCGACGCCAGGCCATGTGGCTAGTGGCCAGCGCGTCAGTTCTTCAATTTCGAGCAGGCGGTTGTATTTGGCCAGACGCTCGGACTGCCGAATCGATCCGTTCTTAAATTGATCGGCGCCCCATCCAA
>Ga0182030_10012799_pt1 | contig 16759 bp, 13 predicted proteins | sample 812S3MmetaG_FD_121299 | JGI IMG/M metagenome (GOLD analysis project Ga0182030, IMG submission 121299) | Permafrost microbial communities from Stordalen Mire, Sweden - 812S3M metaG (Illumina Assembly) | ecosystem: Environmental > Terrestrial > Soil > Wetlands > Permafrost | place: Sweden...
GCCCGGGGCCGACGGACAAGGCCGGCCGCCACTATGGACGAAGCTCAGCCGGCCAAGTAGCTTCTGACCAAAGTGCTCCCGTTTTCGACCGGCGCGCGCTCCCCTTTTCGATCAGCGTTCACAGTGCGCCGGTCACACACGACATAGGCGTGGCGATCGCATCGCAGCACGCGGTAAAACTCCGCAAGGATCGCGGCCCAGGCGCAATCGGGGAGATCCTCGAACCATTGTGCACGGCGACGGCCGCCCGCGAACTCGTACGGCGGGTCGGTGACCACCAGATCGACGCTCTCGCTCTGGAGCCCCGCAAGAAACGCGCGGGCGTCGCCCCCAACGAGCGTCACCAGCCCGCGTGTCTTTGCGCCCTTGGTGCGCCTGCGGTAGTCGACCTGCCGGCAAGGATGCGAGCAAAAGCGCTGCGGGCGTCCGCGTGCGGGCTGCATAAACGCCCGCGCGCAGACGACGCAGCGTCTGGTGCGCTCAAGTGTCTTGTCGGTGGGTGCTCCTACGGCCACTCGGCGACCGTAGGAGCACCCTTACAAGGCCAACAGGTTTCTTACCGGGTGGATTTCTCCGTTATGGGGGGTCGGGCCAGCCGGCTGGAGGGCTGAAACATCCAGCCCCCCTCGTCCCCGCAGGGTGTGTGGTATGCGTACTGGCGCGCTTGGTCGTCGGCGGCCCAGGACCATTCGTCCACGGGCGCCCATCTGTCGCAGCAGGCGCAGTAGAGCTCGCTCAGACGACGTGCGCGCAAGCCGTCGAGCTCGGCGTTAAGCGCATCCTCTTGGTCGCCGAAGGCCTCTTCGAGGCGCACGCGCAGATCATCCGCACGACGCAGCTGCGCGTGCGCCTCGTCACGCTCGGCCTCTGCAGCACCGAGCGTGTCGCGCAGGGCCTGCGCTTCGGCGCGCAGGTGCGCGAGATCGTCGGTGCCCGCGGACGCGTGGTCAGTGGGGGAGGCCCGTGCCGGATTTCGCGTGGTCGCGACATGCGAGCCGGCATCCGTGCCCGGGTCCGCATAGGCCGCAAGCGCCGCGACGATGCCTGCGCGCTTGGTGCCATGGCGGGCTTCTGCCTGATCGAGGAGCTCCAGCTGCTCCGGGGTGAACTCGACGATCACGCGTCGCCGCAAGAGCCCAGCCTGATCTTGGGGTGATGTATGTATGGACATGCATGCATGCACGCACATGATCACGAGGATTTCCAGCGCCTTTTGGTCGGGTGCCCGTCCGGGGACCGTGGCACGATACCGACAGGGTCCCCGGAGACCCACCTGGTCGCCCGCACATGCTGGAGGATCACCCGTGTATGAGACCGAGCCGCTGCCGGAGCTTGTCGTCGCCGCCGAAGATCACCTGGCCGTCGACGACCACGATCTCACCGGCGCTGAGCTTGCCGAGTACTTTCCCGATCACCGCGGCGCATCCGAGACGCCGGTGATCACTTACCTGCCCGAGAGCCGGGCCGCGCCCGCCCACTACACCTGCTCCCGGTGTCCGGGGCGCACGTTCTACCCGGTTGCTCCCACGTACGGGCACCCGGCGCGCAACGCGGAGCTGCTGCGCACCACGCCCGGCTTGCGCGAGAAGACCCTTGGCCTGACGCCCAAGCAGGCCGCGATCGTGATCGAAAATTGGGACCGGCGCCGCGCTACCCAAGGTAAAGACGAGCTGGAGGAGGTCCTCAAACGACAGGGGCGCGCCACCAAACGCGCCGGCCGCCCGGAGGTCGAGGCGCGCATCGCGCGCTGCCAGGACTACCTGCTCGATGCCTGGGAGCGCCTGGGATCCCAGGAGGCGGCCATTCGCGAACTGATCGCCCTTGCCGAGGTGGACCGGAGTGCACATGACCGCATCGTGGGCCGGCGCTACCCGATGGCCTCTCACACCTACCACCAATACTTGGGCAAGGCCTCGCCCGAGCGGCGCGCAGAGGTCCGGGCGCGCATCCGGGGCCGGTGACGATATGGCGCTGGCGGGATAAGGAGAAAGCCACCCGGTAAGAAACCTTCCGAGAGGCGCGTCGGGCCTTCACGCTCGGGGGCATGAGAAGGGCATCACATGAGCCTCGAAGCGCGCCGTCTGGGGTGGTCACGCCAAATGGTGCCGCTCACCGCCCACCCCGTAGATCGCCGTCATCCTGTCCTCCGGCCCGCGGCGTCTGCGACTCGAGACCCCCGGAAGGTGCATCTGCCGAACCTGGTATTCGGGACTCGCTACGGTTGTTGAGCGTGCGCGACGCGGCTGCGGCGCTTGGCTTTAGCGTGGACAAGACCCGCCACCTGGTGCGTCGCGGGCATATCCCAAGTGTCCGGGTCGGGCACCGCTTGTATGTCCCCGAGCGAGCGCTGGCGATCCTGACCCAACCGACGCTAGTGTCGGCACCAGAGGGCTTAGGTCGGCACCAGGCCCCCAAGCGCCTCGTGTTCACCCCACGGCGCAGGAGGAGCTAGATGGCAAGCGCGAGCGTGGTCAAACGCCGCACCTCCTGGTTCGTGCGCGTCACCGGCGCCCGGGGAGAGAGGGAGCGCTGGGTCCGCGCAGGTGCGACCAAGCGGGAAGCAGAACAACTGCGGACCCAGATCCTCGCGGATATGGCAGGCGGAAGGCCGCGGCCCGTTGTCGCATCTGGGAGATCTGGATTCGCAGAGGTCTCCGAGCGGTGGTGGTCCGACTACGCCGAGGTCCACGTCACCCTGAACACGCGCCGTTCCTACGCCTACGAGGTCAAAGCACTTCGAGAGTGGTTCGGCTCGCAGCCGATCGGAGAGATTGACCTTGGGGCGATCGACGAGATGATCGGAGCCTTGGTGCGCGCGGGCGCTGCGCCGCAGACGACCCGCCATCGCGTCAATCGGTTGCGTCAGATCCTGACCTGGGGCGCCTCCCGCGGACTCTGCGAAACGCCGCCTGCCAGGATCAAGACGCCGAAGGTTAAGCGCGTGATCGAGCCGCTTCCGCTTCGTCCCGCAGAGCTTGAGGCGCTCCTTTCCGAGGCACCTACTCCGTGGGGTGCGCTCTTTGCCACCATCGCCATGCATGGGCTGCGCCCCGGTGAGGCGCGCTTTCTGCGCTGGGGTGACATCTCTCGTGGGCGCCTGCATATCCGTGGAGCGATCGACTCGGTGGGCGAAGAGCACGAGCCCAAGGCCAGCTCGACGCGCGCGGTGCCGCTCGATCCGTTTGCCGCCGAGCTTCTGGCGGAGCTGCCATCCGGGGCGCCCGCCGATCGCGTCTTTCCGGGGCTCGAGCTTCCCCAGGCCACGGCCGAGTTACGAGCGGCGCTCTTGAGGGCTGACGTCGCAGGGGCCCAGTGGCGCGTGTTGTACGACCTGCGCCACACCTATGCGACGCTGAACATCCTGCTCGCTGTCGGTCCCGCGACCCTTGCCCGGCGCATGGGCAACAGCGTCAAGGTCTGTATGGACACCTATGTCGCCTGGTGGGAGGACCTCGCTCCGGACGCCGAAGTCACCGTCTCAGGGGCACTCGGTCGTAGACCGGTCGTAGACGGTTACACTTCGGGCGTGCCGGAGGAATGGAAATACCCTGCAAATGCAGAGCGGGAGACGGGGCTCGAACCCGCGACATTCAGCTTGGAAGGCTGACGCTCTAGCCAACTGAGCTACTCCCGCGTACCGCGCTTACCTTAGCAAGCGGCCGCCGGGTGCCCGGGTTCCGCCGCCGGTGCGGTTTCGTATATGCGTTGGGCCATTACGCGAACCACATCGGGCCAGAACTGACTGCCCGAACATCGTTCGAGTTCGCCGAGCGCATCGAGCGGATCGCGTGTTTGGGCGTAACTGCTGCGGGCGGTCGTCATTACGTCCCATGCGTCGGCCACCGCGATGACGCGTGCACCCTCGGAGATGTCATACCCCGAGACCCCATCGGGGTACCCGCTCCCATCCCAGCGCTCGTGGTGCTGCCGGATCCAATCCTGCTGCGATTGATCGAGCGACTCGACGGCAATCTCCGCGCCGAGGGTGGCATGGCGTTTGATTACCTCGAACTCGGCTGGCTCCAGGCGCCCCTGCTTGAGCAAGATCGCATCCGGGATGCCGACCTTGCCGATGTCATGCAAGAGTGCCGCATCGCGCAGCCGCAGCGCATCGGCAGGACTCCAACCCAGGCGCGCCGCGAGATCGCACGAGATGTCGGCGACCCGCTCGGAATGGGCGAGCGTCCCCGGGTCCTTGGCATCCACCGCGCGTGCGAGTGCGCGGAGTGCGGCCATCGACTGGTCGCGCTGAATGCGGCGTGCGCGCTCGTCGGCGGACAGCGTCTCGATCGTATCGGGGCAGAACATGAACGTCTGGTCGCGCCCGTGGGACTTCGCCCAGTACAGCGCGCTGTCGGCCATCCGCACCAGGTCCTCCGGAGAGCCGTGAGCGGTCTCCAGGTCACAGACTCCGGCAGAGAGCGAGATTGAGATCCCCTGCGGCATCGGGGTCGCGGAGACCATGCGCCGCGCCCGTTCGATCGCCTCGACCGCTGAGGTGAGGTCCGACTCGGGGAGGATCCACGCAAACTCTTCTCCACCGATCCGGGCGATGAGTTCGTCGCGGCGGATGCAGGAGGTCAGGCGGTGCGCCACCTCCACCAAAATGGCGTCGCCAATGGGATGTCCGTGCGCATCGTTCAGGCGCTTGAAGTGGTCCAGATCAAGGATCGCGAGGCTCACCGGCCGTCCGTAGCGGCGCGACCGGGCCACCTCGATCGCCAGGCGCTCATGGAACGCGCGGTGATTCGGCAGCCCCGTCAGCGCGTCGGTCAGTGCCTGGCTCGCCAGGCGCGCGCGCGTCTGGTCGGCCGTGACCGCGATCTCCAAGACTTCGGCGATCCGAACGAGCTGGTGCTCGGTGTCGTCAGGAAGCGGCGAGCCTGTGCGCGTGGCCACGAAAAGGACACCCCACACCCGGTCATCGACATGGATGGGCGCCGCCGCCGATGCGCTGAATCCCAAGGACGGTGACGCCATCCCCGTGACCGCGTCGAGCCGCCTGTAACTGTCGATGCGCCCTGCCAGGTCCTCATCGCAGACGCGGCGCAACAGGCGGGCCTGATCGATGGGAATGCAATCTCCGGGGATTACCCGTGGATGGGGATCGTGCAGACCTACCACCGTGCACTGCCGATCGTCGAACCGTCCGATCAGCGCGCACTCGGTGTGGATAAGTTCAGCGATCTCATTCGCGGCGCTGCTCATCACCTGTTGAATGGCGTCGCCGCGAGCGGAAGCGGTCGCAATGCGGTGCAAGGCGGCATGCTCGTCGGTGTGGCGATCGGCGCGCCGGGCGCGCTCTGCCAGTTGGCGGTCGTGGGAGATCCGATCCCGAGCGTCGGTGCCAGTGACGACCAAGTGTGCCGGCTGGCCGGCGTATGCAGGAGCGATGCGTAACTGCAGATCGAATGGAAGCGTCCGGTCGGAGTCCGTCCGAAGATGCGCCGTCACGCTGGCGCCTGCACCTGTCGCGTGCGCCGTGCGCACCGCGCTGCGGACCGCGGGGAAATCACTCTCGAGGACGAACGTGCCTGGGCGCGGGTCGTCGGTGATCGGGCCCGAGATGCCAAGTAACGCACGGCCCGTCTCGTTGCACATCGCGATCCGTCCGCGGGCGTCGAGCACGAGCACGAGATCATTGCCATGCTCTGCGACAGACTCACACAACTGCGCCCAGCGCCCGCCGCGATCGTGGCGCAGGGTCCCCGGCTGGGCAGCGCGATCCTGGCGGACCTCGGAGAGATCGATCAGGTCGGCGATGTTTGGACGAGCGGTATCGTCGTCAAACGGGGAGGAGGGAGAGTCCATCCCCGGACTCATCGGCGCAGGGGCGAGCGAACTGTAGGAGTTGCGCATATTCCGCGCGCCGCCCAGATACCCTCGTAGCGTGTTTTTTCGGGTCGCGCACTAACCGGCTCGGCGGCGGCACGCTGACGCGCCGCCGCCCGAGGGTCATGCCTCGGGGATGCTGAGGATGACCAGGCGGGGCTCACACATGCTCCGGACCGCGTAGTGCGGCCCTTCACGCGTATTGCCGCTGCCCTTAATGCCCCCGTAGGGCTGCTGGTCGGCGCGAAAGGTCGGCGTCTCGTTGATGACGACCGCGGCAAACTCCAGTTGTTCGGCCCACGCCAGGGCCGCATCGGTGCGGCGGGTGAAGATTCCGGCCTGCAACCCGTACGGGGTCGCATTGCACAGCGCCACTGCGCCGTCGATGGTGCGGTAGGAGGCAGCGCCCACGACAGGTCCGAAGACCTCCTGGCAGGCGACTTTCATGGTCGGAGTGATGTCCGCGAGTACGGTCGGCTCGAGCATTCCATGGTGAGAGCGCCCGCCGGTCAGTATCCGCGCACCGGCGTCAACCGCCTCCTCGATCCAGTCACGGACGCGCTGGTGCGCGTCCGTGGTGATCAGCGGACCGACATCGGTCGCCTCGTCGGCGGGGTCTCCGACCACGAGATGCCGGACGGCGCCGACCAGGCGGGTGCAGAATTCCTCGTAGACGTACTCGTGCACGTAGATGCGTTGGACGCTGATGCAGGACTGACCGGCGTGCGCGAACCCCGAACCCGTGATCCGCGCGACGGCCAACTCGAGATCGGCGTCTTCGGTAACGATCACCGGCGTCGAGTTGCCGAGCTCCAGTGCAACATGCTTGCGGGGGACCCGCTCGCGGATGCCCCAACCCACCGGCCCGGATCCGGTAAACGAGATCATGGCGACATCCGGATGATCCACGAGCGCGGTACCGACGGTGGCGCTATCGCCGGTGATCACCGCCAGGGCCCCGGCGGGCAGTCCCGCGTCCGCGAAGGCCTCTGCAAGCAGAAGCGCCGACAGCGGGGTCTTCTCGGCGGGCTTCAACACCACGGGGCATCCGGCGGCAATGGCGGGAGCGAGTTTGTGCGCGACCAAGTTCAGGGGAAAGTTGAACGGCGTAATCGCGCCGACGATGCCGATGGGCGCATAACGGACAAATCCGATTTTGCCGACCCCGGCTGCAGACGCGTCGAGCGGCACCATATGTCCGGCCAGGGTGCGGGCTTCGGCGGCGGAGAAGATCAGCGTGTCGATGCAGCGGGCAACCTCACCGCGGGCCTGCCGGATGGGCTTGCCCGCTTCGGCGCAGACGACCCGTGCAAATCGCTCGGCGCGGTCGCCGACAAGCTGTGCGGTGCGCTCCAGGATGCGTGCACGCTCGACGGGTGGCAGGGGTGGAAGCTGGTGGACCGCGTCGCGGACCGCGCGGTCGATTTCCGCGGGTCCGCCTGTGGCCACCTCGGCGATGAGCTCGCCGGAGAATGGGTTGCGGACCGCGATCGTCCCGGAGCCGGCGACGAACGCTCCACCGAGAAACAGACCGGTCGGGGGTGGCGGCATGGTTGGCTCCATATCGGTTCTACGCCCTCTCGCCGTCGGCGCGGGCCGCGAGCCCTTCGGCCTGGAACTGCCGCGCCCGGCGCATATTCTCAAGATCGGGTCCGTGACCCTCGATGCCGGGGACTTCCAGGATGACCGGCAGATCTTGCAGTGCGGGTGCGCCCAGGATGCGACGCATTCCCTCTGCGCCGATACGGCCGTCGCCGAGATTTTCGTGCCGATCCCGGTTGGATGCGAGCTCGGTCATGGAGTCGTTGAGATGCAGGCAACGCAGTTGCGCGATCCCGAGCGTCTGATCGAACTCATCCAAGACCCGGTCGATGCCGCCGGGCTCGTGAATGGGATAGCCGCTGGCAAACAGGTGCTGGGTATCCAGGCAGACCCCGAGACGCCCTGGGCTGCCGACTCCATCCCAGACGGCTTTCAGCTGCGCGAAGGTGCGGCCGATCGTGTCACCGGCACCCGCGGTGTTCTCGAGGTACACCTCGCACGCTCCTGGCGCGGCGGCGAACGCCTCGGCGATGCCTGCGGCGATGCGCTCGATCGACGCATCGAGCGTGCTCCCCTTGAATGAGCCGACGTGGAGGATGACACCGGCCAGGCCCAACCGCTCGCCGATCTCCAGGTGCTGGATCAGGCTGGTGACCGAGAGCCGGTAAATGTTTCGGATGCTCGTCGCGGGCTTGCCGGGCGGGCCCGAGGGAAGATCACGGTCCGGGGCGCCGAGGTTCATCAGATACAGACCGTGGCTGACCAGCGGACCCATTCCGGCGGCCGCTGCGCCGTCGCGGAATGCGGCGATCTCCGCATCACTGTGGTTGATCGGCTTCCAGGTACGGGGGTTGTGGGTGAAGACCTGGAGGCTCTCGCAGCCGATCGCCTGACCACGGGCGATTGCGTTGCTGATCCCGCCGGATGCGGACACGTGGGCTCCAAAGCGCATACCCGGATCCTATGACGCCAGAGCATGTCCATGTGCCGATGGATCGGGCGTGGTGATCCCGCATGGGTATCCTTGGGTCTATGCCTCCAATTCAGCGTCGAGAAATCACAGGTCCCGCTCGGGTGCGCTTCGCGCCGAGCCCGACGGGAAACCTGCATGTCGGTGGCGCGCGCACCGCGTTGTTTAACTGGCTGGTCGCCCGGCACACCGGCGGTGTGTTCATCTTGCGTCTCGAGGACACCGATCGCCAGCGTTCGACACCGGAGAGCGAAGCGCAGATTCTGCGGGCGCTGGAGTGGCTGGGCCTCGACTGGGACGAGGGGCCGTTTCGCCAGAGCGAGCGTTCGCACGTCTACCTGGAAGCGATCGATCGCCTCAAAGCCGCCGGTGCGGTGTACGCGGCCTGGGAGACCGAGGAGGAGCTCGAGGCTCAGCGCACTGCGGCGCGTGCCAACAAGCAGGCTCCGGTGGTTCGCGGACGCCGCGATTGGACCGATCAACAGATCGCGGGGTTTGCGGCCGAGGGCCGGCGGCCGGCGTGGCGATTCGCGGTGGACCTCACCGGCCGGACGGTCATCGATGACTTTGTACGGGGCGAGGTGGCCTTTGACCACACCGCGATCGAGGACTTTGTGGTGGCCCGCTCCGACGGCACGCCCACGTACAACCTCGCGGCGGCGGTCGATGACCTTGACATGCACATCTCGCACGTGGTGCGCGGCGAGGATCACATCTCCAACACGCCCAAACAGATGATGGTGATGCGCGCACTCGGGGGCGTGACCCCTGACTACGCGCACATTCCTCTGATTCTCGGTCTGGACAAGAAGCGTTTGTCCAAGCGTCATGGCGCCGCGTCGGTCGAAGATCTGCGGGACGCGGGCTTCATCCCGTCGGCGGTGCTCAATGCCTTCGCGCTTCTGGGGTGGAGCTTTGATGACAAGACCACGATGTTCACCGTCGATGAGCTGATCGAGAAGTTCGGCGTCGCCCGGATCTCCAAGAGCCCGGCGATCTTCGACATGAAAAAGCTCGAAGTGCTCAACGGCAGGTATCTGCGGCTGCTCAGCAACGACGAGTTCTCGGACGTGCTCGTGGGCCATCTCGAGCGCACCGGGTTCTTTGCCGACAAGGACGACAGCGCCCGGGCCCGGGTGCTCGAGACTGTCCCGGCGGTCAAGCGCAAGCTCACGACCTTGTGCGACTACGAGCCGCTCGCGGGTTGGCTGTTTCGCCCGCTCGAGATCGATCCCGAGGCATGGGAGACCCTCGCGGCGGACGTGCGGCGCTCGATCCAGGCGATCGGGGGCGGCCTCGGGCGCCTGGAACTGCTCGACGAGTTCACCCCTGACGCGATCAAGGCCGCTTTGCAGGACCAGCTGCACGTAATGGGCGAAGATGCCCGCGGCTTCCTTGAGCCACAGCGCATCGCGCTGACCGGTCAGCGGGTCTCGACCGGTATCTACGAGAGTCTGGTGCTGGCCGGGCGCGATGAATCATTGGCGCGGTATCGCCAGACCCTCGGCCGCCTCGCCGAAATCTGGGTCGCATGAGGCGCCTGTTTCGCATGCCCGCTTGGCAGGCGGCCGCACTCGTCGGAGCCGTGATCTTTGCGGTCTACGCGTTCGTCGCCCTGGCCGTGGAGGGGCGGCCGGACAGCGAGCGGGTCCTCTCGCAGGTTGCCGGGATTTCCGCGTATGTGTTCCTCGCTGCCGCCTTGGCCCTCTACTTCAATGCGTGGCGCCGTCGGCCGGGACCGGCTGACCGGTTGGTCAGTCGCTATCTGATCGAGAACACCGTCGTCGCGGACTGGTTGGGGCAGCCAGTCAAGGTGCTGATTCCCGAGCGGATCGCCGATGGGAAAAGCAGCGACGCGGTCCAGATGCCGGTCATCGCGGGTGTCGAAGGTCCGCTCGGACGGGGCGAAGCGCACCTCACTCTGGCGCGGGTGTCCGGCACGTGGGAAGTTCTTCAGGCTGAGCTGGTGCGCAACGGCGATGTGGTATCGCTTTCAGCAGGAAAATAAGTATCCTGTGGGCACCATTTGCGCGGCGCTTTCGGTACGGTGTGGCCACGACTCGGGACGTGGCGCAGCCTGGTAGCGCACTCGCTTTGGGAGCGAGGGGTCGCCGGTTCGAATCCGGCCGTCCCGATCTACCAACGGCGGCGGTTGTGCCGTCGCTGGATCTCGCAGTGTTACCGTGGCGAGGTGGTGGCAGGCGGATGCGGTCAGCGTACGACAAGCGCTTCGGGCCACGACGTCCTTCGGGGTGGGCGGCGATTCTCGTGCCGGCCGATCACCGTGCGGTCCTCCCGGGCGCTGAACGGCGAGCGTGGGCCGTGTGGCAACGCCGCATCAGCGGAGGGCTCACGTGACGTCTGCGAGGCGCCCCTCGTCCGTGCGGTCTTCAGACCCGCAGGCCGATGCGTTGGATAGCTTCGTCTGGGACGTGGTGGTGCAACTCGGTCTGCTCGGGGCCGCGGTCATGCGCATTGGCCCGGACGGCTTGTCGGTCGTGAGTTCGTGGCCGGGAAATCGTGCGGTTGTGGTCACCTTTGATGCCGCCGAGACATTGGCCGAGCTCGTTGAGAGCCGGCGTGGGGTGGCCGTGTGGCGTCCGGGGTCACGGATCTTTGCCGAACTGGCGCAGATCGCCGGGGCCGAGTCCGCCGGGCGCGCGGCACTGATTGCGGCGGTGCGAACCACGACGCCCGTTGCCGAGTTTCCCGAGGTCGTGGTGGCGATCAGTGCCGACGCGGATCGTGATGCGGACGAACTCGCGCGGGGACTTGCGCGCCTAACTGGCCCCGCTGCGCCGGTCGCAACAGTCGAGATCGGTGCCGATCCCCGTATGGCGCAGCTGGTGGATCTCGGGCTGCGGCTCGCCGGGGAACTGGTGATGGGCGACTTGCTGCCCGCGCTGGTTAGCAGCGCGCGCGATCTGTTTGATGCCGAGTACGCGGCGCTTGGGGTGCTCGATCCGTCGGGCACCACGATCGAACATTTCGAGGCGGTCGGCATGGATGCGGCGACTCGGGCCCGGATTGGACACATTCCGACGGGTCGCGGCCTTCTGGGCGTGCTGCTCGAGGATCCTCGGCCAGTGCGACTGGCGTCCATCGCAAACGATCCCCGCTCCTGCGGATTCCCAGCGGGGCATCCGGCGATGGAGAGCTTTCTCGGGGTGCCGGTCCTGCTTGGGGGGGTGCTGCTCGGCAACCTCTACATGACCGAGAAGCACGGCGGTCCGTTTACGGCTGAGGATGAAGGCCTCGCGCAGGTCTTTGCCGCTCAGGCTGCGGTTGCGATCGACAACGCGCGTCGTTTCGAGCGCGAGCGGAAGCGGATCGCCACGTTGGAAGACCTGCAAGGCACCGTCCGAGCGGTGCAAGAGGTATTGGCAGAAGGGCTGCGCACAAACCAGCCGCTGGACGAGGTGCTCTCGGCGGTGGTCGGTCAGGTGTGTTCGCTGGCGGGCGCCGAGGGGGCGTGCGTGGCGTTGGTCGCAAATGGGGTCCTGGAGGTGCGCGCAGCCGAAGGGGTGTCCGCGATGAGCGCAACGCTCGGGCGCCAGGCCCCGCCGAGCGCGGCGGCGCTGACCCATGTGCTCCGGGATCTCGTGGAAATGCCGGTGGAGGCGGTCGAGCTGCGGGTTGGCTCTGAACTCGCCGGTGTGCTCGCTGCAGCGGGAGACACGATTCCCGAAGTGAGTGCCAGGGCGGTGATGCAGGCGGTCGCGAGCCAGCTCGCACTCGCGCTCGCCAACGACCGCGCGCGGATTGCCGAGCACGACCGGGTGGCGGCGGCGACCGCCCTGGATCTTGCTCGGGAGCGCGAGCGTTCGACCGCCGACGGGTTTCGCCGGGCCATCCGCGCCCAAGAGGCCGAGCGGGGGCGAATCGCCCGGGAACTGCATGATGAGGCAGGGCAGGTCATGATGGCCGTTGCCTTACACCTGCGCGCGCTGGAGAAGTCCGAACATGACCCTCGCCAGCGCGAAGACCTGGAAGAGCTGCACGCGATCGTCTCGGAGGCCGCAGCCAGCCTGCACGAGTTGATCTCCGATCTACGGCCCGGGCTCCTGCGCGAGCATGGGCTCGCGGCGGCGATCAATCAGCAGGCGACCCGGACGAGCGAGGCGACCGGGATCGAAGTCGGCGTGCACCTCGAGGCGCTTCCCAGTCTTCCGGATGAGGTCGAGATTGCACTGTACCGCATTGTCCAAGAAGCCTTGGTGAACGTTGTGCGCCACAGCGCGGCGACGTCCGCGAGCGTGACCGCTGCGCGGGATGGCTCGCGTCTGCGTTTGGTCATCGAAGACAACGGCCACGGGTTCGATGCGGTCACACCGACGCGACGCCACGGGCTGCTGGGCATGAGCGAGCGGATGACACTGCTGGGCGGGCAACTCCACGTGGACTCCAGCCCCGGGGGCGGGTCGGCCATCATTGCGGAGTTGGATCTTGCCGCAGACCCTTCCGAGGCCAGCGTGGCCGGCACGCATCCGTCGGAATAAAAGCCGCGGGACCGGCCCCCGCTCCGGTCCCGCGTCGCCGTCATTGTCACCGACATCAAAATGCCACAACATCCGCGATGCACACAGTTGTTCTCCGGACTTGCCCGGATGTCGAGATCCGTGCGAAACGCGCGTCACCTGGGTCCGTGGTTGCCCGAGGGATGATTGCGTGGTGTCCCCGCTTCTCACCCTCGGCAGGTGTAGGGATACTCTGGTTACAACCATTGGGAGACGTCGACGATGAGCACGAATCTCGAGAGCCTGGCGCTCACCCATTTGCGGGCCGCGCACGAGCCGATCCGTGAATTCGCACTCTACGATCGTGTGGTCGCGGACCTGGGGGAGCACATTCCACCCGAGACGTTTGTGGAGACGATGGAGCGCCTTATGACCGAGGGCTACGTGCACGTCAGCTTCGAGCGTGACTCCGCTCAGCGCGACCCCGAGCCGTTTTCGCCGCGTTACTACCGGGTCACCGACTAGACGGACCGTCGTCGGATGGAACGACGGTCCGTCGCGGCGGTCCGGCTCGTGTCAGCATGGCGTCGTGACCTCGGAACACGACATTGCCTTTTCCCGCGCGCAGGAGATCGTACGAGCACACGTCCTGAGCCGCGGCGCGGAGCTGGTGTCCTTGGCGGACGCGGTCGGTCGCATTCTTGCCAGGGACGTTCGCGCCCGTGCCGATCATCCACCGTTTACGAACTCCGCGATGGACGGGTGGGCTCTTGCGGCCGGCGCGACCCCGGGGAGTCTGGAGGTGGTGGGTGAGAGCGCAGCGGGGGCGCCATATGACGGGGTGCTCGGAAGCGGCTCTGCGGTAGTCATCTCGACGGGTGCGCCGCTTCCCGATGGAGCCGATGCGGTGGTCGCGCGTGAGGATGCAGCCGAGCGCGCCGGGCACCTGAAGATCTCGGAGGCCATCCGCTCTGGAGCCTTCGTGCGCACGCGAGGTGACGATCTTCGCATGGGGGATGTCGTGCTACGCCACGGTATCCGGATTGCACCGCATCATCTCGCGGTGGCCGCCGGAACCGGGCACGCGGCGATTTCCTGTGTGCGGCGGCCACGGGTTGCCGTCGTTGTGAGCGGACGCGAGTTGGTCGCGGTCGGTGACGAGCTCGGGCCCGGGCAGATTTGGAACATTTCGAGTGTTTCACTGCCGGCGTTGATCACCGACGCCGGGGGCGATGTGGTGTTTGTGCGCGCGATTTCCGACGACCCTGCCCAGACGCTTGCAGCGCTTGAAGAGGCTCTTGAGGGGGCGGACATCGTGATCACGAGCGGTGGCGTCTCGATCGGCGATCACGACCAGCTGCGACCCGCACTGGCGCGGCTTGGCGTCGCCGAACTGTTTCGGGGCGTGCGCATACGGCCGGGACACCCGACCTGGTTTGGCCGGCGTGGCAGGACACGCGTCCTCGCGCTGCCGGGCAATCCTGTCGCCGCCGTTGTCTGCTTTTGGGTTTTCGGTCGGACGCTTCTCGGGCGCGACGATCTTTGGACCGCGCTGCCATTGGCCGCCGACTACATCACGCCGACGCGACGCACGGACGTGATTCGCTGTGCATTGGGGCCGAGCGGGCTTGTACCGAGCGCGCATCAGGCCTCGCACCAGGTGACCTCACTCGCGGACGCCACTCATCTTGCGGTGGTTCCCGAGCAATCGGTCGCCCTTCGTAAGGGAGCCCACCTGCAGGCGGTCTCCCTTACGGGGTGAGTTATGCGGCGGCGTCCTCGGTATTGGATGGCGTACCTGCGGATCTATCCTCGGGAGCAATACCGAGCGCGGAACGCCAGTCCTTGGGGACCTCGCGGTTGAATGCCGAAAGCTGCTTTCCCTGGCTGGAAATCGCCTGCGGGTTCGAACCGAACCACCTATTGGGGTAGCGGGAGTCGATCATGGCGGGGATGTTACCCGAGTGCCGGCCACGAAGGGTGCTGTCGGTGCGATGCCGAGTCGTCCCTCGGGCGCCGCGCCCGGCAACGGACAGCATCGTTCAGGGCGTCAGGACGCGCGCGCCCTCTGGGTGCAAGAATCACGGCTATCTCGCCCGACGTACATGTTCGACGACTTTGCCGAAGTAGCTCAGATGGCCAGAGCAGCCGCCTTGTAAGCGGCAGGTCAGGGCTACGGTGACTCGGACGAGTTCAGACAAAAGCCCTGGTAATAAGCGACACCTAACCTTCCGGTCCTGGTGACCGCCTGACGACCAAAATGCCGAAAATTCGTCGAAATACGTTGGGGCAGCTTCGGAAACGTTGGGGCGAACGTTGGGGCGAAGCGCTGAGAGCGCGTTGCGGCGAGCGGAGCGGAAGAGCAGTCCGCTCGGGACACGGTCCCCAAAGGCTGGCGGACATTGTGCTTCGCGATTCGATCCTCCACGCGAAGATGCCAAGGCGACCAAGGGCTGATTGAGCCACCGAGCATGACGATCGAGGCAGCAGTCTTCGCAAGTCGCTTGTTGCACTCCCCAACGATCGGCGCACGGAGCCCCTAGGCGCTCATCGCTAGCCCTCGGCGTCGTCCGGTCCCGAATCGGAGTCGGGTACATCCTCGCCGAAGGGGAAGGGCCGCTCACGTAGGAACCGCTCCGCCGTTTCCATGTCGGTGTCGAACCGGATCGCAGTGGCTTCCACGATAAGGCGGTTTACGGCATCAAGCGCGTCCTCGTTGGCCTTCGCCAGTGAGGTCGACAGCCATCGATTAAGCTCCTCCGTGACTTGGCCGTGGTGCGCAATGACCGGCCTGAGGGCAAGGCGCTCTCCCTGATCTTCCAAGAATGCCTTCGACCGGACATCCCATCCTGTCCAGACTTTCAGGTCGCCCGTGCTGAGTTCGACCTCGCTGGTCATTTCCATATTGGGTGTATTGACGTTCGTCAAGCTCACGGTGTGAGCGAGAAATGGCAGCGTCCGATGCACGGTGAAGTTCCTGAGGTCCAGCACGAAGATCACCGAGTTGTCGTCATTCAGGGCACGCTTTCTGACCTCAAACTCGTCGACAAGGGGGCCGGACTGCCCGTTGAGCAGTCGGCGACTATGGTCGACCAGCGTCGCGCTCGCGGCGACGTAGTTATGCAGTCTTTGCAGCGTTTCTGCCTGAAAGGCTTCACGAATCACCGGGTCCCGGACATTTTGAACGAGCTCCATGGCAAGTTCTTCGTCTATCGCAGCACGATTCAGCAGAGCGAGAAGTTCCCACAGGTTCCTGACGAAGACCGCGCCCAGCATGCGGGCGAAGGCTTGAAGGCGTACGTACTCGATCCGCCCGGGATGGTCCGCGATCTGGCGGTCTAGTTCGTCGAGTTTGGCCAGACGCTCCGTCTCACTCAGGCCCACGCTGCCTCACTTTTAGAAGGTGGCGGCGCCCGGTCCCGCAGCTCCAGGACTGTGGCTTTGAGGGTAGCGCCTCGACTTAATCGGCGGGTCGTCCCAGCTCGCGCCCCGTCCCGGATGACAGGTCCCCGCCTGCGCCGGGAGGCACCGCTGCCGTGGGGATGGCGTTGTCGATGAGGACCGCTGCGATGGCGGCGGCGGTGGAGACGGTTGAGGTGTTGAGGACTCGGCTGCGGGCCGAGGCGCCATCCAGGAGCAGCGCCAGTTGCTCGCCGAGCTGTTCGGGGTTGGTGGCGCCGGCCTCGCGGGCGGTTTCGGTGAGCCGCGCGGCAAAGGCCTTCTTGTAGTCGCGGGCGTATACGCGTGCCGGGTGGCCCGGGTCGTGGATTTCGACGGCCGCTGCGATGAACGGGCACAGCGGCGGGTGGATGTCGAAGGCGGCGAGGAGCCGTTCGCGGGGTGTGAGGTCGGCGCGGTCGAACACCTCGGGCAGGATGTCGGGATCGAATCGGCGTAGGTGTTCGGCGATCAACTCGTCCTTGCCGGGGAAGTGCTGGTAAAGCGTGCGCTTGGACAC
>Ga0182030_10012800_pt1 | contig 16758 bp, 19 predicted proteins | sample 812S3MmetaG_FD_121299 | JGI IMG/M metagenome (GOLD analysis project Ga0182030, IMG submission 121299) | Permafrost microbial communities from Stordalen Mire, Sweden - 812S3M metaG (Illumina Assembly) | ecosystem: Environmental > Terrestrial > Soil > Wetlands > Permafrost | place: Sweden...
ACTGCGACGCCGATGTCCGTACTCCCACCCGCGGCGGGTACGAGCGTGAACTCGTCCTTCCCTCGGACAGATTCGGGAGTCGTCCCCATCGATGAAGAACGAGTCTCGCTCGAGTTCAGTAGATTTTCAGCCTTTGCTCTGGGCCCTGAGGCGAGTGACAAGGTGATGAGCTCGATCGCCAGCATAGGCGCTGCCCGCGTGCAAATGAGCACGGGAGCTCGGCGCTTGGGCGGGACCATCGTCCGGTCAGTCGTTCGCGAGGATCGTGCCACAATCGGAGGACTCCGTTTCCGGGATTCGGAGACGTTGCCGTTTCTTTTTTTCCCTTGTTCAGTTTTGAGGCGACGAGTGCGGCAAGCGTCAGCTACGTTTCGTGCCCCTTGAATTCCAACACGCTTGAGTGCCTCCGGCTCCGTCGGGGTTTGCGTATTGCGTGGCACATTTGGCATCGTGAAAATGTTCTGACAGGCGCACGATGGGTCACCGCGGGCAGGCTCGGTGCGCCTATGAAGTGGACGCGGCTCTGAACGGGCCGTTGAGGTACGTATGGCCAAACACGACTCCGCGATCCTTCCCAAGAATCTGCTGAGCGCCAAACGGCGAGCAATCCGCGTTGCTCCGCTCGTCGCGAAGGCTGCAACGAAAGATGTAGCGTCAGTCTACGCGCTGCTAAGCACGCGCCCGGAGGGACTCAGCGCCGACGAGGCCGTCGCCCGTTTCGACGAGCATGGCCCCAATGTTTTAGTCAAAGACCAGGCGGTCGGCGTGTGGATGCTGCTGTGGCACGCACTCCTTAACCCGCTGGTCGTCCTGTTGGCCGTCCTCGCCGCGATCTCCTTTGTGACCGGAGATGGGCCGGCCGGAACAGTGATGCTTCTCATGATCCTGCTCAGCGTCGGCCTGAAGCTGATTCAAGAAGCTAGGGCGGACAGCGCAGCCGCCAAGCTCAAGGCGATGATCTCGGTGACGGCCACGACGCGCCGTGGCGGCACGGCGCAGGAAATCGCCGTCTCTCACCTAGTTCCGGGCGACGTAATCCAGCTCGCCGCAGGCGACATGATCCCCGGCGATGTCAGGATTGTTCAGGCGAAGGACCTTTTCGTAAACCAAGGCTCGCTCACCGGGGAAAGCTTCCCCGTAGAAAAGTTCGCCGAGGCGACGAGCGCGGCCACGACGGCGTTGACCGATTTGGCGTGTATTGCATTTTTGGGGACAAGCGTCGCAAGCGGATCAGCGAGCGCGATTGTCGTCGTGACCGGCAACGAGACCTACCTCGGAGGCATGGCCACGGCCATCGGGGAACAGCCCACGGCGACGGCATTCGATCGCGGCATCTCGGGCTTCACGTGGATCATGATGCGTTTCATGGCCGTGATGGTTCCTCTGGTTTTCATCATCAATGTCCTGACCAAACACCATTGGGGCGACGCGTTCTTCTTCGCGTTGGCCGTGGCGGTGGGTCTGACACCCGAGATGCTCCCCATGATCGTGACGGTGTGCCTATCGAGTGGTGCTGTCGCTATGGGCCGCAAGAAGGTCATCGTCAAGCGATTGCACGCAATCCAGAACCTCGGGGCGATGGACGTGCTCTGCACGGACAAGACCGGAACTCTGACGATGGACCAAGTGACGCTCGAGCGGTACTGCGACGTAAGGCTCCGCGATGACGAGAGCGTCCTCGCCTTAGCCTACATCAACAGTCACTTTCAGACGGGACTGAAAAGCGTCCTAGACCGAGCGGTGCTCGCGCACGAGGAGAGCCACGCGCACGCTCGCATTCCCGAACTCATCAAGGTCGACGAAATCCCCTTTGACTTCGAACGGCGAATCATGTCGGTCATCGTGCGAACGCCCGACGGCAAGGATCGCATGGTCGCAAAAGGAGCGCCCGAAGCGATATTCCCTAAGTGCACGCTCTGCCAGCTCGATGGTGTTCAGCAGTCCATGGACCCTGCGCACATCGAGGAGCTACAGCACGAGTACGCGCGTTTGAGCGCCGACGGCTTTCGCGTCCTAGCGCTCGCCACTAAAGATGTCCCGCCGCACTTAGCCGCATCCGGTTCCGACCTCCCCTACAGCAAGTCCGATGAGCGCGACCTCGTGCTTCAAGGCTACGTTGCGTTTCTCGATCCTCCGAAGGATACCGCCGCAGCTGCTATCAAAGCCCTGCAAGGCCACGGGGTCTCGGTCAAAGTCGTCACGGGGGATAACGACATTGTCGCCCGCAAAGTGTGCAAGGAAGTCGGACTATCAACCGAAACGGTGATGCTCGGCGAAGACATCGAAAAACTGACCGACGACCAACTCGCCGACGCAGCCGAGAGGACAACACTTTTCGCGCGGGTCTCGCCCGCGCACAAGCAACGAGTCATCCGAGCGCTGCAATCGCGAAAACACACGGTTGGCTTCATGGGTGACGGCATCAACGACGCCCCTGCGCTCCACGCGGCCGACGTGGGAATAAGCGTGGATACAGCTGTGGACATCGCCAAGGAAGCGGCCGACATGATCCTGCTCGAGAAGTCTCTTCTCGTACTGGACGACGGAGTCATCGAGGGACGCAAGGTCTTCGCCAACATCATCAAGTACGTGCGCATGGGTGCATCGAGCAACTTTGGCAACATGTTCAGCGTGCTCGGGGCCAGTCTCTTTGTGCCATACCTGCCGATGCTGCCGATTCAAATCCTCACCAACAACCTTCTTTACGACATCGGTCAAACCGCCGTACCCACGGACACAGTCGATCCCGAGCGCGTACAAATGCCTCGTTCCTGGGATCTCAAGGAGCTCACCCGATTCATCGTCTTCATCGGCCCATGTTCGTCGATATTCGACTACACGACCTACTTTGTCATGCTCTACGTCTTCCATTGCTGGAACATCGCCACACCGGCTGCCGCAGCGCATAGCCAAAGCCTGTTTCAGTCGGGATGGTTCGTCGAGAGCCTGCTCACGCAGACGCTCATCATCCACGTCATCCGGACGAACAAGATCCCCTTCGTACAAAGTAGATCGTCGTGGACTCTGCTGGCCACGACCCTCCTCATCATGGCCATCGGCGTCGTCGTTCCCTTTTCTGGGTTGGGCCGCTATCTCGGGCTGTTGCCTCTGCCGGTGCTCTACTGGCCGCTGTTGGCCCTGACGCTCGCGCTATACGTGCTGCTCACGCAATCAGTCAAGATGGCACTCCTTCGATGGCGCTGGATCTGAAACAGGCCTCGGAGCGAGCTCATGACCAATGCAGATTTCCTGTAAACCATAGAACCACCACAACCAGCAGAATGAGCCCTGCCGGCGACCACCCCGCATAGCCGTAACGCGAATGCCCCCAACCGCCCCCAACGAGCGAAAATAGAAGAATCACCAACAGGATTGTCAACAGCATGGACTTACTCCGTTCTGTGGCGTGCCACACAAGGGTGCATGCACGCTTCGGGCCGGACTGATCGTACGCTCCGCGCGTCCCGGCAGCGACTGCGGTTCGCAAAATACCAATAGACGTTAGATTACGATTTGCGATGCGCCACCTCTCTGGGGGAGCAATCTATCTCCTTTTCCTTGGGCCACATTGGCCCGGTCCTCAGCGGCATGCCGCTTGCGTCACTCATGGACGGAGTGCGCAAACGCCGACCTGGCGTCGGCGCATCCCGCCAGGAGGTCTATATGATTCGCTACGGGATCCCCACTGCGGTTCTCTTCGTTGCCTTTTCATTTGCATGCGATAACGCTGCGGATGCGCAAAGGAAAATGAACGGCGCGCGAGCGGAGGCTGACAGGACGATCGACGCTGCCATTCAAGAGGCCGATCAGAAGATGCTGAATGCGCAGCAGCAAGCAGACAAGAAGATTGCCGAAGCTCAAGCAGACTTCATGAAACTGCGTGAAGACTATCGCCACACGGCGACGACCAATCTAGTCGACCTTGACCACAAGGTGGACAACCTTGAGGGAAAGGCTCGGATATCGGTTGGCAAAACGCGGACTGATCTCGACACCACTTTGAAGCAGATACACGTTTACCGGGATGCCTTCCAGTCTGATTGCCGGTGGCTGGAGACCGTGACTGCCTCATCGTGGGACGAAGCGAGGGTCCGCCTTGATAAAGAGTGGCTCCAACTGAAGACATTGGTCGATAAGGCCTGAACGTCATCGGTACGAGCGAGCGATTTGGTCCTCGCCAGGTGCGAGGTCGACGTCCTTGGCTACGTCGACTTTCGCGTCCGTTCTGTTTGGGTATGCGCCGATCGCTGAGTTCCTGCCTCCATCTCATGACGCGCATAGCGCACAACATGATTGCCACGGGCTCCTCGCGCTCGCTCGCATGTTGATGCCAGTGGCTCGTATTATGCGTTCGAGGCAAGTGTCGCTCCTCGCGACAGAGCGCTGCACCGCGAAGTGCGGATGCCTCTTCAAATCACAGCACAAATCGTGCGAAAGGCTTTCAATGCGAACAAATTCCATTCATTCGTTCATCGACCAAGCTGCCAAAGGCTCGAAAGACGTGGCTTCAAAGGTTGTTGAGAAGACCCACGAGGCTCTCGAACAAACCAGTAGGGCGAGCAAAGTTGCTGCTGCCGATATCATCACCACGGTCAAGAAGGGGGAGCACCGCGTTCAGGAGACGACGGAGAGACTAGCTCACGACGCGGAGGACATCGCTGTCAAGGCGGCGCACGCAGCCGAGAGCGCCGTCCAGACCGTGAGTCACCGGGTCAAAGAAACAGCGACCGAAGCCCAGCATCGAGCGCGCGAGCTTGCGGACAAGGCGGCTCGCAAACTGAAGCCACGCTAACGCGATCAAAACATGTCAACGGAGCCGCCAGTCAAAGCTGGCGCGCTGCCCAATCTACGGTCACGCTTCTCGCGCCGCAGACGGACGAACAACATCGGCGATCCGATTGGGATCGCTCTCCGCGGTCGCCTGGGCCAACGTTGGGAGCTGCAGGTCGTGCGCGGGCGGGTCATCCTCACCGAACGCACTAAAACCTCCAACCGCACCGGACTCAATCTGTTTCCATTGCAGGAATACGACGACTGGCAATCGCGCTAGATCGCTGGGTACATTCTCTCCCGCATGGCCGCCTTAGCTGTTCTCGTCGCACGCCGATTCCGCGACCTGAATCTCATACGTTCTCAATACTGCCAGTGAGAGCGCAACCGCAACGGGTCCCAAGATTAGCCCGATGATTCCGAAGGCGCTTACCCCACCGAAGAGCGCGATGAACATGAAGACCGAAGGAACGCTCTTCCCCCGCCCAACCAACGCGGGACGAATCAGGTAGTCCGATGCGATTCCAACTGTGAGTGCGCTATAACACAGTTCGATTAGCCCGGCCGCAACGTGCCCGCCCATGATGCGAGCAACTCCGATGGGAAGCCAGACTAGGACCGTGCCGACGCCAGGGACGAGCGACGCGACAGCCGTCAGCGCACCAAAGAATGCTGGCTCCGGCACTCCTGTCATCCAATACCCAATACCAGCCAATAAGCCTTGGATAATGCCAGTCACAATCGTGCCCAATAGAACGTCACGCCCAACGCTGCGAAACTGACCCAACAGTGCTCTAGTGTGGCGCGGCTCGAGGGGCAACAGTCGCTCGCTTCGGGCGACGATGTCATCCCACCCACGGAGAACGAACGTTGAGGCAAGAGTCATAAAAAAGACGGTCAGCAGACCATCCAAAGTAATCTCTGCGACCTGTTCCGCGACACCGGCCACCCGTGATCCGAGCGACACTGCCTCGCTCTCCAGGCGCTCCATAACATCACTGACGTTGATGTGAACCGCCGTGAGACGTATCACGGAGTGTTCGGCGAGCGCCCGGGCCCCTCCGCCAGGCGCCATCTGAGTGCGCAGGGCCGACAAAAGGACGATGCCGCGGGTGACGAGCAGCGTAGTCGTCGCCAGAACCGCCGACGACACAACGGCGGTCGCACCAAGGGCGCACGTCAATGCCGCTGCGCCGGAGTTCAATTTCTTTCTTTGCAGCCATCGATAGATAGGCTCCAAGGCAAACGCGAGAAGCGCGCCGAGGAATAGCCCCACCCCTACGGGCAGCGCTAGACGAACCAGCGCTGCCAGTGCAACGAGCGCGAGAAAGCCCAACGCGCGGCGCTCCTCGATGCGCTTAGGAGTAACGACGGCGACCGGCTCCGACTTGGTGGGCGAACCTAACGGATCCATGGCTGAGTGTGGAATATTCAGAATAGCGATATCCTACTATAGAAAGGACACTCCGAGCGTGACCGTCGGGTATCCGAGGCGCGCTATGAGCGAAACGTTGTCTCCCAAGTGAAGGCGTCCGCCGACGGCCAACGTTGGGAGGATGCCAAAGTCCGAGGGCGGCGAACAGCCAGGACCATCGGAAGGGCCACATCCGTCGAAGAAGCCCTTGTAAACGAACACTCCTGCCTCAGCAAATACGCTCACCCGACGCGCAAGAAACACGTTCCACTGCGCCGCAACAGGCAGCATGAGGTAATTCGCCCCACACTGATCGCTGTAATAGCAGTTGTCGTAATGGAGCAGATCGCCTCCGAAGGTGATCGCCAGATTGTCGGGGGCTCGTTTGAGAAGGCCAAAGACTACCGGAATCGACACTCTTAGACCCGCTCCGAACCCTGTAGCCCCATAGACGTTTTCGGCTCCAAAAACGATGTGGGGTTCAATTTCGATGGGATATAAGCTGGGTGCGTCGCGATCATACATGGGAACGGGCCCCTGGTCCTGAGCCCGCGCAATCGCTGTGGAAAAAACGGACAAAATAGAAATTGCTCCCATGACGCCAAGATGGCTACAACTGAATCGTAGATGTGTCATGAAACGGTGAAAGGCAAATGACACGCCACGTCCTGGCGCCTTCCTTACGTGACGTCGCTATCTATTCCCTGCGGTCCTTGACCGCCCCCTTGGCGTCCTTCACGGTGCCTTTCAGATGGCCCTTGGGCCTCGTGCACTCGGCCGGCTCGATCGACCTTCTGATCGCCGACGGCTCACTTGGTTCTGCCTTCGACTTTGTCGTTCACTTCACGCATCGGTATTGTTGGCCATTCGATAGACAATCGACATCACGGTCCCGCCACGGTTGAGTATCGCGAGCTTTCGCACGGCGCGAACGATGGCTTTCCCCTTCGTAATCTTTATGTAAGCCATGCGAATGCTCTTGGCGTTTCGCCCGAATTTGGGTCGTACGTCCGTTGCGGCGATCTCGGCAACCGCCTCGCCACGCCGGATGAGGGCGCCCGTGAGCGACTGGAAGCCCGGTCCGGCTTCGGTCGGCATTGTGTGTCGTAGCAGAATGCAAAGCCCGTCCGCACAGTGCATGGTGCGGCGGACACCAAGCTCAGCGCCCGGATACAAACGCCGATATTCTGCTGCTTGGCATAAAGGCTGCTCTCCTTCGCCAGCCGAAGACGCTCGCTCCGACGGTTTCGTCGCAGCTCGCTCTCGGGAACTCACCCGTGAGCAAGTTCGATGTGACGTCGCCCGAGCGCCGAGGCCATATTGAGTGTCGCCTGGGCCGATGAGCACGGCGCGGACGGATCCGAGTGGGCTTCGAACAAGAGGGAAACATTGAGTCCAGTGAGTAGATGGTGGTTTGTGTGGATGGCGTTCATGTTCTTCTCCGTCGTCCCGGCGCTTGTTTACGGTTGGGGCTACCGCGGTTGGGGACCGCCATACCCAAGTTACGTCCAGAGGCGCTACGGACGACGCGCAGGCATCGCCGTTGCGAACCCACGTCACTATGCGGCATGGGGACTGGGGGGGGACTTTGTATGGCTGTCGCTCTTCGTTGGCACGCTCTGGGCGGGGTCAGCCCTCTGGTGGGGATGGTGACGACCCTTAGAGACCGTTTCAAATCTGCGGGGCGCTTGCTCGTGAGTTCCGAGCCCAATGTGTGAGACTCAACCTTCACGAACCCTTTGGGTATTTCCGGTCACCGCCCAGATAGCCTGACGAGCATCGCTCCATGCGGCTAGTCGATGATCCAGCAGAATTCATGCAGTCAGAGCTCAGGGGCCAGTACCCTCGCGACCGACTCGAATATCCAGCGCTCGCGATCCGGAGGTCGCCCGATCTCGCATTGACCGATGAGCTCATCGATGAACGTCCGAACCTGGCCGATCGCACCGGGGGAATACAGGCACAAGGCGCTCTCATAGTTCAGAAAGAGACTTCGCATGTCGAAGTTCGGTGACCCTACGTACGCGAAGACATCGTCAATGATCATGGCCTTGGCATGAACCATTCCGACTCCGTAGTGGTGCACCGCAGCGCCGACGCTGCTCAGTTCACGGAGGAGACCTCGACGAGCCATGTCGGCAATGCGGTGGTTGGACCGCGCTGGAACGACGATCTCAGTCCGCACGCCACGACGAGCTGCGAGCACTAGAGCATGCTGAAGCAAGTCGTCGGGAACGTAGTAAGGCGTCACGATTGCGATGCGTGTGCGCGCCGCGAATATCCACGTGAGAAGCAGATCATACATCGTATCTGTTGGCATATCGGGGCCGCTCGCTACCACCTGGACGACATCCGGGCCTCGAGCGATCGCCGTTTCGCGCGGGCGATCGTCGAACACTGGGCGTTTCGTTCCACCACAGAATTGCCAGTCCGACTCGAAGAGCGCTGCGGCGTCGGAGGCTACTGCCGGTCCGGTCACGACTGCTGCGACGTCGCGCCAGCGCAGCACGCCGTCCGGTGCCAAGGTTGGACCCATGTACTCGTCGCCGACGTTCATCCCTCCAGCAAACACATACTCGCCGTCGAAGATGCCAAGCTTGCGGTGGCTCCGGAGATTGGTGCGTCCCCGGATGGGCGAGTGCATGATTGGCATAAACGCGCGGACCTCGGAGCCGGATGCTGCGAGGTATCGAGTCGCCCTGCGAAGCGACCGTCTGGATCCCACCGCATCGAGAATCACGCGCACAACTACACCCCGTGCCGCGCTTTCGACGAGGGCATCGACAACCGCTCGCCCGGTCGAATCGTTGCCCAGAATGAACATCGTCAGATCGACGGAACGCGCGGCGCAGCGAATGAGCTGCGTGAGGCGCGCGTAGGCCATCTCACCAGTCGAAAGGAGCTCAAACGCATGGCCCGACCGCAGTGGGGCCATCCCAGTAGCCTGAGAATAGCGAGCCAGAGACGTCGAACTGTCATCGGCGTCTTGCACACGCACGACCTCTAAACCATCACCAGGTGGCCGCTTGGCAAGCCTAGGAAACTTCCTGCGCCCCAACAATAGATAGAGCGGAATCGCGATGAAAGGAATAAACGCAATCGCAACAAGCCATGCCAGCGTGCTTCGAGGCGTCCGTGGAGATTCGACGACGCGAAACGCCATGAATAGCGACGTGACGGCCAGGAGAACGACGACAACATGTGAGACGAGGTAGATCGCAACCAACTCCGATGGTTCTACCTTGCTCGGCGACATGATTCCATTCTACGCGTGTTCGCTCCACAAGAACAAATGCGACGCCTTCCGGTGTTGAGCGCGCAACCATCGCCATGAGAAGGCACAATCTTGTTGGTTACGTCGGCGAGCACGATCCCTGCAAGGACAGCGTGTGGAGGCCTTCCATGCAGACACCTCTTCAGCTCACGTTCCGGAGCGTCGAGCACTCCGATTCGCTCGCACTCCACGTCAGTCACCGCTCCGAGAAGCTCGAACGCTTTTTCGACCGCATCATTTCGTGTCACGTCGTAGTCGAGCTCGCAGGTCATCATCGAAGTCGCGGGGATCCCTTTCGCATCACAGTCAACCTCGGCCTTCCTGGGCACGAGATCGTCGTCAGTCATGCTCCCCCAGAGGGCAGAATTCTCGACGACGCGCGGGAGACCGCGGACCGAGCGTTTGACGAGGTGGAACGGCAGCTGGAGGACTGGGTTAAGCGCCAGCGCGAAGAACGTCACGAGAGTCCCCAGAAGACGTAAGGCGGACGACTGGCCCTGGACGTCACTCTGGAGCAGGCTCGTTCCAAACTGTCCCGCAAACTACGCTCTGCCTCCAGATGCGGCTCCAGGGCTGGGTGATTCCCCTGCCCTCACCACTGCGAACATGGTGCATGGCGATGTGAGGAGTCAGAACGCCAATCTGCGTCAAGACTCTGGGACCTGAAATGGACCGTCAGCGGATTCATCATCGCCAGGCGGTGCCACACCAGCTGAAGCCAGAGAACACGTACCGACATCCGCTGGCACGTGTTGCAGACTCGGGGCTCCGATGTCGCCTCCGATTACCCCGATGACTGTATCTATCTCGTCGTCGTGTATGGCACTTCGGGACGCCTCTTGGTCGAGCACCGCACCCACTATGACTCCCGCAATTCCACCGATGACAGCGCCCGCGGCGATGCCTGCGGGCCCGGCGGCTACGCCGACGACTCCACCCGCAAAGGCACCGGACGCGGCCCCCTCAGCCTCGTGTTCGATGCGATGCCTCGCAGAAATCTTCGATGCCGTCGTATTCTTCCTTCGTGCCATAACGACCTCCTCACCGCGCGCGATTCTCACGAATTCAGCGATGCCCGTTGCCTGACCTGCCCGCGGGACGTGCCGCAGAATGACCGACCGGACGCCCTTGCGGACGGCTCTCGTACACCCGTTGCCGTGGAGACCCCTGCATTCTGTGCTGGTAGAGTCCCGCTGGCTCGCGGCCGTAGTGGCCCCAACCATTGCCGTTCCTGTAGTACCACCGCCCACCATACCAGTAGGACGCACGCCCCTCAAAATACACTGGCTCAGTCGTGGCGATGTACGCATCAGACGGATAACTATCGTCATAACCGCTCGGATATTCGGCGCCTACTTCGACTCCACAACTTGCGGTCGCTGCCAATATGGACACGAGAGTGACGCCACAGGCGATCGCTCGCATCCTGCATGTCCAATGGGATCGGGTCATAGATTTCCCTGTGCACTCGGGTTGTGGGTTGCATGCTCTCGGACGCGCTGCGCAAACATGACTCGCTGCTCTTGTGTGAGCACGGGGTTCACCGTTTCCACGAAGCGGGCCAAATGCGAAGCGCCCCAGCCCGCCACGTGGTCGTTTGCCTCACTCGCACCCGGGAGAGAACGTGCGTCGAACCGTTCGCTCTCGAACGCATCGCCGAAGGCGCGGATGTTTGTCTTGACCTCTTGCACGCTGAACCGAAACGCTGGCTTTATCTCTTCGCCGAGACCGCCACGAATTCTGCCTACTTGATCGGGCGTAAGACCGAGATCGGTCGCGACCGATTCGACATGGTCGGGCTCCGGATTGGGCGATCCGCCCCTCTCTGAATTGGCCTGTTGCCAGACTACCCAATGTGACTCCACCTTCTCGACGAGTGCGAGTCGCTCGATCGGTGTCAGGATCGCGTGGAGGTCGTTGAGAGCGTCCGCGGACGCACCGGCCAACGCTGATGCCGCTGCTGCAACTTGCGCTACGTCTGCGTCCACTCTCGCAATATCGATGGTTCCCACGTCGAGGCCATCGGCCAGCGCGACGACGAGACTCTGCTCTGCCGCCAGCGCAGGGTTCATCGCATCGTGCAAACGTGTTCGGATCTTTTCGATGGCAGCCTTCTCCTCGGGCAAGACACCCAGGGTATCGAGGCTCATCGCGATGAAAAGAGTCACCCCTCCGTGATGATGGTAGCGGTGGTGCTCGATCAGTCCAGCGGTCGCTTCGTCGCTGGCAGCCGCCACCGCTACAGCCGGGGGCGCCGCGTGGGTTGAACTTCCGCCGCATGCGACCATGGTCCAGGGTCCAATGAGGACCGTTCCTACAATCAGTATTCTGCACGTCTTCGAATTCATTAGACCCTCCGTCCGTTTCAGGACGTAATCATGTCACAGCGCTGCGCGCGCTAATCCGACTCCGTAGCGGATACTCAGGGATCGGCTTTCGACGTCTTGGGAAGTGGCTCGCGCGTCCCGCCCTCGAAATTGGATGCGTCACTGCCACTTGCAAACTCCGAGGCGGCTTTTGACGGCACGAATGGCCCGCCTTCCTCATCTGGAACCACTCGATCGTGGCGCTCGGACTCCGCATCCTCGCCCGATGTTGCAGTTTGCACGAACGCCTCGCCGAGCTCTTCTCCCAGCTCATCGGCAGTCCTCGGTTTCTGAATGAACGCGGCGGGGCTCGCATCAGCTTCCTGCTTGTCGCGGGCTCCCTCGAGCAGGCCGTGTTCGTATTGCGGAGTCAGGTGACCCGTTGGGTCGCGTCTGGTGACCGTCGACCGGGGCGTGGTCCTATTTGCCTGTGACTTGGCGACAGGTGTTTTGGTTTTCTTCATGTGTATCTTATAGGTTGGAACCCTGACTCTCTGCTTCGACGTCACACATATGTTTCTATTCATTCTTGGCGTGTTCGGAGACCGTCGCTGGACCTGAGAACCGGCATGAGGCGCGTCTACGACTTGTCGGCCTCTTGAGTGGCTGGCCATGCGTCGCGAAGATAGGCGCGCCCGAGTTCGATGATTGCATAGGATGCGGCACTCGCGATGACGGTTCGCAGGATTCGAGAGCGCAGGAGGATGCCGGATCCCGCTCCAATGGCGAGGGCGATGCCGAACGCTTGGTAGGGCCGACTCCTCAACTGTGCGTCGAGACTCGACGGAAGCTTGGAGATTGTGACCATTGTTCGCCGTGCGAAGTCCTGGGGCTTGGCGCAGCCGCTTTCGTTGGCCGAGTGTGCGGGCTCGACCGGTTTGCGGTGCGTCTCTGTTTCTATTCCGTTCATGGATCCCGCTAGATCGCAATACGCGTGCCGCATTCCCATGTGTCGACGCTCCCAACGTGTAGCAACCTAACCTCACGCCTCAAGGGGAGGGCGGCAACCGAATTTCTGGCAAATTCCGAAAGACTTAGGATTTCGCCAAATGCGATCACTGTTTAGCAACGGCATGTTGGGGCTCGAAGGCGGTCACGGTCGAGGGCATGGTCCATGCGATCTACCAAAACCCGTGCGACCTGTTCTGCATCCTATTCCATGGCGGGTGTTAGCGCTTACCGCACTCGGCAGTGGCGCGTTGGTCGCCATCTTGTATCTGGTCGCTGGAAACATCCTCCTGCGAACACGTCTGCTTCGTGACGCCATCAGTGGCTCAAAGTTGGGTTTCGCGTTCAGCGGGAGCGCCACGACATTGCAGCTCAACTACGAGAGTGCATACACGCTCACGCCGGGCCGGGTTCACGTCCATGGCCTCTCCATCCGTGGTCGCGAGCGAGCCCTGGAATGGTTCGTCTCCCTCGATCATGCGGACGTCGACATCTCACTTACGGCGCTGCTCTATCGCGTATTCCGCGCGACACGTGTTCAAGCGAGCGGGTTGGTGGTACGGGCCCGCTTGCGGCTCACCCATGACGAAGCAACTCCAGGAGTCGTCGCCACGCTGCCCTCCATCCCGGGCCTTGCCGATCCACCACTATTGGATGATTCAGGGCCGGGACCCCCACCCCTGACGGATGCCGCCTACAATCTCTGGTCAGTGAATTTGGAGAAAGTCGACGTCGAACACGTGCGAGAAGTCTGGATTCAGTCCGGGCGGTCGGAAGGCGACACCAGAGTGCGCGGGCGGTGGCTGTTTCGCCCTCAACGATGGCTCGACGTTGGGCCCGCGGTGGTCGACTCCAACGGCGTCGACTTCTCCTACGGAGGCCTCTCACTCGTCCGCGGTCTACACGGGTCGATTCGAGCGACAATCCACCCGTTCGACATTCGCCAAACGAAGGGACTCGCCGTGCTCGACAGCATCTCATTAGTCGGGACGCAGCACGGTACTCTCAGCATTCTCCACGCGATGAACTTGCTAGCGAAAGGAAGCGGCGTGACCTTCGAGCGCGGCGACAGCCCCATAGACGCAACGATGGCAGTGGATCATGGGGCACTCGTCCCCGGTACGCGCGTACGGTCCGATGCAGTCGGCTGTGCCGCGGAGGCCGCAGGGTTGCTCTTCGATGCATCGATACGCATGGATCTGGACGTCGACAGCGATGGTGCGACGGCAAAAGCCCGCGTCTCGGATCTAGTCGTCTCAAGCAGCAGGGTGGAAAGGGCCCGTGCAGCCTCGATTGTTGCGCAGGTAACGACCCACCATTTGCGCCTCGCCCGTGCCTTCGACGACGCGGGATTCATCGTCGACATCGGTGGAGCAGCGACGAACGATATCGCAGAATGGAAGCCGTTGATTCCAAGGACGATCGCGGCCCGATCGGGACGTATATCGGCCGACGCGCACGCGGATGGGTCGCTCGCCGAGCGCCGCGGGAACGCCAATATAAACCTGTCGGCGCTACATCTAACTGTGGAGCGCGGTGTCGAGAGTCTCACGTCTGACATCGCCGGGACAGCCCAAGTCACGGACTTGTCCCTGGCGGAAGGATGGACGTCAGGCTCGGCAACCGTCGCGGCCAACCACATGGCGGTTCGCATTGGACCGGCCATGGTGGCGAGCACCGGGGCCATCGACGTTGTCTTTGGACGTGCGACCTGGGAAGCTGGAGGATTCGCCCTATCCAACGGCAGCGCAATTCTCCGAGACGCCTCAGCGTGGTCCCCGAGTAGCGGCAGGGCCTTGTTCGTGATGCCGTTCCTCAGTGCGGTCGCCCGGCGAGTCTCCATCACGCCCTCCGGTACGAGCGGACATGTCTCGCTCGATATCCCAGTCGCACGTCTTCCAAACCTTGGCGTACTGCGCGAGCTAGTCCCACGGGCAACCGCGCTCGCCATCGAGAGCGGAAACGGTCGAGCCACCCTGCACGCCAATATGGACCTAAGTTCTCGCTCCCTACGAGGGGCGGCCACATTGGTTGCGCAGGGTGTCCGGGCTCGCGCAGGAGCCACGGAGCTGTTTGGGGACCTCCATTTGACCGTACGAGCGAGACACGACGGGGGCGCGGAGGATGAGACAGACATCTCGGAGACGTCGCTGGTCATCGACAATGCTGGGACGGGAACCGCAGATTTGCCCGACGACCGATGGTGGGGCAAGGCTGTCTTACGACGAGGTGCGCTACGAATAGGCGGCGGCTTACGCGTCGACGCCACGGTCCACATCGACGCCAAAGACGCGTTGCCGGCCACGGCTCTCGTCTCCCAGAACGCTGGCGTACCACCTTGGGCCACAGCCATCTTTCGCATGCCGCAGCTGCGTGCTGACGCGCAGGTCCGGCTCTCTCCCTCGTCCTTCGAGGTTCGCTCGCTCGTCGCACGCGGAGGGACCACTTCTCTGCGGGCCGAGTACTCCAGACAGGATGGGCACGAGGATGGATGTCTGCTCATGGGCCTCGGCTGGACCGACCTCGGTTACGGACTAGGCGACAGCGGATCGGGCCTGGTGCTCGTCGGCGCGGAAAGCTGGTTCGCGCGCGAGGTCGCAGCTAAGCGCCGCGCCTCAGCCGACCCACACGATGCTCATGTTGCGTGGGCGGACTTCAGATCCGCATGATGACCGCCGTGGCTAAGCCACAATGTATTTCGTCACATTATCACGACTGCCTGTTTTGCGATACTGCCTATTGTGACAGCGGACCAGCAATTTGTGTTTTCGGTCTTATGATATCAGGCAGGTCTCCCCAGGAAGAATAAGCGCGTCGAGCGCATAAGGAGCGGCTGACCATGGATGCATCGATTGGTACTTCGGTCCTCGTGTGTGCCCTACTCGCTGGCTGCGGCTCGAGCGTACAGGTTGGGTTGGCGAACGCGCCCATCCTCGGAGGAGCAACTCCGGAAACTCGGGTCCACGACGTAATCGCTAACGGTCGGGATTCTTGTGAGAGGAGCGCGTTTCCGCAGGGGCACCTATTGCGCGGGCAGATTCCGACGTGCGGCCCGAAGCAGAGAGTCACCCTGACACGGGCGGAGCCGTGGACCGGACCCGCCAACTCATGGAACTTGAGACCGTACTCCCTCGGAGATTGTCCGAGTGGCGACCGGGCCATGAGCAAACCACAGACGAGTCTCGTAGCCGTCTCCCTTTCATCCTCCGGAAGGCTCTGTCGCGAGCCCTGGTGATACGACCCACTGGTTCCAGTCAACCGGAGGACGAGCTCATGCGGCCTTTCGGTCCATGATGATGCGCAGTAGCACCGCTGCCCCGGCGAGCACTAGCAAGAGATGAATGAAGCCGCCCATGAAGTGGAGCGCAAAGCCCAGCATCCACAAAACGAACAATAGGACCGCAGCAGTCCACAGAAGGTTCATCAAAGCCTCACCTCGTTTGGGCACGACAGCATGCATGACTAAGGCCAACCAGCAGAAGTCGGTCGGAGCGCCTCGACGGACCTTCAGACGACATCGTGAACGCAATCCTCTGAATTGGCTTTGCGCTGACCAAGGTCCGCTGGCGTTCGCCACATTCTCAATTTGCAAAAACTATACACCTATCGGGTGTGCTGCCCGGCGACCCACGCGCTTGCCATCGCTAACTTTGGGCGCACAGGAGGGCGAGCGTCACCCAATCTACAGGTGACATTGGTGGATGCCGCCCGATGGGTACCTCGATTGCTGGCCAGACACTTGCAAGAGGCGAACGGCACGATGCCGACATACATTCCCTCTCTGGCCGCGCTCGAATCGGATGATGATGCCCAGCTCGTAGCTGAAATTCGACTCGCTCGCCTTCGATCTCAGGTGGCGATCGTTCGCAGTCTCGCCGATCACGTCGAGCACCTCGCACGCCCCCTCGATGCGGAGGGACTCAGTCACCAACTCCTCGAAGAGATGGAGCGAACTGGGCACTTGCTGCTTCAAACCGTGAGGTCGG
>Ga0182030_10012801_pt1 | contig 16755 bp, 15 predicted proteins | sample 812S3MmetaG_FD_121299 | JGI IMG/M metagenome (GOLD analysis project Ga0182030, IMG submission 121299) | Permafrost microbial communities from Stordalen Mire, Sweden - 812S3M metaG (Illumina Assembly) | ecosystem: Environmental > Terrestrial > Soil > Wetlands > Permafrost | place: Sweden...
GGTGGATGCGTATTGGGAGGCGAATATCGACCTCACGGCAGTGACGCCGGCGCTCGATCTATACGAGCGTGACTGGCCGATCTGGACCTATGCGGAGATCACTCCGCCGGCCAAGTTCGTGCATGACGAGAACGGCCGGCGAGGCGAAGCGATTTCATCCCTGGTGTCGGGTGGCTGCATCATCTCCGGTGCGCTGCTGCGCCGCACGCTGCTGTTCACCGGCGTGCACGTGCATTCCTACGCGCAGGTGGAGAATGCGCTGATCCTGCCCGACGCCGATATCGGCCGCGGCGCGCGGCTGCGCAATGTCATCGTGGAGAAGGGCGTGCGCATCCCCGAGGGCCTGGTGGTCGGCGAAGACCACGACGACGATGCACGGCACTTCACTCGCACGGAAAAGGGCATCTGCCTGATCACCAAGCCGATGATCGACAGGCTGCAAGGGTGAGTTCGGTTGCGGTTCTGGCCGTCGCCTCCGAAGTCTTTCCGCTGATCAAGACAGGTGGGCTCGCAGATGTGGTGGGCGCGCTGCCGCCCGCGATGGCAGCCGAGGATGTCCACACGATCACGCTGGTTCCCGGCTATCCCGCAGTGCTGCGCGGACTGGTCGATGCGGCGCCGGTGTACGACCTGCCCGACCTGTTCGGCGGACCGGCGCGGCTGTTGCGCGGACACGCGGCCGGGCTGGATCTGCTGGCGATCGATGCGCCGCACCTCTATGCCAGGGGGGGCAGTCCTTATGCCGATCCGAGCGGACGCGATTGGGGCGACAACGCCATCCGGTTCGGCGCGCTAGGCGCGGTCGGCGCGCTGGTCGCGCGCGGCAGCGTAGCGGGGATCGCCCCGGACATCCTGCACGCACATGACTGGCAGGCAGGGCTCGCGCTGGCCTATCTGCATTACGGCGGCGGCCGCCGGCCCGGCACGGTGCTGACCGTCCACAACCTGGCCTTCCAGGGGCGCTTCCCGGCCTCGCTGCTGGGCACGCTGGGCCTGCCACCGGAGTCCTTCAGCGTCAACGGCGTCGAGTGTTATGGCGAAATCGGATTTCTGAAAGCCGGGCTGTATTTCGCCGACCGAATCACCACGGTTTCCCCCACCTATGCGGCGGAGATCTGCACGCCGCAGGGCGGCATGGCGCTCGACGGCTTGCTGCGCTCGCGTGCCTCGGTGCTGCACGGCATCCTGAACGGCATCGACGACGCGGTGTGGAATCCAGCCCGCGATCCTTTGATCGTCGCGGACTTCTCGGCCAATCGGCTGGAGGGGCGGACCGCCTGCAAGCGGTCGCTGCAGGCATGGTTCGGGCTCGAGACGCAGCCGGACGCGTTGCTGTTCGGCGTCATCAGCCGGCTGACCTGGCAGAAGGGGCTCGATCTGCTGCTGGCCGACATCGACACGCTGTTGGGGGTGGGCGCGCAGCTTGTCGTGGTCGGCAGCGGCGAGGGGTGGCTGGAGGCGGGGTTCAGGGGTACCGCCGCGGCCCATCCCGGGCGGGTGGGCTGCGTCATCGGCTATGACGAGGCCCTGGCGCATCAGATCCAGGCGGGGGTCGATGCGCTGCTGGTGCCGTCGCGCTTCGAGCCCTGCGGGCTGACGCAACTCTGCGCGCTGCGCTACGGCGCCCTGCCGGTGGTTGCGCGGGTCGGCGGCCTGGCCGACACGATCATCGACGCAAACGAGGCGGCGCTGGGCGTCGGCACCGGCAGCGGCGTGCAGTTTGCCCCCGTGACGCAGGAGATGCTCCAGGCGGCGATGTTGCGCATGGCCGGCCTGTGGCGGCAGCCGGAGGTTTGGCGGCGGTTGCAGGTCAACGCGATGCGCACGGATGTATCGTGGCGGCGGCCGGCAGCGCGGTATGCGGCGCTGTTCCGGGACGTGGTCGCGGAACTTGCGTAGCAAGGCTTGCGACTGGGTGGTGGGGTATCGGGTTCGGCCGCCTGCGTTCGCGATGGCGGCACACGTCGCACGAACGTGGCGTTAGAGCGTTTTTTACCGTGAGTGGAACCCGTCATTGCGAGGCGCAGATCGCCGAAGTGGCGCCCGTCATTGCGAGGCGCGTAGCGCCGAAGCAATCTCCTGCCTGACGAGCGTACCTCGGCTGGTCAGGCAGGAGATTGCTTCGGCGCTACGCGCCTCGCAATGACAGGTTGTTCCGGCGCCGTCCTGTGCGGCCGGTGCAGCCCCTCAACGCTGGCGGGCGGTCGCGGCCCGTCCTGCTGCCATGGCCGCCTCAATCTTATCCGGACGCGTAAATGCGAGATATTCCTGTGCGTACGCCGGCGGCAGGATCTCGACCATCGTTTCGTTTTCCACCCAGACTTCGATCACGTGGAACGGACCGCGATTACAGTCGAAGCATTGCCACCCCGCGCGCCGGGCAATCGCCTGCACCGTCTCGGCGTCAGTCGCCACGCTGAGCGCGAAATGCGTCGAACCATAGCCGCGCGGCTCCTTCCTGACGAAGCTGCCGCCAACGACCCCGCCGGGTTCAAGCTGGGTTCCCGCCGGATAGACCTCCACGCCCGACCCATGCTCGTCCATCTGGAGCGCGAAGAAGCTTCCCGGATTGGGCGGGAACGGCACCGCGGTTCCACCCATGAGTTCGGCGAGCACCCCGGCGGCACGCTGCGGGTCCCGCGCGGCAATCGACAGATGATGGATCATGACTCCCTCCGCGTTTTTTACCCCGTCACGGATAGCACGACCACACCAGCGGAGGCGATGGAGATTGACGCGCCGAAGCACCCGCCGCGCGCCGGCGATGCCTGGCCGTGCGGCAAAGCCGCAACCGAAAGCTGCAATCGTCGGCGGTGGCCTGCGGCCGGGCATGCCATGCCAATGCGCCCCTGCCGATTTTCCTGCGCCGCAACCAGCATCCGTCCCTGTGAACCATAAGACAGCGCTTACGGCGACCTGCCTACATGCCCCCGGGATAGTTCGGTCCGCCGCCGCCCTCCGGCGTCACCCAGTCGATGTTCTGCGTCGGGTCCTTGATGTCGCACGTCTTGCAGTGCACGCAGTTCTGCGCGTTGATCTGCAGCCGCGGATTGCCCTCTTCCGCACCGACGATCTCGTAGACCTGCGCTGGACAATACCGCGTTTCCGGGCTGCGGTACTTCTCCCAGTTCACCGCCACCGCCACCGACGGATCGAGCAAGTGCAAATGCGGTGGCTGGTTCTCCTCGTGGTTGGTGTTGCTGAGGAACACCGACGACAGCCGATCGAACGTCAGCACACCGTCCGGGCGCGGATAGGCGATGCGCGGTGCCGATCCGGCATCCATCAGCGTCTCGTTGTCGCGATGCCGATGGTGCATGGTCCACGGTGCCTTGCCGCGCAGCACGTACGTGTCGATTGCGGAATAGGCCAGCCCGCCCCACATGCCGAACCTGGAAAATGCCGGACGGATGTTGCGCACGCCGGACAGCTCATCCCACACCCAGCTTGCGCGCAGCTTCTCCGGGTAAGCGGAAAGATCCGCCTGGGGGCCGGCAGCCAGGGCCTCGGCCACCACCTCCGCCGCCAGCATGCCGGTTTTCATCGAGGTATGGGTGCCCTTGATCTTCGGCACATTGATGAAGCCCGCCGCGTCGCCGATCAGCGCGCCGCCGGGAAACACCAGGCCGGGGATGGATTGCAGCCCACCCTCGTTCAGCGCCCGCGCGCCATAGCTGATGCGCCTGCCGCCGGCGAAATGCCGGCGCACCACGGGATGGGTCTTGAACCGCTGCATCTCCTCGAACGGCGACAGCCAGGGATTGCGGTAGTCCAGCCCGACCACAAAGCCATACGCCACCAGATTGCTGCCGAAATGATAGACGAACGAGCCGCCATAGGTGTGCGAGTCCAGCGGCCAGCCGATGGTATGCTCGATCAGGCCCGCCTGGTGGGTCTCCGGCGGCACCTCCCACAGTTCCTTGATGCCGATCGCATAGGTCTGCGGATCGTGCCCCTCGCGCAGCCCGAACCGCGCGGTCAGCCGCTTCGACAACGAACCGCGGCAGCCCTCGGCGAACAGCGTATAGCGGGCGCGCAGCTCCATGCCCCGCTGGAAATTGTCCGTGGGCTGGCCGTCCTTGCCGATGCCCATGTCGCCGGTGGCAATCCCGACGATGCGGCCGTCCTCCTCAAGATACTCCGCGGCGGCGAAGCCCGGATACAGCTCGACCCCGAGCGCCTCGGCCTGCGCGCCCAGCCAGCGGCAGACATTGCTGAGCGAAACGATGTAATTGCCGTGGTTGTTCATCTGCGGCGGCGTCGGCAGGCGGAAGCCGCGCGTCGCGGTCAGGAACAGGAAGCGGTCGTCCCGCGCCGGCGTCTCGAGCGGCGCGCCCTTATCGCGCCAGTCCGGGATCAGCTCGTCCAGCGCGCGCGTTTCGATCACCGCACCGGACAGGATGTGCGCGCCGATCTCGCTGCCCTTCTCCACGAGGCAGACCGAGGCATCCGGGGCGAGCTGCTTCAGGTGTATTGCGGCGGACAGGCCGGATGGGCCGCCGCCGACAATCACCACGTCGAACTCCATTGCCTCGCGTGGGGGCAGCTCGTCTGCCATGTCGTCGTCCTCCGATCGTTGCGCGCCAGCCTAGGTGGAGTAGGCCCGTTGCGCAAAAGGCGGCGGCCATGCAGGAGTTGCATATGGATGCGCTGGCACTGCTGCGGCTGCAAATCGAGTGGGGCGCCGACGAAGCGCTCGACGACGCGCCGGTCGATCGCCTGCGGGCGGTCGGGGCGGAGCCAGCCGAGCCCGGTAGCAAAGGTCTCCCCCTCCCCTTGAGGGAGGGGGTGGGGGGGAGGGCGCCTGCCCCGAGGACGCGCGATCAGGCCCCCACCCCCCCACCCCCTCCCTCAAGGGGAGGGGGAGACCTTTACCCCCCACCCCGCAACTCCCATACCCCCACCTCGTCCACCTCCGCCACGCCAGCCGAACGCGCCGCCGCTTCCGCCGGCCAGGCCCGCACACTGGACGACCTCCGCGCCGCTTTGGCCGCCTTCGACGGCTGTGCCCTGCGCGACACCGCCGCCAACCTGGTTTTCGCCGCCGGGGATCCCGATGCCGCCGTGATGGTGATCGGCGACCCGCCCGGCGAGGCCGAGGACCGCAGCGGCACCCCATTCGCCGGTCCGGATGGCATATTGCTCGACCGCATGCTGGCCAGCATCGGCCTGGCCCGGGACGTAATGCTGCTGGCGCCGCTGATCCCCTGGCGTCCACCCGGCGGCCGCCTGCCCAACGCGGGCGAGATTGCCGTCTGCCTGCCATTCCTGCATCGCCTCATCGCGCTGGCCGCGCCCCGCCGACTTCTGCTGACCAGCGCCCTCGCCGCCCGCAACCTGCTTGGCGCCAGGCGGCGCCGATCCGTCCCGGACTGGACCGACGCCGCGGTGCCCGGACTGCCGGCGCCCGTTCCTGCGTTGGTGATGCCTGGCCCCGCCATGGTCGCCCGAACTCCTGGCGCACGACGCGAAGCCTGGACTGCCCTGCGCCTTCTGCGCCGCACTCTGGACGCCGATCTCACAAAAAGATGACCGAACATCACGGGCTAAGCGACTGATTTCTAGAGGGGTCGCCTCATGCGATGAGATTTGTCTCACCGAAATAGGTTGCCGTCTCGCCCTCCGCTCTATAGCAGCATCCGCATGCGAGGGCTCGATCACACGCGCTCCCGTCTGCCCGCTGCCCGAGCGTTCTTCGCTGGGGTCGCGATCCTCGCCGGAGCCTTCGCTCCGGCAGCGCAGGCTTCCGGGAATGATGAAACCGCCATGGCCGTTCCGCGGATTGCTCCGCCGGACGGCAATGCCGGGGTGGCGCTGCCGCAACCGCTGAACCCCAGCGACGCGGTGCTGGTGCGCCGCGCCTTCGTCTTGCAGGATCGCGGCGATCTGCGCGCCGCCGATCGCGCCATCGCCGAGGTGCAGGACCCGCTATTGCTCGGTCACCTGCGCGCGGCGCGCGACCTGGGGCCATTCCATCGGGCGACCGCCGCCGAACTGTCTGACTGGCTCGACCGCTACGCGACCGAGCCCGATGCGCCGGCGATCCGCGCCCTGCTGTTGCGCCGGGTGCCGCGAGGCACGACCGTCCCGCCGCTACCGGTGGTCGCCGCCGTCCCGCCGCCGCCGAATGACTCGCCGGCCAATGCCGCCACCGACCAACCCGCCCCCCTGCCACGGCAGCCCGCGCTGGAAGCAGCCCTGGCGGCGCGGCTGCAACGCGGCGGCCCGCAATCGGCGCTCCGGCTGATCGAAACGACAAGAGGCGTGGCCCCGGCCTATGCGGCGTTGCTGCGTGGCGAGGTCGTGCGCAGCCTGTTCATCCGCAACGACGACACCGAGGCGCTGCAGGTCGCGCGGCTCGCTGCAACCGCTACGCCGGCCGGGCATGACGTCGGGCTGGCGGCCTATGTCGGCGGCCTGGCGGCTTGGCGCCTGGACCATGTCACGGAGGCAAGGCGGCTGTTCGCCGCCGCTGCCGAGGCCCCGGTGGCATCGCCGCAAACCCGGGCGGCTGCGTCGTTCTGGAGCGCGCGCGCCGCCGATCGGCAACATGATCCGGCGGATGCCGCGCGCTGGCTGCAGCGTGCCGCGGCCGAGCGCACGACGCTGCACGGACTGATCGCACGGCGCTTGCTCGGCTTGCCGACCGGGATCGCGCCCAACGCGGCGCTGTTGTCACAAGCCGATGTGGACGCCATCGCCGCCACCGACGCCGGGCGGCGCGCCTTCGCCCTGTTGCAGGTCGGCCAGCCGGAGCGTGCGGCCGACGAGTTGCGCAGCTTGTGGCCGGCGGTGCAGGACGATCCGCCGCTGCGCCGGGCGTTGATGCTGGTCGCCGCTGGGGTCGGGTTGAACGATTGCGCCGCACAATTCGCCGCCTGGAGCGAGGCCGCGGACCCCGACGCCGGCGAGACGTTGCAATTCGCGCTGCCGGCACTGCATCCAGCAGGCGGATTTCGGGTGGACCGCGCGCTGGTCTATGCGCTCACAAGGGTGGAATCGAATTTCGATCCCTCCGCAGTATCGGCCGCCGGCGCGCGCGGCTTGATGCAATTGATGCCGGTCACCGCGCTGTCTGTCGGCAGCGACGAGTTGCAGAGCGACGGCAGCCTGCACGATCCCGCGGTGAATCTGGAACTGGGGCAGCGCTATGTGCTGCTGCTGGCGGCAGAGGACGCGATCGACGGCGATCTGCTGCGGCTGCTGGCAAGCTACAATGCGGGGCCGAGCGCGTATCTGCACTGGGCCCCGACGATCCACGACAATGACGATCCGCTGCTGTTCATCGAGGCGATTCCGTTCGACGAAACCCGTCATTTCGTCGAACGGGCGCTGACCTACACGTGGATCTACGCGGCACGGCTGCACGTGCCGGCGCCGAGCCTGGACGAGATGGCGGCGGGGCAATTCCCGCGCTTCACGCCGGCCCCGGGTGAAGGCAAGATCGCCACGGCGCGCCTGCACTGATACCCCGCGCAGGCCGGCGGAAACAGGAGGCACTCTCATGGCGCGGATCGACGAAAGCCGCCCGTTCATTGCGGTGAACATCGCCGTGCTCACGGTGTCGGACACGCGCACCGCGGCGAATGACACGTCCGGCGACGCGCTGGCCGAACGCATCGCCAAGGCCGGACACCGCGTCGTCGCACGGGCGATCGAGAAAGACGACGCCGGCATGATCGAGCAGCTGCTCCGCGGCTGGATCGCCGATCCGGAAATCGACGTGGTGATCACCAGTGGCGGCACCGGCGTGACCGGACGTGACGTGACGCCGGAGGCGTTCGAGCGCGTGCTGGACAAGAAGATCGAAGGCTTCGGCGAATTGTTCCGCATGCTGAGCTATCAAAAGATCGGTACCTCGACGATGCAGTCCCGGGCGTTGGGTGGCGTCGCGGGCGGCACCTACATGTTTGCGCTGCCCGGCAGCACCGGCGCCGTGAAGGATGCGTGGGACGATATATTGCTGTCGCAACTCGATAATCGGCACCGGCCCTGCAATCTCGTCGAGCTGATGCCGCGTTTGCTGGAGCATTTGAAACCATCGGCGGAATAGTCGCTGACTGAGCGGGTCAGCCCCCCCATCGACCGGACGATGGGGGATCGGGCTATGACTTGCAGCGGCAGACGGCTGGTACCGGCAACGCTATGACCATGGAACGGCTTGGTGCTACGGTTGCAGCTGGAGGCGACGGCGTCGTTTGCCTCCCATGGAGAGTATGATGGCTGACGATCCTGTGCTTGCTGCAATTGGCCGCCTTGATGCCAAGCTCGACACGTCTGTTGCCCGCCTCGACACATCGGTTGCCCGCCTCGAAACCAAGCTCGACGCGTCGGTTGGCCACCTGGAAACCAAACTCGACACATCGGTTGCCCGCCTCGACACGTCGGTTGCCCGCCTCGAAACCAAGCTCGACGCGTCGGTCAGCCACCTGGAAACCAAGCTCGACACATCGGTTGGCCGTCTCGACAGGTCGGTTGGCCAGCTCGGCGCGTCGCTTGCCAGCCTGGCAGCCGCTCTCGAAGCGTCTCGGCGCGAGGCTCGCGCCGAGCTTGCCGAACTACGCGTTGCCATGATGAGCCGCATGGACCGAATGCAAGATACGGTGACCGAAATCCGCGACGACATCGGCGTGGCGATGGGTGCCGCTGACGCCATGCAGCGGGCCAACGACAACACGCGCGAACTGGTCCGGCTGCAGGGCGAGCAAATGACCATCATGTTCCGCCAGATCAAGCGACTCGAAGAGAAGGTCCGGGGTATCACCGGCGATCCCTGACAGGGCGAGCCCGGCAGCGCCTGCACGCCCCTGTCAGTGCAGGGAGCAGTACACCGGCAACATAGCACTCATCCGGACATGCGAGACGCTGCAAGCGCGACCAGCCGTTTACGCTCCCCCTGCATGGCCGCACCGCGCGCGCTGACGGCAGCCAGCACGGCCGGTGGTGCCGATTCCGGCGTGCCTGCATCGAATGGCGGCGCCGGTGCGTATTCGATCTGCAATTGAATGCCCTGCGCGACGTCGGGGCCGGCGAGTTCGGCCACCATGGTCAGCGCGAAGTCGATCCCTGCGGTCACCCCGCCACCAGTGAATAGATTGCCGTCACGCACCACGCGCCCCGCGGTCGGAACGGCACCGAACGCCGCGAGCAAATCGCGCGAGGCCCAATGCGACGTAGCGCGCTTGCCGCGCAACAACCCGGCAGCACCGAGTACCAAGGCCCCAGTGCACACCGAGCTCACGTAACGCGCGGTTGTCGCCTGGGCACGCAACCAGGTCAGCACCTCGGCATCCTCCATCAGCGCATTGACGCCGGGTCCGCCAGGAACGCAGACGACGTCAAGCGAGGGACAATCGCGCAAAGTGGCATGCGGCAACATGCGCAATCCGGTCTCCGCCTCGACCGGTTGCAGCGTCTTCCACAACAGCAGCACCTCGGCATTCGGCAACTTGGCGAAGATCTCGAAAGGCCCGGTCAGGTCGAGTTGGGTCATCCGGGGAAACAGCAGCAGACCGATTCGAATGGGAGGCATGGGGATAACTCCGACTGGACAACGGGATCATGGCACGGCACGGTTTGGCGGAAATGCCAAATACCCCTCAGATTCCGCCAACGAGACCTCTCCCGCGACAGCGGGAGAGGTCGAGGTGCGACAGCACCGAGGGTGAGGGTGATCGGGTCGGCAAGCGGCGTTCTTATGAAGCGTGCCAGCCCGATCGCCCTCAGCCCCGCTTCTCGCACACCTCTCCTGCGCCGGCGGGCGAGGTCTATCGCATCGAAATCCTCGCCTTCCCGCGCGTGCAGTTGCTGGATGTCACCGGACCGCTTCAGGTCTTCGCCACGGCCAACGAGCTCGCATGCGCGGACGGCCGCGCCCCGCCCTACGCGCCACTCGTCGTCGCGGCGCAGCCGGGGCCAGTCGTTACGACCGCCGGCCTCGCACTGATCGCCAACCCGCTCCCGTCTGCCCGACGCAAACCCGATACGCTTCTGATTGCCGGCGGCGCCGGCGTGCGCGACGCGGCAACCGATCGCCACCTGCTCCGCTGGGTGACGCAGCGGGCATCGAAATCCCGCCGCACGGCTTCCGTCTGCACCGGCGCTTACATGCTGGCCGCAGCAGGATTGCTCGACGGCAAGCGTGCCACGACGCATTGGCGCCACTGCGCCGATCTCGCACGCCGCTACCCGAAGCTGCGCATCGAAACCGACCCGATCTTCGTGCGCGACGGCGATGTATGGACCTCGGCTGGAGTCGCTGCCGGCATCGACCTCGCGTTGGCCTTCGTCGAAGCGGATCTTGGCCGCGCCATGGCGCTCGCGGTGGCGCGGCAACTGGTGGTGTTTGCCAAGCGCCCCGGCGGACAGGCACAGTTCAGCGCCAGCCTGACGCTGGCGGCCGACCCGGAATTCGATGGCCTGCATGCGTGGATGACGCGCAACCTGCGCGGGGATCTGTCGATACCCCAGCTCGCAACGCGCGCCGGCATGAGCGAGCGCAGCTTCGCACGCAACTACCACGCCGCCACCGGCACAACGCCATCACGCGCGGTGGAACGCCTGCGCGTCGAGGCGGCGCGCGACGCCCTGGGCACCACGCGCCGGCCGATCAAGCAGATCGCCCGAAGCTGCGGCTTCGGTTCGGAGGAAACCATGCGCCGCAGCTTTCTGCGCACCCTCGCTGTGGCGCCGCGCGATTATCGCGAACGGTTTGCGTCCTGAGGCATGTGCGCCGCACGCAGATCCCCCGCGGCTCCATCGTCGGCACGCGGAGTCAGTGTCGTGCCTTAGTGCCTGTCCGGGAATAACCGCGTCAGGTAAGCGTGCAGCCTGTCATTGCGAGCGCAGCGAAGCAATCTTCCGCGTGGCGAGCAGGGATTCGGAATGCAGGAGATTGCTTCGCTGCGCTCGCAATGACAGGCTGCACGCGGTGTCGCGTTACGATCCTCCGTCCGCAATTGCCGGCCGATTCGATTGTTCCCGAACGGTTCCTTAGCACGCAGCTCAGTGCCGTGCGTTAGCGTGTCCCCCGCAATTGTGCGCAGGGTCGAGCCCCACAGGCGTCAGGATAAGACGGCGCGACGTAAATGGACTTCCCGCGCCGCCTTATCCTGACGCCCAGGGGGCCGAGCCCGGCCATGGCGCAGCACCGACGCAGATCTCCCTGACGCATGGCCGCCTCACTCCACCCTTAACGCCGCCCGCAGATCGGCGACCCCGCCCGGATCCTCGAGCGCCGCCAGCCGCCCCGCCGCCAGCCACGCGAACCGCTGCATCAGCGCCCGCCGCCGCGCCACGGCCAGCGGGTGCGACGGCGCCTCGCGCAACAAATCCGCTTCCAGCCCCGCCGCCACGATCAACCCGGTCTCCGCCGGCAGCAACTCCTGCGGAAAATCGACATCCACCGCGAAGAACAGCCCATCGGAGAACGCCCGGTAGTCCGGCCATTTCAGGTCGGTCAGGAAATCCCGAGGCCCCGACTTCACCTCGATGCAGACAAAGCATCCGTCCGGCCGCAGCGCCAAAATGTCGGCGCGGCGGCCGTTCGGCAGCGGCACCTCGTGCAGCGGCGCCCAGCCCAGCCGGCCGCATAGCCGCGCCGTCGCCCGGCGGATCGCCCAGGCGCGCTCCGGGAAGCTGACCTCGCTCACGCCAGCAGAGCGTCGATGGCCTGCGCCAGGGCCACGTCCTTCGCCGTCAGCCCGCCGGCGTCGTGGGTGGATAGCTCGATCCGCACCGTCGCCCACACATTCGACCAGTCCGGATGGTGGTTGTGTTGCTCCGCCAGTAGAGCGACGCGTGCCATGAACCCCCAGGCCTGGCTGAAATCCTTGAACCGGAACTCCCGGCGGATCGCGTCGCGACCCTCTGCCATGCCCCACGCCGGCAGATCGGTGTGCAAGGCGGACCGTTCCGCCTCGGTCAATCGCTGCGCCATGCTGTCGTCTCCTGTTGCTGGCGGAATGTTCTGTCCTCCTCCGCCCTGCGTCGAGCCGCCGGCTTGACCTCCTGCCGGACCGGCTGCACCAGACACCGGCATGAGCGACAAGCGCAAGCCCGACTTCGGCCCGCCCCCCAGCCTCGACGACATCGCGGACATGGCCGAACGCGCGCTGGCGGCGATCCCGCCCCGTCTGGCGCGCCACATCGCCGGCACCGGCATCACCGTGGAGGAGATGCCGGACGACGAAACCCTCGACGAACTGGGAATCGAGTCGGCCTGGGACCTGACGGGCCTCTATCGCGGCATCCCACTGACCCAGCGAAGCGTGAGCGACGTCGCTCGCCAGCCCGACCTCATCTTCCTCTACCGCCAACCCATACTGCTCGAATGGGTGGAGACCGGAGAAGATTTGTTCCGCCTGGTCCGCAACGTCGTGGTGCACGAGATTGCCCACCATTTCGGCTTCAGCGACCGCGACATCGCCGACCTGGAACAGGAGATGGGGTGAGGATCGGCCGCGGCAGGGTTCTGCGTCATTGATTCTTAACTTGGGTTTCCGCAATTCAGGCTGCGAGGTAGAGAGTCTGAAAGACTCGATTTAGCAATGCGGCTGCAATTGTGACGGTTTCACTCGGCCGCCAGGACATCGATAGATTCGAATAACGGACTTGCGGTGAAACCCGCGCATCAGAGATGCCTCACCGACGTCTCAGGCCTCGCTCCCGCCCTTGCACGACCATCTACTGCTCGATCGCCTCCGGACGGAACCGACCGGACGGCTGTGAGATTTGCTTTGGAGGGTTGACGAAGGACATCAGAGCATTCCCCTGCGTTTGAAGCTGCCGCCGACCACCGCGCAGGAGATTGCGTCGGCGCTTCGCGCCTCGTTATGACAAGGGGTTGGCTACTCCCACCCTTCCGGCGGCGTGAACCCTAGCCAGTCTTGTTCCAGCATCCCGGCCACGGCGATCGTCGTCCGGTCGCCATAGATCGGGCCGACGATCTGCACGCCGAGCGGCAGGCCGGCTTGCGTGAAGCCGATCGGCGCGATCGAGGCCGGCAGGTGGCAGGCGCCGATCATGCCTGGCCAGAACAGCAGGTCGTTGTACGCAATCGTGTGGCCATTCACCGTCAGCGAGCGCTCCCACGTGGCGCCATCCTGCCGGTGCGGCAACGCGGCGGTGCCGATTGGGGGACACAGCAGCACGTCCCATTCCTGGAAGAACGCGCTCCATGCGCGACGGAACCGGGTGCGCCTCTCGTTCAGCCCGATCCACATGCGGTGCGGCATGTCCACGCAGCGCAGCATGATGGCGTCCGCACTCATGTCGTCGGGCGAGCGTCGCGCGGCGGCGGCGCGGCGATCGGCAAGCTGTTGTTCGGAGAGCCGCCCGCTCCAGGCGGAATCGAGCAGTTTCAGAAACAGATGATAAGCGTCGCGGGCGGCGAAGGGCGGGCGCGCGGTGCGGCTGACCGTGGCGCCTTCGCGTTCCAGGAACGCCGCGAGTTCGTCGATCTTGCCGACCAGCTCGGCATCCGTCTCCTGCCCTGGCTCGTGCGACCACACCGCGATACGGAGGTCCCGCAAGGTCGTCGTGCGTGGCGGCGGCAGGTTGAACGTAAGGCCAGTCTCGGCCGGATCGGGACCCGCCAGCACATCCAGCGACAGCGCGAGATCGGCACCCGACCGCGCGATCGGTCCCAGTACAGAAATATCCGTCGGCGCCGCGGGACTGGTCGCCGGGTCGCCGGTCATCGGACACAACGCCCAGGTCGGCTTGTGGCCGAACACCCCGCAGAAATGCGCCGGCACGCGCACCGAGCCGCCGATATCCGTGCCGAGTTCGAGGCCGGCGAACCCCGCTGCCATCGAGGCCGCGGACCCGCCAGACGATCCGCCTGGCGTATGCGCAACGTTCCACGGGTTGGACGTGGCGCCATAGACCGGGTTGTAGCTTTGCCAGTCTGCCAGATCGACCGGCACGTTGGTCTTGCCGAACACCACGGCGCCGGCGGCCTCCAGCCGGCGGATCGCCAAGGACGAGGTGCCGGCACGATGGGCGAGCAATTCTGGATGGCCGCGGGTGGTGGGCAGGCCGGCGACGTCGAAGCTTTCCTTCACGGTCATCGGTACCCCGAAGAGCGGCGCGGTACGATCGCCCCCGGCGTCCAACGCTCGCGCGCGGTCGCGGGCGCGGTCGAAGTCGCGCACCACCACAGCGTTGATGCGCGGATCCAGCCGTTCGATCCGCGCGATGTAATGGTCGAGCAATTCCAGCGCAGAGATTTCACCCGCGCGCAGTTGCGCGGCGAGGCGTGTGGCCGGCTGGAACGACAGGTCCATATCCTTCACTCCCACCCGGGCGGCGGCACGAAACCCTGCCACGCGGTTTCCAATAGTTTCGCGACTTCGATGGTGGTGCGGTCGGCATATTGCGCGCCGACGATCTGCACGCCGATCGGCAACCCGTCGGGGGAAAAACCCAGCGGCGCCGCTGTCGCCGGCAGCAGGTAGAAACACGAGATGCCAGCCCAGAACATCTGATCCGTCGCCGGCACGCGGTGGCCATTGACCGTGATGCTGCGTTCCCAGCGCTCGCCTTGATGGTCGTGCGGCTGCGCTGGGCTGGCTCCCACGGGGCACAGAAACACGTCATAATCCCGGAAGAACTTTGCCCATTGTCGTCGCATGCGCTGGCGCTGCTCGTTGGCGAGCAGGAAATCGCGATGCGTCATGCTGACTCCACGCGCCATCATCGCGTAGTAGCTGGTGTCGTCGCGGGAAAAGCGCTCGGCTTCGGCGCGCCAGTGCCGCATGGCGGCGACGTCGTTGCGGGCGCTGGTGGTGGCGCGCAGCATCTCGATATACAGGCGATGGCCGCGGGCCAGGTCGAAATCGGGGCGCGCCGTCAGGCTGACGGTGGCGCCTTCACGACGCAGGAAATCGGCGAGTTCGGTCAGTTTGCCGGTGATCGACGCATCGACTTCGGACAGCGGATGATCGGTCATCACCGCGACGCGCAGGCCCTTGAATGACGTTGCGCGCGGCGGGGGAAGCTCGAGTTTCCAGCCCGCCTCGATCGCTTCGGCGCCGGCCATGACGTCAAGCGCCGTTGCGAGGTCTTCGGCAGAGCGCGCCAGCGGTCCGATCACCGAAATGTCCGCTTGCGAAACATTGCCGGCGAGCGACTGACCGAGCGGCGGGCAGATGCCCCAGGTCGGCTTGTGGCCGTACACGCCGCAGAAATGCGCGGGATTGCGGATGGATGATCCGATGTCGCTGCCGGCCTCGATGCCGGTCAGTCCCGCTGCGAGGGCCGCGGCGGAGCCTCCGGACGAGCCGCCCGGTGACAACGCAAGGTCCCACGGATTGTTGGTAGTGCCATAGATCGCGTTGTAGCTTTGCCAGTCGGCCAACATCAGCGGCACGTTGGTCTTGCCGAACAGCACCACGCCGGCGTCGAGCAAACGATCCACCGCGAGGGCGTTGCCGGTGGCGATGCTGTCGCGGAACGCGGGGGCGCCCCACGTGGTGGGCAGGCCGGCGACGTTGAAACTCTCCTTGATGGTCATCGGCACGCCGAACAGGGGGGCGCTGCGGTCGGTGGCGGAGTCAAGAGCGCGGGCGCGCGTGCGCGCTCGGTCGAAGTCGCGGACCACGACGGCGTTGATGCGCGGATCGAGGCGTTCGACGCGGGCTATGGTGTGGTCGAGCAGTTCGCGGCAGCCGATCTCGCGGGCGCGGAGCGCGGCGGCGAGGCGTGTGGCGGACAGGAAGGTCGGGTCCATGCGCTATCTCCTCTCCCGCGAAGCGGGAGAGGAAGGGTGAGGGCGCTGCGTGCCGACCCGATCGCCCTCACCCTCGACGCTTCGCGTCATCGACCCCCGGGTCAAGCCCGGGGGGCAGGCCCTCTCCCGCGATGCGGGAGAGGTTTCCGTACTAATCAAGCGATCGACGAATTGAAGGTGCCGCCATCGAGAATCAGATTGTGCCCGACGATGAACCCGATCTTCGCGGAACACAGGAACGCGCAGGCGTCACCGAATTCCGCCGGGTCGCCGACACGGCCGGCGGGCGAGTTCTTCGCCCGCTCCTGCGCCAGTTCATCGACCGGGCGGTTGGAGGTGCGTGCCGCTTCGGCGAAGCCCGCGCGCAGGCGGTCGGTCAGGAACGGGCCGGGGAGAATATTGTTGATCACCACGTTGTGTCGCGCCACCTGGCGTGCCAGGCCGGCGACGAATCCGGTCAGGCCGGCGCGCGCGCCATTGCTCATGCCGAGTTCGGGAATCGGCGACTTCACCGATGCCGATGTGATGTTGACGATGCGGCCGAACTTGCGCTCGATCATGCCGTCGATCACCGCTTTGATCAGGAAGATCGGCGTCAGCATGTTGGCATCGACCGCCTTGATCCAGTCGTCGCGGGTCCAGTCGCGGAAGTCGCCGCGCGGCGGACCTCCGGCGTTGGTCACCAGGATGTCGGGCGCGGGGCAGGCGGCGAGCGCCGCGGCACGGCCGGCCTCGGTGGTGATGTCGCCCGGCACTGCGATGACCTTGACGCCCGTCTCCTTGCGGATCTCTTCGGCGGTGCGTTCGAGATCGGCTGCGGTGCGTGCGGTGATCACCAGGTCCACGCCCTCCCGCGCGAGCGACATCGCGCAGGCGCGGCCGAGGCCCTTGCTGGCAGCGCAAACGATGGCCTTTTTGCCTTTGAGTCCGAGATCCATGTGGCTTCCTCCGCCCTGGGTTGGTTCGTCAGGCGGTATCCGGGGTCTGCGTTTCGCGGTCAAGCGCGGGTCTGGCTGGGGGGA
>Ga0182030_10012802_pt1 | contig 16755 bp, 16 predicted proteins | sample 812S3MmetaG_FD_121299 | JGI IMG/M metagenome (GOLD analysis project Ga0182030, IMG submission 121299) | Permafrost microbial communities from Stordalen Mire, Sweden - 812S3M metaG (Illumina Assembly) | ecosystem: Environmental > Terrestrial > Soil > Wetlands > Permafrost | place: Sweden...
ACCTGCTGGGGCTGCCTCCCCCGCCCCATCCGCGGCCCCGTCCGCGGCGCGGGCCTCGGGCGACAACCACGGCGGGAACGGGCGGGGGCTGCGCCTGGTGGCGAGCCGGCCGATGTGGGACGGCGGGGTGCTCGTTCAGCGCTCGCCCTCCCTGGCCGGCCTGCACCCGCCGCTCGCCCTGCGGGTCAACCCGGAAGACCTGTCCCGCCTGGGCGACGGGCATGTGGGCGAGGTGAAGGTGAGCACAGCGCGTGGGAGCGTCGTGGTGCCGGCCGTGGCCGACGACCATGTCGCCGCCGGGTCGGCCGTACTGCCGTTCAACCTGCCCGGGGGCGGCGCCGGCTCGCTCATCGACGCCTCGGCGGCCTACAACGAGCTTACGGTCGAACCGGTGGGCGGGACATGATCGCCGCGGCCGCCGCCTATACCGGGGACCCCGTCTTCGCTCGGGGGATAGACCTGATCGTCTGGGTGTTCGTCCTGGTGAAGCTGATAATCGTCTTCGCCCTGCTCATGGTGTCCGTCCTGTTCATGATCATGTTCGAGCGCAAGGTCGTAGCCCGCCTCGGCAACCGGTGGGGGCCCAACCGGGCCGGGCCCAAGGGCTGGCTGCAGTCGCTGGCCGACGGGATAAAGCTGTTCTTCAAGGAGGCGCTGGTCCCCGCCCGGGCGGACAAGTTCGTCTACCGGATCGCTCCGATCATCGCCCTCGTGCCCGCGTTCGTGGCCTTCTCGATCGTGCCGGTGGGGGGGACCATCACCATCGGCAGTTACACCACCAGGCTGCAGCTGGCGGACCCACCGTGGGGCATCCTGGTCATGCTGATGGCCTCGAGCATCAGCGTCTACGGCGTCATGCTGGCAGGCTGGTCCTCGGGCTCCAAGTACCCTCTAATGGGCTCGGTCCGCGCCAGTGCCCAAATGATCTCCTACGAGGCCGCCCTCGGCCTGACCGTCGCCACCGTCGTGCTGTTGAGCGGGTCGCTCCACACGAGCGTCATCGTCGCCGCCCAGCACGGCGGCTTCCTTTACCACTGGAACATATTGCGGGCCTACGGCGCCCCGGCCGCCATCTTCTTCATCGCCATCACGGCAGAAATGACGCGGCCCCCCTTTGACCTCGTCGAGGCGGAGGAGGAGCTGGCGGGCGGTTTCAACCTCGAGTACTCCTCGATTGGTTTCGCGCTGTTCTACCTGGCCGAGTACATGGCCCTCGTCACCAACTCGGCCATATTCACCACTCTTTTCCTCGGCGGCCCCGACGGGCCCCGCATCGCCGGCAACTCGATCGGCCCGGTGTGGTTCACGATAAAGGTGCTAGTCCTGCTCTACATATACGTGTGGATCCGGGCCACCTTGCCCCGGCTGCGCTACGACCAGCTCATGGACCTCGGCTGGAAACGGCTCATCCCCGGTTCCCTCGCCATGCTGCTGATCGTTGCCGGGGCCCGTGTGGGCTGGCGTTACGGGCTGTTGGCCCTCTCGGGCAGCCTGATCGCGTTCGTGGTCCTCGAGCGGGCCATCGAAGTCGGCCAGCAGCAAGAAACCAACGCCATGTCGGAGCTGGACGCGCCATGAGCTTCTTGGACCAGAACAGGTTCGTCTCGTTTTTCAAGGGCTTCCTGGTCACCGGTAAGCAGCCGCTGAAGCCGAAGGTGACCGTCGAGTACCCCGAGCACAAGCGGCCCAAGCCCGAGCGCGCCCATGGTCGGCACGTGCTCAACCGTTACGAAGACGGCATGGAGAAGTGCATCGGTTGCGAACTGTGCGCGGGTGTCTGCCCCGCCCGGTGCATATACGTTCGGGGAGCGGACAACCCGCCCGACGCGCCGGTGTCGCCCGGCGAGCGGTACGGGTTCGTGTACGAGATCAACTTCCTGCGCTGTATCCATTGCGACCTCTGCGTCGAGGCCTGCCCGACCGAGGCGATAACCGAGTCGAAGCTGTTCGAGTTCTCCTTCACCAACCGGGACGACGCCATCTACACCAAGGCCGAGCTGGTCGTAGAGGATTCGGGGAAGCCCAAGGCACTGCCTTGGGAGGACTGGAAACCCGGCGACGACCGCAACACGTCAGCGTGGATGCGGGCCACGTCACCCTCGGGACGGGCCGACCTCGAAGGCGTGCCGCTGTGGTCCGGGGATCTCGGGTACGGCGTCCGGCCGGCTCAAGCCGGCCAGTCCGATCCCCAGGCCGCCGACGTGCCCGCCGATTTCGACGTGTCGGTACGTGAAGTGGCCGCCGCCGAGCTGAAGGGCGTAGGCGTGAGCACGGTCCGACCGGTCAGGCGACCGGGCGCGGCCGGCCCGGCGGGTGCCCTGTGAGCCTCTTGGCCGTCACCCACCTGGCCAGCGCCTCGGCTTGGGCCGTCTATGCCGTGGGCGCCCTTATGGCCCTGGCCGGCGCAGGCGGCGTGGTGCTCCAACGCAACCCCGTGCACTGCGCCCTGGCCCTGGTCACCACCATCTTCGGCATTGCGCTTCTCTTTATCGACCAGGGCGCCGACTTCCTGGCCGCCGTCCAGGTCATCGTCTATGCCGGCGCCATCGTGATCCTTTTCCTGTTCGTGATCATGCTGCTCGGGGTAGACCGCAAGGAGCAGCGCGCCCCGGAGAAACTGAAAGGCCTGATCCCCGTCGCCATCCTTGTTGGGGTGGTGGCGCTGGCCGAGCTCCTGGTGCTTGTGCGGGTCCACTACTGGGCCACCGGCTCCAAGGCCGGGGCCGGGGCCCTCAACGGCCCGGGCGAAAACGTCCAGAAGCTCGGTCAGAGCATTTTCACCGCTTACCTCCTACCTTTTGAAATGACGTCGGCCCTGTTGGTAATCGCGGTCGTCGCCGCCGTAGTCCTCGTGCGGCGGCCTTCGCCGGCTCCGCCCGGGCACGAGCACCGCACGGTCGTAGGGGGACGGGGGACGGCCCGCTCCGGTCCGGCCCCGGCTAGGGCGACCGTAGCGGAGCGAGGTACGCCAACCGAGCGCGGTAGCGGTGCCAGTGGCGGTGCGGAGCAGTCGGGCTCAACAGGAGAGGTGGTCCGATGACCGTACCCGGTGCCTGGTACCTCGTGCTGGCTGCCTGCCTGTTCGGCATCGGCGCCGTCGGGCTCCTGGTCAGGCGCAACATCCTGGTCATGTACATGTGCATCGAACTGATGCTCAACGCCGTCAATTTGACGTTTGTGACGTTTTCCCGCATGCTCAACGATCTTGGTGGACAAGATGCCGTCTTTTTCATCCTCGTCGTGGCGGCCGCTGAGGTGGTCGTGGGGCTGGGCATCATCGTGTCCATCTACCGGCGGCGCAGCGGCGCCACGGCCGACGACATCAGCTCGTTGAAAGGCTGACGAGCCATGGTAAATGCCGCCTACGCCATAGTCGCTCTTCCGTTGCTCGGCTTCATCATCAACCTGGTCTCCGGGCGGCGCCTCGGTGAGCCGGTGGCCGGGTGGGTGGGCACGGTGGCCGCGGGCGGCTCCTTCGTTTCCACGCTCATTGTTTGGGTGACCATGCTCGGGCGGCCCGCCGCCAACCGCTTCTCCGACCTGACGATATTCACCTGGTTCCCGGTGGCCGGCCTACATGTCAACGCCGGGATCCTGGTCGACCCGCTGTCCATGACCATGGCCTTGTTCGTGACCGGTGTGTCGACCGCCATACACATGTACTCCATCGGGTACATGCACCGGGACCCCGGCTTCGACAGGTTCTTCGTCTACCTCAACCTGTTCCTTTTCTCGATGATCGTGCTCGTCCTGGCCGACAACTTCCTCTTCTCGTTCCTGGGCTGGGAAGGCGTGGGCTTCTGTTCCTACGGGCTCGTGGGCTTCTGGTTCCAGCGCCAGACGGCGGCCGTGGCGGCCAAGAAAGCCTTCGTGACCAACAGGGTCGGCGATGTCGGGTTCCTGTTGGCGATGTTCTTGATGTTCGCCCACTTTGGTTCTTTGAACTACTCGTCAGTGCTCGGGACGCTTTCCCACGGCCACGCCACGGGCCTGTTGGCGGCGGCGCCCGGGGCCATAAAGGGCACTACGGCCACCGCTATAACGCTGCTGCTCTTCCTCGGCGCCGTCGGGAAGTCGGCCCAGATCCCGCTGTACATCTGGTTGCCCGACGCCATGGAAGGCCCGACGCCCATATCGGCCCTCATCCATGCCGCCACCATGGTCACGGCCGGCGTCTACCTCATGGTGCGGGTCGCCCCCCTGCTCCACTACGCCCACGCCACGTCATGGGTGATCGCCTGTGTCGGCGCCGGCACCGCCCTGCTGGCGGCGACGATCGCCTGCAGCCAGGACGACATCAAAAAGGCCCTGGCATACTCGACGGTCTCCCAGCTCGGTTACATGTTCCTGGCGGTAGGGGCCGGGGACTACGTCGACGGCGTTTTCCACATGCTCACGCACGCCTTCTTCAAGGCCCTCCTGTTCCTCGCCGCCGGCGCCGTGATCCACGCTCTGGCCGACCACCAAAACATGAAGGAGATGGGCGGGCTACGCAAGTACCTGCCCATCACCGCCATCACCTTCGGTGTGGGCTGGCTGGCCATCTCGGGCATACCGCCGCTGGCCGGTTTCTGGTCCAAGGACGCCGTTTTGTCCTCGGCGTGGCAGATGAGCAAGGTCCTCTGGGTCATCGGCGTCTTCACCGCCGGGCTGACGGCCTACTACATGAGCCGCCAGTTCGCTCTCGTTTTCACCGGTCAGGCCCGTTGGGAGGAAGCCCGCCCGGCCGCCGTCGCCAGCCATGAGCACCATGAGGCTGAGGGCCACGGCACTGTGGAAGGCCACGAAGGCACCGGGCCCGGGCTGCCGGCGCCCGCCCATGCCGAGGCCCGCCCCAAAGACCCGACCTGGACCATGTCCGTCCCCCTCATAGTGCTGGCCATCGCGGCCGTGCTGGGCGGGGGGATCAACTTCCCGGCCTGGCACATGGACTTCTTGACCCGCTTCCTGAGCCCCCTGTTCCCGGCGGGCACGTCTGTCACCATAAGCACCGGCACCAAGTGGGCGCTTTCCCTGCTGACCACCGCTGTGGCTCTAACCGGTCTCGGCCTGGGGCTGTCCACCTGGAGGACAGCCGAGCACCCCCGGCTCGAGCCGAATTTCCTGCGCCGGGCCTGGTACTTCGACGCCCTCGTGTCGGCTACGGTTTCCGGGCCGCTGCGCCTGGCCGCCTCCGGGCTGGCGTTCGTCATGGACAGGAAGGTCGTCGACGGGCTGGTCAACGGGACCGCCCGCGCCCTGGGGGCTTCCGGCCGCGTGCTGCGCCATCTACAAAATGGCTACGTCCGGACTTACGCCTTGGGCATCGGCGTAGGACTAGTCGTGCTGCTCACCTACCTCACCTTCCGAGTCGGGAACTGAGCCATGAGCTTCCCGATCCTCGACCTGATCGTCTTCCTGCCCTTGGGCGCCGCCATCGTGGTCGCTCTGTTGCCCAAGACGGCACCAAGCAATGCCGTGAGGGCGTTGGCGGTTGGCGCGGCGGTGGTCGAGCTTGGCGTCGCGCTGTGGATGGTCATCGCCTTCAAGACCGGGGACGCTCACGCCGGTTTCCAGTTCACCAGCCATCAGTCCTGGTTGGCCCCGCTCAGCATCTCGTGGTACCTGGGCGTCGACGGCATATCGCTCTTCCTCGTCGCCATGACGGCCCTGCTGTTCCCGATCGCCATGGCCAGCCCCCCCGGGCAACGATCGTCGAAGTCCTACCTGGGCTGGATGCTCCTGCTGGAATCCGCCTGCATGACGACCTTCCTGTCCCTCGACGCCTTTTTGTTCTTCGTGGCCTTCGAGGTCACCCTGGTGCCGGGGTACTTCCTCATCGTCAACGGCGATGGCCCGCGGCGGGGCTACGCCGCCACCAAGTTCTTCCTCTACACCTTCGCCGGTTCGGCGTTCCTGTTCGTCGGGATCCTCGCCACCTACGTCCTCGCCTCCGCCCACGAGCCCTCCGGTACCAAGGCCTCCTTCGACATCATCGCCCTCGCCCGGGGGACGGTCCACCTACCCATCGCTGACCAGGAGCTGCTCCTGCTGGCTTTCGGTTTGGCGTTCGCCGTCAAAATGCCGCTGGTGCCCTTCCATACCTGGATGCCGGACGCCTACACGCAGGCCCCCACCGGCGGGTCGATGGTGCTGGCCGGCATCCTGTCAAGCTCGGTGCGTACGGCATCCTGCGTTGGGGCATCTTCTTGTTCCCCCGGGCGGCGGTCAACCTCGCCCCACTGGCGCTCACGCTCGCCGCCATCGGCATCATCTGGGGTTCGGTCGTGGCGGCCATGCAACGCGACCTGAAGCGCCTCGTGGCCTACGGGACGGTGGCCGGGGTCGGTTTCATCGTGATCGGGCTGTTCGGTTTCACCAGCGAGGGGATCACGGGCGGCATCGTCGAGATGGTCAATCACGGCCTATCGACGGGGGCGCTCTTCTTGCTCGTCGGGATGGTCTGGGAACGCAAGAGGACCTACAGCTTCTCCCAGCTCGGGGGCCTGCAGAGCGCCGTGCCCATCCTGGGGTGGGTCTTCATGGCCGTCATCATGAGCGACATCGGGCTGCCGGGGCTCAACGGCTTCATCGGCGAACTGCTGGTCCTGCTAGGCACGTTCATCACCCATCGTTGGTGGGCCGTGGTGGCTACCTCCGGGGTGGTCTTCGGGGCCGTCTACCTGCTGTGGGCCTACCAGCGCGTCTTCCACGGGCCCGCCCAAGCCGTAAACCAGGGACTGCGGGACATGACCTGGGGGGAGAGGGCGGCGGTGGCGCCCCTGCTCGCCGGCATCATTTTCATCGGCGTCTACCCCCAACCCGTACTGAGCCGGATCGAGCCTGCCGTCGACCACCTGGTGGCACACATTGAGTACGCCGACCCCAGTTTCAGGATCCCATCTCAGGGTGTCGGGCACGGCACCTTTGCCGTACCCGCCAACCAAATCGTGGACATGCCCCCAGCTACAGCGAAGGTGACGGCGGCGGGCACGGGGTCTAGCACGGGGTCAAACCCATGAGCGGCGCCGTCGAGTTGGCTGCCGGTGCGGGCTGCACCATCGACTCGGTCACAGCCAAAGTCACGGGCCTGTGCACGGGCAAGGGCTCCATCACCCTTGCGGTCAATTACGCCTCGATAATGCCGTTGCTCGTGCTGGCGGGCGGCGCCCTCGTCATCCTGCTGGTCGCGGCCCTGGTACCGAAACGCCGGTACCCCGGGCTGTGGGCGGCGATCACGTTCCTCATCGGCACGGGGACGGTTGTCGACGGTTTGGTGCAGTGGAGCACCCTAAACGGTTACACGGGCGTCCCGGTGACCCTTGGGGACCAGATAATTTACGACCACTTCAGCGCCTTTTTCGTCATATTGTTCGGGTGCGCCACCGCCCTGGGCGCCGCCACATCGGACAGCTACCTGGTGCGGGAAAACCTCGACGGCCCCGAACCCTACATCCTGCTGTTGCTGTGCTCGGCGGGGGCCGTGCTGATGGCGGAAGCGGCCGGGTTCATCAGCCTTTTCCTGGGCCTGGAGATCCTGTCCATATCGCTGTACACGATGTCGGCATACCACCGCCGCCGGGCGGCCTCGGGCGAGGCCGGTCTCAAGTACTTCATCCTGGGCTCGTTCTCCTCTGCGATCTTTATCTACGGGGCCGCCCTAATTTACGGGGCCACCGGTTCGACTCAGTTCGTCGAGATATTCAGCTTCCTCGTCGCCAACACCCTGGTGCACAGCGGGGTCCTATTGGCCGGGATGGGCCTGGTGATAGTAGGCCTGGGCTTCAAGGTCGCCGCCGTTCCCTTCCATTTCTGGTCACCCGACGTCTACCAGGGAGCACCCACGCCTTTCGTCGGTTATATGGCCGCCGTGGCCAAGGCCGGCGGCTTCGCCGCCCTGGTCCGGGTGCTCATGCTGGCACTGCCCACCGAAGCCAGCAACTGGCGGCCCGTCATCTGGGTGCTGGCCGCGGCGTCGGTGCTCGTCGGCTCTGTGCTCGCCCTGGTCCAGTCCGACCTGAAGCGCATGCTGGCTTATTCGTCGGTGAGCCAGGTCGGCTACGTCCTCATCGCCCTCCAGGCGGGGACCACCCAGGGCATGACGGCAGTGTGCTTCTACCTGTTCACGTACACCTTCATGGTGATCGGCACCTTTGCCGTCGTGAGCGTCCTTCAGGGCCGAGGCGAGACCCGCAACGACCTGAGCTCGGTACGGGGCCTGGCGTCGCGCAGCCCATGGCTGGCCGGGGCCATGCTGGTCCTCCTCCTGGGGCAAGCCGGCATCCCCCTTACCAGCGGCTTCCTCGGGAAATGGGTCGTGATATCGGCCGCCATCGCCAAAGGGCAGTACGTGCTGGGCTTGATCGGCATGCTGGGCGCCGCCATTGCCGCCTTCTTCTACCTCCGGGTCGCCCTGTTGATGTACATGCCGGCCGCCACAGGGTCGCCCGCCGTGACGACGGGAGGCTCGGGGGACGAGAGCGAAGACGGGTACGGAGGCTCCGACCTCGCGGCCATGGCGAGCGCGGGCCTGTCAGGCCGTGACTCCGCCGTGGCGCTACGAGCGCCGTCCACGACCCGGCTGCGGGTACCGGGGGCCACGACCGCCGTGCTGGCTATCTGCGTGGCGTTCACGATCTTCGCCGGCGTGTCCACGCCGGTCCTGTCCCTGGCCCACACGATCACGCTTCCCTGGATGCCCTAAGCGGCCGTCCCCAGATCGCCTAGCCCTCCGGCGAGGAAGGATCCGTCAGCTGGGCCTCGAAGATCACCGCCCCGGTGGCGTTGTCCCGCACCAGGAACAGGAACGGGTGGTCGAAGACGATCGTGACGGGCGGAGGAGCGGGCATGGCCGTGGGCGTCAGGCCCCCTCCCGTGGCTGCCGACGCTTCCGTCCCCTTCTCGCTCACGTTCATCTGAGCGTCGTGGACCACGAAGGACAGGTCCAACGACCGCGGAGATAGGGCAGAGAAGTCGGCCTCCGGGGTGAATGCCTGGCCCATGCCCATGTCGCTCAGCACCTGGTTGAGCCGGAGCGAGGTCGCCAGCCTGAACCTCGGCAGCTTGATGTCAGCCCGTTCCTGTTGCAGCGCCAAGACTGTCGCGCTCAACCCGGCCGGGGTCAGCTGGCTTTCGAACCTGCCCAGTCGCCCGATCGGCGGCATGAGCACGACCGCCGACATATCGTCGCCCTTGTAGGGCAGTTCCGCCGCGTCCAGGTCGGCCGTGGCGGAGACGGGTACGTCCAGCGGCTGGGAGGTCGACATCATCGGGACGTTCGTCGTGCTCCCGGGGGCGACATGGAACGGTGCGGACGTGGTCAGAGAGGGATCGAAGGGCGTCTGCCACGGGGCGTCCATATAGACGGCGTCCACCATTACGGCCACCACGTCCTGAAGCTCCGACGCCGTCAGCAAATTCGTTATATGGCCGGCCGTACGGGTGGCGACCCAGCTGTCGATGGCGCGGGCCGACCCCGCCGGGTCGCTGTCCAGGTCCTGCTCCTTGACCCCGGCAGCGAAGTCCGCGGCCAGTAGCGCCAGGTAGGAGGAGCGCACCGGGAACCCGCTCTGGAGCCACAGTTCGTTGGCCGTGCCCAGCACCACGTGGTCGGAAGCGGCCTGGCGGCTTAGCGTGTTGTTCAATGAACGCCAGGCCAGGGCCTGCTGTTGGGGGGACATGGCCCCCGAACCCAGGGCCTGCGCTATGCCAGCCTCGGTTGGCCCGGCGGCCCCTGGTTCCAGCATGGCCAGCAGGGTGGCGATGCTCGAAGGGGACAGCACCAGGTTGGGCCGTCCCGGCGCCAGCCGGTGCAGCAGGTCAAGTGCGAACGCCTGCTCGGCGCCGCTGAGGGCGGGGACAGGCGCGCCAGCCGGTGCCCCGCCCGCGGGGCTGCTCAGGCCGGTCACGGCCACGGCCGCGGCGAGTACCGCCGCCGCACCGGACCGAGCTGTGCGGCGCCCGGTCCGCCTGGAGGTCGACCACCAATGCACCGCCCGAAGCCTACGTGGCGCAGTCGTCTACCCGCCGGCCGCGGCGGCCAACTTCGCCAAGTTCGTAGGACCGGCTCCTAATGGCCGGGCTCAGCCGCCGCGGGATCCAGCTGACGTGGGAACTAGCTGGCAACCTTCCCGGCCCCGGCCGCCTCCACCTGGCGCTGAGCTGAGGGCACCAGGAACCGGCCGATGAGCGGCAGTTCCCAGATGGACTCGGCCCGGGCCACGGCGACTGCTATCGGCAGGGCGTGCTCAGGGGAGTCGTAGACCGCATAACGGGGTTGCCAGTCGGGGTCGAACTTGGCGTTGAACCGCCACAAAGACTCGATCTGCATCGAACCGCCCATGCGCCGCACCAACCAGGCCTGGGCCCTTTGGGGCAGGCCGTCGCCCGCTTCTCCGGCCAGGACAGCCCTCATCGTGGCGAAGTTCAACCCGAGGCCCTTGTAACCCCGTTCCCGTAGGTAGCGGATGGTCTCGACGATGGCGAAATCTATGAGACCGTTGGGATGTTCGGCGTTGTCGCGGCGCATTAAGTCGAGCGAGAAACCCTCTATGGCCGGCGCCGGGACGTACTGGCAGAAGGCCACCGCCGGCCCCGGCCCGGGCCCGTCCTCGCCCACCGGCCCGTGGACGACGGCCAGCAGCAGGCCCGTGTCGCGCGGGTCGAATATGCGTCCCAAGGTCATGGAAAAGCCGCGCTCGACCCCACCCCGACGGCTCTTGGTCATGACCTCTTCCAGCTCCCGAGCCAGGCCCGGGGCCACGTGCGCCGGGTCATGGAAGCTGATCGTGTAGCCGTTGCGAGCCACCCGGTTGACGGCTTGGCGCAAGCCCTTGGACTTCCCCCCTCCGAGGGCGAACCGCTCCGTACGAACGACGGCCTCGTCGCCCACGTACAGGTCATGCATGCCCGTGGACCGGTAGATGGGCAACCAGTCTTCCGAGGCCCCGAGCAGGCCCAGGCTCCAGCCCCGAGAATCGGCGAACTCGCGGAAGCTCCGCCAGGCACCCTCACGCTCCGCCGGCGGGCCGACGGGGTCGGGCGAAACCAGGCAAACGCCGCTGTAGACGGCGTAAGCCACAACTGTCCCGCCCCAGAAATAAAACTCCTTGTCAGAGCGCAGCGTGAAGTAATCGAGGGTCCCGGCTCCGTACCGCCTGACGACCTCCCGGGCCCGTTCGAGCCCTCCACTACCGTGGCGGGGCCAGCGCGCCACGACGGGCCGGAACACCATCCAGGCCGCGACCAGCACCAGGCCGGCCGTCACCGAGAACATGGCGGGAGAAAAGAAGTCGTCCAGACGGTCGGGCAAGGCGACGTGCTTCACCCCGACCATGCGCTCGACGGTGGCCTGAAAGGCTTGTACCCACCCGATCCGGGCGGACCGGCGGTGGTGCACTGTAGTGGTGACCCAGGAGGTGCCCTCCAGCGCCAGGGCCCCGGCCACGATCGCCGTCACGGCCAGGCCAACCAGGCGAGCGAGGGCCCGGCCGACCGGAGGCGCGTCGCTGCCGGCCCGGAACGAGTCGCGCCGGAGCCACAGGAACGCGGCGACGCCTAGCGCTATGACGGCGCCGGTGACGCTGCCCCCGCCTAGCAGGTGCAAGGTGGCGACCGCCACCAGGGTGGCCTGGCACACAAGATAGGCCCGGCGTTGGCCGCGTCGGATCCCGCGGGCCAACATGAGCAGCCCCAACCCGCCTAGTGCCGCCAGTGCCCCCGCGGCCTGGGGAACGGCCAGGGGCAGGAGCTGGCGCAAGACGTTGAGGTGGTGGGCGACCGGTGCCGACAGGTCCGACACCAAGGAAAGGAAGCCGGCAGCGGCGACGACCAGCGCGGCCAAGCGCCGTGAGCGCCGGTGCGGTACGACGCGTCCGGGCACGGCCGGCCAGGGCCGCCCATTCGGGAAACTGGCCACGACCACGGGGTGCGGCAGTAGCGGCGGTCGCGTCAGGGCCCGTTCGGCCCAGGTCGCCCCCGGCCCCAGGACCTGCCCGAAAAGAAGCCGGGCGTGCAGTTCGGTCCCCGTCTCCAGTTCGATCCAGGCCAACTGACGGGTGGCCAGGAAAGCGGACGGCAGGCCGAGAGTGGCGCCACGCGCCGTGTACTCGCTCACGACATCTCCGCAACAACCGGCGTTGGCGTAAAAGCCGGTGCCCACCGGGCTCAGCTCCGCCCGGCTGGTGGCGCCGGTGACCAGGCCGGCCCAGCCCGTGCTGGCCAGCTCCCGGCCGGCGGCCCGGGCCGCCTCGTTCAAGTCGTGCGGGTCGCCGGCGCGCCCGGAGAAGGCCAACCAGATCTGGCGCAGGGAGACCAGGGCCAGGGCCAACAGGACCGCCGACTCCACCACCGCGGCGCCCAGGGTCGTGGCCAGCAAAATGCCCGAGACGTGGCGAGCGGGCCGCAAGAACGCCACCGGGAGGCGCAGTAGGAGGGCTAGCAGGACAGGCACGGCGAGAAGCCAGGCGCGCCGGCCCAGCTGGCGGTAAACCAGGCGCGAAGCGATGAAGCGGCTGGCCGCACCCGGGTCGTCGAGCTGGCCGAGCCCGGCCAACCATCCGCTGGTGCTGCCCCGCCACAACCCGGGCAAGACATCGGCCAGACGCTGGCGGCCCACGTCGGGCGGACCGCCAGGTCCCGACGGTACGGGCGGGCCAGCTTCGAGGCGGTCCCCCGGCTCAATGCGGACCTTGCGGACGCCACCGGCCGTGACCAGGTCAGCCACCACCGCGGAGGCAACCTCTGCCCCAATGCTCGCCCTCAAGGCGGCAACTGCGCCGGGCTGGGCCAGCCAGGCGTCGCGTTTGCCGGGGAGGACCACGGTCCGCCGGCCCGGGACGGCGGCAAAGTCCCGCAGAGCGTCGCGTAGGACGGCGTGAGCGTCGAGCGCGCCGGCCATGTCGTCCTGCTCGGCCGCCAGCTCGAAGGACCCCCCTGCCAGCACCACGGCTCCCGGTCCGCTCCAGTAACTGATGGCCCGGGCGATCTCGGTGGCAGCCAAGCTGGAAGCGGGCGTTGCCGTAGACGAGAGGTGGAGGTTGGCGAAAATCAGCAGCCGGGCACCTAGTGGCAGCGGGAACACCAGGTCGTCTGCCACCAACCTATTCTGACGCCATGGAAAGGGCCACAGCCGGTAAGCAAGCGCCCGGGCCGCCCGAAGACGTCGGCCGCGCCTCGTGGACCTGGCACAACGGGCCCGCAGAAGGGGCGGCGGTGGTTTTCGACCTCGATGGTGTGCTCTCTAACGCCGCCGCTCGCCAGCACTACATAAAGGCGCCTCGCCCTGACTGGGAGTCGTTCTTCTCGGCCTCGGCCGAGGACCCCCTTGTTGACGAGGTCGCCGCCCTGCTCGGGCTGTTGGCGCCGGATTTGGCCGTCGTGTTGTTGACGGCCCGGCCCGCCCGCATCAGCCGGCTCACTGTCGACTGGTTGGCTCGGCACGACTTGCGCTGGGACCTACTGGTAATGCGGCGAGACGGCGATTACCGGCCGGCGCGGCACTTCAAACAGGAAGCCCTGAACGACATCCGCAGCCGCCGCTTCGTCCTCAAGCTCTGCCTCGAGGACGACGTGCGAAATGTGGAGATGTTCCGGGCCGAGGGTGTCCCCTGCCTCTATATCCATTCCGGGTACTACGACTGAGGGGCTGCTCAGCGGACTTTCAGCTGCACTATGTACATTGGTTCACAGAGGTGTGAACACATGAACCGCAACAACATTAAGACCACCGTCCTGTTGGCCCTGCTGGGTGCGCTGTGCCTCGGCATAGGAGCCTTTTGGGGCGAGGGGGGCCTGATCATCGGCTTGGTCGTCGGGCTCGTTTTCGTCGGCGGCTCCTATTGGTTCTCCGACACGATCGCCATCAAAGCCGCCCGCGCCGTTCCCGTGTCGGAAGCTCAGATGCCCCAGTACTACGAGATCATGCGGGACCTTACGACCCGGGCCAAGTTGCCCATGCCCAAGCTTTACGTCTCGCCTGAGGCCCAACCCAACGCCTTCGCCACGGGCCGCAACCCTAAGCACGCCGCTGTAGCCGTCACGCAGGGCATCCTGCAGATCTGCACCTGGTCCGAGCTGCGGGGAGTACTGGCCCACGAGATCAGCCATGTCCGTAACCGCGACATCCTGACCTCCTCGGTGGCCGCCTCCATCGCCATGGGCATCACCTTCTTGGCCCGGATGGCCGCGTGGAGCAGTCTGTTCATGGGCGGCCTGGGCGGCGCAGGAGGAGGCCGGCGCAACAACGACGAAACATCTTCGGCTTCCTGGCCATGATCATCCTGGCGCCCCTGGCCGCCACGATCCTGCAACTGGCCCTGTCCAGGAGCCGGGAGTACGAGGCCGACCGGGACGGCGCCCGTTTGATCGGCGACGGTGAGCCCCTGGCCTCGGCCCTGGCAAAGCTCGACGCCACGTCCAGGCGCGTCCCGATGAACGTGCCCCGCGAGATGGCCGCCCTGTACATCGTCAACCCCCTGGCCGGCCGGCGCGTGAGCTTTGCCAAGTGGTTCAGCGACCACCCTCCTACCGACCAGAGGATTGCCCGGCTGCGGTCCCACGAGTGGGCGCACCGCTTCTGAGCGTCCCCCCTCTCGGGGCGTCCGCCCGCTCGGCCTGTCAGTCCCTGAAGTTCTCGAACTGGAGCGGGATCCCGAAGTCGTGCTCCCTCAGGGCGGTGATCGTCGCTTGCAGGTCATCGCGCTTCTTGGCCGTCACCCGCACCTGGTCGCCCTGGTTGGACGAGGACACGCCTTTGGGGCCGTTTTCCTTGATGAACTTGTTGATGGCCCGGGACTGGTCGGCATTGATCCCGGCCTTGAGGGTCACGGTCTGGCGGACGGTGCCCTTGGCCGCCTCTTCGAGCTTCCCGTAGTCGAGAGCCTTGAGGGACACCTTCCGGCGGACGAGTTTCTCTTCCAGTACCTGTAGGACAGCCTTCAGGCGGTCCTCCGTGGCCGAGCGCAGCGCCAGTTCATGGCCGGACAACTCGATGCTCGAACTCGTAGCCCGGAAGTCGAAGCGCGTCTCTACTTCCCGCGCCGCCTGGTCCACGGCGTTGCGCACTTCCTGCATGTCGACCTGCGAGACAACGTCAAACGTAGGCATGCCCAACACGCTAGCCTTGCATCTCTTGAGGGCCTCACATCCCTCGAGGGTCGGTGCCCGAGTGGACAATGGGAGCAGACTGTAAATCTGCCGGCTGACGCCTACGGGGGTTCAAATCCCTCCCGGCCCACGGTTGCACCGCCGGCGGTTGTCCCACCGGCGGTGCGCGACGCGATCGTCGTCAGCGCTTCAGGGCGTCTTTGACCTTCTCGCCGGCCTGTTTCAGGTTGCCCGCTACGCGGTCAGCCTTACCGTCGGCTTCCAGCCCGCGGTCGTCGGTGGCCCGGCCCACCTTGGTCTTGGCCTCACCCCTGACCACTTGCGCCTTGTCCTTCATCTTGTCGGTCGCGCTCATCAGATTGCCTCCTTGGGCCCCGCCTCGAGAGCAACCCGGGGCTGTTACTTGACATACCCTCAGAGGTCTCCGACCATGCCGGCAGGGCCCTGACGCGTCCCGCAGGACGGCGACCGGAGGACGGCGACCGCAGGACGGCGGCGGGCGCGGCTTACGGCCCGGGGCCCATGTAGTCCCAGGACGTGGGCCCGGGCGCGCCTCCGGACCGCCCGGGCGACTGGCCCCACGGCGCGTGGCCGCCGGCGGCCGCCCTTGCACCGGCCCCGTAAGGATCCCATCCGTACGCCCCCGAGCGGCCCCCGGACTGGCGCCCGCGTTCGGCCTCCTCCAGCCGTACCTCTATGGGCCACTTCGAGAATGCAAAGACGAGGAACATCACAAAGTTGACCACCGGGACCAGGGAGATCAGGATCCACCAGCCGGAGTAGCCGGCCTTGGAGATGACCTTCACCCCGGCGACGATGCTGAGCACGCAGATGCTCAAATCGACCGCCAGCAGCACCAGCAGCACGAGGTACCCCATCCATTTCCTCCTTCTTCGGGGTGGCTATAAGGCCTATCGTCACTTGTGACGCTCGCTTGACGGTCAGAGAGGATCCTGTGTGGATGGTGACAGCCAAGCGTGAACTGCCGGCCGGGCCCCAGGCGGCGCCAGGACCGCTGCCCCATCGCGGACGGTACGTCCCGAAGGTGGCGGTGGAGGTCGCCGCTTTCGGTGCTTTCCTGGCCTTTCTCGACTCCACGGTCGTCAATGTGGCGTTCCCCAACCTTGAGGCCGCGTTCCCTTCCGCCGGCATCAACACCCTCTCGTGGGCCCTGAACGGGTACAACATCATCTTCGCCGGGCTGCTCGTGCTTTTCGGCCGCTTCGCCGACCTCATCGGCCGGCGTCGCCTGTTCCGCATCGGCTTGGCCGTCTTTACGGTGGCGTCGGGACTATGCGCAGCTTCTACGTCCGTGCCGATGCTCGTCGCGCTGCGAGTGGTCCAGGGGGCCGCAGCGGCCATGCTCGTACCGGCGTCGCTCGGCATCGTAGTCCACGCCTCCTCGTCGGAGCACCGAGCTCACTCGCTCAGCCTTTGGGCGGCAGCCGGAGCCCTGGCGGCCGGCCTTGGCCCTCCGGTCGGCGGGGCGTTGGTAGAGGCCTACAACTGGCGGCTCGTCTTCCTTGTCAACGTCCCCCTCGGGTGCGCCGCCTGGTTCCTCGGGCGGCACTGCATCGTGGAGAGCCGCGCTCCGGGCCGGCGCGTGATGCCCGACCTACGCGGTGCGCTGCTTCTCTCCGCCTCTGTCGCCCTGCTGACCCTTGGGGTCGT
>Ga0182030_10012803_pt1 | contig 16754 bp, 13 predicted proteins | sample 812S3MmetaG_FD_121299 | JGI IMG/M metagenome (GOLD analysis project Ga0182030, IMG submission 121299) | Permafrost microbial communities from Stordalen Mire, Sweden - 812S3M metaG (Illumina Assembly) | ecosystem: Environmental > Terrestrial > Soil > Wetlands > Permafrost | place: Sweden...
GACCGAGAAGCCATGTCTAACTTATGGACTTCGTGGCTGCAGTTATTACTCCGTCGAGATTTCAGGTCCTGGGCAGGACCTCCATAGTGGTGTATTTGGTGGCACAGCTCAAGAACCTATGACTGATCTGATGCGAGTGCTTAGCCAACTTGTTGATACAGACGGAAAGATCCAAATTCCAGGTCTAGCTGAGCTCGTTGCCCCCCTCACCGATGACGAAAAGGCTCTTTATGGAGATATTGCATTTACTATGGATAACCTTTTCGAGTCGCTCGGCAGTCAAACGACCATCTATTCAGATAAAGAGCGAACCCTCATGGCCCGTTGGCGATACCCCTCCCTTTCGATACACGGTGTTGAGGGCGCCTTCTCACAGCCAGGAGCTAAGACAGTCATCCCCGCAAAAGTTATTGGAAAGTTTTCTATTCGAACGGTACCGAACATGGAGCCTGATGATGTTGATGCATTGGTTTACAAGTACGTCGATGCGGTATTTAAGAAGTTAGGAAGTAAAAATAAGATGAGCTGTACCTTGCTACACTCTGGCAAGTGGTGGGTTGCGAGTCCTAAGCATTGGAATTTTACTGCTGCAGGGAAGGCTGTGGAGAGGGTTTGGGGCATCAAGCCAGACCTGACTCGGGAGGGAGGGAGGTAAGACTATCAATTAAACATCACTCGTCTAAACTTTTGCTAATGCACCATCTTCTAGTATTCCAGTCACGTTGACGTTTGAGCAAGCAACTGGGAAGAACGTACTACTTCTCCCCATGGGTAGCTCAACAGATGCAGCACACTCCATTAACGAGAAATTGGATAAGAAGAACTACATCGAAGGCACCAAGCTGTTAGGAGCGTACTTACATTACGTTGCTGAAGAAAAAATAGTTTATTAGAGAGCGATATTGGAATACCATTGGTCTAGTCTCCTGAACGTCAATCGTCTACGCCTTGCAATATTTCCGCTTCGCTCCGATGCATTTGTTATTCCCAGTGATAGCACTTCCTAGACGCCCTCACACCCCCGCTCCCAATCCCAGTCTACAGATAATTAACCTTGCTTGAAAAAGTATACGTATGCGAATTTCTTCATTTCTTCGACATCGAGGGCCTTCACAACCTTCTCGTCATTGAAGAGGACCCAATCCGTGGTATTCTCATGAGGAATTTGTTCGCGAATAAATGCTACATAATGGCTTCCAAGATAGTCAGCATGGATTAGAATTAATATTATGGCAAATAGACTTACCCAGTATGAACACTAGCTCCTTTGTGACAAATGATTGAATTGAGCTGGAATTGGGCAGGGAGATCGCTGGTTCCGGGTAACTCTTTAGGCGCACTATCGGCTGCGGATGCGGATTCATCTTCAAATTCTCCTTGTGCATCAGGATGACTGAACAGCCACTCCACCGCCCGCTCCATATCACCGCTAGTCTCCTTAAGAGCTTGACGTGCTTGTGGTGCTGCAAATCCCATGCCGCACAACATTTCAATGCTTTCAGGACTGACATTATTAGAAACTGCAGAAGTATTGCCGAGATCCAGAGGTGCATCGATATCTGGATCTTCCATGTGGGCGAAAAGCCACTCCATGGCAGTATTAGCATCTGAATTTCCGGTGGCGTGTAAGGCCTTCTCGCAGCGATTTCTGGGGAATCCCATGCCTTCTAACTGTTGAACAGCTTCTTCGTTGACAATAAAGGATGGCTTGACATCGCTCGCATCCTCCAGGAGTAATTCTTCAGAGGATTGGTGACCTGAAGATTTGTACTCATCCAGGAGGAACGGCTCGTCTCCAACCACAACGGCCACATTAACCTTGGTCGGAACCCAGTTAATAAGAACGAATCGTCTCGCATTGACAGCTAGGACTTTTGGGAAAGTCTTGAAAAGTGACCGCTTCGAGAATCCATCTTTGCTACCACATGCCGAACATGTAAGTTCCACGATCTCCGCAGCGGTGAAACTGTCCAAACACTCTTTCAGTGTCACTGGCTCATACTCGGCAACTTCTTTATTCTTATTGTCATCACCCGAAAGGGCAGTCGGTTGAGCAACCTTCCTAAGGGGTACGGGAATAGAGATATTGTCCTGCTCGTCGGTACGATATCTGACCTTTTCACACTTTAAGCACTGCAACCGCTGCTCCATGACAAATCGAAATGCTTGGGTAGGATCTCGTAGAGGGCCTTCATGTTGAGAACGAGTAATGAGCTTGAAAACGTGAAGGAGAAACTCAAAAGCGTCCTGTTGGCGCATTGTTGAGAATTCGGCATGGCCTCTTCCAACTAGATGCTTGAGCATCGACGGCGCAAGACCTCTCTGATATTGAATTTCCGAAGCCTCAGAAGAAGTAACGTCGGGGTCAGGATGAGAATATCGGCCAGAGAGGAGTCCATCCCCAAGCTTGCGCAGCTGTGTCTCAAGATCCTGAGCAGGGTCTTCAACGACTGGCAAATCCTCCTTTGGCAGGTAATAACGCTCTTTAAACTGTGGCAGGGCGAAGAGGCACTGCAAAGTGCTGGCAAGGTAACAGCTATTGCCAATGTTCTTGAGGCCCGTGAAACCTTCACCAAATAATTTCTTCAATTCGTGTCCATCTTCATCCGTCATGGAGAACTCCCAACGAAGATTTTCATCTACTTGCATTTCCATCAAGCTTTTTTCGGTTTTCTGGCGTTCGGCAAGTATGATTCCCCAGTGTGCAAGGTGAGGACCAAGATCTTCGTCGATTCTTTCCTCATCACATGCATAACAATAAACGTCTGCATTTCCGTCCGATGTAATAGATCCAAGCTTTACAGCCACCGCATGCCCCGTTTGCTTTTTGTGCTCCATACCGTGAGAATTTCCACGAAGTCCCCCAAACTGTGCGCGGCCACAGCCTAGATTACCACATTGCAAACAAAGCCACAAATTCTCCTGCAAATCGCATAGAGAGCAGTGACCAAGGTCTTGTGACTGGATCTTTCTTGGGGTTTCTTGGTGGAGAGTAAGTATGTGTTCGCAAGATGTAAATTCCTGCTCCCACGCCTTGACCTCCTCCTGCCGTGAAAACGTATTTGCCTTCATGACACCATCTACCAACGAGGGAAGCTTCCCAGCCGTATGATCCACATCGTCGATATTGCACTCATAACACCGGACGGTCGTCTGGTAATCGTATCGATCGGCTTCGGTTTCGGCAGCGATGGCGATTTTCGAAATCTTCTGAGGTGGCTCATCCCGAACGATGACTTTGCGAGTTCTCTTGATATTTAAGACCAAGGGGTGACTTCTGGTAATCTGGTGAAGTAGTGCATGCTGGTTATCGCCCGTACAACCGCCGTTGAAGCAGTAGAGGCAGACATCAAGCCCAGTAGGATCGTCCTAAGCAGAATTAAGATAACGACGCTTACATGGGCTGAAGTATTTTGGGAAGTGTAAAACGAGTGAACGAAGTTTGCAACTTACTATTGAATCAAAGCACTGAGTGCAATCCTCTCGATACACAGCCTGATTTGGACCGGGGGGACGCAGCTCTGGCTGGTATTAGCTAGAGAACATGAGGAGGTATCTCTGGCATACCTGGGGCGTTGACGTGCTTGCAAGACATGTCGCTAATTGTAAGTGACTGGTGTACCGATGTGAAGGTATTTTGTTGTCACAAGTGGATGAGAAGCTAAAGAGTAGCGGGGTACTTGCTGGGACCTCCGTAAGGAACAGGCTTAGCGCGTAAGATTACTTTGTGAATGATCCAGAGGCTGCACAATCTCTTGCGCAACATGTCGGATTTTGTATATATTAGGGCTATATAAAAATCATATTTTCCAATTCCTCATTAAATCTCAGAACACTTGATAATATTCACAGAAACTAAGGTACGGAGTAGGTACCTTAGCTATTGGTAAAGGTCACGTGAGTCATTTTATGACGACACACTAGCACTAGCTTCGCTCGGCCTATTGGAAGGCCTTTGTATATCAGATCGGATTTTCTGAATAACTCCGCATTTCTATCTTCTTCAACAATAACGCAGTCGACTCAAGATACACAAATTGCCCTACCTCATCCACACCTCTCACCTCACGATACCTGATACCTGATACAACGCCCATACACCTCTTTCACTATGTTCAGACGAGCGTTATTGAACACACCCCGCATCGCGATGTCGGCATCAACTCGATTCGCCATCAGACGTGTAAATGCTCAAATAACATCATCATCATCTGTTGTTGCAGGTCGACGGCAGTACCACGAGAAGGTCCTTGATCATTACTCTCGCCCACGAAATGTTGGAAGCATGTCAAAGACCGACACCGATGTGGGAACTGGTTTAGTTGGTGCTCCGGCCTGTGGAGACGTGATGAAGCTACAGATTAGGGTGGATCCATCCAACAATACGATTTCCGATGTCAAATTTAAGACATTTGGGTGCGGTTCTGCCATTGCATCTTCATCATATCTGACGGAATTGGTTCGGGGGATGACTTTGGAAGAGGCCGGTCGAGTGCGGAATACAGAGATAGCCAAAGAGCTATGTTTACCACCAGTGAAATGTAAGCATCAATCCCTCCTCATGTCCATAATTGTTGTAAACTGATTGCTTGAAAGTACATTGCTCCATGCTTGCCGAAGATGCCATAAAATCGGCCATCTCCAATTACTACACCAAGAACCCAGCTGCCCGGTCCACTGATCTTGGCGGAACAGGCGCGAGCATGCCAAAGATTGACGTTGAGACTGTTATGGACCCTGCATCTGGTCAGGCTGCAACCGCATGAAGGAATTGGGTTTTGCAGGAGTAGGTGAGTTTATTGGGGAATTTTGTTGGAGGAAGTGGGGAGGACGTCAGTCTTTAGCATACAGGATTCGGCGGTCATTTTGTATTACTGAGATTGAAGAATTTCAGCGGGACTTTTCAAGGTGCAGGACAATGTCAAACACGGTCTCGAGATAAATTGCGTCCCCTCCCCAGGTCAAAAATCGAGATCATAGAAATAAAAATTTGCCTCAACCTCCCATTCAGACCAAGAATGCCAATATTCGTGCGCTCGACCTCGGAGATAACTTTTCTTTTCTCTCCTGAAAAGACCGAGAATAAAGTCAGTACGGTTTTAAGTTTTGATAGAGACAATCAAAATTATACCCCTGCAAGTGATTAGCGCCGATCGAGCTTATCGATATCTTTTTTTTTTTCTTAATTCTTTTTCCTCCATCGACCAATTCCTCAACCAAATATGCCAAAACGAACATTTGACGACTCCGAGTCAATCAATAGAGGCCCTTCCGTCAAGGAAGCTTCATTCAGCAAAAATTCTCGAAAGGAGAAACGACCGCGTACGGAGAGCTCTCAAGCTCAGATTCTAGATCCCAATGCTAGTGAGAATGGCCAGGAATCCAAAGCTGAGCGCAAAGAGAGAAGACGATTAAAGAAGCTCCTGAAAGTAGCAGAGAAGGGCGTCGAAGCAGAGAGTGTACCAAGTCTTGATGCGACAACCAACCATGAGGAAGTTGACGACAAAGCAGCAAGAAAGACGGAAAAGGCAAGATTAAAGGCATTGAAAAAGGACAAGAAGCAAAAGAAGCAGGAATCGGCTGAGGAAATCGATACTTCTACTACTACGAACTCTACCTCAACTCTAGTGCCCGTTAGCAGCGCTGAAGACCCATATGTTGAGGACTCGGATTTAACTGCTCTTCCACAAACTGAGATTAACCAATTTCTCGCCGATAACTTCATTACAATTACCGATCCGGCTTCATCAGTATTCCGCCCTATCACCAACTTCACATACCTTCCCATCACCGACCCCGCTCAGCGAGCCCCCTTCAAAGAGTTCAAGGCCCCAACACCTATACAAGCCGCAGCATGGCCATTCTTATTTGCTGGTAGGGACGTCATAGGAGTTGCAGAGACTGGTTCTGGAAAGACGATGGCATTTGCAGTGCCTTGCGTCCGTGCTATCTCTTCTTTGACTAAGAACCAGAGAAATAAAGGTCCCCGAGCGGTAATTGTGTCTCCAACTCGAGAGTTAGCAATGCAAAGCTACGAACAGGTCACAAAATTGGCCAAAGTTTCAGGACTACAAGCAGTGTGTGTCTATGGTGGCGTCCCAAAAGACGAGCAGCGCAAGGCGTTGAGGACGGCAGACATTGTGGTTGCAACTCCTGGTCGTTTGAACGATCTGATTAATGAAGGCTGCGCGGATCTGAGCAAAGCAAATTACGTAGTCCTTGATGAAGCAGACAGGATGTTAGACAAGGGATTTGAGGAAGAAATCAGAAAAATCATCAACACAACCCCGGCGATTGGAAAGCGCCAGACACTCATGTTTACTGCAACATGGCCAGAATCCGTCCGAGCCCTAGCTGCAACTTTTATGAAAAGCCCCGTCAAGATAGCAATTGGAGACAATCCCTCTGGAGATCTCCGAGCAAACGCTCGAATTGTTCAGAAAGTTGAAGTCGTTGATCCGAGAAACAAAGAATATCGACTCATACAGCTCCTAAAGCAATATCAAAGTGGCGCAGAGAAGGATGATCGAATCCTAGTCTTTTGTTTATACAAGAAAGAAGCCACGAGGGTGGAGGGATTCATTCGCAGTAAAGGATTCCGAGTGGCAGGTATTCATGGAGACCTTAGTCAGGAGCAAAGGACGAGAAGTTTGGATGCTTTCAAGCAGGGCAATACCCCTATTCTAGTGGCTACAGATGTAGCCGCTAGAGGACTCGATATACCGGCAGTGAAACTTGTCATTAATGTCACCATGGGCTTAACTCTAGAAGACTACGTCCATCGGATTGGCAGAACAGGGAGAGCGGGGCTCAAAGGTCTCGCAATCACATTATTTACGGAGCATGATAAAGCACTCTCCGGGGCGTAAGTAGCGCTTCAAAGCTGTTTCTTGAGAGTTTTCTAACGAAAGATACAGTCTGATTAATGTTTTAAAGGCTGCCAATCAGGTAGTTCCCGAGGAGCTGCTGAAGTTTGGGACCACGGTCAAAAGAAAGGAGCATGAAGCGTATGGCGCTTTCGCAAGGGATATTGATAGATCGGTGACAGCCAAAAAAATTAAGTTTGAATAGATTTCTTGTCTAGACGGAGCTGAGGAGACGGAGACTTGTGACGCTCCGCTGGCCCTCCGGGGGCCGCTGCCGCGGAGGCCTACCTTCACTGCGCTCGATCAAAAATATCATTCACAAACCCATGATTGAAAAGTACTTTTGTATTTATTTCGGCCTAACTTAATAGAAGAATGGTGGTTTATCCCCCATAATCACCAACCTATCTGTGCATATGTTCCAGAGTACTTTTCCGCTTCCACAGCCCCACAATCACCAGGCCTCCCATTTCATAATCTCTCCACTTCATAATTCTTCAATTTCCGCAGCCTTCATCTGAGCCTTAGTGGCCGTGGTCTCGTCCTTCATTCGCCTCTACATGCGCCGGAAATTTGAGGTACTGGCAGAGCACTAGGGGGGTTGGCTAGCGGTGTTGCGCGGTTTGATCAATGTATTGGAGGCTGCAAGTCAAGAGGTACTAAGTGCGTCGTTGGAACGCAAGGGACACGACGCTTATGGAGCTTTTTCCAAAGACGTTAACAGTACGAAAACTGCAACGAAAATAAAATTCAACTAGACTAGGTTGGTGGATCTAGATCAGATTATCCCTTTAGAGAATTATAGCATTCATACAGGAAACCTCGCTCGCTCAAGCCCCTGTATTTATCAGCTCAGAGCATTATGAATAGGAACAACGTGAAATCTTACAGTATGATTACAAAGATTGCTGCAACAGTTCCGCTCTTGATTACATCTAGCAGACCGCCCGTAAACGTCGTTTTCATCTGGTTCAGAATAGCATAAGTACCCACGCCTGCAGCGATTGTCAGAGGACGTGGCAAGAGGGGACCAGTTTCAAGCTGCGTCCCATGACGTCTGAGATAGGAGCCTATAAATGCAGTACTCCATATTATTCGAAAGATCATATTCAGAGTATTAGCCCAAACTAATCCCACAGCCCCAAGATCTAAAACGCGCAGAAAGACAAAAGCTGCACCAGCAAACCCAGCTGAAAATGCCAGCATCCAGACGGATTGGCGATTGACCTCTGATCCAGTTGCTACCGAAGACACGAAAGCTTCGGTCAATCCATTGACTGCGAGGAGGGGAATGTAGTAGCAGTACGTTGCTAGTGCTTGACCAGCACCAGACTCAGTCCATCTTGAGCCGGCAACGATCTTGAGAAGCAGAGGGGCTATTGTAGGACCAGTTGCAACCACGCAGCCCGAAAATAGAATATAAGATCGTAGTAGGGGGCGCAAGGTTGATCGAGCTTTCATAACAAGATCTTTGGATGGGCTTCTGTGGACTGATGAAAGGAGTTTGCCAAAATAGTTACGGCTACTCTCTTCGATAGGTTGAAGAATTAGACGAGCAACAAGCCCGCCATAGTTGTTCGCCAAAGCATATATACCCTGAGCTTGCAGCGAGGCCAGCGAGCCAATGAGGAGGGTATCGCCTTGAGTAAGCACAAGTTTGACAATGGATTGGACGAACAAACTCCCACTCAGCGTAAGTAGCGGCTTAGAAAAATAAGAAAAGTAGTAAGCTACATCGTTGCTGTAATTCTTGATCAGATCATTTTCCAATCTGGAGCTCGGAGGAGATACCTGTATATTGGTTTAGGGGTCAAGAAGAAGTGGCCTATTGTTGCAATACCCCGAACATTCCAACAGTAAACAGCCAACAATGACGCTGCGTACGTTACTTGGCCAAGAGCAAAGGGCAAAACTCCTCTGTCTAGACCAGTCTGAGCCGCCCATATGACCGAACCACATGTCATAAAACATCTCAACACTGTAGCAACTGACTCTGCAGCAGCACGAATCTTGAACCTTGATTTATGTTGGACAACAGCGAAACAAGGTTCGGAAAAGAGCTCCCAGACAGCAGCAATTCCATATATTTTCAAGGACGTTTGAAAATACGGTGTTGTCAAAATGAGAGGATCCCCATAGCGGGTATAAACCAAGGCCAGAATAACCGCAAATGCCGCACCGAGATATATTGATATATAAGCCAGGTTCACAATTGCTTGTGTCCTCCCAGCTGCCGTCCTTCCGTCCACGTGACCTTCTAGGACTCGGTCTTGACCATCTTTCTGTGGGGCTTCATCAACGATGTCAGATTCTCGTTGAATAGCAACACGCAAACTCTCCCGCGCGAAGGAAAGTACTGATATAGAATAGACGTCGAGTTGGGTTGAAATTCCTAGAAGCTCCGGGGACATGTAGCGAAGGAGAAGCTGATTAACGATGAAGGTAAGAGCGCGGGAGCCGACTTGGAGGCCAATAAGAAGTGACGCTCCTCCCGCCGATATTGAGAGGAGGGGTGCTTTTCTCTCGACGGGAGCTTCATTTTGTGTTGATGGGGAAGTCATTTGTATGACAGATGAATGAACACATTGTCTGCAACCAGCCTTTTCGAACGTTTTTATTTTAGTTTCCCACGCTCGCTTCGTGGGATAGGCCCAAATAAGACCTACCTTAGCTTTGCAAAATCATAAATACTTGAATGTCTAATACCAACCTACAAAATCAACTGTATAGGTTCTTGTGATACTAAGTTTAAAATTTTCGTTCAATCTTTTTGTGTCTGGAAGTTACATTTAGTAGATTTATAAGCTGAAAAAGAGTGTGTTCAAGTACAAAATTCTTACCTATCAATTAACTTGATGGAGCTTAGAGCCTGGGAGGAATTTGTTTATTTTTATAAAAGATATATAATACAGTGGTCATGACCAAGTTAGTCAACGCGAGTCTTGAATACCAAATTTTTGATTGGAAGTAGAACAAGCACTCCCTATCTCTCAAAATGAGCAGGCTCTTTCAATGATGACTAGCAAGAACTTCATTGGTTCAGGCTTAGCAAGCTTTCAATATACCGCTTTGTATCGACGCCAATACCCTGTGCCAGTCTGCCAGGCCCTGAGATCCAGCCTGCGTCTTTAGCGACTGTTGACCCGCTCGCAAATCTGTTGGATGACCTGGTGGTCACAGAATCACTCGCTCTGCGGATCAGGAATATCTCTTTGTCTTTTGAAATAAGATCGGGGGCGTTCGAATGGGCCTCCAGGAAAGGATGTGCAGGACCCGAGTTCAGGCTCGCTCCAAATGTGCTGGTTCCGCGAGACGTAATGACTCTTCCGCGTCCGACTACTCCTGCCTCACTACTTGCTTGAGAATCTGCACTATCTTCCGCAATGAGTCGAGGAATTTTCACATGCCCTGAAGCCAGGGAGCTAGCAGACGGTTCAGGGGTTGGGATGCATGCCCACACAATCCACCAACCGCGACTGGTTTTGCAGGTACGTTCCATATCGATTCTGTTGGTGGTAGTGGCGATATAGGTGTTAAGAATTTGTATGTGGGTATTTAAGGCCTCTATGCGAGACCACGGAACGCCAGGCGGTGATTTCGAGTTCGTGTGGTGCGGGTCTGGAATGTTAGGAATAGAAGAATGGATTGTCATGAGCTTTGGATCATAGACAAGATCATAGATTGGTGTGGCAGGGTCTTCGGCATCCAGGCTGGGTTTGGAAGCGCGAAACGAGGTTGAAGTGAGTAGAGGCTTTATTAGAGGCCCGATTTGGTAATGTAGGGAGCGATAAAGACTAGTCAGAGCCAGAGCATCGGCCCTCAATTCAAAAAGAAGCACGAAGATAAATGGCTTCTTGACGTAGACAACAACCCGGAGCTTTTTTGTCTTGTTTCGATCTTGGCTTTCAAATGAAGCATTGGATGTTCCCGTGTGCTCTGAGCCCGGAGCTTGGGAAGTTTTTAGCTCTTTGTCGGCATGGCCTAAGTCAATGCTGATGTCGGCCTCCGCCCGTGCATCTCCTTCTCGCTCAAGTTCTACTGTTAAGGTCCGCAATAACAGCCTTGCGTTATAACTCTCGCCGTCTTCCTTAAACTTCGTCGGATCTTGTGCATTCACATCCTCTCGATCCTCTTCTTCGTCCTCGATATTACCCATAAGTCCTATAAGATAGTGACCCGTAGAGTCATCCGAAGGGTGCAAGGTAAATGCCGGAGAAGCTTCGTCTGCCGTGGCATTATCATTCGTAGGCTCACGTGAAGTCCCTGGCTTGATTTGAGGAATATCAAGTGACAAACCAGCAACGCTTTGATCTTTTGCCTGCGACCCTCCGAGCGACCAATGGGTTCCATAACCTAGTCTAAGATACTGAAAAAGTTTGCTGCTCTTACTTGACTCGCTATCCGTACTTTTGTGGCTTAAAATTGAATTGCCACGTCGAGATGATGGTCGTTTGATAGGTTTTGGATTATCGCTGGCTGGCATCTCTTCATCGACAGGGGTTGGGGCTAGAGTGGTCATCGAGTCTCTGCTCAATGAAATGCTTCGGCGCTGAGCCTCCTCTCGATGTGAAAGACCATGGATCTGCGGAGACCCCCTATTCAACTCTAGAGAGAGCTCTCGAGCTTGCTGCGGCAATTTTGTTTTCGATTTCTTGGTGCGACGATTCGAAGACGGATTATCGACCACACCGTACGCATTAGGGCCCCACCTGTAAAGGTCTTCGATCCAGTGAGATACGTCACGCAGAGACTTCCTTGATAGTGCTCCTGTCCCAAGAAATATGATGCCATCTTCGGCAGCAGGCTCATTTCCCGAGCCAAGCCAAGGTCCAGTGGGCTGAGGCTGAGGCTTATCTCTCTTGCTACCACCTATCTGCGGCTCATTGATGTCTCCTTCTCCAAACTTCGACACTATCACATCAACCAGTCCGTCTATCCGCCCAACAAAACCTTCGAGTACTTCACGCTCTCCGCTGCCCCGTTCCTCCTCACCCACGCCAACTCCTAGCTCCCCGCAAGCTGCAATCTTGATCCCCCCATATAGGCTATTGGCGGGATTCCCATGCATTAGCACATTCCAAGTGGGTAAGAATGTATCCCAATAGCGACCAAGTATCCCGACAAATTTTGACCTCCTTGTGCGCACAAAGAGGGCGCTCATCGAAGATGCATGGTGCAGCAGGAATGTTGAATGAGCCTGAAGCAGGTCTCCAAGAAGTAGTATGGTAGGTTTGACTTCACGGGACGAGTACTCTGTTGTGCTTTGCTCTTCTACTACTTTGTCCTTGTTAGCAGATGTTTTGTTAACGCCCGAAAGTACTGTCAGGTTGATTGACTTAGCCACATTAGTAAAGGAAGAACTTCTTAGGCTACTTCAACTGACTGCTAATATCCACCAGCCCGCCTCTAACTCATGGAGTATTATACGAGACTTCTCAGTCTCAATTGTATCCACAGACTTTCCATCAGAGAAGCTCCTGCCAAATTCCACCATGCCTTGAGCAAGACCGATCTGCCGCAATCGCTCGTTGTTTTGTTCCCTCAATGCATCTTGCGTCGACTTTGTATCACGATGGACGCGGGGCCTGGCCCCATCTCCTTGAGACAGCTTTGAGGAATAGTATACAATCTGGTTCTCGAGAGTCTCGTCTGTAGTTCCAAGTGAAGGATTGTAGATTGCGAAGAACCCCAGTTGTGCTGGCACTACCTTACGAGGTTGATTTGCAGATTGAGACATTGCATTTTTGACGGCTAGAAAGAAAGAAAGAAAGAACAAGGGTTAAGGGAAAAGAGGAACTATAGGGAAGAGGTGGACCTCAACACTCCGCTGGCGGGCTCCGCCTCGGTTCCATGGCTCCAATAATGATGTAATTTAATATTGAAAACGCAGGAGGGAGTTGGCTCCGCCCCGGGGATCCTTATGCACATACCTACTGTCGGGTATTAGTAGCCACCTGGTCAGCCACAGCACCCGACCTAGCGCATAAAATAATGTCTTGTCACGTGTGGGCATGCCAACTCGACTTCTTTCCTGTTAGCAACTACCTACCTCGTCCTCGTCTCAAGCTTCCTGCGATGATTATGTGCGTCAACTTGGACTGACACCGATTCTTCTCTTTCTTATGTACATACGCTGTGCCCAACATGTGGTCAAGAGCCCAAATTTGACCTGTCTTAATCTCACAAAAGTGAGATATGCAAGCACGAAGAAGTGTAAGAGGCTACGGATCCTCTTCTGCGGCTCAGATGAGTTCAGTTGCGCGTCGTTAAGGGCCTTGTATGTAGAGAGGCAAAGGGACCGTGAAGGAATAGCATCGATTGACGTTCTCTGTCGTCCGGGGAAGCCATCGGGAAGATCTTTAAAGACTATTAGAGAGGGTACGTACCCTCTACGGGCATTGCGGTCTCAGCTAAGTAAGACAAGTGCCTATCAAAGCAGCTGCTCAGGAGCTGGGACTCACCATTCATGAGAGGGATACTTTCACGGGCTGGGATGTGAGAGGCTTTTTCAATTATACGTTGCGTGGAGACTGATGTAGGTTCTAGTTACCAAGACCACACAATAGGCCAATAAATCTGATTATAGCCGTCTCTTTTGGCCTCTTCGTACCACCACGAATTTTGAAGAGTGCCGAATATGGCGGTCTCAACGTTCATCCCTCCCTCTTACCGAAGTATGTTTCTCAATTACCGTCAGACCGCCGGTTTCTAACAAAATGAAATAGTTTCCGTGGACCAGCTCCACTGCAACACATGATCATGTCAGGATCAAAAGTTACCGGAGTCACCCTCCAGACTCTGGATGAGAAATCCTTCGACCATGGAATAGTCCTAGCTCAAACTCCGAAGAATGGTTTGCCAATCCCCAAAGGTTATGAGTGCACATATTCCGACCTCCTTGAATTTATCACTCCTAAAGCTGCCGAGATCCTAGTTCAAGGAATTAGAGATCGAATTTTCTTACCTCCATTGTCAGATGCCGGATGGTACACTCCCAAATACCTCCAACATGCTCCAAAAATTACTCCTGCAGACAGGCAGATAGATTGGAGAGAGTGGAGAGCTATTCATATTGAAAGGAGATACCGGGCTTTAGATCGTCTGTGGAACAATATCTACATCGAGATCGACAAATTCCAACGTTGTATTTTTGAGGACATAGAAGTTGTACCAACACCACATGTAATCTTAGACTGGTTGGAAAATGTTCATGCCAATTCCTCTGGCGATATTCAAGAGGATTATGGGAAGCTTCCGGAAGGCCAAAAAAAGGAAGAAGGCCTGTTAGAAGAGGAGGGGGAAGAAGAGCAAGGGCTGTTGGAGAGGGGGGGGGGAGAGGGCGAAGAGTATGAGAATGGGCCCGTTCGCTTCATTGTATACAAATCACCACAAGACGAACCAAGACCGCAGTTGTATATCAACGATGGAGATGCTATCATAATCGCGGCGAGGGGCGGCGAGTCTATCCGGGTAAAGCAAATGACGATCGAGGGCCAGAGCAAGAAGGCAGCTAGCAAGGTCATGCAAAGTATCGAAGAGCGCAACATATGGCAATTGAAGAGGGAGGGGGTGAAGGGACTGAAAGTTGAACCCAGGGGACCGAAGATTCGCAAAATCGAGCCGAACAAGCTATTAAGAAAGATCGCATCTGGCCCTTGGTATACTTAATTCTTGTAGTATAGACGACGGTATTATTTGTATAAGTATTGTAGGATAAGATAAAATTCGGGTCACTATATCATTGGTGTATCGTATGATGTGCAAGACTGCCCTCATCTACGATGGGTATCTATCTACTGATGGGGATTTCTTAGGTTTCCCTCATTGTTATATCATAACAGAGGGTCTGTAGTCACAGACCACCATGGAACCTCTAAACTCAGATTGGGTTTCCCTGATCATAACGTCTGAGCGCCGCAGGCAAACGATTTTAAACACGACTGAACTTCTGTAGGCCAGGCCCAAAGTACGACAGATCTACCACCCTATAGCAGAACTATCGCTTTCAAAAGTAGAAATGGCTCCAAGCAGAGCGAGTGTACCCAGGGAAACAGTGATTGCTAACCCAGCTTTTGTGGTTGATGAGAGGCTAGGCGTGGAGGTGATTGGGGTGGAGAATGACCTAAAGATGACAGTCTATGCATACTTCTGGGAGTGATGGTTAGATTAATTTGCTTGGTATACATTAACAAACCAATATTCCTCGATAACATGGTGTTCATACAAATCAGCTGCAAGATTTTTTCATCTGTTGCTGCTATAACTCCTAAAGATAGCTCTGAGTAATCAGAACTTACGTTCTGCCATTCGACAATAAACAGGCTCTCTATTGTCGGCGATAGAGCTAGAAATAAAAAGGTCACCTAACTAATTGCTTCGCTATCAGTGACATCTTCTTGTGCCTTCATCAACTACTCACAATGAGCAAGAGAAATTGAATGGAGAAGCGAAGGGAAAGAAAGTACGAGAAGGTATGAGCCATAGCGACTTTCACCACAGCCACTAATCAAAGTACGACTGGTCCTCTAAGGGCTGATCTTGGGTCAATACTGAGTGCGCAAACGCACTCTATCACTTCGTGTCACGAATTCATTGCAAGCTAAGGGATATAATTTCGTTCATCAAGAAACGCTGTGCTCGTAACGGTAAGGTCGTGGGAAAGTGGAAATTAGAATCGGCAGCAAGCTCGACGTGAAAAGCTGCTTGAGCTATACTCCATCACACTTCTAGATCACCAGAAATTGGGCACTATAAATTCTTCCACACCTAAGCCGCAATCGCATTCAACTAAAATTTGTGCAGCTTATCAGAATGGAGTTCTGTCTCAAGGGGGCATCGTAATCCTTTACAAGCTGTTTCCAGTTCGATTGGCCTTGAGCTAGAACCTATGAACCTTGAGTCTGATAGTAAAACTGAGGGTGAAAGATCACAGGATCTTGTGATACTATTGTATGCTGATGAAAGGTCATCGACAGAGCCTGGCAGAGAATGAGGAATGAGTAAATAAAAGCCTTGCATCATGTTCATGATTTTAGCTATATATTTGTAAAGGTGGAACAGAGTTACATAACGCTTTGCAAGGGTAACAATGAGCCACCTGGACTCGACGGATCTATGCGCATCACATGACCTTTTCCTCTGTTGTAACGCCACCAAAAGCAATTTACAATTGTACATCGTTATTGAGGAGTCTAACTTCCTCCCCCGGTTTAAAGGCACTCATTCCCAAGTAAGGACAACCACTACAACGAAAAGCATCTTCCAAACTACAATTCCCACACGAGCCAATCTTGCCCTGAACTGTGAAATCCACCTCAGCAAGATCGTCAGCACCTAGCTTTAGAGTTCGAAGCTGAGCATCTGCTGTAGAACGCTTGGTAGCATCTTCAGCCGCGATCTTCTCAGCAAGGCCGCAAGTGCAATCTTTACAAGCCCGACGACGTTTGCCAACCCTTGGTACACACTCTGGGGCTACGTTGTTCATTAGTATTTGGAGCACTGAATGGTTGGAGCGGTGATCAACTCACGAATGTTGACAGGTCTCTTCAGATCCGCTTCCGTGAGAAGTGTATCTTCATCAATAAGCTCATCATCATCCTCACCCGAGATCATGGGGTCGTCGAAATCATCGCTGAAATCTACAAATCCCACTCCAACTGGGTTATTCTGTAGCATGTCCATGCTCTTCCGCTTCCCATTAGCTGGCGCAGTTACTGGTACTACTGGTGGTCCAGCATTTGAGACAGCGGCAGACTTGTCCTTCCTCCTCAATCGTAGGGGTACAGCCTCGCTCGCGCTGTCATCTAGCTTGACCATTCCATCCCCATCTGCAACCAAGCCTGCAAGAATGGCCTCCCTATGTTCTGCGCCTCCTATATCTTGACCGAA
>Ga0182030_10012804_pt1 | contig 16752 bp, 11 predicted proteins | sample 812S3MmetaG_FD_121299 | JGI IMG/M metagenome (GOLD analysis project Ga0182030, IMG submission 121299) | Permafrost microbial communities from Stordalen Mire, Sweden - 812S3M metaG (Illumina Assembly) | ecosystem: Environmental > Terrestrial > Soil > Wetlands > Permafrost | place: Sweden...
GACGACGACGGCGAGATAGACCCAGCCTTCCTCGGTCCAGAGATAAGTGATGTCGCCTGTCCAGACCCGGTTTGGCGTATCGACGGAAAACTGGCGTTCGAGCAGGTTCGGCGAGACGGGAAGATCGTGGGCGCTGTTCGTCGTCGCCTTGAATTTGCACTTGCAGCGCGCACAAAGACCTTGCAGCGCGCACAAAGACCATGCGCCTTCATAAGTTTGCGAACGCGCTCCTTCCCCGCCCGAATGCCGCCGGCCTCGCCATGACGGCGCTTTAACGGTTTATTAACCATGAAACCGCCGGGGCTGTCGGGAGAAAACGATGTCCGATAATGATGGCTTATCGGACATGATTCGGAACGCCCCAAAATTCGGGACTGTCGTTTGCGTTGATTGGCTGGACAGCCCGCGAAACCGCAATCCAGGTGTCGGAATTTGCGCTGGTTCGTTGGACTCGCTTCGCACTGGTTGAGTGGACTGGCGCACGCAAGCATTTGAAAACCGGCGGATCTCGGATTGGTTCGATCATGATCGAAGGAGCCGAAGTCAGTCCAGTCAATGACCGCAAAAAATCCACTGATCCACCGCGAGTCCACCGATCCAGTGCGAAGCCGAAATGAGAGAAATCAAATGGATAGCTGTCCACTCAATCAGCGCAAACGACACTGGGAGACAGCGCCGTCGAGGTATGAAGTTGGTCCACCGATGAAGCGCGAGAAAGTCCACAGATCCGGCGCGAGTCCAACAATGAACCGCGAACTCGGTTCGAGGAAAATCAAGCGAATCCAGTCCAATAATGAAGCGCGAGCGACAGGGTGTCAGCTGACCGGAATTGCTGAGACTCAAAAGGTTAGCGGAGGAAAAGAGTCGCTTTCGTGAGACTGGGTCTCATGAAATCCGATTCAAAACAGATTATAATATACTGAAACAGCGACATTTACCGGTCGAAGCACCTCATTCACGTGACCGATTCACGTAGTCTCAAGAAATCCGATTCAAGTGAGTGCAGAACATATTGAAATGCCCTTATTTTATGGCCGAAGCACCCCTTCACGTGGTCTCGTCATTTCCGATTCATAGATCGCTCCAGTCTCAACAATTCCGACTCAGTCTCATGAAATCTGAATCACCTAACCCGTTGAAAATACGAAACAGGCAGTCTCATGAAAAACGGTCCGCTGACCGCCGCACGGATGAGGGCCGCATAGCTCTTTCCCGGCGCCGACCGAGTCAAGGCGCGCGCCGCCTTGGCCGGGGAAGCGAAACCGCTTAAGGCTAGGCGTAAGATTTTTCGGTTCAGGGGGCTTTTTTGGCCAGTGAGAGCAAAAGCGGCGCGCTGAATTTTTCGACGCGCAAGGAACTGCAAGACTGGCTCGAAAGTCTCCCGCCCGAGCAAGGGCGCTGGGTCGCCGTCGCCATCGCCGCGCGCACGGCCTTGCGCGTTGTTCCGCTTGTTGCGACGGACGTGCCACGCGGAAACGACGAGGACAGCAAGCTCCGTTTCCAGAACTTGGCTTTCGCCGTGTTTTTCGCGAACGCAGTGGCGTGGGCGGTGGCCCAATATCCAACCCAGCGCAACGAGCTTGAAGCGTACCGCTACGCCGCCCGCGCCGATGCCACCACCGCCGGCCCCGCCTCCGCCGCCGCCATCGCGGCCTATGCCGCCGCCGACGCCGCCATCGACAACATGGCCCGCGCCGACGACTACTCTTACGCCGTTGCCAGCGCCACCGACGCCGCTGACGCCGCCTCCGACATTTGGGCAGCCGTTTCGCGCGACGCCAATTTCATCGCTTCAGGCGAGACGGCGCATACGCTCGCCTCGCAGCCGCTGTGGCCAAATGGCGTGCCCGAATGGGCGGAGGAATATTGGAAGCTTCTTCAAGAGGCCCTCCCGCGCGAAGACAAATGGCAGGTCTGGATCGACTGGTACAACCGCCGCCTTGTGGGCTTGGCGGACCCGGAGGAGATCGAACTCCTCTTCGCCACCGTCCCTTACAAGGAGAGAGATAAAGGCCGGGCGGCGGCAAACAGATGGATCGGGGAACGGCTGGAGGAACTGCAAAGAAAGGACTCGTCCCCGCCGGAAACCCCACGACAAGGCCCCGGCCCTCATGTCGAAATTGACGAAGAGACCGGCGCCATCGTTCCCGCCAAGCCGGAATCGCTCAACGTCGAGGGCAATAATGTCGCGCGGCTCAATGCGCAGCATCCTCAGATCGTGCGACTCGCAGGCGAACTTCTTGCGAACCTCGGCCAGAACGAACAGCCGGAACTCTTCGCCGCCGCCAAAAACTATTTTGGCGGCGTCAATCGCGATTTAAGCCAAATTGATTTTGAGCGCCTTTGGGGCGAAGGCGTTTATCTCGAAGAAGCCGCCGTCGCCGCCGAGCGCGACATCAAGAACAGGATGCGCGAGCCGTTGAACGACGCTGCGCTCACGGCGCTCAACGCGCTGTTGCGAATCCACGGACCTTTCATTCTCGCCACGCGCGCCGGGCTCCAAAACCTCGCGTTCGCCAACGCCTATGATCTGCGGTCCGAGGAAGAAAAGGAGCAACGCGCGGCGGCGTTGGAGCTTGCGCAGGAGTTCAAGGCCAACTCGGATGTCGTCTCGCCGGAAACGGCGGCGAGTTTCGCGCATTTTGCCGAGCAACCGGAGTCGACGCCGCATCCAGAGCGCAGCGGTGCCTTCAGGATGGGGATGGCGCGCAATATTGCGATTGTCATTACCGCGGGCGCGACGATCGGCGCCATCATCGTCGAGATTGGCTTGGAGACGGGCAACCCCGTCGCCGGGTTGGCCGCGCTTCCTCTCATCGAAGGACTCAAAAAATCGAAACCGTTCCTGGACGTCGCGGGTCTGGTTGCGGGCGAACTCGACAAACTCTCCGAGGCGGATGCTCGCGCACTATTGGAGCGGCTGAACAAAATTCCCTTCGACCGATACAGGCGTTTCGTTCTCGACCACGAGGCGCTGTTACGCCGGCTCGCGGGCGCGCAAAAGCAATCTCACTGGCTGCACGAGCACCTCGATTGGCTGAAGCGAATGAACGAGCCACCGCAATAACACCACGCCATAGGGCGTCTGAAGGACGCCTGTGGTCGATTTGCATTTCAAGGTGGGCTTCCGGATGATTGGCGCGATTTTGGCCACTTCATTTGGGACTTTGGAGGTTCCGAGTCTCCATTGAAGGGGCATTTTAGAAGTTGGAACTCGTTGAAAGAATTTGAGGTGTATTTTTAATGTTGCGGTCGATCGACGGGACGACGGGTTCCGCTTTGATTGTCGAAAATGCCGCCAGCAGTCTCAATTGAAATTCCCTCCGGGTATTTTAGTCTCTCGCAACACATTGATATATAATGACACTTTGGTCTCGCCTTGAAGCGTAAATCGACAGCAGGAGGAAGCCGTTTAGGCGGCTTTGCAACTGAGACATGTGACGCGTGTGAGAGTTCGCGAGCTCAAGCGATTAAGCGTGATCTTTGCCATAATGAGCCAGCGCGCTAGCGCGTTGTGCTCTTTATCGGTATGAATGTGTATGAGGATGCTTTGTTGGATGTGGTATCCGGCGCGAAGGGATTCGTTGATGGCGAGGTCATGTGCATGACTCCTTGGACCACTCATGCTCTTGGTTTGGTTGCGGGCAAAGTTGAACGTGTAGTTGTTTAAATCATGGATTCAATTTTCCCGCCGCACCCCTGCGGCAATTTCTCTGCTTCACCGGGAGTGAGCAAGTTACAGAAAGGACGGCTGTCGGCGGTAGCGAATGAGATCGTTCGGACCGAGAATACGTGTTTGCTTATGTTTTCCGGCGGCAGGGACTCTTCGCTCGCAGCGATTCGGCTCCATAAAGCCAATTCTCCGCTAGTCCTGGTGACGGTCACCTCCGAGCATCTGAATGGCCTCGATCTCGTACGACGCCGTTTGTCGGAACTGTCAGTGACGCTGCCAGCCGAGACGCCCTGGATTAACGTTCGGCAACCAAGCGAACTGCGAACGGACATGTCCTTTTATTCCCAAACTTGCCTGCCTTGTCATCATGCCTATGTTGTGATTTCCGGAGCTATAGCGAAGGCTATAGGTGTCCGCCGCCTCGCGTTTGGCTACGCGGGTTATCAAAGCTCTTGGCCAGAGCAAACTCCTCTCGCGGTGGCGAGCTTGCAGCGTGTCCTTGGGCGGCACGATATTGCGCTTGAACTTCCTGTCTACGATCTGAATTGTCGTGACGACGCGAGAAACGAACTCCGTTTCAATGGTCTGAGCATCGATTCATTAGAGCAAAAATGCCTGCGACAGGTAACGAATGTCACTCTCAAAGAAAGGGACCTTGAACAGCAAGTTGCTCTTTGGGAGATGGCTATTGATGAGTCAATGAGTCAGGTCGACTCTATCGATTTAGAGATTCTCACTTTTGGTTCAGTGGGGAGTCCAGGATGAATTCAGAAATTACTACCCCAATCCTTGCGTGGGCTGTGCTTGCCCCGGGCAGAACTACCATGCTCACTCCATGGTCGATCTTGACTGCAACGGCGGGGTTAATCGCGTTCCTCATAGGCTTTTACACACTCATCGGACGTGAACGGAAGTCGCCGTATATCATCAACTCTGTTTTCCCTGTCTTCCTGCTCTGCCTCTTTATTGCAGCACTCTCAGTCGTCGCCGCCCTATTGTCTGACGCCCAGCAACAGTTGGCGTTGCAGATGAGCGCTGGACTACTCGTTATCACCTTTCTGTATTCAGCCCTCATCGTGTTCCGGATCACGATTAGATTTGTTTATTTTGTCGATAGCATCAGCTTTAGACACCTGCCTGGAATCCGACACTTGAGACGGTTATGGATCTTGCTAAATCCTACGCCCTCTTACGCTCACAATCCGGTAAACATCCCCGACGCGCTGAAGGAGGAGATTGAAGAGATATTGGGACGCATCAGCGATGGGTCGTGGGGCAACCGTAAAGAACTTGATCCGCAGGCTTTAGCTGTCGCCGTAGAGCATCAAGGTCAAGGCAATGGTCTCCTTGCGGAACTCGCTCGCGCCTTTCTGAAGCGCGATTTCACGGTTCAATATTTGACAGCTTCGCGTCATCCGATCGAGTTTATCGGCTATCTGAAGCGCTTCTTGGAGACGGCCGGGGATGTCTGGGCCAACTCCAGCAGCAAAATTGTGGTGATTGATGCTTTTTCCCCACATTTCGCCTTCTTAGACTCTATCTACGCGAAGAAAGATAGGGAGCTTAAAGGGTTGTCCATAACAACGGTTGTTGCTAAGGAGACCTACGCCGGCATGCACAGCGCGTCATCTCGGGCATTTAAAGTATTCCAGAAGCGGGTTGGGCATGACCACCGGAATCCAACCCTAGTGATTTATGAAGATACTTATGCTCTGACAGATCTTGAGTCTCCGGAGCAGTACCGCATCTTTCTGAGGCATGTCATGCCTTCGGAACGTCTGTGGGGGGCCATGTTCACTGTTTTCATCGAATCGACACAGCCGGAAGCTGATTGGAGGATGTTACAGGCGTATGCGAGTATGAAGCTAGACCTTCGTGCAGGCACTGCGCGGGCAGTTTCAAATCCGGCAGCTTCCGTGCCGAACAACGAAAAGAATGCCTAATGTCAGAACTCTGGCGTCGCCCTTTCGTGGACCCACTTTATCGAACTATCGAGTTTGACGAAAATCTGCTCGCGCTGGTACGCACCGCGGTTGTGCAACGCTTACGACACGTGCGCCTCTCCAACATTGATTCGATTGACATTCCCTCGATCGCGAACCTTTCTCGATTCGAGCACGTCCTTGGTGTTGCACACCTCGCCGAGAAGGTCGGATTTCGCAGTGGTTTGAGCGGCTATGATCATCTCGTTCTAAAAAGCTCGGCTTTATTGCACGATTGGGCAATTACTTCATTTGGCCACCTTGTCGAGGAGGCGCTTCAATATGTCGGCACCCGTTTCGACCATGAGGAAAAACTGAGCCAAATCCTTACCGGTCAAACGTTCGATGATATTGGCGGGGCGGACATGCAAATCTTGGCGGGCCGAGAGACCGGCTTACGAGGATGGGCTCGTCGCGCCGCAGGTGCGGACGGGCACCAACTATTGCTCGACATCATGGATCACATACGCGGCCGCGGCCGCATGGGGCGGGTGATCGCTGGCGATATCGATCTCGATAACATCGACAACGTCTTCCGGATGGCTTTTCATATGGGCATTCCCGTAAATCGCGAGATACCCGGTCGAATTGCTGCCGCGATAGTAGGTGTAGTGGAAGACGTTGGAGAGCCCGTCTTTCGGGTGAGCGCTGAGGCTGACATCGAGAATTGGCGAGAAACTCGTCGACAAGTTTATGAATCGTTAATGCTCGCTGAGCGAGACTTCATCGGCAAATTGATGATCCTCTTTGCCACGATCAAGGCCTACGAGCACAACGAAATCAGTTCAAATGATTGGAACCTCGTAGATTACCAATTCGTTGAGCGTCTCCTTAACTCGCCAACTCGCGAAGTCCAGGAAACGGCAAAGCGCTGGATTGCAGGGGAGCTTTGGCACGGCACACCGCTTCACTGGTTGGATGGTGAGCGGCCGGAATACCCAAAGCTTCTCGAATTGTCGGGCCTGCTGACGGGCTCGTTAGGGCGGCACTGCTTTGCCTATGCGATTAAGGACAAGCGCGATCGACGGCTATCAATTTCATACGACGATGGCAGCCGAAGGGTATACGGAACAACTCCGCGACAGTGGCTTCTCGGCGTCGGCTCAACTGTCTCTAGAGCTTTCACCATTGGGGAGACGAGAAAAGTTTTTGACATCGCAGCGTCGATGTTTGGAACGAGGGTGATTGCACCCGCGCTTAAACCTAGTGAGGGAGAAGAGCAGCCGTGCCTATTCTAGGCGATATTCGGCGCTTGGACCGGGTGGATTGGAATTTCCCAAGTGGCGGTACCCCTCTCGGATCGGTGCATACGCTTCATTGGTTCCCGGGCAACTTCATCCCTCAGATCCCTGCGGCGCTGATCCAAGTTTTGTCCAAGCCAGGCGACTTAGTGCTGGATCCCTTCGGTGGAAGCGGAACTACCGGCATCGAAGCACTACGCCTGGGCCGACGGTCAATTATCTCGGATCGCATGTCCGCGTGCATCTTGATCGCCGAAGCAAAGGTTGAGTTATTGCGAGGCGGTCTCGATCGACGATTCCGTAGCGAGTTTCTCCCTCTCCTCACCTTTGAACAGTTGTGCCGTAGCAATAGCGTCGGATTGCGGGGGGAAGGAGGAGCGGCCGAGCTTCCGCTTTGGTACGACCCCGAAACTCTTGCTCAACTTCGTTACATTTGGAAGTTGATCGAGTCGCAGCCCTCACCTGCACGTCGAGTCTTGAGCGCCGTCCACTCGAATGTACTGTTCGATTGTGCTTCCAGTGGTCGAAGCATGACATCGACGGGCAAGGTCCGTCGTCACCATTGGGGGTGGGTAGCAGACAATGTTAAACCAAAGTCACTCGTCGCGCATAATGCGATCGCCCTTTTTCGAAAGCGGCTCGCGGCCCTTGACGAGGATGCTGCGCCTCTCACGCTGAATTCCTCCCTCGTAGTTCAGCAAGACGCCCGCCGAATGGCTCTGCCAGATGGGGTGATTGATCTTATCGTAACTTCCCCTCCCTATATTGGAGTCATCGATTATACTCATGCCAACCGTTTACTCTACGCGTGGATGGGGTGGTCTATGGAACATGAGCGACGCAAGGAGATTGGTGCGCGATTTCGCCGAAATCGGATCGCGGCTGTTGCGGAGTACTTGGAAGAAATGCGCGCTGCCCGAGACGAAATTTGGCGGGTTTTACGCCCTGGCGCGTTTTGCGCCATTGTTATCGGGGAATCGAGGAAATTTCCCGGAACAGTTGAGCATATGGTCGCGGACTTCGACGAGCGAATGCCTCTCGTTTGGGGACCAATCAGTCGAAGGGCTTCTCGGCGCCGCGTGTCGGATCGGGAAGCGCGGGAAGGCGTTGAATATGTCTGTGTGTTCCGCAAGCCATGATCTTCTGTATCTATGGCCCTTCCTGCGCGGGGAAGACGACTTTGGCGCGACGCTTAGCTGAAGCGCTCGATATCCCCATGAGATCGTGCGGCGACGAAGTGCGCCAGCGCGCCGCCAGCCTCAATATGTTGATCGCGGATCTGCCAGATAAAATCCACCGCGAGATTGACAACGCCACAGTCGGCTGGGCACTTCGACATCGACATTGCCTTGTCGATGGACGATTTCTGGACGCCGTGTTCGTCGGACATGCGGGCTCAGTTGTCATGATCGAACTCGTGGCCTCAAAAGCTTCGCGTGGCATAAGAGAGCAGAACCGCCAGAAATCGCTTAATACACCGCAGACAGAACATATCGAACAGGCGGACGCAGATGACGTTGCGTTTCGAGCCCGCATGTTTAACCTACGTGAACTTTTGCAGCCTAACATTAGGGTGGATACTTCTGAGTTGACGGTAGAAATATGCGCGCAACAGATCCGGGCCTACATCGAGACGTGGCTTGCGCAACCCGCTTAAGTCGCCTCCATCCTTATCCGGCGATGATTGCGGATGAACTTGCCCATGCCTTGGTCCACGAACACGTGCCTGCGGCCGGACGCGTTCTAGATCCGTTTTGTGGGTCGGGGCGCTTGCTGGCCGCCGCCGAGCACGCCGCGCTTCGGGTTGGAATAGATACTAATCCCTTAGCTTGGCTCTTGACTCGAGCCAAGCTCATGCAGCCGAGCGCTTTAATTGTTGAAGCAGTTCTCAACGACATTGATTCGGCAAGGCGAATACGGACGCGGCGCGCGATCAAGCCCCTCGGCGAACGTCAAGTTGATTGGTTTGCTCCTGATGTGTTGGTCGATTTAGATCATATAGTTAGGTGGATCAACCGACTCGCTCTACCAGAGGCGGAACGTTTACTAATTGCTGCGGCTCTTAGCGCGACAGTTCGCGAGGTATCCTTTGCACGCCAAAGCGGGTGGAAACTCCATCGTCTGGATGCCGCCGCGCGCGCGGCCTTTACGACTTCCACTTGGGACCGTCTGGCGAAACGGTTGCGCTACTGCCTTAATGAGGTCAAGACCGCACGCCCGGTCAGCGGAACTATTCACGTTGAGTTGGCGAATGCGAGATCTCTCTCGCAAGCGGATAATCCCGCCAGAAGCCACGGTCCTTATGATATTGTTTTGACTTCGCCGCCGTACGGCGATTCACGTACGACAGTGCAGTACGGAGCGGCATCCTCGCTCTGCCTCTCCGTAGTTGCGCGGATCAAAGGTCTTGAGCACCTCGCGCTTCCGGGATCGATGATCGATAATTCCTGTTTAGGTGGACACCAACGAAATTCTGATCTTGATATTGAGGTCAAACGTTACTGGGCGGGTGCTGCATCCAAAAGGTTGGGTAGATCTGTCCATGCTTTTCTGGCCGATTACGACGATGTTTGCGGGTCGATTGCGCTTAATTTAAAACCTGGCGGCAAAGCTGTCCTTGTTCTCGGTCGACGATCTACCGGCGGATTTCGCCTTAAGCTAGACACTTTCACAGTTGACCGGTTCGAGGCGCGGGGGTTCACTTTATTGAGCCGTGAAACTCGAGACTTACAGCACAAGCGCTTTCCGCGCCACATTAATAGGTTTGCGCGCTCGTGTTCGCAGGACGACCGAGCTCGAGGACTCGTTCGCACTATGAGTAGCGAGATCATAGTGGTGCTACAGAAAGCGGGCACTGCTGGATCATAAGTCTATATTCGAAACATGGCTTGGCCCCTCGCGTTGAGTTGCAAAACTAAAGAGCAACATTGCGGTGCCGAGCGCCGCCCCCAACTTCCTACTTCTTGCGTTGCTCGGAGCTGTCGATGATAACGCGCGGCACCTCGTAGTCGCTGAAGCCGTGGTGTTCAGAGTCAAGTCGCCTGAACTCTCGCCACCGATCGCGGTGCTTGACCGTGAATGGCGTTGAGGATTCGAGGCGGTATGCCTGCTTCCGTCCCGACCGTCTGGACGCGGTGCCTCCAGCCAACAGTCAGCACACCCAGCTTGCTTTCCCATCGAGAATCCAACAATCCTTGGATTCATAGCGCGAATCGGGAGCCGAGGGTGAGTTCATTTTTTGAAAGACCGATTCTCAACTCTCCATATTCCGCACCAAAACTGCATCATGCCCTTGATGCAGATGGCCAGCCGCTGGACGTTCCACCCGTCGAGGGGCGCCGCCGCTCCGAACTGATCACCCCGGTCCCGAGCCCGCGCCGTCGCGCGCAAGGAAAGCAAAATACTCTTCCATTTCAAGACGAAGCCGGCCTTTCCACAAAAGGCCAGGAATACAACCCGACTCCGATCATAAATGAAATCCGCTCGCATGTGGAAAGCTGGCGGGCGCTGCCCAACCCCGCCGACTGGGGCGTGACGCCAGCAACGGCCCGGCTCCTCACCTATTGGCGGTCGTATAATTTTACGAGCGTGCGTCCCTTCTTCTGCCAGATTGAAGCCGTCGAGACGATGGTCTGGCTGACGGAAGTCGCGCCAAAGCTGAAGCGCACTGCGCATATCCGGGAGCATCTGAAAGCCGCCAACGAGCAGGCCAACCCCGAACTCTTCCGCCTAGGCATGAAAATGGCGACGGGCGCCGGCAAGACGACGGTCATGGCGATGCTGATCGCCTGGCAGACCGTCAACGCCGTCCGCTCGCCGTCGAGCGGGCTGTTCGCCAAGGCGTTTTTGATCGTAACCCCCGGCATCACCATCCGCGACCGGCTGCGGGTGCTGCTGCCCGAGGATTCCGAAAGTTATTATCGCACGCGCGAACTCGTTCCCGCCGAGATGCTTGGCGATATCGCCAAAGCCAAGATCGTCATAACCAACTACCACGCTTTCAAGCGCCGGGAGACGACGGACCTCACCAAGGTTGGCCGCTCTCTCCTGCAAGGTCGCGGCGAGGCGCCGGTGACGATCGAGACCGAAGGCCTCATGCTCCAGCGCGCCTGCAAGGGCCTTGAAAATATCAACAACATCGTCGTCATCAACGACGAGGCGCATCACTGCTATCGCGAAAAGCCGCAGAGCCAAGAGGAAACGGAACTTAAAGGCGAGGAAAAGGACGAGGCGAAGAAAAACAACGAGGCGGCGCGTCTCTGGATTTCCGGCATAGAGGTGCTGAAGCGTCACAATGGCGTGCGCGCCGTCTATGACCTCTCCGCCACCCCTTTCTTTCTGAGCGGCTCTGGTTACGCTGAAGGCACGTTATTCCCATGGATCGTCAGCGATTTTTCGCTGATGGACGCCATCGAATGCGGCATTGTCAAATTGCCGCGCGTTCCGGTCGACGACAGCCTACCGGTCGGCGACATGCCGATGTATCGCAATCTCTGGGAGCACATCGGCAAGCTGCTCCCACGCAAGGGCGCGCGCAATTCCGGCGATCTCGACCCCCTGAAACTTCCGACGCCGTTGCAGACCGCACTCAACTCTCTCTTTAGCCATTACAAACTGGTGGACGACGAGTGGCGGCGCGCCGGCATCGCTGTGCCGCCTGTCTTCATCGTCGTGTGCAGCAACACCTCCGTCTCGAAACTCGTCTACGAATGGATCGCCGGCTGGCAGCGACCGAACGAGGATGGTGAGCCCTATACGGTCCATAGGGGCCACCTTGAGCTGTTCCGCAATTTCGACGAGCATGGCAATCGGTTGCCGCGACCGAATACACTACTCATCGATAGCGAACAGCTCGAATCCGGCGACGCGCTCGATCCCCAGTTTCGTGAAATGGCCGGTCCGGAAATCGAGCAATTCAAATATGAGGCGAAGCAGCGCTCCGGTTCCGGCGCCGTCGCCGAGACGCTTTCGGACTCCGACCTGTTGCGCGAAGTGATGAACACCGTCGGCAAGGCCGGACGCCTCGGCGAAGCCATCCGCTGCGTCGTCTCCGTCTCGATGCTCACCGAAGGCTGGGACACGAACACGGTCACGCATATTCTGGGCGTGCGCGCGTTCGGCACGCAATTGCTGTGCGAACAGGTCGTCGGCCGGGCGCTGCGCCGCCAGTCCTACGAGGAGAACGACCAGAAGCTCTTCAACGTCGAATACGCAGACATTCTCGGCATTCCCTTCAGTTTCACCGCCAAGCCGGTAGTTGCCACCATCGTCGCGCCAAAACCCGTCACGCGCATCCAGGCGGTCAAGGAGCGGGTGCATCTCGAAATCGCCTTTCCCCGCGTCGAGGGCTATCGCGTCGAGCTTCCCGAAGAGCGGCTGACAGCGCAGTTCACAAGCGATTCCCGCCTTCTGCTCAACGCCGCCAATGTCGGCCCTTGCACCGTGCTCATGCAGGGTATTGTCGGCGAGGGCGTCGAGATTAGCCCCACGGTGCTGGACGAAATCCGCCCGAGTACCATAGCCTTCCATCTGGCCAAGCGGCTTCTCGAAACGCATTTCCGCGATTCTGGCGAGGATTTTCCGGTCCAGCTCTTTGGCGAAGTGAAGCGGATCGTGCGCCGCTGGCTCGATGAAGGCTATCTGGTCACGCAGGGCGTGCCTGCCGCCGCCGTCACCTATCTCGAACTTGCCGATCAAGCCGCGGAGCGCATCTATCTCGCCTGCCAGCGAACTGAGCATGGCGAGAAGCGGATCAAGGCGATCCTCGACGCCTATAATCCCAAGGGCTCCACGCGCTTCGTCAATTTCACGACATCAAAGCCTGTGCGCGAAAGCGACCCGCGCAAGTCGCATATCAACGCGGTCGTTCTCGACAGTGACTGGGAGTCCGAACTCGCCCGCTGCATCGAGCGCAACCGCCATGTTGTCGCTTACGTGAAGAACCAAGGTCTCCAATTCGAAGTCCCCTATCGCGACGGCGGCGTTCCCCGCCGATACGTCCCTGATTTCATCGTGCAGATCGACGATGGCGGTGAGGAGCCGTTGAACCTGATCCTCGAAACCAAGGGCTATCGCGGCTCGGACGCGCAGTTGAAAGCCGAAACGATGAAGACGCTGTGGGTTCCAGGCGTCAATAATCTCGGGATGATGGGGCGTTGGGAGTTTGCTGAATTCACCGATCCCTTTGAGATACAAAGCGCCTTCGATACACTTGTCGACGGCTTCACAAAGCAAGGCGTTTCAGATCACGCTCTGTGATCTCAAAAGGGGGGAGTTTGTGAGCGACAGCGCCGACGACGACCACGACCAAGCCCCGCTTCAAGATCGTAGCGCCGTCCTGCTGATACGGAGCAGTCCGGTCATGCTGGCGTCTAGCGTCGCCCAAGCCTTCGGCGTGGAAACGCGCGAAGTCACACAGGCGGTCAAGCGCAACCCCACGAAATTCGGCCCCGATCACGCCTTCGAACTGTCGAACGAAGAAGTGGAGTTTTTGACATCACAGGGTGTGATCTCAAAACCCGGTCGCGGCGGTAGTCGCGCCCTGCCGTGGGTCTTTACGCAAAAGGGCGTCGTGCGCCTCTCGACGGTGATCGACTCCTCCCGAGCACTCGCCGCCGTCGACACGATGATCGACATATTTATTGAAGTTTATCAGCAGCTTGCGCGGGGCGGTCGCGAGGTCGAGATAGCTAACCCGTCGCGCCTTTCGCCCGCCGGCGGCGACCAGTCGCACCTGCAAAATTTCCGAAAAAAGCTCCTCGCCGCGCTCGATGGCCTGCTCAACACTGTCATTGACCCAAAGGGCGACGTCAAGGTGCGCGATGAACTTGGTGAGTTGGGCGGCGGCGCCTTGGCCCACCTCAAGGAACAGATGCGGACGAAAGGGCTGGAGAACGAAAAGATCGAGGCAGAAACGCTGCTGATCATCGAAAAGGCGCGGGAAATAAGGGACAAGACGCAAGCAGAAGTCAGAAAGTCTCATGCGGAAGCCGAAAGAATCGTCCTCGAAAACCTCAATACGAAAATCACGATTGTCGAAAGATTGATGAAAATGGCGAAGGAGATGGAGCCGAACGCCGTTATCCAACTACTCGGTGAGTTCAGCGCGGCGCATCTAACGCAGGCGCCAGCCCTAGTCCATCGCACAAACGACGATTCCGAAAGCTAAAACCTATGGCCAAGAAACCCGTCAAAGTCGAAGCCCTCACCCATGAGGGCGCGGCGCGCAAAAATATTCCGACCGCGGAATATCAGTCGGTCGCCGAACATCTTGAGGAGCTGCATCCGCAGGAGCCAGCCGTCTATCCCCGCGCGACGCCTTTGGCGCAGGGCGAGACGCGCGAGCGCAATGAAGACCTCGATCCGCAGATCGTCTGGAACGGCGCGCGCATTCGCGTGACGAAGGACCAGGCGCGGCAGTTGCTGGAGAAGGGCGAGGTCGAGATCGGCGACGCGCAGCTTGTCTGGCGCGGCAAGGATCGGCAGGACTGGTCCGATCTCGTCGTGCAGACGCCGCCGCTTTATATTCAGGAAAAAGTCCACCCCAAGGCGATCATCGACGATCTCGTGCGGCGCACCAAGGCGAAGGCGCAGGAGACGAGTGACGCGCCGGACCTCTTCGCCGATTTTAACGGCCTTGATGATCCCGAAAAGCGCACGGAGTTTTATCAGCACGACCAGCACTGGTCGAACCGCATGATTCTTGGCGACTCGCTGTCGGTGATGGCGAGTCTCGCCGAACGCGAGGCGTTGCGGGGCAAGGTGCAATGCATTTATTTCGATCCGCCCTACGGCATCAAATTCAATTCCAACTGGCAGGTCTCGACGCAATCGCGGGACGTGAAGGACGGCAAGCAGACCGATATTTCACGCGAGCCGGAACAGGTGAAGGCGTTTCGCGATACGTGGAAGGATGGGATTCATTCTTATCTGACTTATCTGCGCGACCGGCTGACCGTCATGCGCGATTTGTTGACGGAAAGCGGGTCGATATTTGTTCAAATTAGCGATGAGAATGTGCATCGCGTGCGGACGTTGATGGACGAGGTGTTTGGGGACGCGAATTTTGCCGCTCTCATTACATTTCGTAAAAAAATGATGCCTTTGGGGTCTGATGTTGCGGAGAGCGTCAGTGACTATATCATTTGGTATGCAAAAGATCGTTCGATTATAAAGAGCCGTCCACTTTTCTATTCAAAATCATTTGAAGGCGAGTCCGCTTGGTCTGATGCCATTTTGCCTGATGGGCGGCGCATTAAGCTCAGCGCGGCGGAGCGGAACGATCATAGCAAACTACCGGACGGAGCGGCTGTTTATCAGGCAATCTCTCTGCTACCTGCTCAATATCGGAAGAACCAAGATTTTACCTTTGAATTTGAGGGTCGCACATGGAATCCGCCAAAATCAAATAGTTGGAAGACAGATCGAAATGGCATGTTGAAAATGTATCGGTCGAATCGAATCCACCCGAGCGGTTCGACCCTTCGGTATGTTTTGCGCCATAGCGATTATCCTGTTGGCCGAATTACAAATTTATGGGCCGATGCGACCGCTGCCACACAACAAAATTATGTCGTTCAGACCAATGAGGACGTTGTAAAGCGCTGCATCCTCATGGCCACTGATCCCGGCGACCTCGTGCTCGATCCGACCTGCGGCTCCGGCACGACGGCCTTTGTCGCGGAACAATGGGGCCGCCGCTGGATCACCATCGACACTTCGCGCGTCGCCCTCGCCCTCGCCCGCACGCGCTTAATGAGCGCGCGCTATCCTTATTATCTCCTCGCCGACACACAGGAGGGCCGCCGCAAGGAGCAGGACGTCTCCGGCAGGATTCAACCCGACGCGCCGACGCTCGGCGACATCAGGCAGGGCTTCGTCTACCAGCGCGCACCGCATATCACACTCAAAAGCATCGCCAATAATCCCGCCATCGACACGATCTGGGAGCATTGGCAGGCGAAGCTCGAACCTCTGCGGACAGAACTGAACGCCGCGCTCGGCCAGACATGGGAGGAATGGGAAATCCCGCGCGAAGCCGGGGAAGAATGGCCGAACAAAGCGAAGACCGTGCATGAGGCTTGGTGGGAGGCCCGTATAAGCAGGCAGGAAGAGATCGACTACTCCATCGCCAAGGCCGCCGATGTCGAACTGCTCTACGACCGTCCCTATGACGACAAATCCCGCGTGCGCGTCGCCGGCCCGTTCAGCGTCGAGAGCCTGTCGCCGCATCGCGTCGTCCCCGCCGATGAGGAAGAGCTGATCGACCTTCTCGACGCCGACGAGGGCAAGCGCCGGCGGCAAAAGCAGAACAGCCCACCGACCGATTTCGCGACCATGGTGCTTGAGCATCTGCGCAGCGCCGGCGTCCACCAGAGCGAGAAGCGCGACACGATCCGCTTCACCTCGCTCACCGGCTGGCCCGGCGAATATATCGGCGCCGAAGGGCGCTTCATGGAGGGCGAGACCGAGCGGCGCGCGGCGATTTTTATCGGGCCGGAATTTGGCACGCTGGGCCGCATCGATCTCGTCGCCGCCGCGCGCGAGGCCACCGACGCGCGCTTCGACGCGCTGATCGCCTGCGCCTTCAATTTCGACGCCCATGCGTCCGAGCTTTCAAAGCTCGGGCCGCTGCCGATTTTGAAGGCCAAGATGAATCCGGACCTGCATATGTCCGATGATCTCAAGAACACCGGCAAGGGCAATCTCTTCGTGGTGTTCGGCGAGCCGGACATCGTAATTACCCACCCCCATTTCCGGCGCGCTGATCTGGGGCGCGGCTGCTGATTTCCGGGTGCCCCTTGCCACGGACTCCAATCTCTGAATCCATGAGGTATGGATCGCACTGATTTGCAGC
>Ga0182030_10012805_pt1 | contig 16751 bp, 11 predicted proteins | sample 812S3MmetaG_FD_121299 | JGI IMG/M metagenome (GOLD analysis project Ga0182030, IMG submission 121299) | Permafrost microbial communities from Stordalen Mire, Sweden - 812S3M metaG (Illumina Assembly) | ecosystem: Environmental > Terrestrial > Soil > Wetlands > Permafrost | place: Sweden...
AATCTCTGTGAAGGAGATTCAACCATGAAGTGGGAATACTACATGGAGTCTTTCACGGGCACGATAGACGGCGGCAAGATGAATCAGCTGGGGGTTTCTCGCTGGGAGTTGACGGCGGTTACGGGTGCAGTATCGGCCTGCGGGTCGAAACAGCAAAGCGACTTTCTCCCTCCGATTAGAACGAGCAGTAGAACTGATTGGCAGCATGCGGCTGAAACTCTGGGTCAGCACTTCCGAAGGCGACGATCTGGATCTCTTCGTAGTCCTGCGCAAGCTCGACTCCACCGGGAGAGAGGTTTTCTTCTCCGGGTTCAACGGATACGAGCGCGATGGTGTTGCGAAGGGATGGCTCCGGGCTTCACACCGGGAGCTAAACTCATCGCGCAGCACGCCGATGCGCCCATGGCACAACCACACGCACATTCAAAAGGTGCGTCTCGGGGACATCGTGCCAGTGGAAATCGAAATCTGGCCGTCTGCGACGCTCTTCGAGGCCGGATCTACTCTGCAGTTAACGATCCAAGGCCGGGATGCGGCCAGATACCCTGCCTTTGGTCATCGCAAACTTGTCAACCATGGATTGCACACTGTTTTCACGGGGAGCCCGTATGACTCCTGCCTGGCTGTTCCGCTGAACGATCGGGGTTCTGAATGACCGGCGATTCGGCTGAGCCGTTTTCTGATCGGAAGGATTGAGACCCATAAGAGAGGGTACGAAGGGCGCCAGATCATGCTTCTGAGGGGATCTATTCTCCTAACGTGTGCAATCTTGAACAGATGCGGGCACCGCGAGAATGCTTTAGTTGATGATCGCTTCCAAAAGGGAAGCTATGTGAGCATAACGTCGGCTCGAGCGGGCGCACCCAAAAGAAAATCCGGGCCCAATTGAGCTCACTCGATGCCGACCCACGTGGCCAACCATCACACGGCGAAGTGGAGGTCACCTGGCTCCAGCCTGAATTTCCCGCCACTTCGGATCGGCCAGAACCACGGATGTCTCAATCTGGCGTTCGGGAACGCTCCAGTACTGTTTCAAGAGCCGGTTTTTCTCTTGACGATCGACTAATCGAAAGTCATGTTTCTCGTAAAAGCGAATCGCCCAAACCGCATCTACCCATGTGCCGATCAATACTGGCCCGTTCGCCAATCCCAGCAAATGAGAAAGCAAATGTCCTCCTATGCCATGATTCTGGCTGGTGGTGCGAACATAAGCGTGCCGGATGAGCGTCACGTCCTTAACTTTTTGAATGCCCATTACTCCTGCCAGCATGTCGGTCTGCTCATATCCCCAGAACACAACCCCCTCGTCGATTTCATGCCGCAGTTTCCCGGCGGACATATACGGTTCTGTCCAGCGGTCTGCAGGGATGATGCCTTTATAAGCCTGCGCGCCATCGTTGATGATGGCCCGGATCAGCTCAAAATCGCGGTCGTCGCAGCGTCGGATCATTGAGGCTCGGCCTCCTTACTCGTCAATATGCTAACGATAAGGCTGATTTCGTAGCTGCGTCTTGAATGAAATTGCAGGAGGTATCAGGCGACAGCCGTTCGGTAGCGGCCCGGCGTTACGCCGAGATGGCGGACAAAGGCGCGAGTCATGTGACTCTGATCCGCGAAGCCAGCCTGGACAGCGGTCTGGGCGGGTGTCTGGCCATCAGACAGCAACTGTCGGGCAAGGCGCACGCGCCGCTGAACAAGATAAGCATGCGGCGTTATCTCAACTTCGCGTACGAAGCCCCGCAGGAGCTGGAATCGGCTCACACCCGACAGTGCCGCTAACTCGCCCAGAGAAACAGACTCATCCAGAGCGGAGTCTAGTCGTTGAATCGCCTTTGCAACGCAGGGGACTGTCACCCCGGACAAGGGTCGCGTTGTCCCATACTGACGGGACATGTAAATCAGAGTGCGAAGCAAGTTTTCCTCTCTGGCAAGACGTCAGCAACTGACAACAGGCTCTTGCGCTCGGAGGTTGCGTCTGGCAGACTAACTCCGTGAAAGCCAGCCCCAAATATCCTCAGTGTCACGAGGACCGCAAGATTTAAGAGTTCCTGGATCGCATTAAGAAACTCCAAGCCTAGAACATCCCGCAGTACTCTCCAGCCACATCTTCGAAACAACGTCTCACTGCGGCTTCACTGGATTGAAGCCGCAGCGACGTCGATCAATGCGACCAGGGTGATCCGGGGCCGGCACGGTGACTCGGCAAAAGGATACAGTTCAGCATCTCACTGGAGGGGGTTGTTGGCAAAGAATCGCCTTGTCCTAGATTCTGTGTTTCTACCCAATAGAAAAAGCCCAAAACCGGTGGGTTATGGGACTTTCAGTGGCAAATCAGAGTTTGGCTTGGCGTCCGGCTCGCGGGATCGCTTTACCGACCAACGACTGCCGAAGCCAAGTTCGCATGGGAGCCGACACAATGCAAGATTTCTATAAATCATTAACGGAACTTTTACAATGCTATGCCCAGAGTAATCCGAGTGCTTAATTAAAAATCCGGTACGGAAAACGAATGTGAGTGCCGGGGTAATGGAGCCTGGACTGATGTGCCCAAAAGGTGCGGCAACTTTGTGGTCGCACCAGTTGGTACGCGCTGGCGGTGAAGGATTTCGAGACCACCCTGAAGACCGCCGCCGCGCCATGATTAAGGGTGACGCTGGTCGCGCCCGTCAGCTTAGACCTTGGAATCTTGACGGGCCGCAGCCACCTTGCCATCAACCGCTGCCCACCGATAACCGGCGACGAAATTCACCGAACTTTCATCTCCGCGCAACCAACCGTTTCTGAATGGCGACTACCGTGGTGCGATGAACCCCGAAAATCCAACCGCTGCTCCGCACGCAGCGCGGTCGAACATTGCGTTGACCGCCCGCCCGCGGCAAGACAAGAGGCTCAAACTTCGACTGGAAGGCGGACATGCGGGCAGTGCGATGGTGCTGCACTGTGAGGGGCGGATCACCTCCAGCACGGAGGGTCGGGCACTGGCAACCCTTGTGGCCGAGGTTTTGCCTTCGGCGCGCCGGATGGTGGTGGATTTGGCGGAAGTCGATTCCGTGGACAGCGGCGGACTGGGCGAACTTGTGCTGACCCACATGTGGGCGGAAGCGGCAAGATATCGTTTGAAATTTGCCAGCCCCAGAGAGTCGGTCCGGCGCCTGTTCGAGATCACTAATCTGGTGTCGGTGTTCGATGTTTATGGCAGCGTCGCGGAAGCCTTGGCGGCCATGCTTCAGGAAGAGGTGCGGTCGACGTAGGCGTAACAGTCTTTCATTAAACCGTTTCGGCGGGACGGGCAGTCTCCTGAGTGAACAGGAACGATGGTTCGCGGGTCGGTTCTCCATTTGCTGCCCGGAGGCCCACCCGCCTGACTAGGAGTTATACAATGATCGACGGCGATCTGAACAACGGAGCAAGAACCAAGCGCAGGCAGAGCAGACGGACTGGGTATCGTCGTCGTTTGCGCATGCAGCGTCTCCTGCTCGCGTGCATAGTCGGTTCTGTGTTTGCTGGCGCTTGCTGGCTGGGTGCGCACCTGAGTTTTCCGGCGCGCTCCTCGCGCAGCGCTGCGGGTTTACCCGAATCCACCTGGTTTCGCGGCAATGCCCACCAGAATCTCGCCTCGATGGCGCCGCAGTCCGCCAAGCCTGGGAAAGTTCTCGTTGCCAGTTCCGATGTCTATCCCTACTCCGTGGTTCCCGGCGGGTTGAAGCGTGCTGAGGATCTCCGCAAAGCGGCATCGCAAGACGCTGTGGTTCGCAGCCATTACTCTCATTTCGATTTCGATCACGCCCGGCTGGTGCGCGTCAAAGAAGCCCGCGAAGTCTACGTTTCCTATCGCATTCGCAATACTGTTTACTGGACCAAGAAAAAAATTCGCCTGCATGTTGGGGAACTGCTGCTGACCGACGGCACAACCACGGCTCGCGCCCATTGTGGCAACCAGATTTCCGATACCGCCAAGCCCGAAATTTCCGAGGAAGAACCCGACGAGGATGTTCTCAACGACCTCATCCCGGCGGTGGAATCGCCCTACTCTCCGATCCACCCCGTGATTGCTTCGGCCGACTTGCTGGACGGCCAACCCGTGGGCCCGCAGCTTTTCGCCGGCGGATTCATTTTTCCCTATGTGCCCTATGGTGTGCCGCTTCCCGGCGGACGCTGCCCGGTCAACGACACCGTCCTTAACGGCCGCTGCCAACCCCATCTCAAACCGATCGTCATCCCAGAACCTTCCACGTTGTTGTTGATATTTCCAGGGCTGGCGATGATCGCGTTGAGTTGTCGCGTGAGCTTGGGGAAAGTCAGACAGATTTGTGTCTCGTAAGAATGGCCTGTGCACAACAGTTTCGGATCTTTAATCATCAACGAGGCGCGGCTGCTCGTTTATAATCCACCTCCACTATGGCAAAATCCCTTTCCGTTGCTAGATCGAACTCCAGAGTGGTGTGGGAGATTACTCCCTAGACAGCGTAAATCCGCGGTTGGCGAAAAATGCGCTATTTTGCTCGTTGAGGGGTTTTGAGTGACTGGCCCGATAGCCCTTGCGCGGGCAGATGGCCTCTGGCAAACTGGTTCCATGGAGACCAGTCTGAAATATCCGCCGTGTCACGAAGACCTCAAAGCTCAAGAGCTGCTGGATCGCGTTAAGAAACGTCAAGCCAAGAACATCCCGCAGAACTCTCCAGCCACATCTTCGAAAGAATGCCTCACTGCAGCTTGGAATCAAGCCGCTACGATTTTCGATCAATGTTACCGCGTGAGCCCGTGCGTAAACTCTCCACTGTAGTTCACTAGGACGAGATTGTCGTGGAAAGCCCCTCAAAAAAGTGACAAGATCTGAACGAGCTGCGGCTCAGCCCCAGCCGGTCTCGGGACACTATCCGCACATGTCGGTCCGTATAAATCGCTCGGTCACCAGGGCGGCATTATCGCGCCAGCAGGGTTTCCGACACACCGTTGGGTACTGCCCTAATTCTGTGTTTCTACCCAAATAGAAAAGCCCAAACCCGGCGTGTTATGGGCCTTTAAATGGCAAATCGGAGTTTGGCTTGGCGTCCGGGCTCGCGGGATCGCTTTGCCGAACAACGACTGCCGAAGCCAAGTTTACGTGGGAGCCGACGCAATGCAAGATCTCCATAAATCATTAACGGAACCTTTACAATTCCATACCCAGCGTCAGGTGACTGCCGTGGCTACTCCGAAGTATTGCCTCCGTTCCTTGCGTTGTCGCGAGACGAACCCGGGCAATGACGTTCACGCCGGTGGGCGTACTCGATCAGGTTGTGGGGACGTTGCCTTTGAGGCGTAAAAAAACCTCTCCCCAGTAAGCCGGGGAGAGGTTCGTTGTAATCGAAACGTGCTTTAGTCGTCGTCGTCTGCCTTAGCAGGTGCGGCGCGGTTGAAGTCGCTGGCGGGACGAACCTTCGTCTCGCCGGGGTAGGGGACCTTAAACCCGGTGCTTTCGTACCAGTTCAGGTGGTTAACGGTATCAGGATCTTCGACGTCTGGCTTGTGCTGGTTGCCTGCGAAGACCTGGGCCTTCTTTGCCATCCAACCAACCCGCAGAGCTTTAACCGCAGGGCTCTCGACCGGGGTGGACCTAGCCTCAGCCGCAGCCTTTCCGGCCTTGCTGATTGCCGACAAGGTGGAATTCAGACACGTGTTCCCAAGAGGATCCAAGTACCCTGAAACGCCCAGACAAAGCGGAGTCCCAGGTGCCACATGCGACCACGGCTGGAAGTAGTCCGGCGGGGGGTTATCGATGAAGATTGTCCTCATCGGCGAGGCCGTAAGGTCGTTCTGGTTCATCGGCTTGAGGCCGAGAATCTGCTCGATCGTACGGGTCATGTTGACCTGGGTGTAGAAGGTGCTGTCTTCGACTACCCCACCATCGGTGCTCTGGAGGACGTAGGGGCTGATGACATAGCCAGGGCTGCGGTGACCGTCCACGTGGTCAACACCGGTCTGCGCATCATCTTCCGTGATAAAGATCGCCGACGACGACCAGATCGGGCTGTGGCTGATGGCGTCGACAAAACGGCCAACGGCCAGGTCGTTATCGGCCTGCATGGCTGTCGCGGTCGGCTGCCCGCCGGTGTGGTCGGAGCTGATCCACATGAACTCCAACTGGGGCACGGTGCCGTTGGTAACGTCGTTCTGGAAATCCTGATTCCAGATATCGAAGCGATACTGGTCGGGGATGCCCAGGTCGAATTGCGGGTAGTTTTGGACGGTGTGGTTCATCAGGTTCGGGAGCGGCGTGTAGGATCCGATGGTGCTGTAGTACTGGAGCTGCGGCTCCAAGCCATTCTCGTATTCCAATACGTCGTTGTAAAACTGCGTCCAGCTCGGCTCGCAGCTATTGGTGATGATCGTCGGGGTGCAACCCGGCGGGTTGAAGGTATTCTCCTCGACATACTCGCCGTAGTTCTTCAACGAGACGCCGGCGCTTACAGCGCGGTCCCACAGGTGTCCAGCTTTCTGGTACGCAATCGCATCGCCGCCGTTGGAGGGGTAATCGCGGAGCCAATCCGGCGACTGGATGTCGTCGGAGTAGGGTGCCATGGCCTGCATGATCCAGTTGTGACCGTCGGCCGACTGGCGGCTCGGGTTGTAGTAGTTGTCGAGCAGCGGGAAGCGCTGCACCAGCGCGTGCGCGTTGGGCGTGACGACCGGGTATCCCGTGGTGTAGGTCGAGTTGACGCCGAAGGTTGCCAGGGAGGGGTCGCCGTTGCCGCCGACTACGTCGCCCAGGATTTGATCGTAGGTGCGGTTTTCACGGATGATCAGGAACACGTGCTTAATCTTCGAGGGAGAGCCGATCTTGGCCGGGATTGCCACCGGCGCAGCATTCTTGCTGCCACCTTTGGCGGACTCGATATTTTCCGTGAGATCCCAGTGGTTGTTCTGAGTGACCTGCGTGGTCAACGCCGACAGGTTCGTCAGCGGAAGGGGAATAATGTTCACCGTGCCGAGGTCCTGGTGGGTGTTGAAGTCGTACACGCCGAACTCGCTGAGGTATGAGTTTTCGGGCGTATTTGTCGGAGGCGGTGCGACACCGAAACCGTCGGTGCCGAGACCCTTGTCGTTGGCAACGAGCAGTTCACCGTCCGCCGAGTCCAGCACGACCGAGGACGGCGCATAGCCGGTCGGGATCAGGCCCGCGACCGTGTCGGTGGACAGGTCTATCACGGCAACCGAATTGGTATTGTAAAGGGCAACGTAGGCAATGTTGTTCACGTTATCGACGGTGATCGAGTTCGGTCCGGCGCCAACGACTTCACCGGGCACTGTGACGGGCAGCGCAATGTTAATCGTCTGCGTCACCGCGTTCGTGGTTGTGTTGATAACCGAGATGCTGTCGCTATAGGCATTGGCAACCAGGAGGTAATTAGTTCCCGAATTGTTCCAGAAGGCCATGCCCGTCGGATGCAGTCCGACGCTGATGGTCTTGGTGACTTTGAACGAGGCCAGGTTCACCACGGAAACCGTGCCGGTGGACGTGGAGCCAGTCAGGTTGTCGGCGACGACCGGGGTGCCGTTCGAGTATTCCTGGAAGTCGGTCGCTTTAGCAGTTCGTCCGGCTTCGTTGGACACGTAGGCGGTGGTGCCATCCGGCGAGATGACGACGCTATGCGGGACGTTGCCGACGCGGACCGTCGAAGCTTCGGTAGGCGGCATCAGGCTCAGGTTGATCTTTGCCAGCTCGTCGTTGAAGTTCAGCACGACGTAGGCAGTGCTGTTATTCGGCGAGATGGCGATGCTCGTAGGATAGGAGGTATTAACTTGGTAGTCCGAAGTGTATTCAAAGTTATCTACCCACGAATACGGGATGCCGCAGGGGATCGCAAGGCTGCCTGTGGTTCCCACTGGGGCGGGCATCGTAACGCCTGTCACCGGCATGGTGACAGTCTGCGTGCAATTGACGGTGTTCAGCACCGCCACCGGGACCGGAAACCCTGCGACGGTCAGGTAGGAGGCGTCCAGCGGAACCTCGACTTGAGCGTGATTCCCTGTGATCAGGCCCGTGGCCGTGCTGACGTTGACGATGGAGACCCAGCTATTGTAGATGCTGTCCTGGTCCTGGCTGAATAGCAGGTACTTGCCGTCCGACGTATAGGCGATGCCTTTGGTGCTGCCGTTTTTATTGCCGTTGTAGTTCCAGGTCTGCATGACCGCGCCCTGGGCGAAGCTGCCCAGGTTGTTGGTGCAGCCGGCGGCGGCCACACAGAAGATCGAGACTGCCTGTGGGGCGCTCATCTGAAGGACTGCGGCGGTTCCATTGCCGAGGGGGTTGAGTGCGACGTCCTTGGCGCGGGTCCGGATGCCGAGGTAGACCAGCGTGCCAGCAGGGGTGATGATTGTGCCATCACTGACGACCCATGGGTCGGGCAAGGTCGACGGGTAGTTCGGGCCCACCGTCCCGTTCTGGTTTTCGCCAGGTGTGTAGGTTGGGAACTCTACGGACGGCTGAGCGAACGCCGCCACGCTCAGAGCTGCCGCCATTGCCAGCACGGCGAGCAGACGCAGAAAGCTGATCTGAGACTTATTTCGAGACATGTACTGTTCTCCTTCTTAGGATTTCTCTCATCAGGCGCTTTGTGAGCCTGGAGGACTACAAGCCTAGGCGAGGAGTGCAAACGCCAACATGACGCGGAGATTACATTTTTGTCATCTTGCCGCGGAATTGGGAACGCGCAGTGTGACCCGGGTTCCCTGGCCCAGTTGGCTGGAGATTTCCACATTTCCTCCGTGCAGCGTCGCAATGCTCTGCACGATCGCCAGCCCCAATCCCGTGCCGCCCGACCCCTGGGAACGCGACGAGTCGACACGGAAGAAGCGATCGAAAACCCTCGGCAGGGCTTCCGCAGGAATGCCGACGCCTGTATCGGAGACTTCGATGCGAACCGTGGAAAAATGAGGGCTTGAAAAATCAACGGTCGTCCCCAGCATGACTGCTCCGCCGGGTGGTGTGTTTGCCAAGGCATTCGAGACCAGGTTGCCCACTGCCCTCTGCAAGAGCGTGCGGTCCAATTCGGCAATGACCGGTTCGCCGGCGATCCTAGTTTCGAGCGAGACTCCGCCGTCGGCAGCCGAGGCTTCGTAATATTCCCGGACTTTGCCCAGCAACTCGCCCACATCCACCCGCTCGCGGCGCAAATGGGTCAATGGGCTCTCCGCGCGCGCCAGAAATAGGAGGTCGCCGATAAGGTCCGATAGTCGCACGGCTTCTTCGAGGCAGGACCCGATCACTTCCCGATACTCATCGGCGCTTCGTGCGAGGGCCAGGGCCACTTCCGCTTCGCCGCGAATGTTATTCACCGGTGTGCGCAGGTCGTGCGCAATGTCCGCCGAAAATCTCGAAATGCGCTCGAAGGACTCTTCCAGGCGGTCCAGCATTTGATTGAAGGTACTGGCCAGGGATGCCAGTTCGGACGGATATCCTTCCGGAAGAATGCGTTCCCGCAGGTTCGTCGAACTAATATGGCGGGCGGTCGTGGCCATTGCCTCCACCGGACGAATGCCGTGCCGCGCAATCTGGTAACCCACCAACGGGAAAATGACAAAGCTCGCCAGCAGAATCGCCCAGAACCAAAATCGATAGCGTGCCAGCAACTCCTCTTTTTGCGAGACATCCACCGCAATCTGAATGGTGTCAGTCTGGGTCGCCGCGGAACCGACCGGCGCCGACGCGCTAGTCACGCGCAAGGCTTGGCCATTTTTGCCCTTCATCCGAATCGGGCGACTGGGACGGCTTTGAGCTTGACTGGCGAATTGCGTCAGGTCCAATTGATCCGCCATGCCTGGCGTCATCAAGAGTGGTTGGTTTCGATCATCCAGCAGGCGAATATAAAACTGTTCGTAACGCCGCGCGGCCGATTCCAGCTCAACTTCCTCTCGCAGCGCGTCCCAATCGTCGGGTCTCTCCCGCAACATGGTGCGCAACACATGCACCTTGTCCGCGAGGAACAAATCGGTGCTTTTGTCGAGTTCGCTCACCAGCACGAGATAAAGACCCGCGGTTGCGAAAAACACGAGAAACAAGCCGCCCAGCGCGTAGCTCGCAGTCAACCGGAAGGCCAAAGTTCTCCACAAGTGCGAGACCGGCGCGGGGCTATGGGTTGGATGCCAGGACATAACCTGCGCCCCGAACGGTATGGATCAATTTAAGCGGGAAAGGATCGTCCACTTTGCTCCGCAGCCTCCGCACGTTCACGTCCACCACATTGGTGTCGCTGTCGAAGTTCATGTCCCAGACCGATTCGGCGATCAGGGTTCTCGATAGCACCTCGCCAGAGCGCCTTGCCAGCAGGGACAGAAGAAGGAATTCCTTGGACGTGAGATCCAACCGCTGCCCGGAGCGCGCGGCGCGATGGCGCAATAAGTCGATCTCAAGGTCGGCCAGCCGCAGCGTATCTTGCGCTCGCGCGGGCCCACGGCGAAGCAGCGATCGCACGCGTGCCAGCAATTCAGAAAAGGCGAACGGTTTTACCAGATAGTCGTCCGCGCCCAGCTCGAACCCTCGCACTCGCTCGTGGACCGCATCGCGAGCGGTTAGAAACAGCACCAGCGAACGGCGGCCTTCCTGGCGCAAGCGAGTGAGAACCTGCCAACCATCCAACCCAGGAAGCATTACGTCTAGAATGACGAGATCGAACTGCAATTCCTGCGCGAGGTGCAACCCATCCAATCCATCTCCTGCCACATCAACGACAAAACCCGCCTCCCCCAGCCCCTTCTGCAGGAACTTGGCGGTCTTTGCTTCGTCTTCGATGACCAGAATTCTCACGATAACCATCCTAGAACGTGAATCTTGCGGAAAATTGCAAGGCGCGGGGAAGGCCGTTGGGGCTAATTTCCTGGAAGCTTCCGAAGTTGCCTGGGCCGGAATTGGGTACCAAATAACAGGTCTGGTTGGGTGTCATGCCATCCCCGCAGTTGGTGCCGACGGGGTTGTATTGAATTTGGTTGATGCCGTCCCCATTCTGCACGTAATAATTCGCGTGGTTGAACAGATTGAAGGCTTGCGCCTGGAATTGCAGTTGCATGCCTTCGCGGATCGCAAAACTGCGCGCCAACCCAACGTCGATTCTCTCCAGCCATGGGCCGTAGAAAGAATTGATGCCGATGCCGGGAGTGGGTCCGGCACCGTTGATGCCGCCGGCGGTGGCGGCGGTGTCCTGGTTGAAGGCGGTGTCGTTCAGATTGTCGCCGCCGGATGCGGTGCCTAACAAACCTGCATAGGGACGGCCGGAGGAAAACTCCATGACGCTGCTCAGGGTCCAGCCGGAGAGGAATTTGCGTCCGGTGTCGGACATGGTCAGTTGATCGAGCCTCGGCCGGTAGACGGCGGCAAAAGTGAGGCGGTGCCGCTGGTCGAGGAGCGAGGGGGCATGGGTATTGCTAAAGTCGAACTGATTATTGAAATCCATGCCATCGAGCATGATGCTCTTGGCGTAGGTGTAGCCAAATTGCAGCGAAAAGCCTTGTGATAGGCGATGCTGCACCTGCACGAACAAAGAGTTGTAGTGGTTTTGGGCGGGGCTGATGAGTTCCTGGATCTGGCCGAAGTTGCTTCTGATGAGGCCGTCGGTAAGCAGGCCGCTATCCATATTTGGCAGGACGACAGTTCTCCCGCTGGGGAAGATGTAGTTCGTCGTGCCTTGCAGCGGTTTGAGGTTCGCATCGTAGGCGGTGCCGGAAATTATGTGCACGCCGTGATTCCACATGGTGCCCAGGGTTAGAGTGGTGTTCTCGAAAATTTCGCGCTCGATCTGCAAGCTTGCCTGCATGATGTAAGGTGCGCGGAACTGCGGAGAAACCAGGGAGATGTCCGGGGAAGCGGCGAACAACGGGTCATTGGGTTGAAGAACCGTTGGAAACACCGGATACGTGGAAGAGGGATTGTTCGGCGCGCCGGAGGTGTAACTGGAGTTTGCTTCGACCTGCTGCGAAGCCAGGCCGTTCGAGATCACGGCGTTGCGGTAGTTCAGGCCGTTCATGTTGGTATAGAACTGACCAAATCCTCCGCGGACGACCGTTTTCGATTCGGGTTGCCAGGCGAATCCGAAGCGCGGGGCGACGCGTTTAAATTGGTTGGGATATTGCCCGGTGAGCGGAAACAAGGGATTTTCTGCCGGCTGCGGGTAAACCTGGAAGTCCTCGCGCAAGCCCATTTCGAGGGTCAACTTGGGCAACGCGCGGAACGTGTCCTGCGCGTAGAAACCGTAGTAAGGCACGGCAAAAGAAAAGCTCGGGTTGCCCACAGCTTGATTGAAATTGATGTATTCTCCGAGCGCAAAAGCTTCCAGATTCGCAAATTCGTAGAGTCCGAGCGGCGACCCGAAGTCGATGGCCTCGTTGGGATCGGCGCCGCCGTCATTAGTATCGGCATCCCAAGTGCGGTTGAAGTCGAAACCGAATTGCAAGGTGTGCTTGCCGAGCACCCAATCGACGCGGTCGGACAGAGAGTACTGTCGTTCAAACACTCCTCCAATCGAGAAAGGAGCGTTGCCCAGGATGAAAGCACTGGGACTATCCAGAACCACGGTCGGCGTGTTCCCAGCCAAACCAGTGGGGGTCGCGGTTTCGCTATCCTGCGAGGTGCCGGCGTGGAATTCGTTCAGGAGGTTGGGGGAAAAAGTGTGCGTCCATCCCACCGTGGCCTGGAAGGTTCGGACTTCGGCGTTGGCCAGAGTTTGCGTGCCATAATTACCGACCGTTGGGTCGAGGATGACGCCTCCCGGCGAATTGAAACGGTTCGCGTTCAGGCTGAGAAACAGGCCATCGCGGTTCGTGGCCTGATAGTCGAGCCGGGGGGTGAGCACCCAATCGTTGCCCGTTCTGGCTTTGAGGCCCAGGTTGGAGTTCAGCGCGTTGATGGCGTTCGCCACTTGCTGCAGGTACACCGGGTTGGTCGGATCAGGCGCGGTGTCGGTGCCCGGCACTGGCAACGGTCCGCTGGGTGGAGGCAGCGCTGGGGCCGTTGTTACAGAAGCCGGGAAAAAATTGGCGAGCACAAAAGCGTCTAGATTCGAAGAGTTCGTCGCCAAGTCCGGGTTAATGACAGCAATCGGATTGTTGTGCAGTTGCTGCTCGAAATCGGCGAAGAACCATAAACGGTTGCGCACGATCGGCCCACCCACCGCTGCTCCGAATTGCTGCAAGGCATCGTCCGGTCTCGGATTGCCGGCGGCTTTGTCGAGCGCGTCGTTGGCCTCAAACGCGGAGTTGCGATTGTAATAAAACGCGCCGCCATGGAAGGCGTTGCCTCCCGATCGAGTGACCGCAGTCACGAAGCCGGCTCCGCCGCCGTAGATTGCGGTGTAGGGGCTGACCGTGACCTGAAACTCCTGGATGGAATCCTCGCCAAATAAATACGGGATGCGATTGCGTCCGACGATGTCGGCGAAATAGTTGTTGGTTGCATTGGAGCCATCGACGCTGAAGTAAGTCGAACCATTTCCGTTGGCATAACCCGAATCCTCGCCACCCTGTTGTCCGGCAATGCTGACCAGTCCGGTGTCGCCGTCGTAGCTGGTGTTGGGGGTGAGCAACATCAAGTTGGTGTATTTTCGTCCGTTGAGCGGCAAGTCTGCGACAAAAGCTCGGTCGATGACCGTGCTGGAGGAGGTGTCCTCCGGCCGCAATAGCGGTGTCGCCCCGACTACTTTAACGGTGTCCGCACTGGCTCCGACCTGCATCTTGATGTCCTGCGACGTGGTGTTTCCTACGAGCACCCGCACCAAAACCTGGACATCACGAAAGCCTTTGAGACCTGCGGTGATCGAATAGGCTCCCGGCATGACCTCCGGAAACCGGTAAAGTCCGGCATGGTTGGTTTCGGTGGATTGCTGTACGCCGGTTGCCAGGTTCCGCATAACGACCGATGCTCCCGGGACAATCGCTCCGCTCGCGTCGGTGACGCGACCGCCGAGCGAGCCGGTCAGAACCACATTCTGAGCCGTCAGAAATGCACAGCTCACAACCACCACCAGAGCCACGCGGATCATCTGATGGTTGGCTGCCGAAGACACTCTTATTCCTCTTCGGATGATGGCCTTGACTGCATTATTGAGAAAGAGACTTGCGGGAACCAGAGCGAAAAGGCAGTTCTTGAATTTCATAACCTCAACGTTCGTCGCACTTTGCATGGTTCGGTGCGACCTGAACGTCCGACACTAATCGTGAATTGTTAAGGCTACGTCACACGAATTTTAATGTTCCGAGAAAAAACTGCAATCGCCAATCGCGCGTTGCAGTGTAACTGCCAACGGCAATTGTTGAAATGATAATGACCTGACCGGCGAATTTTGAACACGAAGCGCAGGTCGCTCCGACTCCAAAATGGGTCTTGTCGTTTTAATCATTCCGTAACGCTCGGTGCGTAGCATTGAACGCGGAGAGAAAAGTGTCCGTAGCGCTTCCATTGGCGTTGCTAGCGGTGTTCGTCATTCTCTTGGCCGCAATGCCGTGGCATCGTCCTGATCCCAATCATCAGTTCATGTTGGAATTATTGCGATCGCAGTTGGAAGACAAACAGACGGACCTGCACGATTCGCAGTAGAAAGACCTTCCACGAGTTCGAAAGCGCGTCGTGGTTTCCACATGCTTCGCGCTCTGGACGCTGACTACGACTTCGCCTGGCAGAACAAGCCGTTCTGGAGGTTAAGCTAGAAAGCTTTTCGGAACCCCCAGAACAGGAAACCCGCCAGCACCATCGAAGCGGGCAGCGTCAGTACCCATGCCATCGCCAGATTGCGTACCGTGGACCATTGCAGCCCGGAATGGTTCGCGGCCATAGTGCCCGCAATACCCGACGACAGCACGTGCGTCGTACTTACCGGCAGCCCGAACCAGTCCGCCGCGCCGATGGTCAGCATGGCCGTGATTTCCGCAGCCGCCCCTTGACCATAGGTAAGGTGCTCCTTGCCAATCTTTTCCCCGACCGTAACCACGATGCGCTTCCATCCAATCATCGTGCCAAGTCCAAGCGCCATGGCAACTGATACTTTGACCCACCCGGGAATGAAGCGCGTCGATGCGTCTACGTGCTTCTTGTAATTGTCCAAGCCTTCCCAATCGGATGCGGCAATCGCCGGCTGCCCGCTCTTCTTCATCAGGCGCAGGGCTTCGCTGGCAACATACATGTCGTTGCGGAAGTTCCGCACCCGGTCATTCGGAATCTTGGCCAGCTCCCCGAACAATGCCGTCTCGTTGCCGATTCCGCTCACCATCTGACGCAAGGCCAGCATGGTGTTCGGAGTGAATTTCTTAGTGCGAATGCAATCCGTAATCTCTTCCCGAGCGTCGCTGATAACCGCATCCGGGCTGACATACTTAGACAATATGCCGGTCGCCTGCTGCGAAACCGCAATAAAGTCATCCGACTGTGAGCGCGTGATCGCGTGGTTCAAAGCATAAGCGGTAGGCACAGTCCCCACGAGGATCAACATGATCAGCCCCATGCCCTTCTGTCCATCATTCGACCCGTGTGCGAAGCTTACGCCCGTGCAAGTCAGCAACAGCAGCGCCCGAATCCAGAACGGCGGCGGCTCCGTCCCTACAGGGGCCTCGTACAGCACCCGGTTTTTGACCACTGCCTTCATCAAATACAACAACAGAAAGGCACAGACAAATCCCACGACCGGCGACAACAGCAGCGACTTCCCAATGTTGGTGGCTTGCCCCCAGTCCACGCCGCTGGTGCCCGTTTTCGGGGACATCAACTGATTCGCGATGCCCACGCCGATAATCGACCCGATCAAGGTGTGCGAACTCGAAGCCGGCAAGCCGAAGTACCAAGTCCCAAGATTCCAGATAATAGCCGCGATCAGCAAGGCAAAAACCATCGCGAACCCGGCCTTGCTCCCCACCTGCAGAATCAGTTCGACCGGCAACAGAGAGATGATTCCGAAAGCGACCAACCCGCTCGAAGTCAACACTCCGAGAAAGTTCCAGAACCCGGACCACACCACCGCAATGTGCGGCTCCAGCGAGTGCGTGTAGATGACGGTCGCCACCGCATTCGCCGTGTCGTGAAAGCCGTTGACAAACTCGAAGCCCAACGCCACTAGCAGTGCGATGCCCAACAAAACGTAAGGCATGATCGACCCGCTATGCACGGTGGAAAGATCTGCGAGCAAATGAAACGCGGAGTAAATGACGCCTACAAGAAGGACAACCCCAAAGCCCAACATGCCGATCATTCCCGGACGTCTACTTAACTTTTCATGAATCGCAGGCGCCGCCACGGCCATATCGAAAGTCTCCTCGTTCGACAGAAGTTTCAGGATTTGGTGCCCAAGAGCCCCCTCGCAAATGAAGGCGGAATCATACGAAAGGTTTATTACATCAGTGTTAAAGTCTCGCGGTGGGAGAGCCGATGATGCATTGAATGGGTGCGATGCAAGAATCGCGGCTAGATGCCATAGTTCACGCGCCGAAGCCCGTCTTTGTAGGCTTCGCGCGCTTCCGTGACCTTCGAGTGAGCGTCGTGCTCCCTGAAGTGCGCGTCATCCCACTGCTCCATGGCGATTATCGAATGGTCGGGGGTAGCTAATGCTTCTTCAGCTCGAATGGTGTCAACCCAATCATCGACAGCCTTCTTATACGCTAGGCGCAACTGATCAAGCCCATATTTCCTTTTTGAACTCTGAGTAAGTGGTTGTATGATCGCGACAACGCCAGTATTCATGCGGCTTTTAAGAGTAAAACGAACTCTGCGGAGGCTCGACCCAGTGGGTGAGAAACAA
>Ga0182030_10012806_pt1 | contig 16750 bp, 7 predicted proteins | sample 812S3MmetaG_FD_121299 | JGI IMG/M metagenome (GOLD analysis project Ga0182030, IMG submission 121299) | Permafrost microbial communities from Stordalen Mire, Sweden - 812S3M metaG (Illumina Assembly) | ecosystem: Environmental > Terrestrial > Soil > Wetlands > Permafrost | place: Sweden...
ATCGATTGCGACGACGCTCGCCGGCAACCATGTTGCCGGTTGTTCACATAAGCGACATTTTGCTGCAGTCATGGCTTGCCAGGATGCTTCCCAAGAGGGTGCGCCGTTCACTTCGCACCAGGAGTGCTTGTCATGTCCATGAGTTTTAGAATTAAGGTCCTGGCCGGCGCTGTTGCGATGGCCCTTGCGGGTGCGGCGATGGCGAATACCTCTCTGGATGCCTTGGCGACGGGGGACTTGTTCCTCAACATCGTTGACACGACCAACAACACTTCATTTCTATTCGATACGGGTACTGCCCAGGCCGCTTTCACCGGTACCAGCAATGCTTCCTACAACCTTGCTACGGACCCGAATCTGAAGACTTTCCTCAATGGCACGGATACGTTCGACTACTCAGTGATTTCTGGCACGAAGAACCCTGCCACCACCATTGATTTTACGGGAGGCGCGAATGCAACCTTCCCGACTCCCTTAACCCCGACCGCGTTTACCCTGAATCAGGCACTGAGCCCGGTCACGACATTCTTGGCTTTCGCGAACACGGTGGCGAGCAGCACGACGAATTCTGCCGTGATACCGACCGGAACGGCCAATCAGGCGTTCTGGGGAGCGGCCCTGAACGAGGGAGTGCTCTCGGCAAAACTATTCAACGCCCCGAACACCCCATACGCCGACAACGCTGCGCTGGGCACGCCGCTTTCGTTCTTCCAGGCAGTCGGTAGCACCGTGACTACCTTCGCGGGCCAGTGGAATTTCTCGGCCGCGACCGACATGTTGAGCTACACGGTCTCAGGCGGTGGTGGAGGCCCGCCCCCGCCCCCAGTTCCGTTGCCGTCGGCCCTTCTGCTGCTGCTGTCAGGGCTCGGCCTGATGGGCAGTCGGGCGTTCATGAGCCGCGCAAGGTCTGCGGTTTAGACCCACAAGACGCCGCTGTACCTACCGGGCCGCCGGCGACCAAAATTGAGCAAGCGGAGTTCGGCAATGAACCGGCTGGGGATAGCCTGCGCGACGTTGTGCCTGACTGGCGCCACGTTTGGATTGTCCGCATCGACCGCTGCGCCGGAAGGCCGATGGACGTGGGCCGACCATCCTTTCGATGGCACCTGGATCATCCAGCCGAATCTCACGGCGTTCGATCTGCGCTCGCCGATACTCAGTCTCGATGCGGGCGTGTTTCGACGTACCGACTGCCGCACCGGGCTGCTCGAGGTGCCGGCCGATGGCGCCAGCCACGAGGTCAAAGGCCAAGTGTCCTTTGATTCGGCATCGGTGCGAGTGAAGGACCGACGCCACATCGAGATGGTGGAGTCCCTCGCGGCAAAGCAGGTCTGGAAGAGTCTCTACACGCTGTCAGACGATGGACGGACCCTGACGCTGGACTTCGAAGATGATCGCGCCGCCAAGCCGGTGACCGGGTCAGTGGCGTACGAACACGACGGTGAGCCGGTTGCCGGCGCCCAACCCATCTCCGGAACCTGGCTTCCGAAGAAACTGACGCAGCTGTCGGTGAGCGGATTGACGCTGACGATCAGGACCGACGCTGTGGAAATGACCCGCGTCAGCGACTCGCCGGATTTGATCACGAACTTTAGTCTCGCCCAAAGCGATGGGCGCAGTGCCGACGGTAAGACGGACGCACACGAGTATCCCCTGAACGGCTACTTGCCCCGCGCAAGTGTTGCGGTCAGCCGCTTGGAGCCGAACATGCTGCAAATCAATCGCTCACAGGGTGGTCAACTGGTGGAAATCTCGCGGGCGCTGGTGTCGGACGATGGACAGACGATGATCTTGAGCCAGATCGACTGGTTGTGTCAGGCCAAGACGATATTCACTCTGAAGCTGAAGAAGTAGGTCCTCTCGATGCAGCTCGATGTCGTGAATTGTTCATGCAAGAGACACTGTCCTGCGGCCATCCTCTGCGAGCATTCGCGTCGCTGACAGGTTTTCAGAAGCGCACTTGGGCAACCACCGTCGCGTCGTGTGCAAAGGGTTGGGTCCAAGCGTGCCAGTCCTAAGTTGTTAACGGGAGTAAACAAATGATTTCAAAATTCGGACTTAAGTTATTGGCGGGCGCAGTCGCGACCGCAATCGCGGGGGGCGCGATGGCGAACACCTCGCTCGATGCCACCACCACTGGGGATATTTTCCTCAACATCGTCAACACGAACAACAACACCTCGTATCTGTTCGATACCGGCGTGTCTCAGGCCGCGTTCAATGGCAATACGAGTTCTGTGTGCGCCTCAAATGGCTCATGCAGCTTTGTCCTCTCCGGAGACGCGAATCTGACCAGTTTCCTGGCCACGAGCGGCGGCGTATTCGACTATTCGGTTGTTTCCGCGACCAAGAACCCGACCACGGACATCGACGTCACGGGCAACATCATTCCGGCGAGCACCATCAGTTCGTTCAACGACAATCAGGCGCAAAGCGCGATCAGCCTCTTTGTGACGGCCGCGAATTCCGTGGCGCCCCCCAACCCGTCGACGACCTCTACCGTGCTGCCGACCGCCTCCGAATGGGGCGCTGCGCTGACCGAGGGAATTGTTTCCACCAGAGTGTATGCCGCTAACAATCCGCCCTATGCCGATCAGGCTGCGCTTGGAACGGCACTGCCCTTCTACAACATCGTAGGCAGCACTGCCACGACGTTTGCGGGCACCTGGAACTTCTCAAACGACACGCTGACGTACTCTGCGGTGCCGCTGCCGACCCCGCTGCTGCTGCTGCTGTCGGGCATCGGTCTGATGGGTGCGGTGTCGCGTCGCGTCAAGGCTGCTGTCTGAATCATCGCGAGCATTCGCGATCCTTCAACTGAACGTATTTACGGAGAAATGACATGTCCTGTCCCAAGAAGGTTAGTTACCTCATCGCTGGCGCCGTCGCCACAGTACTCAGCTCTGCCGCCACCCTGGCCGCCGGCCCGGCCGTAGCGCCCACCGCCGCCAATACCTACTACTTCGCCGGTGGCTCCGCCGAACCGCAGGCAGTTGCGGTGGCGACCTGCAACCTGATGAACAATGTGGACTCCTATTCGACTGCCGTCCTGGGCAAGGTCGGCGCCAATTACCTGCTCCTGTACGGGAACCTTAAGAACGCGATCGCGGGCGTGGGTGGTGCCGGTGCGGCGGTTGCCGTCATGTACAAATTCAATGGCGGCAGCCTCCCGAACGGCGGCGTGCCGCAGACGGCCGCGGGTGAGCAGCTGCCCTATCCCACCATCGCAACGGCATTTCAGGTCCCTGCCGGTGGCGGCCCCGGCAATTACTGCAACGCGGGCGTTGGCACGACCACCGTCAATGACCCCGTCGCCTACGCGTTGACCAACAATGAGCAGCCGGCTTTTGGTCTGACCGACCTGGAGGCCAGTGCGTTCATCGGCATCAATAACCCGATCGCGCCGCTCCCGCTTCCGGTGGTCGGTGCGCATCAAGGGATCTACGACCTGGTGTTCGGTTTTGCGGTGAGCCCGCAGGTGTGGGCCCAGAAGCAGAACTTCACCTATCCCGAAGTGGCTGGCATCCTCGCCGGCGCCATCACCAACTGGAATCAGCTGTATGGCGACCAGGCTCCCTTTGTCAATACACCGCTCCCGGCCGGTAACATCGTCCTGCTGGATCGCAACGTCGGCTCCGGCCACAAGGCCAGCAGCTCCGCCGAATTCCTCGGTTACCCGCAGTTGGGCTCGGTTGCGCTGACACCGAACAGCGTTTCCGGTACGGGCTATGTTGGAGGCGCGGGCGGCGGCGCTCCGCCGGTGGCCTGTGGCGCAGCTTTTCAGGACATCCAGGAGGGCAGCGCCGGCGCCACGGTGAGTGATTTCAATAAATTGAATAACACCGTCGCCAACGGCGGCTGCGGCGGCATGCGCGCAGTGGCCATCCTGAGCATGGACAATCCGCCCGGAATCCCGGCGAATCAGGACGTGGCAGGCACCAATGACTATTACTTCGTCTCGCTGGATGGCGTCTTTGCGGATGCCCATGTCCCGGGTGACGATGAGAATGGTGCGGTAGGCACCTCGTATGACAATGTCATCAAGGGCGACTACCATTGGTTCTACCAGGCGAACTTCAACACGCAGAATCCTGGGTTTCTCACCGGGGGTACACCCCAAGGGAATCTCGCCAGTGCGTACCTGACGCAGCTGAAGTCCTTCAGCTTGCCGGGCTGCTCGGGTAGTCCTGGTCTGCAATTCCCGGGGAACGTGCCGGGTATCGTCAACGACCTCGATAACGCCGCCGCGCTGGGCACCTGCGTCACAGTGAGCACGCGCAATGGGCTCTCGGACCAGCCGCTGTTCCCGTATAACTCAGTGCCGGGCAACATCACGCTGGGTACCGACCCACTGTGATGATCTCCCGATCCGTCGTCTGACCTTGTAAGTTGATGAAGTCCCCGGCGGGCCCTGTGGTAGCACAGGGCCCGCCTTTATGTGTTACTGGTACGGGCCGGATAGCCCGCCGTTGTACGGTGCGATCACGGACCATGCGAGCGCTGCACATTTCCTATTTCAATGCAGCAGTTGTCTGCACAGGGCTGCTGACCGCCTCGGTGGTCGCCGTGGCCGCCCCGCCCTTGGTGCCCACGCCCTGCCTGGCCGGTAATTGCGGCACTTCGGCACAGTCATTTGTTCAGTACGGCAGCGCCGGTGCGGTCCTGAACGGCACGACCCTCAACGTCACCCAATCCTCCGCCAAGGCGGTCTTGAATTGGGCAGACTTCAATATTGCAAACGGCTATACCGTCAATTTCCTGCAGCCCGGCGCCACATCGGCAGTGCTTAATAACATCTGGAGCGCGAATCCGAGCGTCATCGCCGGCCGGCTGAATGCCAACGGACAAGTCTATCTGTACAACCAGAACGGCATCGTATTCGACAAGGGCGCCCAAGTGAACGTAGCCGGACTGACGGCCTCGACGCTGCCTTTTGCGCCCGTGACAGGCGCCCTCGATCCAGATGCGCTATTTGAGAGCGGCATCCTCTCGCAGAATTCCGGTGGAAACATTCCGGCGATCTTCGTAGGGCCGCAGTCCAGTACTGGGGCCGTCGCCGGCACGATCAGCGTGAACAACGGCGCATCCCTCACGGCGGCCGACGGCGGCCGCATCATGTTACTGGGATCGGCGGTCACCAACAGCGGCTCGATTTCGACGCCCGACGGACAGACGATTCTGGGTGCGGCCGGCAAAGCGGTCTATCTGGCGGCGAGCTCAAGTCCGGACATGCGCGGCCTGCTGATAGAAGTCGATGACACCGGCGTCACCGGGACCGTGATCAACAACGGTCAGATATCGGCACCGCGCGGTAATATCACTCTCGCTGGCATGCTCGTCAATCAGCAAGGACTACTGTCGGCGACCACCTCGGTCGATGCCAACGGTTCGATCTACCTGGTGGCGGGGGATACCTCGGCGGGAGCGACGTTCTACAATTCCAGCCCGACCGACCCAAACAATGACCCGACCGCCTTCGGCGGGTTGCTGCCGAATAATGGCGGCACGCTGCTGCTGACACCCGGCAGCGTCACGCAGGTTCTCCCCGATGCAACGGACACCGGCACGCTCACCGTTGCCCAACAGGGCAATTTCACTCCCTCGCAGGTGCAGCTGGCTGGTCGCGTCATTGCGCTGGAAGGCAGCGCTTCGATTCAAGCACCGGCCGGCGAGGTCAATGCCTATGCCAGCGCCAATCCCTATCTCCTGGTGTCGAATAAGACCGACCGGCTCGCAGATACCGGCAATATCTACCTCGACTCCAGCAGCAGCATTGACGTATCGGGGTTGACGAACGTTCAGGTTCCCGTGACGCAGAATCTGCTGCAAGTCACGCTCGAAACCAATGATCTGCAAAATGACCCGCTGCTGCGCAACGGGTTCTTGCACGGCCAGACGGTCACGGTAGATGTCACAGACCCGCCGAAGCTGTTCGATGTGACCCCGTATGCGGACAACATCGGCTCGAACATCGAGCAACTCTCGACCAAGGGCGGCACCGTCAATTTGATCGCAACCGGAGAGCTGATCGCGCGCGCCGGGTCCACGCTCAACGTCTCGGGCGGCGCCATCGCCTATCAGGGGGGAATCGGTCCGAGTACCACCAACCTGCTCGGCGCCAACGGGCAGGTGTACAACATCGCCAGCGCTCCCAGCACCATTCAGTACGTGGGCGTGGCCAATAACTACGCTTATACGGATCCGGCGTGGGGCATTACCGCCAAAGGCAGCGGGCAAAGTTACTACAACGGCTACATCCAGGGCAGTGCGGCGGGCACACTGAACGTAGAGTCGCCTCAGGTTTATCTGCGTGGCACGATGCTGGCCGCGACCACCGATGGGCCCTTTCAACGTACCACGGCGGCGCTGACACCCGGAGGCACCTTTGAGCTCGGCTGCAGTTCGTGCAAGAACCCCACCACGGGGCTCATCGACTATGGGGTCGAGGGCGGCGTCACCTTCACAAACAGCATCCCGGACAATTTGGTCGGCGACGTCGTGCTCGACGGCTATGTGGTCTCGTCCCTGAACCTGCCTGCCATCAGTACGCTGTCACCGAGCCAACTCACCCAGAGCGGTTTTACCAGCATCGATGTCGCAAGCTCCGGTCCGGTGCTGCTGCCAGCCGGCGTCAATCTGAGCCTCCAGGCCAACGGCGGGTTTACGGTCAACTCGGCCAGTTCAATCGATATAGAAGGCAACCTGCGCGTGCCTGGCGGACAAGTCGTGCTGCAGACAGCGAGCACCGGGGACAACCTGGCCCATAGCATTACGCTCGGTACCGGGAGCGTGATCGACGTCAGTGGCAACTGGACCAATGACTCCCCGTCGGTCACGCTGCAGCCGGGTACGGCACCGATCATTCTCAACGGCGGCAACATCACGATGAGTGCGGCCGGCGATGTGGTGGTCGGCTTCGACAGCCGCATCGATGTTTCCGGTGGCGGCTGGATCAACCAGAGCAATCAACTCTCGGCAGGCACGGCCGGAACTCTCTCGGTGGCGGCCAGCTTCTCCACCAGCCCCGGCTTTGCCGCCGAGCAACCCTACTCCGGAACTGTGAGCATCGAAGCGGGCGCGGAGTTGATCGGCGCCGGCCTCAAGTCAGGCGGTGGCGGCACGCTGTCGTTGCAATCGGGCTCGATCACGATCGGAAACACGGCGGGCACCGCGGGTGAATTGCTGCTGGCGCCGGATTTCTTCAGCCAAGGAGGCTTTGCACAATACAATCTCACCGCACAGAACGATGTGATCATCGGCAATCTCAAGGATTCGCTCGATGCCACGCCCGTCGACATTGCACCGCTCGAGCAGACGCGGGTGTTCACGCAGAATCCGTTTCTGCAACCCACCGGCGCGGCGCTCACCAGCTTCACGCAGTTGCAAACCTTGCCCGACGCTCAGCGCGCACCGGCCAGCATCAGTTTCACCGCCACGGCCAGCGACAAGAGCGGGGCAGACACCGGCGATGTGACGCTCGCGCAGGACGCATCGATCGCCACCGATCCGGGTGCCAAGGTGGTTCTGGCCGCCAACGGCTACAACGGCAGCGTTCACGTCCTTGGCAGTATCTACGCACCGGCAGGAACCATCACGCTGCAGCTGGAGAATCCCAACAACCCGCTGCAATCGGGCGTGGATCCGGGATTCATCGCGAATCAACAGATCGAGCTGGGTCCGGATGCCACACTCGCCGCGCCTGCCTACGCGCAAATCAACACGCTGAATCCGCTCGGCTATCCTGAGGGTTCGGTGCTGCCAGGCGGAACCATCACTTTGCAAGCCAACAAGGGCTTTGTGGTCACCGCTCCGGGCTCAGTCATCAACGTCAATGGCGCAGCCGCGCTCATCGATTTGGTGGGACCAAACGGCGTGACGCCTACGGCGGTGGCGGCCGATGCGGGCGCGATCAGTATCGGTGCTCGAGAAGGAATCGTGCTGCAGGGAAGCCTGGAGGGTGAGGCGGCTACGTTCAATGGTGCTCGCGTCAATGGCGCCGAGGCCGGAACGCTGAATGTGGCGCTGGGCCCTACTTATAGCGATTCAGGTGGAACGGGGACCGGGGCGCAAGATCCGGGCGGTCCGGAAACCACGGGAATCTTCTATCCCACTGCCACACGCACGCTGACGCTCAGCGGCCAGCCACAGTCGCAGCTGTTCGGTATCCAGCAAAGCGGCACAGCGATCATCAGTGTCGGGGCGATCGAGGCGGGCGGCTTCGACAACGTTGCCCTCACCAGCGCAGACACGATTGCGTTCAGCGGCACGGTCGCTCTGCAAGCCGGTGCCAGTTTGACGTTGGATGCCCCCCTGTTCGTTGGCAACGCCGGCGCGCAGGTGAGTTTGAAGGCCCCATACGTCGCGCTCGGTAATTTTCTCAACAACCCGGATTACTTTGACACTGAGGATCCGAGTCCGAATGCCGCTGCGGTCCTGAATCCCGTCCTGGGCTCGGCGGCGCTGGCGGTGAACGCGCAGTTGCTCGATATACGCGGCGTCAGCGGCTGGAGCGGGTTCGCCGCGGAGAACCTGGTCAGCTCCGGCGACATCCGTGTTACGCCAGGAGAAAACCCGATCAATGCGCCACCGGCGGTCAATGTCCCCGGAAGCCCCATTTTTGAAGGCGCACTGAATACTTCCGCGACACTTGATCTGCAAGCCGCCCAGCTGTATCCCACCACCGCGACGGCTTTCGCGATCAACGATCTGCCCTCGGGCGGCGCGCCGTCATCGCCCCCAGCGGCCACCACGGTCGCGATCAGCTCCTCGCTGGCCGCAGGGTCAATGCCTGCGACACCCTATTCCGCTGGCGGCAGCTTGACTATCACCGCCACCGACATCAATCAGTATGGTGTCGTGCGTGCGCCCCTGGGGCAGATCGTGCTCAATGGCGTCTCCATTGACGGTGCGCAAGGCAACGTGGTAACGCCCGGCAGCGTGGTATTGGCCGACGGAAGTCTGACCTCGGTCTCCGCAGACGGCTTGATCATCCCGTATGGATCCACCGCCAACGTCACGCAGTGGACGTATTCGCCGGCGCCGGGCTATACGAATATCGTCACGCAGCCGCCGGCGAAGCAGATCAGCCTTCAAGGCCCCGAAGTGACCGTGAACAGCGGTGCGAAAGTCGACCTGTCAGGCGGCGGTGACCTGTATGCGTACGAATTCATCGCCGGGCAGGGCGGTTCGGTCGACGTGCTCGATCAGGGAAGTGTTGCCAATCCGACTCGTGCCGCCGGCACGACCGTATATTCCTACGCGATCCTCCCAAGTCTTGGTTCGGACTTCGCCCCGCTGGATGCGCAATATCTGCAAAGCTCAACGGTGGGACCCAACCAGACGATCACGTTGTCGGGTGTGCCCGGGCTCCCCTCCGGCACCTACGCGCTGCTGCCAGCCCACGATGCGCTGCTGCCCGGCGCCTACGCCGTGCAGGTGGTTGAGCAAAACAGCAATCTTGCGCAGGGCTCAGCCATCCCCCAGCCAAACGGTGGTTATGAAGTGGCCGCGCGCTTCGGCGTCGCCGGGACGAACATCCTCTCCAGCCTCACCTCCACGGTGCTGGTCGCTTCCGACGCAACGGTAGCTACCCAGTCGCAATATACGGACTCGTACGCCAACACGTTCTTCAGCGCTGCGGCCGCAGCGGCTGCTACTGCCGCGCCGCGGCTGCCGGCTGACGCGGGTCAGCTACTCGTGGCAGCGACCAATAGTCTGACGCTGAACGGGTCGGTGAATCTGGCGGCCGGCAGCTTTACCTCGGGAACCAGCTCGAGCGGAGCGCCGATCCTCCAGCAGGGCCAAGGCGGGGACGTGGCGATCACGGCGCAAAACATCGTGGTGGTCGATGCAGCCGCCTCTCAGACACCGGCTGCCGGCACCTTGCAGGTCAACGTGCAGCAACTCGATAATCTTGATGCGCAAACACTGATCCTGGGCGCGAGCAGCACCAGCACGCCGACCGGCGAGCAGCTCGCTGTCAGCGGCACTCAAACAGTTGACTTGAAGAATACGGTCCCACTCACGGCACCGCAGATCATCCTCGCCGCACAGGACAGCGTGACCGTGAACCCGGGCGCGCAGATCGTTGCAACTGGGGCGAGCAGTGCGAACAGCCCATCGACGCAAGGGTCCAATATGCTGTTGCTGCCGGGTGGTGGCGCGTTGTTGCGCGTCTCGAGCGGACCGGCGCTGGCGCTCAGCGTTGATCCGACCACATTGCCGCCGAATCCCACCGGGGTCGTCAGCATTGGTGCCGGCGCAATTGCGCAAGGTTCCGGCAGCCTGCTGCTATATGGCACGAACAACACGACGCTCGCGCCCGGCGCGCAAATTTTTGCCCCTGCAGTGGGCTTGTATTCGAGCGCCGTCAGTCTGGGGGACGTTCCCACTGGCACCCCCGGATTGGCCCTGGATGCGCAGCTGCTGGGTAGCTTGAAGGGTTTGACGGACCTGACGATCGGCAGCAGTTCGACAATCAATTTCTATGGCGCCGTGCAATTTGGCACCCCCGGATCAAATTCACCAACCCTGAACAGTATCAGCCTGGATGCGGCGGGACTGGCAGGTTATGGCGCGGGCGATAAGGTACTGCAGGCCGGGAACATCACGCTGACGAATTCCAGCGGTGCGGCCGCCAGTTTCGTCTCGCCACCGGACGGCAGCGGTGCGCTGCAGTTGATCGCCACTGCCAATGCTGCCCCAGGATCGGGCCAGATTACGCTGGGCGGGGGTGCCAAGACCATCAGCGGATTCAGTGCACTCGACCTGCAAGCGGGCGGCGATATCGTCGGGCAAGGAACCGGGACGCTGACAGTTGCTTCTTCGCAAGCAGTGCCGGTCAATCTGACCAGTGCTGCGTTGATCGGGGCTGCCGGATCCAGCCAGGCAATCTCCACCAGCGGCGCAGTAACGATCGCGGGCGCCACGACCGGCAGCAATCCGTCCTTACCCGCTGCAGGTCTGGGCGCCGAGTTGACGATCCAAGGCAGTATGATCGTGCAGAACGGCTCAATCGATTTGCCGGGAGGAATTCTCGGGCTGACGGCCACCGGCGGCGATGTGACCTTGGGCAACGGGTCGCTGACGGCCGCGCCGGGGGCCGTGCAGGGATATACGGTGACCTCCGCTGTGGCTGCCGGTGGACAGATCAATCTCGCAGCCCAGGCCGGGAGCGTTGTAATTGATGGCGGCGCCACTGTCGATGTGTCTGGCGCCTCCAGCGGTACCCTCGGCGGTGATGCGGGAACGTTGAGCGTAGCGGCGCCGCTGGGCACATTTACGTTTGCTGGCAGCACGCTCAAAGGCAGTGCGCCGAGCGGTGCGGCCCAAGGCAGTTTCAATTTGGACGTGGGCTCGGGTCTGGGCGGCTCGGGCTTGACCGCGCTCACGACGACGCTCAACAGCAGTGGCTTCACGGGAATAATTGATCTGCGGACGCGCAATGACGGTGCGGTGACCATCGCCGATACGGTGCAAGCGAGCAGCTTTGAGCTGGCCGCCGATCAGGGAACGATCGATGTCGCGGCAACCGGTGTCATCAATACCAGCGGGGGGACTGCGCACGACACCAACGGCGGGTCGATTGCACTGTGGGCCGGGGATGGGTTGACGGTCGCGGCCGGTGCGCACCTGCTGGCCAATGCAGGATCTGCCGGACCGGTCGGCAGCAACGGGGTCACGCTTGCCGCCCATGGCGGGGATATCACCCTCGGCACGAGCAGCGGTAGCATCGCAATCAACGGTGGCACGGCGCAACAGCCCACGATGATCAGCCTGCAAGGAAGTGGGACCGCTGACACCGATGGGACTTTGACGCTGCGCGCGTCACGCACCGGCGATGACGCGGGGGTGCAGATCCAAATTCAAAATGCCTCATCTTTGGACCTCGTCACGCGTAGTCCATTGATCGTGGAGGGCTTTAAAGTCTACTCCGGCACTGCACTTGGCAGCACGGATCCCGGAGCGATCTGCCCGGGTTGCTACGATATCGCCGATATGAATGGCCTCCTGTTCACTCAGGCGCAGACCTTCGTCGCCAATACGGCAACGATCATCGCCAATGATCTGGGCGGATTGTCCAATGTGCAGCTGCGCCCAGGCATCGAGCTCGACGGCACGGGCGATTTGAGTGTCGGCGGCGCTGCGACGACGGTCTGGGACCTGGCGAGTTGGAATGCAGCCCTCGGTGCGCCGGTGAACGTGACGCTGCGCGCCACTGGCAATCTGATCTTCAATGCCTCGCTAAGCGATGGATTTACCGACAACGGCAAGGCTGTCGCGAATTGGACATTCGGTGAACCCGGGACCGCGACCGCTTCGGCCTCCTACACCCTGACTGCAGGTGCCGATTTGACGGCAGCAAATCCGCTGGCTGTCCTGACGCGGCCCGCGCCGGTACTGAATTTGGATAACGCAGCCAATATCGGCAATGCTCCGCCCAATTCCGGCAACGTCATCCTGGCACCCGGTAATCTCATTCGCACCGGAACCGGCGACATCCAGATCGCGGCCGGCGGGGATGTACTGCTCGGCTACGAGGCCGGAAATGCCGCTGGAAATCTATACGTCAACGGCACCTTACAGGTCACCGAAAGCGATCCACTGACCTCCGCCATCTATACCGCCGGCACGCCCGCGATGCTCACGGCCGCCCAAGCAGCTGAGTTTTCGGCGCCGACCTTGACCGCGGCCCTCACGAACAAGGGCGGTCAGGTCTCCTATCCCACCGACGGCGGAGACATCAATATCTCGGCGGCGGACGATATTCGCAGCGCGCCCAGCGCCCAGCTGATTTCGGACTGGCTGTGGCGCTTTGCGCCTCCAGGGGGCACGGCAGGGGCGGGGGCGAACACGACCTGGTGGGTCATGTTCAACGACTTCCAGCAGGGCATCGGCGCATTGGGCGGCGGCGACCTGTCGGTGAGCGCTGGTCGGGATATCGTCAATCTCGGCGCAGTCATTCCGACCACCGGGCAGCTGCTCGTGGGGCCCAACGGCGTTCCCTCAGCCAGTGACCTGCTGCTCACGGGCGGTGGCAACCTTCAGGTGCGGGCCGGCAGTGACATCGTCAGCGGCCTCTTCGAAGATGATTGGGGCAATGCTGCAATCAGCGCGGGCGGTGCGCTGACCTCGAGCGCCGATTCGACCTTCGGTCAGGAAACCGCTGGCCTCAACATTACCAGCCTGACAGCCGGAACCGGCGGTGCGTCCCTGCCAAGCGCTGAGATTTTTCCCATTCTGGCGGTCGGCAATGGTGTGTTCGATATCGATGCCCGCTCGAATATTGCGCTGGATGCCGTAACGAACAGCACCACGTTGCCCTTGACGGCGGCGAATCACTCGCTGGTCTCGAAGGCGGGTGGGGATGGCGCATTCTATCCTTACGCAATCACCAGCAATCCGAGCACCCTGAATCTGGTGAGCACTGGCGGGAATGTGATCCTCAACAACGACGCCCTGTCGAACCTGCCGATCGTCGCGTTGTCCGCGGCCAACATTGACTACGAGAAAGTACCCGAAGGCAACGACCAAACCTATCTTGCCGTCTATCCCACGACGTTGAACGTCGCCTCACTGACTGGCGATATCGATCTTGGAAATTCTGCATCGCCCCAAGCGGCTTCGAACGGTGTCGATATCACTGTGTTCCCCGCTTCGCTTGGAACCCTTAACTTATTGGCCGCGGGCTCGATCAACAATGATGGCTCGCCGCTGGGGTTTGCGATTACCGTGTCGGAAGCCAATCCCGCCCTGGTGCCGAATCTCCTGGCCCCGCAGACGGTGCTGAATTTCCCGGGAGTCAGCGGCGCGCCACTGGCGCAGCAGCCTTTGCATCAGGATGACCCTCAGCCGATCATGCTGGTCGCCAACAGCGGCGATATCGGCGCCGGAACGCTGACCTTCCCCAAGGCGGCGGACGTGATCGCGGGCGCAAATATCACGGATCTGACCCTCAATGGCAAGAATCTAAATCCGGCCGACGTCACGCTGTTCGCCGCGGGCGGGAATATTTCGTACTCGACGCCCACGGAGCCGGTGACCAATGCGCTACTACCGAACCTGAACGGCATCAACCTGGCGGGGCCGGGCTATCTGGAAGTGCTGGCGGGTGCGTCGATCAACCTGGGGGATGCCAATGGGATCTTGACCACCGGCAGCCTGTCCGACCCGCGGCTGTCCTCAACCGGCGCATCCTTGATAGCCGGGGCTGGTTTTGGCACCAATGTCGTTGGGGGCCTGCGCCAGCCCGATGACCAGGCCTTCATCAATGCGTATCTGGCACCCGCTTCGGGCACGGGCGCAGAGGGAGCCTATGCGGGTACGCTGGTCAACTACATGCAGCAGCTGTATCCAACCGACGGCACGCCCAGCTACGCCTCTGCACTGACGAGTTTTGAAGCCCTGACGCCTGCGCAACAGCTGCCGTTGCTGTCCCAAGTTCTCAGTGATGAGCTCAGCGCCACCGGTCTTGCCCATACCCAACAAGGCACCAGCTATGCGCGCGGGTATGCCGCCATCAATACGCTGTTTCCAGCCACCGATGCCAACGGTAAGGCGCTCACTTACAGCGGCGATCTGAATATGTTCTTCAGCCAGCTCAAAACAGAGCAGGGCGGAGACATCGACTTGCTCGCGCCAGGCGGTTCGGTGGTGGTCGGGGTCGCCAATCCTCCCGCCACACTGGCCACGGTCAAACAGATCTATAACGCGACCGGGCCGCCGACACCGGCTGCGGTGAATCTCGGCATCCTGGTATTGGGTCAAGGCGCCGTGCAAGGCTTTGCCGATCAGGATTTCACGGTCAATCAGTCGCGCATCCTGACCCTTGAAGGCGGGAATATCATTCTGTGGGCATCGAACGGCGATATTGACGCGGGCAAAGGTGCCAAGAGCGCCTCGGGGGCTCCGCCGCCCGTCATCCAGACGGATGCAAACGGCAATTTGTACGTCGATCCGAGCAACGCCGTGTCAGGCAGCGGGATCGGCCAGCTCTTGACGGTCCCGGGTATCAAGGCCGGGCTGGTCAACCTGATTGCACCGAAGGGCGCTGTCAACGCCGGCGATGCGGGTATTCGGGTGGCCGGCAATTTGAACATTGCGGCAGTAGAGGTCATCGGCGCCGGGAACATCACGGTTGCCGGCACCGCCACGGGCGTGCCGGTCTCGCAGGCCGGTGCATTCGCCGGGGCGCTCTCGGGCGCCAACTCACTCGGCGATGCAAGCAAGAACGTCGTGGACCAACTGAGTCAGGATCTGGGTACTTCGGCCAGCTATGATCAGATGAACGATACCCTGCTGCCCACGTTCATCAACGTGAAATTGTTCTGTCTCGGTGTGGAATGCGAAACCAACTGAGCCTCGCCCGGATTCAATTCGCTTCGGCTTCCACGTCGATCTCCCGATCGCGAAAAGGCGGGCTACTCAGCGTCAATACGTCGCCGGACTCGACCCGAAAGCCTGCATCCGCGAGGTTTATTCGCTGGAACGGAGCAAGTGATAGCTGCGCCGCCGCCTGATGTCCCGTCCTGGGATTGTTGGCAGTGACGCTGACCTCCAATGACCGCGCTGAGGAATTGCGCAAGGTAGCCTCACGCCCCGACTGCTCCGTGGTTGAGCCAAGTAAAACGAACGCCGGTACTTCGATTGCGGAGAATGGCGATGGCGGCGGCTCACTTGCCGCGGCTGCCGCCGCTGCCGGGATTGCAGCCGGAGCTGATTGCGACTGGACAACAGCGGCGCCGGTCGTGACCGCGGCGCGGGGCGGCGCCTGAACGATCGGCTCCTCGGTGTGTGCGTCCGGCACTGTGACCGCGACTGGATCCGGTGGGCGCGAGCGGCGCTGCTGCCAGAACGACACGCCCAAGGTGATTGAAAATGCCACAAGCGCAATCGCAGGCGCAGTCGCGCGGGCACCAAACCTCATGACCAGCCTCGAACCATCGGTGGGGATTTAGATTAGGTCGGCAGCTTGTCAATACCATGACATGCGCCACCAGCCCGTCACGTTCGGTCGATGCCGGCGGATGAGCAGCGCGCATCCGTGCTGCCAACTTGTCATAAACCGTTAAAGATCCTGACACGAGATTCCACCAGCATGCGGCTTACCGGATCGCACGTGGTCCGAAGCTCGCGCATTGCCGTAGGGCCGTGGAGGTCTTGTGTGAATAACCGTGGTCCCAAGCGGACAGACAGCCGCAAGCAGGCAGTGTCGTTTCGCATGCGTCGCAGCGATATCCGTGACATCAAGCAGTTGGCCGAGCGCCTCGGAGCGCGCGAGTCGGACGTCATGCGCTTCGCGGTGAAGATCATGTTGGAAAAGCTCGCGCCGCTACAGGACCCCGGCGTCCTCGGAAGCGACCTCGTGCCCGTGTTCATGGAGGCGGGCGCCGAGCTCATGCGCCACTTCGAGCTCGATGCCGCACGGTTGTCCGCCATCATCAACGACGGTGTTGACGATGCGCGGCGCGTGGAACCCGATGACATTCAGCTGATTGCGAGGACCGGTACCCAGCGCTCCTTCCTGCATCTGCGGGTACCGGGACATCACAAGATCAATGGCGACGATCAGAACGGCCATGGCGAGGGCGATAAGCTGGAGCGATCGCTGCGCAATTATTTGTACGAAAAATATCTGTACGGCGGTGCGCCGGTCCCCCCGAATGGTTCGGGAGTGCCGGGTGAACTGTAAGAGCACCCTGCTTGCCTTGACGATTCTAGTGCTGACGTGGACCCACGGCAGCAGCGTTCA
>Ga0182030_10012807_pt1 | contig 16750 bp, 18 predicted proteins | sample 812S3MmetaG_FD_121299 | JGI IMG/M metagenome (GOLD analysis project Ga0182030, IMG submission 121299) | Permafrost microbial communities from Stordalen Mire, Sweden - 812S3M metaG (Illumina Assembly) | ecosystem: Environmental > Terrestrial > Soil > Wetlands > Permafrost | place: Sweden...
CATAGCCAAACATCCGGGGTTCCGGGCATGAGATCACCGCTAAGGAAACTCTGAACAAGTCCATTGGTCGGGCGACCATCCCCCAGGAGCCAAAGCCCACTCTCATTTTGCGGAATTTTCGGCACCCTTCGACAGACTTAGGGCAGGCTTTGAAGTCGTGCCCTTTCAAAACATCTACTTGATCAGAGCACTAGCGTGAATGCCGATATAGTACGGCCATATCACGATTGCAAGCACGCCCTTCCAGAAACTCAAGCGCAGGAATCCTATTGTGAAGAGCCAGGCAGCAAACCATAGCCCGGCCATGATACTGGGTTGCTCGATTCGTATCTTCTGCGGAATGTTTGTGCAAGCTTCCGTTCCCAAGGTTCCCTCCGTCGGATCCTCCGAGTTTGGATGCGGAGAGGGGTTCTCCATGGCCGTACTGGAGGTGTTTGGTTGCGGCCTCCCGGTTGATATCGGAAATAGTACTCCCATGCGTGCAAATGGTCGTGAATCCGGGGAATCCTTGTGGATTCCGGCCGATTCACCGCCCATCCGTTCGCTGCAATCTAATTTCACATCCCAGATGATTGCGCCGCTCCCAAAAAGGCGATCTAGCTATCGAGCGCCGCCGAGAAATGCAGCAGGGGCGAGTTCTTGAACCGGTAGGAGCACTCGTCGATGCGGTTTCCGAGAACGGTGATCTTCTCCAGATCTCCCTGGCCCATTCCGGCTTCGGTCATGGAGTTGAGATACAAAATCTTCTTTGCGTTGTAGCCCATCAGGCGGGCGCTCAAGACATCCGCGGCCAGCGGGTCGACGCTGGCAACGGCGATGCGCGAATCCACCGCCGTTCCCCGCGAGGGGCCGTCGCCTTCCATTCCGGTAAAGCCGTCGATGACCGCCAGATCCGGGAAAACGTGCTGCGCCATGTGGAACATGTTGAAGTGGATGATGTCGTCGGGTTCGCCGTGCGGGCCCATGTGCATGTGGAATTTGTCGCTCACCTTGTAGTCGTTGACCGGCGCGCCCAGCAGCACGTTCTTGAGCGACAGGGTTACCGAAGCGAAGCCGTGGGTCTTCATGATCGCCGTCGAAATGACGTAGAGGTTGGGATCGAGGAACGGCGCGCAGATGCGGATGGGCGTGGGAGCGTTGCCCGCGCCGATGGTGTAGCGATACTCATATCCGCCCAGGTTGAGGTCGATCAGCTTGACCTTGTACTTATTCACCAGGTCGTAATAGCCGTAGTTCTTGTAGCCGGCGATTGTCCCTTCCTTGGTGGCCGCCGCTTCGCCGATGAGAATCTCTTTCTTGTAGTGCGGGCGTAGGAATTCCAGAATGCCCTTGACCACATCGACATGCGTTGCGGCCAGTTGATTGCTGGTTTGCACGAAGTTTGGCTTGATGAGGATCTGTTTGTTCTTGATGCCGCCGAACACCTGGTTCTCGATGAGCTTGAGCGCCTTGTAGATGTTCTCGGCGCGATCGTTGCCCTTGATGAGGGCAGCGGTGGAGAGTTCCGAGGGGTGCTGATAGAGGCTGCGGCCGCCGCGGCTCCTGTAAAGGAGCGAGGCCTCGGTGTTCTTGGCAAAGGCGCGCAGGCTTCCGGCGCCGAGAGCCGTTGTCCCGGCAACTCCCATGCCGAGGGTCTTCATCATCTCCCGCCGACTCCAATATTCACACGGCTTCATGGCGCCATTCTCCTTTGGGCGATTATCGAATTCCAGTTGCTGCCCCATTCAATAGCAAATCGGGGATCATATTATCCGATTGTCAGACCAATGTTGGTGACGCAGTTCACAACTGTGGGAGGTGGGGAGCAGGGTGCCGATTGGGACGGAGGACGGGGGTGGGTCGCTTGGGTTTGTTGGGGCTGGTGGCCGAGCCGAGTGGACTCCGACCCTTGCTGCCAGAAGCGCGTCAAGGATGAGGCATCCGGCGCCCGGCTAGATATCCTACTGGCCGGGCGTGGTGGGCCAGACCAGGCTTACCACTATGCCCACGACAACAGTAATCAGGAGGACGGCAATTCCCGGATGAGCAGGCCAGACGATCTTGTCGAAGCCAAGGAACCAAAGGCCCGTGCCAACGCCGGTCGCGATCAGAGTCGCTGCGAGTGTCTTGTTCATTGGGGCTGCCGTGCGATCGGGTCTCCCTCGGTTTCTTTCATTCCATTCCTTCAGTCATACGGCGCCTGCCACAGGTTTGTTCCGCTCAGTGCGCTGTGCAGCACCTTCGTATTTGCCGATTCTCCAATGATCGCACTGGAAGCCAGACGGCACCAGTCTGTGGACGCTGAAGACGCGACCTGTTACTCCGATTCTGGCAGCACGGGGCGCCCCCCGGCACGATAAGCTAGAAGGCAGGAGATCGTTGACAAAGACCTGACCATGGCCCCATACAGATACTCGACCCTTGCCGTACACGCCGGGCAGCACCCGGACCCGCTGACGGGCGCGGTGAATGTTCCCGTTTACCTTTCTTCGACCTTTGAGCTGACCGGGATCGGCACCGACCGCGGGTGGGACTACTCGCGCGCCGGCAACCCGACGCGGGACCGGCTGGAGACGGCCCTGGCGGTTCTGGAGGGCGGCACGAGCGGCCATGCGTTTACCAGCGGGATGGCGGCGATCGCCGCGCTGGTGGCCATGTTCAAGACGGGCGACCACCTGGTCTGTTCGCGTGACGTGTACGCGGGCACGGTGCGGCTGTTCGAGCAGATCGTGTCCGGATACGGCATCGAGGTCGAGTATGTGGACACCAGCGACCTGAAGGCCGTGGAAGCGGCGATGAAGCCGAATACGAAACTGGTGCATATCGAGACGCCGAGCAATCCGCTGATGGTGCTGACCGATATTGCCGGCGTGGCGAAGATTGCCCATGCGCACGGGGCCGAAGTGAGCGTGGACAACACGTTTCTTTCGCCGGCGTTGCAGAGCCCTCTGGCGCTGGGCGCGGACATCGTGATGCACTCGACGACGAAGTATCTGAATGGCCACTCGGATGGACTGGGCGGAGCGCTGATCGGCTCGACGCCGGAGCACAAGGAGCGGTTCCTGCTGGTGCAGAAGGCGGCCGGCGGCGTGATGTCGCCGTTCGAGTGCTTCCTGGTGCTGCGCGGCATCAAGACCATGCCGCTGCGCGTGAAGCAACACGAGGAGAACGGCCGGGCGGTGGCGGAGTTTCTTTCGACGCACCCCAAGGTGACGAAGCTCGCCTATCCGGGCCTGAAGAGTCATCCGCAGCATGAGCTGGCCGTGCGGCAGCAAAGGGGATTCGGCTCGATGATGAGCTTCGAAGTCAAGTCGCGCGACGAGGCGGCTCGGTTCCTGGGAGCACTCAAGATCTTGATCAATGCCGAGTCGCTGGGCGGGGTGGAGTCGCTGGCTTCGCACTCGGCGACGACCACGCATGGTTCGGTGAGCCAGCAGTTCCGCGATGCGATGGGGATTACGGATGGAAGGATTCGGCTGTCGATCGGGATCGAGGACAAGGAAGATCTGATTGCGGATCTGGAGCAGGCGCTGGGGGCGGTTTAGGGGGCTATTCCACGGTCTCGGCTAAGCCGCGATTAAGCAGGAAAAGCGGCAGGCGCACCGCAAACTCCCGAAACAGGTCGTCGTATTCCCGGTAGGGCATGAAAAGCATTCCGGCAAGGTCGCTGGCCGTTGTGATTCGTTCTCGCCGCCCGTCGACTAGGATCGTCCGTTTATTCTCATAATTGAAGTAGAAATGGGGCTTCCCCAATGCGATTGCCGCGCCGATCTCGATGAGCGTATTGGGGCGGGTCTCGGTTTCCCGGTCATCGAAGATTGCGAAGTCGCATTTTCGAATTCGCTCGAGGATGGTCTGAAAGACGGGACCATTGGGACTGTCGGAGTCGGAGTATTTGAGCTGGATGTTGTAACCGCTAAAGAGGGTTGCGAGGTTGTGCCGAAGGTTGGGTGTAACTGCCTCAGTGAAGCGGTGTCCAACGAAAGCCTGTAGCCGGCGCGGGAAACGAATTGCGCGCTGGACGGGAAGAGTACTCAGAATCTCGATTCCGCGAATTGACCGCAGACGGACAAGACTGAAGACATTTCCAGCAAGCTGCGGAGTGGCGCCGTCCAAAATGATTCGAGCAAAGGCGTTGTAGAACCCACGAGTTTCAATCCTCTTCCTTTGCCTTGCTCCCATTCCGCGGTATTGATGCAGGAGATCGCAGATCGATCTGACTTGCTTTGCGATCTCAGCGGGCGTGCTCATTCTTTTTGAGAGAAGTGGAACAGCAGAATGGAGGCTAGGAAGCGGCGAGCTCCACAAGTTTCCTGGCTTTCGCCGGCGTGAGGCCTTCCTCAATAAGGTTTTTCTCGAGGCTTTTTTTCCAGTGGCGCGAGGGCAGGCGACGCAGTGTCTCGCGAACAGGCATCGATATTGTTCCAACCTCTTCAGGGGGTAGAACGGTAACCGTGTATCCAGTCGCGCGGCGTGCTCGTTTTGCTGCTACCACGATGCCCGATTCGCGACTTTTTATCTTGGCGATCATGAGTATACCCCATGGAAAGTATACCTCGAATCGTCCATAAGCGTGTCCATCGCGCACATCAGTGCGCCGCCGGCGGAGGACCCAGTTTCCGCGGCCTGCGCATGACGAAGGGGAGCGGGATCAGCACCGCGGTGATTGCGACCATGATCCAGATGACATCGACATAGGCCAGCAGGCGCGCCTGAATCTGCGCCATGCCGAAGATCTGCGCGCCGGCGTGGTTCATGGCGTCGGGCTTGGCGTTGCCGATGTGCTGCCAGGCTCCGGCCAGGGCGGAACGCATGCGTTCGAACGGCGGGTTGCCGGGCGCGGCGTCGGTCGCGAGCATGGCCAGGTGCTTCTGGCTCTGGCGGGCGAGCAGCGTGGTCACACAGCTGATGCCGACGCTTCCGCCCAGGTTGCGCATCAGCGCGGTGAGGCCGCTGACCTCGTTGTACTTTTCCTGGGGAATGCCGGCATAGCAGAGCGTGTTGATGGGGATAAAGAGGAAGGGCAGCCCCAGCGCGATGACCGCGCGCCAGCTTACGGCCAGAGCGAAGCTGACGTTGAGATCGATATCGGTCATGCGCCAAAGGCCGAAGGTGGTGATGACGAAGCCAACGGACACCAGCTTGCGAGGATCGAATTTGGGCGCGAGTGCGCCGGCCACGGGGAACAGCGCCATCAGCACCAGTCCGCCACTGGAGACGGCCATGCCGGCCTGGCGGGCGGAGTAGCCCATGATCTCCTGGAGAAACTGCGGGATCAGTACCGTGCTGGAGTAGAGCGAAAGGCCCACCATGAACATGACGAGCTGGGTCATGCCGACGTTGCGCTGGCCGAATAGCCGCAGGTCGAGGATGGGGTGTTCGACCGAGAACTCGCGCACGATAAAGACGGCGAGGCCGGCGATCGCGACGACGAAGCAGGCGACGATGAACCGGGAGCTGAACCAGTCGTCCTCCTGGCCCTTGTCGAGCATGATCTGGAGCGCGCCGATAGCGACGACGAGCAGGCCCAGGCCCCAGTAGTCGATGCCGATACGGCGCATGCGGATGGCCGCCAAATAGGGCGGATCTTCGACCAGTCGGTTGGTCAGGTAGAGCGACAGGATGCCGACCGGAATGTTGAGGAGGAAGATCCAGCGCCAACTGTAGTTGTCCACGATCCAGCCGCCGACGGTGGGTCCGAGCACGGGGGCCATGACCACGGCCACGCCGTAAAGGGCGAAGGCCATGGAGCGCTTTTCCGGCGGGAAGGTATCGGCGAGGATGGACTGCTCGCTGGGTTGCAGGCCTCCGCCGGCCGCGCCCTGGACGACGCGAAAGAAGACCAGCGTGCCGAGTGTGGGCGCCAGTCCGCAAAGCAGCGAAGCGGTGGTGAACAGCAAGACACAGGTCATGTAGAAGCGCTTGCGGCCCATGCGGTTGGCGATCCAGCCGCTGATGGGCAGCACCATGGCGTTGGCCACCAGGTAGCTGGTGAGCACCCAGGTGGATTCGCTGAGGCTGGCGGAGAGGGAGCCGCCGATGTGGGGCATGGCGACGTTGGCGATGGAGGTGTCCAGCGCCTCCATGAAGGTGGCCATCGTGACCGTGATGGCAATGGCCCAGGGATTGGCGCGCGGTCGCCATGTGTCGTGAAACGAAACTGTCGCCGCGGACGCCAGATTGGCCTCTTCTCTGCTGCGGTTCTGCCGTTGCTCTTCTGTCTTCGCCAGGGCGCATGCCTGTGCGGTTGGGAAACCTCCGGCTTGGGGCCGGTGTTGTGTAGGTGTGACGCTTTCAACAGATTACCGGAAATGGGAGATTACCGGAAACGGGCGGGAGTTTGAAGAGGCCCCGGCTGGAAGTTCCGGTCTTCGCTGTGTCATGCTGAGGGGATGATGAGATCGAGCTATTTGCCGCTGGGAACACCGATGCAGCCGGGCGGGATTCTGCTGGCGATCGACACCTGCGGGCCGACGGGTTCGGTTGCGCTGGGGCGGCTGGCTGGGCGTGACCTGGAGCTTCTGGGGCAGGCCGAGCTGGAGGGGCGCAGCTACTCGGCAACACTGGTGGCGGCGGTGGCCGAGCTACTGGCTAATTCGGGCGTCGGGCTTAGGGATCTGGGCGGCATTGTGGCCGTGAACGGGCCTGGGAGCTTTACCGGCGTACGCGTAGGGCTGAGCGCGGTGAAGGGACTGGCCGAGCCGGCGCAGATTCCCGTGGTGGCGATCTCGCGGCTGCTGGTTCTTTCGCGCAAGTCGGGCGTGCCGTCGTGTGCGCTCGATGCACACCGGGGCGAGGTATTTCTGCGGCTGGAAGAGCTTGGGCTTGCGCCCAGGGAGTTGCTGGCAGGGAAGCCGGAGTTGGAGGCGTTCAAGCCTGTTCCGCTGCGGGTTGCGGTCTGCGACGATTCCGCGGCTGCGCTGTTGGCGGCGGCATGGCCGGATGCGCAGTTGGTGCGATATGAAGCACCAGTGGCCAAGGATGCGCTGCGGCTGGGCGAGGCTCGGCTGGTGGCGGGCGGAAACGTGGACCTTGCGCTGCTGGACGGGAACTACCTGCGCCGCTCGGATGCGGAGATATTCGGCGAGGCTGCCGCGGCGGGGCGGCAACGGAGATGAAGTCAGACGGGGCGAGGCTGCGGTTGCGGCGCATGGACGAGACCGACCTGGAGCAGGTGATGGCGATTGCCGCCAGCCTGAAGGACGCGCCGCACTGGCCGGCCGCCGCTTATCTTGCCGCGCTGAAGCCCGACTCGATGCCGCGGAGAATCGCGCTTGTTGCGGAGCAGCGGATCATCGGGGCGGTAACGGGATTCATCATCGCCAGCCTGCTTCCGCCGCAGGCGGAGCTGGAGACGATTGCGGTTTCGGCTGCGGAACAGCGGCGCGGGATCGGCCGGAAACTCACTTTTTCGATGATGGAGGCCCTACGGTCGGCGGGGGTGCAGGAGATCCTCCTTGAGGTTCGCGCGTCCAATCAGCCGGCACTCGGCTTTTACCGTTCCCTGGGTTGGATCGAGACCGGGCACCGACCGCGCTACTATGCTGATCCGGAAGAGGATGCGGTTCTGATGAGCCTGAAGCTGGAGTGAATCGAGAGCCTCGCTTGGGTGCCAGGTGGCTAAGTGTTTGATTCCCGGACAGCGACTTGTGATTATGGTCACACGTGTTGGCTTTCTGGCCCGAAATCCACAGGGGCAGGTTACTTTCGGTTATTTTCTCTCTTGCGAGTTGCGCGTAGACGGCGATATATGTAAGTGTTCATTAACAATCGATAAATCCGGAGGTGCTTGATGGACGAAGTACAGGATCCGACGCTGAGCGAAGAGATAGACCGCCTTCATGCCGAACACCGTCGCTACGCTCAGCGGTTGGAAGAATTGCTTCAGAAGCCCTACCTCAGCGAGGACGAACAGCTCGAGGAAGTCCGCCTGAAAAAGCTTAAGCTGCACGCCAAGGACCTGATCTTTGCTCTGGAACGCAGAGCTCTGGCGGTCGCTTAAGGCTCGTTTAAAGCTCGAGGGGCGGCAGGGACTTGCCGGCAATTGGCGGTGCGGTGGGCCCGGATTATGAGGCCTCCGGTGATGTGTCTCCTCGGGTGGCATCTCGAATCGCGCTGGAATCAGGCGCAAGGGATGGATCGTCTGCGGCTTGAGCGGCGGATAACCGTATAATCGTTCAGGATCATGGTTCGTGACGGTTACATCTACGGTTTGAGCCTGTTGGCGGTTGCGGTGGCGCTGGCCTGGTTTACAGGCAGTTGGGCGTGGAGCATCGCGCCGGTGCTTTTGGCCGCCTTCTTTCTGTGGTTTTTCCGCGATCCCCGGCGGGAGATTCCCGCGGGCGCCGGCTTGATTGTATCGCCGGGAGACGGCCTGGTTACCGAGGCCATCGGAATCGAAACCCCGGCAGGTCCGCGCCAGCGGATCAGCATCTTCCTCAGCGTATTTGACGTGCACGTGAACCGCTCGCCGATCGGCGGCGTCATCAGCCGTGCGCACTACCAAAAGGGACTGTACCTGAACGCAATGAACCCCGCATCGGCAGAGCGCAACGAGCAGAATGCGGTGACCGTGCGCGGCGAGGGCATCGAGGTCACATTCAAACAGATTGCCGGGCTGCTGGCGCGGCGGATCGTCTTCAACCATGGCGAAGGCGAGAGACTGGAGCGCGGCCAACGCGTGGGACTGATCAAGTTCGGCTCCAGAGTGGACGTGGTGATTCCTGCCGAGGCGGCACTACGGGTCAAGGTGGGCGATCGGGTGAGGGGCGGAGCGAGCGTGCTGGCGGCCATGCCGAACGGAGACCGCGCATGAACTTTCACGACTCGTTCAATGACCCAGAGCGGGCAAAAGCCAGGCAGGCGCGCCTGCATCGCGGCATGTTTCTGCTGCCATCGCTTTTTACGGTGGGGAACATCGCGCTGGGCTATTACTCGATTACCGAGACGCTGAAGGCGATTGCCGGCGATGCCCACACGCACCTGGACTGGGCGGCGATCGCGATCATTCTTGCCATTCCGTTCGACTCGCTGGACGGGCGCATAGCGCGCATGACCAATACCTGCAGCGAATTTGGCAAGGAGTTGGATTCGCTGGCGGATGCGATCACGTTTGGTGTGGCGCCGAGCCTGCTGGCGCTGATCTGGGGATTTCACTTTCTACCGGAATCGATCAACCCGCAGTTGCTGGAGCATCTTCACCAGGCTGGGGCGTTCATCTGTTTTCTGTTCCTGATTGGCGGGGTATCGCGGCTGGCGCGGTTCAATATTTCGCATGACGCGCAGCCGAGGAATCCGGGACGGCCGGGGAGGAAGTATTTTGTGGGGATGCCAATCCCGGCTGCTGCCGGATTCCTGGCTGCGACGGTGCATCTCTGCTATGGGTACCCGGTGCAGGCATGGTGGATTGCGATTCCGTGGCTGGTTCTGGTGGGGCTGAGTGGATTCCTGATGGTGAGCACGTGGCGGTTCTGGTCGGGCAAGGAGATTAATTCTTCGCGCAGCCATCCATTTCAGATTTTGCCCATTGTGCTGGTGGTGCTCTATGTCGTGCTTCGGTTCTCGAATGTGATGTGCTTCGCAATCGGGTTGACGTACATGTTCTCAGGCATCTGGGCGCGGGCGGTCTACGGGTGGTCGCGGCGGCGGCGAACAAGGCCGATCGCAACCCCTGCCGAAGCGCAGGAAGAGGACGCCGAAGAGCGCGAGTTGCCGAGATTCCAGTAGTATTTCCGTTCAAAGGATGCCTGTGTACAAGATTGCCATTGCCGGAGCCTCCAGCCTGCTGGGCCGTGAGTTAAAGGAAGCTGTTGCGGAGTCGCCTTTAGCGGCGGCCACTTTTGTTCTGCTCGATGAACGAGAAGCCCAGGGCCAACTGGACCAAGTGGGCGACGAGGTTACTTTCATCCAGCCGATCGGCGAGGATGCCTTCGAGCGCGTGGACTTTACGTTTCTCTGCGGCACCGAGGCGCTGACGCGGAAGCACTGGCGCGAGGCTTTGCGTTCCGGATCGACCGTTCTCGACCTGAGCGGCGCGTTGGACCAGGAGGCCGGAGTGCTGGTGCGCGCGCCGTGGCTAGGCTCCGAATCGGCGACGGTTGACCTGTTTACGCCGGCCGTGGTCCCGGCGCATCCGGCGGCGGTGGCGCTGGGGCTGCTGCTTGAGCGCGTTCAACAGGCTGCGAAGGTGCGGTTGGCCGCGGCCACGGTGCTTGTGCCGGCCAGTGAGTTTGGGCGCGGAGCCATGGATGAGCTGCACCAGCAGACAGTGAGCCTGCTCAGCTTTCAGGGGCTGCCACGGGCCATCTACGACGCGCAGGCAGCCTACAATTTGCTGGGTGGTATGGGCGAGAACTCCGCGATCGATTTGAGCGCGGTAGAGGCGCGGATTCGCCGTCACTATGAGTCCCTGTCGGCAGGGCGCTGGCCGGCGCTGACCGTGCAGGTGGTGCATGTGCCGGCCTTTCACGGGCTGACCTTCTCCATTGCCGTGGATCTGGAGCGGCCGGTGGAGATCGCGGCCCTGGAAGAAGCGTTGAGCGGCGAGCACGTCGACCTGGTGTTGGAAGACACGGATTCGCCTTCGAATCTGGCCGCGACGGGGCAGAACGATGTGCTGGTGCGGATGCGGCCGGAGCAGGGAGCGCGGAATTCCAGCGCGACTGCGCGACTGTGGCTGTGGGCGGCGGCCGACAATTTGAGGCTTCATGCGCAGAACGCGGTGGAGTGCGCGCTGGATCTACGAAGGCTGCGGCCCCAGGGGACGGTGCAGTAAGGCGGCTGCTACACTCCGCCGCAGCGCGCCCACAATTGCTCGATGTAGGCGTCGGTCATGCCGGCGATGTAGTCGGCTACGGTCCGCGCCAGGCCTTCGGTGGGGATCTGCGTCTGGTGGTCGGCGGGGAGCAGGCTGGGGTCGGCCCTGAGGAACGCGAACAGCTCTTGCACGACCTGGGTGGCGTGATCGTGCAGACCCTCCATGCCCGGCGAGTTGTAGAGGTGGGCGAAAAGAAACTTCTTGGCCGCGGCGCGCACGGCTTCCATCTCTGCACTGAGCGCGGCCAGCCTCGCCGGCGCGTGGCGTATATCGGCCAGGGTTGTTGCGCCGAGAGCGGCCACGCGGGCGGGGATCTCACTCATCAGATCGGTCACCAGTGCGTCGAGCAGGCGCCGGAGCGCTTCGTAGACGGCCAGCCGGGGCGCAGCGTTGCGATAGCTGCGCAGCGCGGCGTCGTGGAAGCCGCGGAAGAGGGGCACAGCCTGGCGGACCTCGTCGAGCGAGAGGATGCCTGAGTCGAGGCCGTCATCGAGATCGGCGGTGAGGTAGGCGATTTCGTCGGCCAGGTCGATGAGCTGCGCTTCAAGCGGCGGAAACCGGTCGAGGAAGTACTCGGCAAGCTCGGGATGTTCGGCAGCGGAGTAGTCGCGGGAGTGCTTGACGATGCCTTCGCGCACCGCGAGGGTCAGATTGAGACCGCGAAAGGCCGGGTAGCGCTCCTCGAACCAGGTGACGATACGCAGGGCGTGGAGATTGTGGTCGAAGCTGAGGCCGTGGGCCCGGAGTGCCGCATCGAGGGCTTTTTCTCCGGCGTGACCGAAGGGCGGGTGGCCAATGTCGTGAACCAGGGCGAGGGCTTCGGCCAGTTCGGCATTGAGTCCCAGCCCGCGGGCCAGCGTGCGGGAGATCTGCGTGACTTCAAGCGTGTGCGTGAGGCGGCTGCGAAAGTGGTCTCCGGGAGGGTCGCCGGGCAGGCGGGTAAAGACCTGGGTCTTGCCGGCAAGACGGCGGAAGGCGCGGGTATGGAGGATGCGGGCGGCGTCGCGGGCGAAGGGCGTGCGGTAAGGATGGGGCGGCTCTTTGTGGGCGCGGCGGGCCAGGTCGCTCGCAGGATCGCCGCTTACGGCGATTCCGGGCGACAGCGGGCCGTGGGCTTCCGGATTCAGTTCTGCTATCGGCGACGACATGGTGCTCACGTCTGGTTATACCGCAGAGGGGGACGGGATTGCCGACTGTGTGCCCTGAGTCACGCTGGACTCGAACGGCGGAGTGCTATAAAACTCTTTCGTCTTGTGACGATTGGACAACACACGATGAGTGGTAGTACCATCCAGCCGGATTTTTTTAAGGGCCGGCGCGGGGACGAATTGCGGCGTCAGCCGCGCAGACACTTCAAAAGAATTCAGCCGGGAGGTTAGAGATGAAAGCTATTCAAGCAGCAGCGTTGGCCATGGTGGCACTGGGATTGACGTTCGTGTCGGGGTGCGAGGGAAGGCACTCGACGAAAGAAGTGTTCTACCTTATTTCGGTAAACCAGGCGCTGCCCTACTGGCAGTCGGCGGCGGCCGGCTTCAAAAAGGCGGCGGCGGAGTACAAGGTCACGGCCAGAGTTGTCGGGCCCGACGGGCACGATCCGCAAGCCGAACTGACCGAGCTCAATAATGCGGTCGCGGCCAAGGCAGGCGGCATCCTGATCTCGGTTTCCGACGCGGCGGTGCTGAAGCCGGGGATCGATGCGGCGGTGAGCGCGGGGATTCCGGTGATTACGATTGACTCCGATGCGGCGGGCAGCCGCAGGCTCTATTTCATCGGCACCAACAACCTGGAGGCGGGACGCCTGGGCGGCCAGCGGGTCGTTGAGAAGCTGGGAACCAAGGGGAACGTCGTAGTCTTCACGTTCACCGGCCAGCCCAACACCGAGGAGAGGTTGAAGGGAATCAAGGATGTCTTCTCCAGCCATCCAGATCTGAAGATCGTGGACGTTGTGGATATCAAGGCCGACCCCAAGACCGCCTTCGACAAGACCCAGGAGTTCACGGCCCTGACCGGCGCCAAGCAGATCGACGCATTTATCTGCCTGGATTCGGCGTCGGGCAAGCCTGTCTCCGATGCTGTGGCCAGGGTAAGCGGCGCCAAACGGCTGGTGATTGCATGGGATGTGAGTCCAGACACGCTGGCTGCCATCAAGGCCGGTACGATTGACGCGACGGTGGTGCAGAAGCCCTTCACGATGGGGTATGTGGGGCTGAAGATGCTGGACCAGATCTTCCACGATCAGCCCGTGCAGCCCACCAAGGACTTCAGCACCGATCCGTTCTCGCCGTACCCGTCGTTTGTGGACACAGGCACTTCGCTGGTGGACCAGAGCAACGTGGATGTCTACCTTGAGGCGGCGGGAGGGAAGTAACAAGGCCGATCGCCTTCGGCAGTGAGCCGTATGCTCCTGTGACCTCGAACAAGACCGTTGAGGGCAGAGTGAAGAACCTCCGCGTCGAGCTGGTCGAAATTGCTACTGGAGAGCGTCCACTTTCAGCAGCGTCGCGAGGCTAATTCACCCTTACGGAAGAGGGATGGATTCTCTTTCTCGGATTCACAGTACAGCCATGAAGGGAAGCCGGAAGCAAAGCAATTCGAGGAGGAAGTTGCGAGATGAATACGGCAGAGTTTCCGGCTCCAGTGCCGGGTGCAGGTATCACTTCGCAGATCGAATTGAATCGGTCAAAGCCGAAGCTTCTGCGCAATAGCAGAATCCTGTTGTGGATGGCTATGAGCCTAAGTATCGCGGGCGTTTTCCTGGCGGCGTGCATGGTGCTCATGGCATTTTCACTGGTCTTTCCACTCAGTGACTTTACGCTCGCGCGCGTTGGCGGCATTGTCAATTGGGCTGCGGGCGCATTGGTTATGAGTAGCCTGTGTTTTTATCTTTGGAGCCTTGTAAGGCCCATGGCAGGCTATAAGGTCTATCTCGATAGCCGCGGCGTGAACTTCAGCCTGGGCACGAAGAAGGCGCCCGCGGAGCTGTTCATGGCCTGGGACCAAATATCGGCGGTCAAGACCAAGCGTGCCGGAATGGCGCAACAGTATTGGGTTGAGGCCAAGGACGGAAGCGAGGCGAGGTTCTCTTCGTACGTGTTCTTGCGTCCCAGGAAGGTGGCTCGCACGATTGCCAAGCGCGCCGGACTCGCGATTCAAAAGGGCTGATGATCGTGGGTCCCATCTAAGGAATCCGGTATCTAACTTGCTTTGCCGATCTTCTGAAGTCACAGTAGAGGCATTATGGGAAGTTCCGGGACTTTTTCCTTTGTTGCCGGGGAATCGCCAAAAGGACCTTTTAGACGAAGGCACTTTTTGTCAGGAAACAAATCCTGTCGGTCCAATCCCAGTTTCGCGCTTCCTTTTGGAGACCGGCCAGGGCCAGAACGAGGCCGCCGATGTTTGATGGAGCAATCGTCTTGTCGTCCACAAAGATCACGCCGGCATGGTGGCGTCCTTCTTCGGCCCAGGCCTTGAGGAGCGGTGGAATCGTCCGCCGGTCATAGGTTACGAACGTCAATCTTTGCATGGTTGCTTCCTTCAGACAGGCGGCATCCTCCTGGCCGAGGAAGTTCCCACCTTCCCACTCCGTCATGGCATGAACAGTGCCTGTCCGATCTCTTCGGCGCAGACCTTTGGCCACATCCGGCGAGATGTGCTCGTCGAGGAGAAGCGTGAGCATTTCAGCATCCCGCAGCTTTCCCGGACGTGAATTCGACGGCCTGAGGCAGCATCCGCTTCAACGAGTCAAAAGCAGTCGAGTCGTTTTCGGAGAGCGCCTCATCGATCTCTTCTGGAAATGCCTCGGCATAGTGAACAGCCGCCTGGACCTTTCCGAGCGGCCATCCAAGGTGCTTGGCCACGGCGGCAATATCGGCCTTGTAGCTGCGGGTGAGCAGCATGATTTCCCACACTGCAAGCGAACTCCCCTGGATGCACGCTTGCCGGCCTGCCGGTGAATCGCGAAAGTCGATGAACGCGAATTCCGACCTGCGCAAACCCTCCTCGACGAGCTTCGCGCTGGCGTCGCTTGGAGTCCAGCCATGCCGGTTGGCCATTCGCTTCAGGCGCTTTCCGCTCTCCGTTGGAAGCCTCATGCTAATGACCATTGAACGAGCCGCTGTCATCTTGATTCCCCCCAAATGTCACTCATGTAAGCATTGTAGCATTACGGGCAGAGTTCAGTTGACAGATCGTCTTGAGAGCGGTTTCTGAAATGGTGTAGACCGATGGGTTTTCTCTCAGGGGGCTAAGAACTTATCCGTAAATTGGTAGCGTCGACCTCCAGGCCGGCTGTCCCGTGGGTCTACAGACCCACAGGCGAGGTCTGGCGGCGTGGACGCCGCCAGAACAGCCGGTCTGGAGACGGCGCTACTCCGCCGCGGAGGAGGACTGGGCTTCAGGAAGCTACTCGGGTTTTGCCGGGCCGATGCTACTGTCCTGTTTGGCGAGCTTGATGCGGGCGCTTTCCAGCTTTTTCTGGACCTTGGCTGCATCGCCCGGCTCGACGTCGGCTGGGGCCGACTTGGCAAGCTCGGCCAGGGAGCGCTCCCACTGGGCGGCGGCCTGGCGGATGCGGCCGGTCTTCTCGTAGAGGTCGCCCATGTGCTCGTGGACGGTGGGATCGGACTGATCGCGCTCGACGGCCTGGCGGAGGTTATCCTCGGCCAGCTCGTACTGCCCCATCTTGAAATAGACCCAGCCCAACGAATCGAGAAAGGCGCCGTTCATCGGCTCCTGATCGACGGCCTTGCGAATCATTTTGAGGGCCTCGGGCAGGCGGATTCCCTTGTCGGCGAGCATGTAGCCTAGGTAGTTCAGGGTCATGGCATTCGAGGGGTCGAGATCGAGAACCTGCTTGAACAACTGCTCGGCGGGATCGAAGTGCTTTTGCCGCTCGGCCGACTCGCCGCGCAGGAAGAGCAGGTAGACGCGATCTTCCTTCTTGGTGGAGAGTGGCTCCGCCTTGGCCAAGGCGTCATCGGCATCTTTCCAGCGGCGCAGGCGGATATCGATTTGGGCCAGCGCGATCCAGACAGCGCGGTCGCCGGCGGTATTGTTCAGCAGGCCTTTGGCCATGGCGATGCCTTCATCGACTTTGTCCTGGTCGGCAAGTTCGCCGGCCAGCATCAGCTTCAGGTCGCGGTTCTTGGGGTCGGCCGCGACTGCCTTGCGCGAGACTTCTATGGCCTTGTCGAACTGCTTGGCGGTGCGATAGGCATCGGCTTGTCCCTGGTAGCCGCGCAGGGCCGAGTCGCCACCCATGTCGATCATCTTCTGGTAGGCGGCTATGGCCTGGTCGGGCTTGTTCTGCTCCTGGCTGATGGCGCCCAGACGCTCGAGGAAGATGCCGCGGTTGTTCTTTTCCTCATCGGTGTAAGCGCCGTTGGCATGGGAGGTTAGATCGATCATGGCCGTGTAGGTCTGGACGGCCTCGTCGAAACGGCCGAGAACGTCGAGCAGCAGGCCTTCGTTGTACCCGGCCTCAAGGTTGGTGGGGTCCAGCTTGCGCGCCATGCGGATGGTGGCCAGCGCGTCTTCAAATTTCCCCTGGCGGCGCTGAATCTCCGAAATGTGAACCAGAGGCTCGGGGTTTTCCGCATCGGCCTCGGCCAGATCCTTGTATTGCTTGAGGGCCTCATCGAGCTGGCCGTTGTTGAGCAGGGCCTGGGCGAGCGCATCCAGGGTGTGCGGGTCGCCTGGTTCCATGTCCGCCGCGCGCTGATAGGCGGAGATGGCGTCCTTGGGCTGCTTCAACTGGTCGTAGGCAGCGCCCAGGGCGAACTCCATCTTGGCGGTGCGGTCGTTTACCGGCACCTCTTCAATGACCTTGGCCGCATGAGGCAGGTCGCCGCTTTCCGCATAGAGGCGGGCCAGGTTCAGCACCACTTCCTCGGACTCGGGCTCGATGGCTTGCGCGGTCTTGAACTCCTCTTCGGCTTTTTTGGAGTCGTGCTTGAC